>Ga0137394_10000197_pt1 | contig 41916 bp, 37 predicted proteins | sample czobulk116metaG_FD_108278 | JGI IMG/M metagenome (GOLD analysis project Ga0137394, IMG submission 108278) | Vadose zone soil microbial communities from Angelo Coast Range Reserve, California, USA - czobulk1.16 metaG | ecosystem: Environmental > Terrestrial > Soil > Vadose zone | place: USA... | reverse complement strand
TTACTTCCAGATGGACGTCCGGGCCGGCTGGCGGCACAAGATCAGGGCGGAGAGGGCGCTGGAGCTCTTCCTGGACATCTACAACATCACGAACCGCGCGAACTTCGATAATCCTATTACGGCGAATTCAGACCGGCGGCTGCCCGCAACGTTCCTCGTGCTGACGAACTTGCGCGGCGGCGGCGGGTTCCCGCGGCAGGCGATGATGGGAATGAGGCTGGTATTCTGAGATCTAAGGATCTAAGGATCTAAGGATCTAAGGATCTAAGGATCTAAGGATTTAAGGATTTAAGGATTTGGGCCGGGCGCGCGCGCCCGGCCTTTTTTTCGCCCGGCTCGCCCTATAATCGTCCCGCCATTCCGATGTTTTCCGTAGGGCGACCCTTCAGGGTTGCCCCTGGAGCCTGTTCATGAGGCACTCCCGCGTTCTCACGCTCGCCGCCGCGCTGTTTGCCGCGTTCGGCGCACAGTCGCTCGCCGGCCTCTTTGCGCAAGCGCCCGCCTCCTCGACCGCGTCGGCCGGCGGATTGTTCGACTCGCTGCATTTCCGTCCGATCGGGCCGGCGTCGATGTCCGGCCGCATCGCCGACCTGGCCGTCTACGAAGCGAACCCGGCAATTTACTACGTCGGCACGGCGCACGGCGGCGTCTGGAAGACCACCAACAACGGCACGACGTTCGAGGCGCAGTTCCAGAATCAGGGGCTGATGTCGGTCGGCGACGTCACCGTCTCGCAGAGCAACCCGGATCTGGTCTGGGTCGGCAGCGGCGAGTCGAACAACCGCCAGAGCACGTCGTGGGGCGACGGCGTGTACAAGTCGATGAACGGCGGGAAGAGCTACACGAACATGGGGCTCAAAACCTCCCGCTTCATCAACCGCATCGTCATCGATCCGCGGAACAACGAGGTCGTGCTCGTGGCGGCCACCGGCAACTTGTGGGGCCCAGGGGGCGAGCGCGGGATCTACAAGACCACCGACGGCGGGAAGACGTGGAAGCAAGTGCTCAAGGTCGACGACGACACCGGCGCGAACGACCTCGTGATGGATGCGACGAACAATCAGATCCTGTACGCGAGCACCTATCAGCGCCGGCGTACCGCGTGCTGCATGAACGGCGGCGGCCCGGGCAGCGGCGTCTGGAAGTCGACCGACGGCGGCGATACCTGGACGCGCCTGAAAGGTGGCGGACTGCCGGACGGACCGCTCGGCCGCATCGGCCTCGACGTGTACCGCAGGCGGCCGAACATTCTCTACGCCGTGATCGAAGGACCGGTGCCGGCCGACGGGCGCGGCGGCCGCGGCGGCGCGCCGGCGCCCGAGGAAGCGCCGGCGAATCCCGCCGGACGCAATATGGTCACCGGCGTCAACCCGAGCCGCGTGACCGGTCTGTATCGATCGGACGACTCCGGCGCGACGTGGCGGAAGCTGAACGACGAGAATCCCCGTCCGATGTACTTCAGCCAGGTGCGCGTCGATCCGAACGATCCGGACATCGTCTACTACGGCGGCGTCGGGCTCCATCAGTCGCTCGACGCCGGCAAGAACGTCCACGTCGACATTGCGGAGTCGACGCACGACGACGTGCACGCGATCTGGATCGACCCCTCGAACTCGAACCACGTGGTCATCGGCAACGACGGCGGCCTGGCGGTGAGCTGGGATCAGGCGAAGACGTGGAACTTCCTGCCGAATCTGCCGGTCGGGCTGTTCTATCACGTGAGCGTGGACAACGCGACGCCGTACAACATCTGCGGCGGCATGCAGGACAACTACAGCTGGTGCGGGCCGAGCGCCGTGCGCGGCTCCGCCGGCATCGCCGGGTTCCACTGGCAGACGATGCAGGGGGGCGACGGGTTCGTCGCGCTGCAGGATCCGAACGACTTCCGCATCGCCTACAGCGAGTCGCAGGACGGCAACATGGTGCGCATCGATCGCGTCACCGGCGAGACGGTGTCCATGCGGCCGATCGCCGGCCCCGGCGAGCCGGCGATCCGCTGGAACTGGGATACGCCGCTCGTCATCTCGCCGCACAACGCGAGCATCATCTACGCGGCCGGCAACAAGGTGTTCCGATCCTCGAACCGCGGCCAGACCTGGGAGGCGCTCGGCAGCGACCTCACGTCCGGCGCGAACCGGGACGACGTCGTGACGATGGGCGTCAAGGGGAGCGAGATCACGATCGCGAGAAACGACGGCATCCAGGCGTGGCCGACCATCATCTCGTTCGCCGAGTCCCCGAAGCGCGCGAATCTCTTGTATGCCGGCACCGACGACGGCAACGTGCAGGTGTCTCGCGACGGGAAGTCGTGGACGAACGTCACGGCGAACATTCCAAGTCTCCCGAAAGGCATCTGGGTGTCGGAGCTCGTGCCGTCGCGGTTCGATGAAGGCACCGTGTACGCCACGTTCGACGGCCATCGGCAGAACGACTTCGCCACGTACGTCTACGTCAGCCGTGATTACGGCCAGACGTGGCAGTCGATGGCGTCGAACCTCAAGGACGAGGTGGTAAAGACGCTGACCGAGGATCAGAAGAATGCGAACGTTCTGTACCTCGGCACCGAAACGGGCCTGTTCGTGACGGTCGACCGCAGGAGCTGGATGCGGATCAAGGCGAACCTGCCGACGGTGCGCATCGACGAAATCACGCTGCACCCGCGCGACAACGCGATGATCCTCGCGACGCACGGCCGCGCGCTGTGGATCCTCGATCACGTCGAGCCGATCCAGGAGTACGCCGCGGCGCAGGCCGCTGCGTCGACCGACGCGGCGCTGTTCAATCCGCCGCCCTATGCGATGTACCGGCGTCCCGCGCGCGATCGCAATTACGAGTTCTGGGGCGATCAGACCTTCTACGGTGAGAATCCACCGGCAGCGGCGGTGATCTCGTGGCTGAACAAGAAGCCGGTCGGCGACGTGAAGCTGAAGATCACCGATGCAGTCGGCCGCGACGTGCGCGAGATGTCAGGGGCCGTGCTCGCCAACAGCACGAAGGCGGGTATTCAGACGGCCTGCTGGGATCTGCGCGTGCAGCCGGCGCCCGCGCTTCCGCCGGCTGGCCGGGGCCGCGGCGGTCGAGGCGGGGCAGCCTCCGCGCCAGGAGCAGAAGTCGGCACGACCGGTGAATCGCCGGCGCAGACGCCGGCGGCAGGTCAAGCGCCTGCCGCAGCGGAGACGCCGAGCCCGTTCGGCGCGGGCTGCGGAGCGCCTGGAGGATTCGGCGGCGGCGGCGGCGGGTTCGGCGGCGGCGCCGGCACGGCAGGGCCGTTCGTGCTCGCCGGCAGCTACAAGGTGTCGCTGATTGTCGACGGCAAGACCATCGATACGAAGACGCTGAGGGTGAACGACGATCCGGAAGTCAATCTGACGTCGGTCGAGAAGAAGCGGATGTTCGACGAGGCGATGGAGATGCAGGCGCTGCAGGGACGTGTCACCGAGGCGGCGACGGCGCACGCATCGTTGACGCGTCAGCTGAACGAGCTGGCGACGACCGTGGGGAGCCGCGGCGACGTGGCGCCCGACGTCAAAGGCGCGCTCGACGCGGTGAAGAAGGATCTCGAGTCGCTGGCGCCGAGGCTTGCGATTCCGCAGGGCGGTCGCGGCGGCGGCGGCCGGGGCACCGCGACTGAGAGCCTGCTCGCAAAGATCGGCCAGGCGAAGAACGGGCTGATGGCGGGCATGTCGCCGGGCGAGCAGACCAATACTGCGTATGCCGACGTGCGAGCGCAGTCGCCGAAGGCGATCGGGGACCTCAACACCGCCATCGCGAAAGCCGCGACGCTTGTCGGTTCGCTGTCGCGCTATAACCTGACCTTGACGGTCCCGCCGCCGGTGAAATCGCCGGAGGCGGCGCCGGCGAAGAAAACGTCGAACGGTCAGCGGCAGTAGCTGGTCGCCGCCGACGACTGGTCGCGAAGGCACGAAGAGTCAGAAAGGTCGCGAAGACTCGTTGGACGAGCGCGACGCGTTCTTCGACTGCTCGTGAAGGACCGCCATGGGGCACCCACCACGATCGACGCCCCCTCGCGACGCCGGCAGCGCGGTGATCCCGCGGACGACGAGAATAGAACCTTACGATCCCTATGTATTGCGGAGCACCAACGCCGGATTGATGTTCATCACGCGGCGCGACGGGATCCACGTCGCCAGAGCGCCGATGACGGCGACGATCAGAATCGGCACGACGAACGCCGTCAACGTCGGATCGTAGACGCTGCCCGCGCCGCCGCTCGCGCGCACGATGCGCGACAGGCCGAAGGTCAGGCCGATGCCGAACGCGGTCCCGAGCAGCACGAGCCGCAGGCTGTGCGCCGTCACCAGCCGCACGAGATCGCGCCCTGTCGCGCCGATGGCGACGCGCACGGCCAGCTCCCGCGATCGCCGGGTGATTGCGAACGCCAGCACACCGTAGATACCGGCCGTTGTCAGCAGCATGCCGATCGCGATCAGCGGCACGAGCGGCACCGTGCCGACGAGCAATTCCTCACCCATGGTCTCCGTGATTTGCGCGTACGTGAATGCGCCGGCCACCGTGTTCCCAACCGCAGCATCGCGAATCTGGCGACGCACGGTCTGCACCAGTAGCGACGGGTCGCCGCTGGCGCGGACGACGACCTGCAGTCGCTTCGCCGCGGCCGCGTCCATCGGCAGCGGGAGAAACACCTTTCCCGCGATGTGGCGCTGCTCGAGCGGATCGCCGGCGTAATCGGCGATCACGCCGACGACGTCGTGGGCGGTGTCGCCGATCCAGATGCGGCTGCCGACACCAGCGCGTCCCGCCAGCATCCGGTTGGCGAGCGCCTCGTTGATGATCGCGGCGCGTGCGGCACGCGAGTCCTCGGCGGTGAAGATCCGGCCCGCGCGCAACGGCACGCCTAGCGTCGCAAAGAAGCCCGGGCTGATGGAGAGCCGCGCGGCCGGCGTAGCGTTCGATCCCGCCGCATCGGTGGCGACGCGCGTCGACGGCCCGACGCCCATGAACGGCACATTCGTCGACACGGCCGCCGCGGCGACGCCAGGCACATGCACGACGGCATCGACGAGCTGCGCAGCCCGAATGCCGCCGCCGTTCTCCACGCGCGCGCTCAGCAGCGGCCGCCGGTCGAAGCCCATCTCGGCCGCGATCGCGCGCTGATAGCCGCCAATCATGGATCCGGTCTCGACCAGCAGCGCGACCGTCACCGTGATCTCGAGGATCACGAGCGCGTGCCGCCACCGCTGCCGTGTGCGATCGGACGAGGCGATCGTCGTCAGCGGGTTGGCGTGCAGCCGGCGCGTCTCGTACAGCGCCGGCGCCATGCCCGCCACGATGCCGGTCAGCACGGTAATGACCGCCGACTGCAGCAGCACCCACGGATCGATCGAGAGATCGAAGAACGCGAGATCGCCGTGTAAGCGATGCACGAGCACGCCGCGGAGCGCCAGCGTCGTGCAGACGCCCAGCGCGCCGCCGCAGGCCGCCAGGAGCACCGACTCGGTGAGCAGCGTGCGGACGATCCGTCCCCGGGTCGCGCCGAGCGACGCACGGATTGCAATCTCGTGCTCGCGCGCCGTCCACTGCGCGATCATCAGGACCGCGACGTTCGCGCAGGCGATGAGCAGTGTCAGCAGCACCGACGCTCCGAGCACGTAGGGCAGGAGCAGCGACATGGCGGCGCCCATCGGCGTGCCTTCCATGCCCCACGTCTTGAGACGGAGTTGCCGCTCGTTGGCCGGGAGCTGACTCGCGTACTCGGTCAGAGCAGGTTGCAGCGCGTCGACGAGCGCCTCCGGCGTGACCCCGGAGGGCCGCCGCGCCACGATCTGCAGCATGTCGTCCGCCGAAAGCCGCGCGGCGTCGAGCGGAATCCAGATCGGCGCGTTCATTTGCGAGAACCAGAACCGCTCGGGCATGACGCCGATGACGACATGCGGCTCGTGTTCGATCCAGATCGTGCTGCCGAGCGCGTCGGCGCGCCGTTCGAACAGCGTCTGCCACGCGCGATCGCTGAGGACGGCGGGCGGGGACAGGTCTCCTCCCTGTTGCGCGGAGCCCCGTCCCCGTTCGTCGCGCGACGACTCGTGGAACGTCCCGCCGGCGGCGGCGCCGACGCCGAGCACGGAGAAGAAATCAGGGCTGACGGGCCGGACCGGCATCGACTCCAGGCGGTCCATCGTGCGGATGTCGCGCAGGCGTCCCGGAGCGGCGGCCGCCACCCGGATGCCCAGCGGCGCGCCATCGCGCCAGGATCGGTACAACACGGCGGACGACGAGGCGCCGTACGGATCCGTCATCTGCTGATCGCGGCGCCCAACGCGCACGAGCGACAGCTCCTCGGGATGGCGGTACAGCAGTGGCGGCTTGCGGAAGACAACGTCGCGGACTGTGAGCGTCGTGGTCATCGCGCCGATGCCGAAGGCGAGCGACACGATCGCGACGAGCGCGGCGACCGGATATCGGACGACGCTGCGCGCGGCGCCGCGGACGTCCTGCCGCACGTGGTCGAGCGCCAGCCAGCGGCCCGACTCGTAGAAGCGCTCCTGCGCTGCGGTCACGCTGCCGAAGGCGCGCCGCGCGGCCGCCCGCGCCTCGTCGGGCGGGAGGCCGTCGGCGATCAGCCGCTCGGTCTCGAGCTCGAGGTGCGCACGAATCTCACTGGAGAAGTCATCGCCAGGGCGTTTGCGCGTCCACATGTTGATCCTCGTCAGCCGAACGATGCGACAGGCCCGGCAGCGCAGCAGCGCCATCAGCCGGAAAAGAGCGACGCCGGCGCCGACGAGTGCTGACGGATGCCGGCGTCAGGGAATTCGCTGCGAGCAAATGCGGATTGCCGACGCTCCGCATCTCCGCCCCGCCTGCACATGCCCCGCCCGCACATGTTGACATTCTACCCAAGTGCGGCATACTTGGGTAGAATGTCTATCCGAAAGCGATCGGACGGCGAATACAGCGCCCACCTGCAGGGCACCCTCGACCTCCTCATCCTCCGGACGCTGATCTTCGGCCCGCAGCACGGGCAGGGGATCGCCCGCGTCATCCAGCAGGAGTCCGACAACGTCCTCATCGTCGATCACGGGTCGCTCTATCCCGCGCTGCAGCGGCTCGAGGCGCGCGGCTTCATCGACGCGAAGTGGGGGACCTCCGACTCCAACCGGCGCGCCCGCTTCTACACGCTCACGCGCCGCGGCCGGAAGGAGCTCGCGCGCGAGCAGGGCGAGTGGCGGCGCATCGCCGCCGCCATCATGCGGATCCTGGGGCCCGCCCGGACATGAACAAGCAGACTCTGAGTCAACTCGGGCTGTAGACGCGTCGGACCGGGGTCAGACCCCAAGTGCGGTCAGGGTCGGATTAGGGTCAGACCCCGAACGCCAGAACCCGTGCGCCCGAGCGCGGACGAGGCGGGGTCGGAGTGGGGTCAGACCCCAGGCGCCCCCGAGCGCCCCTACGCGGCGTGTGCAAAGGTGGGAAACTGCCGCAGGCATGCTAGCATTGTCTTCTAAAGTCGTTTACAGTCACTTTCAATAGGAGTGCTACGTGGGGACCTGTCCTCGTTGCGGCGGTGACTCCTTCTCGCCTGGCGCGATGATCTCGGCCGTCCGGACCTCCTTTCGCCCGCAGGACTCGAAGTTCCTGACGCTGGAAACGGGCGACGTCATGACGAAGGCCATGATGTGCCGCGGCTGCGGCGTCATCGAAATTGTCGGCGACGTGAACAAGCTGCGCCGGCTGACCAGTGAACCTGACGCCAAGACCGAGCGCTTCGTCAGCCAGGCGGACGCCGAGCCGGAGCGCTACCCGAAGACGGTGAACGAGTAGGCCTGCTCGAAAAACGAACGGGCCCGCTGCAATCAGGCCGATGCGGCGAGTCTTCTCTCCTGCTCGTTCGGCGGTCGTCAGCGCCGCCGCGATCCCCTGCGCGCAGGAACAGCCCTAATCCCAATCCCCAATCCCCAATTCCCAATCCCTAATCCCTCGCCCTTTGTGGCATAATCACCCGGACATGTTCCGAAGCCTGGCCCTTAGCCTCGTCCTTATCAGCGTCGGCATTATCCTGCCGACGTGCACGGGGTGATGTAGCCAGGATCGACCAGCACACGAGCTCGACCAAAGGGCCATCACCTCCAAAAAGGTGATGGCCCTTTTGCTTTTGGCGGAAGGGACTGCACAGAACAGGGAGAAGCACGATGAACCCCGCACGACAGCAGCCGTTCACGCGTCCGCAGCCGACGCACACGTTCTGGCCCGCCGGGCGCCGGCCCGAGGCGCCCGCCGCGAAGCCGCCGCAGGCCGAGACCAAGCGCGACGAGGATCATGCCGGCCCGGAGCACGACGAGCCCGGCTACGGCCACGGCGTGTGAAAGAAACATCGTGCAGGGCCGATGGCCGCTGGCTCTTGCGCAGAGCCGTGTGATGATAGTCGGCCATGCACACGGTGTTGATCCTGTCGCGCCACGCACGCGACTATCACCGGCTCGTCGACGCCGCGCACCTTCCCGATCTCGGCATCACCTCAACCGCCGATCCGGCGGACGCCGCCTCGCACGCCGCCGATGTCGATCTCGCCTTCGGTGAGCCATCGCTCCTGCGACAGGTCCTGCCGGTGATGACCGCGCTCCGCTGGGCGCAAGCGACCTGGGCCGGAGTCGAGCCGCTCCTCGATCCCTCGTTGCGCCGCGATTACATCCTGACCAACGCGCGCGGCGTGTTCGGGGGGCTGATGTCCGAATACGTGTTCGCGTACCTCCTGGCGCACGAGCGCCGTCTCCTCGAGAGATATTCGTCGCAGCGTGACGGCCGGTGGGACGCGACGCACCCCGGCACGCTGCGTGGAAAACTGATCGGGCTCCTCGGCGTCGGAACGATTGGCGCCGCGCTCGCGCGCACGGCGAAGCATTTCGGGATGCGCGTGAAAGGCTACACGCGCGAGAGCGAGGGATGCCCCGACGTCGACGCCTATTACCACGGCAATCAGCTCGCGCCATTCGCGGCCAACCTGGATTATCTCGTCAGCGTGATGCCGGCGACCTCGAGTACGCACCACATCATCGATGCCGATTTCCTGCGCGCGCTGCCGCCCCGCGCGGTGTTCATCAATCCGGGCCGCGGCGGGGTCGTCGACGAACAGGCGCTCGCCGCCGCGCTGCAGGAGGGCGGGCTCGCGGGCGCCGTGCTCGACGTCTTTCAGCAGGAGCCGCTCCCGCGCGACCACGTCTTCTGGCGGACGCCGAATCTGTTGATCACCTCGCACACGGCGGCGCTCAGCGTTCCCGAGGACATCGCGCCGGTGTTCATCGACAACTATCGCCGCCTGCTGCGCGGCGAGCCGCTGCAGCATCGGGTGGATTTCGAGCGAGGCTACTGACGCGATGCCACACCTCACACGCGCGGGAGTGCGGATTTACTGGGAAGAGGAGGGGCGGGAGGAGCACGAACGGCTGGACGGACGCGCGCCGCTGCGCGACCCGCTGCTCCTGATCATGGGCCTCGGCGCGACGCTCGAGTGGTGGAACCGTCTTCGGCCGCTCCTGGCGTCCCGCTTCAGGACGATCCTCTTCGATAACCGCGGCGTGGGCCGCAGCGACGTGCCGCCGGGCCCGTACTCAATCCCCATGATGGCGGACGATGCTTCGGCCGTCCTGGATGCGGCGGGCGTCGCGTCCGCGCACGTCGTCGGCTTCTCGATGGGCGGCTGCATCGCGCAGGAGCTTGTGCTCCGGCATCCGGCACGCGTGCGATCGCTCGTGCTCGGCTGCACGAGCTGCGGCGGCCGTGATGCCGTGCCAGCTGCGCCCGAGGTGCGCGCGGCGCTCACGTCGCGCGCGAACATGTCTCGCGAAGAGGCGATGTGGACGATGGCGCCGTACACCTTCGATGCGTCGACGCCGCGCGAGGTGATCGCCGGGGAGTTCGCGCTCAGGTTGCGCGCCACCGTCAGCAACGACGGGTTTTTCGCGCAGCTCGAGGCCATCCGCGTGTGGCCAGGGTCACTCAGCCGGCTCGGTGCCGTCTCCGCGCCGACGCTCGTCATTCACGGCGAGACCGATCAGCTCGTGCCGCCCGAAAACGGCCGCATCCTCGCACGCGCCATTCCACACGCGACGCTCGACATGCTGCCGCGCGCCAGCCACATCTTCATGACGGACCAGTTCGAGCCGGCGAGCCAGGCGATCCTGGCGTTCCTCGTACAGCGCATCGGCCGGGGACCGTCCTGAGACGGTCCCGAGCGGCACGCGAGCCACACTTTCTGGGGTTCGTTGCGCGCGAGCGTCGGCTATCATGTCAACCCTGTGGAGGGACCAATGGGAAGAGGGTTCGTGCTCGGGACGTTGGTGACCGCAGGCGCGCTCTCGATGACCGTCGCGGCGTTCCAGCAACCGGCCGGCCAGCCGGCGCCGATGGTGGTCGAGGCCGACAAGCTCAAGGATAACCTGTACGTGATGAAGGGCGGCGGCGGCAACAGCGCCGTGTTCATCACCGCCGACGGCGTGACCGTTGTCGATACCAAGCTCCCCGGCTGGGGTCAGCCGCTGCTGGACAAGATCAAGACCGTCACGACCAAGCCCGTGACGCGAATCATCAACACGCACACGCACTTCGATCATGTGAGCGGCAACGTCGAGTTTCCGGCCACCGTCGAAGTGATCGCGCACGAGAACACCAAGACGTACATGGACCAGGCCAACCCCGTGTACGGCCTGCAGACCGGTCCGCAGACGAACCTCTTCAAGCAGAACGGCGGCAGGGGCATGCCGACGCGGACGTTCAAGGACAAGATGACCATCGGCCGCGGCGCGGACCAGATCGATCTTTACTATTTCGGCCGTGCTCACACGGGCGGCGACGCCTACGTGGTGTTCCCGTCTCTCCGCGTGATGCACGTCGGCGACACGATGCCGACGCGCGACATGCCGATCATGGACAAGAACAACGGCGGCACCGCCGTGGGATACTCCGCGACCGTCGCGAAGGCGGCGACCGTCAGCGGCGTCGACACCATCATCAACGGGCACAACGCGACGACGACCACGCCCGCGGACCTGAAGCTCTACTCGGAGTTCATCGCGGACTTCGTGAAGTTCGCCCAGGACGCGAAGAAGAGCGGCAGGACGGTGGACGATGTGGCGAACAGCTGGAAAGTGCCTGCGAAGTACACCGGCTACGCCAACCCGACCCCGGCGCGCGTCAAGGCCGATGCGCAGGTGGCCTTCGACGAGACGCGGTGGCGCACGGCGCGTGATGCCGGCGCACATCGGTAGGAACCGTCCGGAGATGGTCCGGTCAATCGGAACGGTCTGAAGACCGTTCCCTCGAGGAGGATCGAAATGCTGAAAAATACGTGGGCCATGGCCGGCATCGCGGCCGCTATCTTCGTCGCCGGCTTCTCGCTTGGCAGCGTGCTGCAGCCCGCGTCCGTGCTGCACGCGCAGATGGGCAAGCACGTGTTCGAGCTCCGCACCTACACGGCACCCGAGGGCAAGCTGAGCGAGCTGAACGCGCGGTTCCGGAACCACACCACGCGCATCTTCAACAAGCACGGGATGAAGAGCGTCGTCTACATGACGCCGCAGGACGCACCGGACTCGCAGAACACCCTGATCTACGTCCTCGAGCACCCGAGCCGCGAGGCCGCGAAGAAGGCGTGGGCCGATTTTCAGGCGGATCCAGAGTGGCAGAAGGTGTCCACCGAATCGCAGGTCAACGGCCGCATTGTCAGCAAGGTGGTGTCGGTGTTCGCGGATCCGACCGACTACTCGCCGATGAAGTAACGAAGGGAGGCGGGATATGAAACGCATTGCCGTTCTCGTCTGGCTCGTCCTCGCGCTCGCCGTCTCCGCGCACTGGATTGGGTCCGCGCAGCAGACGACAGGTCAGTCCACGCCAGGCGCGCAGACCGCAGACGATCCTCGGTTCACCGGCAAGTCGGTGACGATGGAGGGCAAGGATCTGAGCGTCGCGCGCCGGCACTTCGAGCCGGGCGCGCGCTCCGCGTGGCACAGCCACGATCGCGGACAGCTCCTCATGGTCGAGGAGGGGCGCATGCGCACGCAGAAGCGCGGCCAGGCGATCAAGGAGATCGGCGCGGGCGAGAGCGACTATACCGGGCCGAACGTCGCGCACTGGCACGGCGCCGTGCCCGGCCAGGCGCTCGTGCAGATCAACGTCGGGTTCGGCGGCGAGACGAAGTGGATGGACAAAGTCACCGACGCCGAATACAACAGAAAATAGAAATTGACCGATGTCCATCCGTGTGCTTCGACTGGGCGCGCCGCGGGCGCCGCACGAAGGCCTGCGGCTCGGCACCGTCCGCCGGCCGCCGCGCGGTGTCACGAAACAGGATTACGCACGCCTCGATTATTTCGACGTGTGGATCCCGGAGCTCGCGCCGAGCGCGCCGCTCGTGGCGTGGGCGCGCTCCGGGCCGGGGGCCGAGCGCCGCTGGCCCGCCTTCGCCCGCCGCTATCGGCGCGAGATGTCCACGCCCGGGGCCCGGCGGCTGATCGCGCTGCTGGCGGCGCTGTCCGGGCAGACCAACTTCAGCATCGGCTGCTACTGCGCGGACGAGTCGCGCTGCCACCGCTCCCTGCTGCGCGCGATTCTGGCGGACGCGGGGGCGCGGTTTACTGACGCGCCCGGCGCGCGCTGACGTGACACTGCCGTCGTTGTTCCTGCAGGAGGCGCGGTGAAACTGTCGATCGTTCTTGCGGTGACGCTCGCGTCGGCGGCAGCGCTCGCACAGACGCGGGAACCCGATTGGGCGGCGTTGCAGGAAGAAACGATGCGCCACTACCAGGCGCTGCTGCGCTTCGACACCATGGATCCACCGGGCAGAGAGCTGCCCGCTGCGGAGTACCTCAAGCAGGTGTTCGACAAGGAAGGCATCCCGGCGCAGCTGTTTGCGCTCGAGCCGAACCGGCCCAACGTCGTCGCTCGTTTGAAGGGCAACGGCAGGAAGCGACCGCTCCTCATCATCGGGCACAGCGACGTCGTGAACGTGGATCCCGCGAAGTGGACGTTCCCGCCGTTCAGCGCCACGCGCGACGGCGGCTACGTGTACGGCCGCGGCGCGGTCGACGACAAGGACAACCTGGCGACGACGCTGATGGTGATGCTCGAGCTGAAACGCCTGAACGTCCCGCTCGATCGCGATGTGATCTTTCTGTCCGAATCCGGCGAGGAAGGGAGCACGCGCGTCGGCATCCAGTTCATGGTGGACCAGCACTTCCCGGAAATCGACGCGGAGTACTGCTTCGCCGAGGGCGGCGGCGTCACGCGCGTCGGCGGCCAGGTGAAGTACGCGGGGATCGCGACGCTCGAGAAGATCCCGTATGCCATCGAGCTCACGGCGAAGGGCGTCGCCGGTCACGGATCCATTCCGCTCAGGACCAATCCAGTCGTTCACTTGTCGACGGCGGTGGGCAGGATCGCCAGCTGGAAACCGGACATCCGCCTGAACGAGACCACCGCCACGTACTTCCGTCGCCTCGCGGCGATCTCAGGCCCCTCCGAGGCCGAACGTTATCGCAATGTGCTGGTGCCGAATTCCAGGTCGCAGGCAGACGCGGACGAATTCTTCCTGGACAACGAGCCGGCGCACGCATCGATGCTCCGCACATCCATCTCGCCGAACATCCTCGCCGGCGGCTACCGCGTGAACGTGATTCCGTCCGAGGCGAAAGCGACGCTCGACGTGCGCATGCTCCCGGATGAAGACCCGGCAAAGTTCCTCGACGCCGTCAAGAAGATCGTCAACGATCCCGCGGTGGATGTGCGCTTTGCCGCGCGGGATACCAGGCCCCGGCAGCCCGATGCGCGCCTCGATTCGGAAGCATTCAAGGCGATCGAGGCGGCGGTGACGAAGCACTACAACGCGCCGACGCTGCCGACGATGCTCACAGGGGCGACCGACATGGCGTATCTGCGCGCGAAGGGGATGCAGTGCTTCGGCGTCGGCCCGGCGTTGGACATCGAAGACGGTCCGAAAGGCTTCGGCGCGCACAGTGACCAGGAACGGCTCCTCGAAAGCGAACTGTACCGCTTCGTGCGCTTCCACTGGGACATCGTCGCGAATCTCGCGCGAGCGAAATAGCCGGAGCCTCGCTTCAGCCAGACTTCTCACATTGCACGAATTGCGCACCCTCACGCCTGTGTGACCCTGCAGGCCGCGCTCGGTCAGGGCAAGCTCGTGACATGAAGAAACGATCGCGGAAGCCGGCGCTGATTCCGGTGGAGAGGATCGCGCGCACGATCATGAGACTGCGCGGCCAGAACGTCATGCGTGACGTGGACCTGGCGGCCCTTTACGAGGTGACCACCAAGCGCCTGAACGAGCAGGTCAAGCGCAACCACCGGAGATTTCCGCGGAATTTCATGTTTCAGTTGAGCCAAGCGGAGTACGCGGACTTGAGGTCGCAGATTGCGACCTCAAGTCCGACCGCTCATGGCGGCCGGCGGTACTTCCCCTATGTGTTTACCGAACACGGCGCGATCATGGCCGCGAGCGTCCTGAACAGTCCGCGCGCCGTCCAGATGAGCATCTTCGTCGTCCGCGCGTTCGTCGGATTTCGCCAGATGTTTCAGTCGAATGCCGAGCTCACGAAGAAGCTCGATAAGCTCGAGACGAAGTACGACGCGCAGTTCGAGGTCGTGTTTCAGGCGATCAGAGAGCTCATGACGCCCGCGGCGGCATCGAGAAAACGGATCGGGTTCCGGCCGCACGCCTGACGCGCGCTCCGGTGACGAACAGCACGAGCGTGGTGAAGCCCGTGCCCCGACCGGCACCCGGCAAAAGTGCGTGGCGCTTCCCGGGCCGCATCGCGGGCGTGACAGTTGCCTGATGAAGGTGAGAGAATCCGCCCCTCCCGTTCGCGACGGAATTCGTGATGAACAGACGGACCTTTCTCGGGCGTGGCGGGCTGGCGCTGGCCGGATTCGGCCTCGGCGGATGCGCGGCGACGAGCTCGCGGCGCGGCGGCTCGGCGACATCGCGCCGCGCGCCGATCAATCTCGCGCCGGTTCGCGCCTCCTGGGATCGCGTGATCCGGACGACGGTCGGATTGCGGCCGCATCGAGACTCGGGGTTCGTCCTTCGCGCCGAGCCCCTCGACGCGAAAACCGTCATCCACAATTACGGGCACGCCGGCGCCGGCATGTCGCTCGGCTGGGGTTGCGGCGTGATGGTGGCCGAGATGGCGCAGGACACGGGCCAGCGCCGGGTCGCCGTGATTGGATGCGGATCGCCCGGTCTGACGGCGGCGCGCCAGCTTCAGCGGCGCGGATTCGACGTGACGATTTACGCCATGTCCGTGCCGCCGGACACGACGTCGAACATGTCGCTCGCGGGCTTCACGCCGACGACCGCCCTGGTCAACAACGACCGGCGCACGCCCGCCTGGGACGCGCAGTTTCTGCGCGCGGCCGAGATCTCCTACCGGCAGCTGCAGCTGATGGTGAGCCAGAGCTACGGCGTCTACTGGATCGACAGCTACAACGCCGCGGACAATCCCACGCCGGGGCAGGGCGGCGGCGGGGGCGCGTTCGATGCCGACCTGCTGCCCGAGTACCTGCGGCCGAACCGGAACCGCGAAATCCTGGGCCCGGGCGAGCATCCGTTCCCGACCAAATACGCGGTGCGAACGCCGGCGCTGTCGATCGAGCCGTCGATCTACCTCGATGCGCTCGTGCGCGACTTCCTGATGTTCGGCGGCAGGATCATCATCCGCAAGTTCGACACGCCGCGCGACCTGATGTCGCTGACCGAACCCCTCATCGTGAACTGCACCGGTCTGGGATCGTTCACGCTCTTCGACGACAAAGAGCTCGTGCCGATCAAGGGACAGCTGACGGTCATGGTTCCACAGCCGGAAGTGCACTACCGCGCCGGCGGGCGCACGCCCAGCGGCGCCAACGCCACCATGAACCCTCGATCCGACGGCATCGTGGTCGGCAATCTGCAGGATCCGGGCAACTGGTCACTCGAGCCCGACGAGGGAGTGCGCCAGCGCAACGTGCAGGCCGCCATCGAGTTCTTCGGCGCCATGCGAGCCCCGTCTCCCGGCGCCCGGTTCACCCGCTCGGCGCCGCCTTCGGTCGCACCGGCCGTCGAGACCTTCTTCGACTCGGAGTCCTGAGATCCTCGGCACGCTACGCGAGATCCTCAGCAACGTACGAAAGACACGAAAACACGAAGACACGAAAGACACGAAAGACTAAAGACGAACGGAGCAGACCGCGGCCGGTTCGACGGCCGTCGCGAAGCCACGCGCGCTGGCCGGACCGCGTCGGTCGCCGGTTCATCGCGGTCCGCCTGGAGGCGGACGCTGCGTACTCTTCAGGAAATCGGCGAACACATCATCGGCGGTCAGCCGCCGTCTGGTGAGCCCGTCCTCGAACGCCGACCGGCAGAACACGTCCACGTCGCGACGGTTCTTCTCGAGACCGTGCGCGTGATAGTCGGCGCCCATCAATCGCGCGGCGTCCTCGACGTCGGCGATGAGCCATGCGAGTTGTACGGAAACTCGGTAAATGGGCCGTGCCTGCTGCCCGGAGAGGCGAAAAAATCCCGACAAGTGTGTCAAGATGCCTCCGATTTTGAAGGAGACACGATGAGGTTCGGCCGGCTGTCCGTTCTTCTTGCGTCAATCACCTGGGCGGCCGTCCTCGCGCAGGCGCCGCTGCAGCCGGATTGGGCGAAGCTGCAGGATGAAACCATGCAGCACTACCAGGCGGTGCTGCGGCTCGACACCCGCAATCCGCCAGGAAACGAGCACATCGTCGCCGAGTACGTGAAGCAGGTGCTCGAGAAGGAAGGCATCCCGGCGCAGATGCTCGGGTCCGATGTGAACCGCTCGAACGTGGTCGCGCGGCTGAAGGGGAACGGGAGGAAGCGGCCACTGCTCGTCATGGGCCACAGCGACGTGGTCACCGTGGACGAGTCGAAATGGCGATTCCCGGCCTTCAGCGCGACGCGCGATGGCGCGTACGTCTACGGGCGCGGTACTGTGGACGACAAGGACAATCTAACGGCGGCGCTGATGACAATGCTGCTGCTGAAGCGCCTCAACGTGCCGCTCGATCGCGACGTCATCTTTCTGTCCGAGTCCGGGGAAGAAGGCAGCTCGGGCGTCGGCATCGGCTACATGGTGAAGGAGCACTTTCCCGAGATCGACTCGGAGTACTGTCTCGCGGAAGGCGGCGGCGTCGTGCGCATCGGCGGCGACGTGAAGTACGCCACGGTGCAGACCCTGGAGAAGATCCCGCGCGGGATCGAGCTCGTCGCGCGCGGCATCTCCGGTCACGGATCGGTGCCGCTGAAGACGAACGCTATCGTGCACCTGGCCGGCGCGGTCGCCCGGGTCGGCGAGTGGCGGCCCGAAATCCGATTCAACGAGACCACAGGCACGTACTTCCGCAAGCTGGCGGCGATCTCGCCGCCAGACGTGGCGAAGTACTACCGCGACGTGCTGTCGACCGATCCCAAGCTGCGGAAGGCGGCCGACGACTGGCTGTTCGAGAACGAGCCGCGGCACTCGTCGATGCTGCGGACGTCGGTATCGCCGAACATCTTCGCCGGCGGCTATCGCTCGAACGTGATTCCGTCGGAAGCGAAGGCGACACTGGACGTGCGCGCGCTGCCGGACGAGGATCCGGCGAAGTTCCTCGCACAGGTCAAGCAGGTCGTGAACGATCCCGCCGTCGAGGTCCGCTTTACCGGCCAGTCCGGCAGGGAAGCCGGTCCCGACGCGCGTCTGGATTCGGAGGCCTACAAAGCGCTGGAAGCGGCCGCCCTGCGCGTGTACAACACGGGAACGTTGCCAACCATGAGCACCGGCGCCACCGACATGTCCCAGCTGCGCACCAAAGGTGTCCAGTGCTTCGGGATCGGCCCGGCGACCGACTTCGAAGATCCCCCGAAGGGATTCGGCGCGCACAGCGATCAGGAGCGGTTGCTCGAAAGCGAGCTCCATCGCTTCGTCCGCTTCAACTGGGACGTCGTCACGGCTCTGGCGCGGGCGAGATAGCCGCTGTCTCCGGTTAGTACTTGCCGTACCCTTCCGTCAGCTCGATGTAGACACCCGACGCATCGGTGATGTAGGCGATGTTGAGCCCGATGGCCGGCACCTGACGGTACGGTACGTCGAACTTCACGCCGCGCGCCTCCAGCTTCTTGCAGAAGGCTTCCAGGTCCTTGATCTCGAACCCGATGTGATCGATCGTCCTGCCCTTCGTGCCGACGGTCGGCGTCTGCGATGTCTGAAACGACAGGTTCATTCCCGGAGCATCCGCCGTGATCGGAATCGTTCCGCGCTGGCGTGGGACGAGCGAGAACGTGTCGACATACCAGTCGCGCAGTTTCGCGAGGTCACCCTGGAGCACGAAATGAATGTGGTAGCCCGACACCCTCACCGGAAGGGTCTTGTCCTCCTGCAACTCGATCTTGATATCGTCTGGTCCCATCAAGTACGCGTTTGGAAAACCCTCTGATCCGGTGAATTCGCGCGTCACCCGGTAGCCGGCGGCACGCCACCCCTGCAGCATGTCGGCCAGGTTGCGGACCTTGAAGCCGAAATGATCCATCACAGTTCCTTCGGAGCCGCCCGTCGGCTCGGCCTGCCGAAAGGCGATCAACATGTTCGGCAGCTTGATCGCCGTCAACGGGCCCTTCTGGACCACCACGCCGCCGAAGTGCTCGACCCACAGCTTCTTCTGAAGCTCGACATCCTTGACGTTCAAGTGCACGTGCCCGTAGGTGACGCCGGCGGCGTTGGGTGGCGCGAGCTGGGCGTGAGTCGGCCCGACGATCGAAAGGACGAACGCAGCAGTCAGAAGAGGTCTCATAGCCATGCTCCGGCCATAACATACTCTGGTTCGGCCCCACTGTCGTGCGGGCCTTCCGCTTTCGCATCGCTTCGACGGACCCAGGGCTCGGGTTGACTTGCAGCGGCCGTGGGACTGGCGCATGATTGCGCGGGGTCGAGTGAGGCATGATGACGTTCTGCCGGGCGATGTTCATCCTGCACAAGAAACCCGAAGGCGCGACGCGTCCTGGTGGAAGTATTAATGTAGGGCGACCCCTTCAGGGTCGCCGGATGTTCAGGGCGGCCCCTTTCAGGCCGCCGGGAGGAGCGACGTGAGAAACCTGATTCTCGCCGCGGCCGCATGCGCGGCGCTCGGCATCGCCGCGTTCGCGGCGCAGCAGCCGCCGCAACCCACACCGACCGCCGATCCCTACGCCAACAACGCGAATCCCGGCGCGACGCAGTTTCCGCTGGCCGCGCCGGCCGGCAGGGACAGCAACGCGCGAAACGTCGCGCCCCCCGGCGCCGCGAATCAGGGCGTCTTCGATCAGGCCACATGGAAGTACGGGACTGCGTTCAACCCGCCGGCCGGATCGAAGATCTGGAATCCGGTGAAGCTGAAGATGATGCACGGCGAGAAGGTGACCGGCGGCACGCTGTTCAGCGCGACCGATCCGGCCACCTACTGCGCGATGGCCAACGCCGGCTACGATTTCATCTGGACCGAGATGCAGCACAACGATCGCGACTGGGGCGCCGTGGCGCGGATGTGGCGGACGTGCCCGTACGCGAAGGCGGTGCCGGGCGTCCGCGTCGCCTACACCGACGAGCGCGAGATTCAGCATGCGCTCGACGCCGGCGCGCTCGTCATTGTCGTGCCGACCGTCGACTCGAAAGCCGAAGCGATCGAGGCGCGCAACTGGACCTACTTCCCGCCCCTCGGCCGGCGCAGCAACGGCGGCGGCCAGGCGTTCGACGGCGGGATGTGGGGCGGCGTGCCCGGCGGCTATCGCAACACGATCAACGAGAACGTCGTGCTCATCGAAATGATCGAGACGCTGCAGGGCCTCCAGGACGCCGACGAGATTGCGAAAGTTCCCGGCGTCACCGCCGTGTTCGCGGCGAGCGGCGATCTCGGCAACTTCTCGGGCTACCGCCAGGGCACGCCCGACTACGAGCGCGCGATCAACATCGTCCACGACGCGGCGATCAAGGCGAAGGTGCGCCTGTGCGGTCCGTTCGCGTGGCGCGATCGGGCGGACTTCACCTGCTTCCAGGCTGGCAGCGAAACCGCCGCAATCGCGCGCGGCGTCGCGGCCGAGCTAGGACCGCTCGCCAACACGCAGGGCAAGCCCGAGGTCGGTCCGTACGCCACGATGACGAAGCCGTAGGGCTGTCGCATCCAAAGCGCGCGTACCACGCGACGGTCTTGCGTTCTTCGAGGGAAGTGCGGCGTCTCGAAGGCCAGGACCAGGGCCGGCCTCGCGTGTCGGCCGGACTTGTAGCTGGCTCGCGCGGCATCGAGCTTGGCGGAAGGCGGGTCGGACACGTGCGTCCGGCCCCTCAACTCAACGGCGCTGTCCTGTTCGCAGCGACGCGTTTGTCACGAGCGCCTCGCCCGCTTGAAGAGCGCCGTCGACGACCTCGGTCCATTCATCGTCGGCCAGGCCGGCGCGGACCTCGATCGGCGTGAGCTGCCTGCCGTCGTACTCCCACACCTGACGCATGTGTGTTTCGCCCGTCACCAGCGGCACGTCGCCCGTCTCGCCGAGCGCATCCACCACGTCCGCCGGTGGATGAAATGCCAACGCGGTATTGGGAATCCGCAGGGCGTGCTCGCGCCGTGAGCCGTTCAGGACGACGGTCGCCGTCATCCCCGGCCTCAGCCGCTCGTCAGGGTTGGAAACCTCGATCCTCGTTGTGAAGCCGGCGGCGGCCGCGACCCGTCCCTCGAACGTTTGGTACCGGTACGATTCGACTTCGAACGTCGCCGGCTCGCCTGGCTGCACCTCGCCCGCGTCGGCCTCGTCGACATCAATCTGCATTTCGAGGTGGGTCAAATCGGTCGCGATGTTGAACAAGACCGGCGACTCCAGCGTTGCGCCGACGGTTTGCCCAACGCCAACGTTCCGGCCGACGACGAGACCGCCGACAGGAGAGGAAATGATCGTCTCAGCGAGCGCCTGCCTCGCCTGATCGACCGCGGACGCGGCGTCGATTGCCTGCAACGCTCCGGCGGTCGCTTCGGCCGTGGCCTCGCCGACGGCGGTGCGCGCCGCGTCGAGATCGGATTGGGCGATCAACTGGCGGGCGGCCAGCTGCTCCGCGCGCGTGAGCGCGCGCTGCGCGTCTTCGACGGCGGTCTCGAGGCTCGCCTCGATGACGCGCGCGTGTTTCAGCGCGGCCTGGGCTTCATCCAGTTGCGCATTGAACAGCGCCGGATCGAGCCGCGCCAGCACCTGTCCCGTGCGCACGATCGCGTGGGCGTCCACCTCGATGGACTGAATCGTGCCGGACACGCGCGCGGCCACTTCAACGGTCGCGACGGGTCGAAGAATTCCAGTGGCGATGATCCGGCGAACGATCGGTCCGGTACTCACGCGCGCGGTCGTGACCTGCAGTTCGGGCGCCTGGCGGCCCCGCCACGCGATCCACGCGCCCAGGACGAGGACCACGAGCTCTGCGCCAAGCCACATCGAATGGCGCGCCTTTCGAGTTGCCACGACAGACTCCCTTTGACCTAAAACGGTCGCGGGCGCGCTTTCGTTTACACGAATCGAGAGGACTCAGCGCGGACGCTGCGGAAGTTGTAAGGAAGCCGTTGCGGGTTGGCCGAAGAACCGGCGCCTGATGGCGCGGATGAGGTACGAGGCGAAGGCCCCGATCACGATCAGCAGCGCGATGGCGACGGCCAACGCGATCATCGGATGCGCGAGCGCGACGTACGAGATGCCGACCGCGAGGACGTCTTCCCCGAGGCTCAGCGCCCAGTTGCTGAACGGCTCGGGGGACGTGTTCGCCACCGCCCGCGTCCCCGCCTTCGTCAGATGCGTCGTCATCGCGATCGAGCCGCCGAGCAGCGCGGCGAGTACGCGACCGGCCGGTGACGCATCGCCGAGCGCCGTGACGGCGACGAGCGCGCCGCCGACAGGCCGCACGACAGTGTGCACCACGTCCCAGACCGAGTCGAACCAGGGAATCTTGTCGGCCACGAATTCGACGAGGTAGAGCGCGATCGCGGCGACGATGATGATCGGATTGTCGAACGCGCGGAATTGCTCCGGCAGGCCGACGAGGCCATAGTGCGAGCAGAGCCCGAGCACGGCGACCGTAGCATACAGGTTGACGCCCGAGGCAAAGGCGAGCGGAACGGTGTGGGCGAGCGCGGTCAGGATCGCCATGGCGTCGGATAGTGCGCCGGCTTGATCTCGAATACGAACGGACCATCCGGCAGGTCGACCGCGAATTCCCGGCGCGCGACCTCGGCCAGGTGCTCGCGCGCGATAGGCTCCTCCGTCATCACGCCGTTCCGATATCGCGTCAGCACGTCGCTTCGGACGATTGTCCGCTCACCGCGCGCCGCGCGCTGGATCGTCAGCGTCTTCCTGAAAATCGACTCGGGATGCGTCGACGTGAAATGGTTCGCGACCTCGATGTCCCCCGGCGTCTGCGGCTCCTCCGCGAACTCGTAGAGGTCTGCTTCGCCCGTCGCGTCGCGCATGGACAACACCCAGACGTGCGCCTCGCGCCGCAGCCGGTAGGTGAAGCCGCCCTGGTCCGACGTGGCGCCGTCGCCGAGCGGCATCGGCTCGAGCAGGCCAACCCCGCCGAAACCGACGTCGGCCAGCCAGATATCGCGGCCGATCGGCACGCGCAGGACCATGTGGGTGCGGCACCATCGTTCCGGCGGACCTCTGCGCACGCGGCCGAGCAGTGCCGCGCTCTCGAAGCCGGCATCGCGGAGCGCGGCCGCAAACAAGGTGTTGTGCTCGAAGCAGTAGCCGCCGCGGCCCTCGTCCAGGAACTTGCGCTCGATATCGGCGAGCGCGAGGCTGACCCCTCCACCGGTCTGGATCGACAGGTTTTCGAAGAGGAACGCCTCTCGATGCGCGATGTGCAGCCGACAGAGCGCGTCGATCGTCGCGCCGGTTGGCGTCGGCTGGCCGATCCGGCGGATGTAGTCGTCGAGTCGCATGATGTGATCCGATCATAGCCAAACGCGCGCGTCGAATCGCTGGTAAGCTGCTTCGTCAGCGCGGCAGCGCCGCAAGCAGAGATCGCGCACCCGCGCTCGGCGGCGCGCCCCTTGGAGCGCGCCGATCTGGTCGAACAAACGCATTCGTGCCGAGAAGGCAGGCTTTTCGGGCGCTTGTTCTACGGAGGACGCTATGGCGCAGTCCATCGATCAGGCAATGACGACCACCGCCTTTGCGCTCGACGGTTTCCGGACCACGAAGACGCTGGGGGTCGTGCGCGGCGTCACCGTACGCTCGCGGTCCGTGCTCGGCACGATCGGCGCGAGCCTGCAGACGCTGGTCGGCGGCAACATCACACTGCTGACCGAGCTGTGCGAGAAAACGCGCGCCGACGCCTTCGAGCTGGTGCTCCAGCACGCCCAGGCGCTCGGCGCGAACGCCGTGGTTGGCCTGCGCTACGACGCCACGGAGGTCATGCAGGGCGTGACCGAAGTGCTGTGCTATGGCACCGCCGTGGTCGTCGCGCGCGAATGACAACGGTCGGCGGCGACGACACGTCGGTCGAAGCGCGGAGCGCCACGCTCAAACGCGAGCTCGGCGTCACCGACCTCGCCCTCACGCAAATCCTCTTCATCGTCGGGCTTCCATGGGTCGGCGTCGCGGCCAAGCAGGGACCCGCGCACGTCGTCTTCTGGCTCCTGGCGATGGCGCTCTTCTACGTGCCGTCGGCGGCGGTCGTCATCTATCTGAACCGCCTGATGCCGCTCGAGGGCGGCCTCTATCAGTGGGCCAAGTTTGGAATCAACGAGCTGACCGGATTTCTGGTGGCGTGGAACCTGTGGCTGTTCGCGATTCTCAACACGTCCGAGATCGGACTGCAGGCGACGCAGTACCTGGCCTACATCCTCGGACCGCGCGGCGAGTGGCTGACCGGCAGTAAGTGGTTCATCAGCCTGGCCAGCACGGCGGTGATCGGCGGGCTCGTGGTGATCACGGTGCTGGGGCTTGGCGTCGGCAAATGGGTTCACAAGGCGGGGGGCCTGCTGATGGTCTCCACGTTTGCGGCGCTTCTGCTCCTGCCGTGGCTGAACCTCGCGCGTGGCGCGCTGGCCGAGTTCCATCCGCTCGCGACGACGATGCCGGTCGTGTCACTCATGGGCCTGAACCTCCTCGGGAAGATGGGGTTCGGCGCGCTGGGCGGGTTTGAATATGTGGCGATTCACGCGGGCGAATGCCGCAATCCGGTACGAACCATCGCACGATCGGTCGTGGTGGCGGCACCGATCATCGCGGTGATGTTCATCCTCGGGACGAGCTCGGTGCTCGCCCTGATTCCGTTCGATCAGATCGATCTCATCGCGCCGATTCCGCAGGTGCTGCGCGTGGGCTTCCAGCCGCTCGGTGCAGCCGCGCTCGTCGCGCCGGTGACGATTCTGGTGTTGCTGTGTGTCCGAGTGGCGCAGGCCAGCGTGATGTTTGCCGGGAACACGCGGCTGCCGATGGTTGCCGGGTGGGACGGCCTGCTGCCGGAGTGGTTCACGCGTATCCACGAGCGCTACCGGACGCCGTTCAACTCGATCGTCTTCGTCGGCGCCGCGACGCTCGCGCTCAGCATCGCCGGTCTGATCGGTGTCGGGAAGCAGGAAGCGTTTCAGCTGTTGTGGAACGCCTCGGCGATCTTCTATGCGCTGACCTACCTCGTGATGTTCGCGATCCCGATCATCGGTCTCCGCCGGCGGGGCGAGCCGCCGCCGCTCTGGCTGAAAGCCTGTGCGCTCTCGGGCTTCCTGATGACCGCACTGTTCGTCGCGCTCGCCATCGTCCCGATCGTTCAGGTGGAGAGCCGGCTGCTCTTCGCCGTCAAGATCTCGGCGCTCATCGCGATCGCGAACGCGATTGGCGTCGGCATCTTCATGAAGCGACGGCCCTGACTTGGCGCTCACGGCGACCATCTATAACATCGAGATCGACCTCGCCGATTCGGATCGGCGCGTCTACGAGACACTCGCGCTGCGCGTAGCGCGGCATCCATCCGAGTCGGAGGACTATCTCGTCACGCGCGTGCTCGCGTACGCGCTCGAGTTCGTCGAGGGCATCGAGTTCTCGCGCGGCATTTCGGATCCGGAGGAGCCGACGATCGCGATCCGCGATCTGACGGGCGCGATCAAGGCCTGGATCGAGATCGGCACGCCCGATGCCGCGCGACTGCACAAGGCCTCGAAGGCGGCCGGGCGTGTCGTCGTGTATACGCACAAGGATCCGGATCAGTTCCTGCGGCAGCTGGAGGGCAAGAAGATCTTCCGCGCGGACGCGCTGGAGCTCCACGCGATCGATCGGGGCCTCGTCGCCGCGCTCGCGTCCCGCCTCGAGCGCCGCGTCGCGTTCAGCCTCTCGATCACCGACCGCGAGCTGTACATATCAATCGGTGCAGACACGCTGACCGGCGCCGTCACGCGGTTGCGTCTTGTGTAGCGCTGGCCTTTCCGTCCCCGAGATCGGCCGCCATATCATGACGCTCTTCGCCGGCGACCTGCATGTGGTCTGCGATCTCTGCGGTTGAACGCCGTGCGGCGAAACGTCAACGTTCGGGGCACGTGGCCGCGCCCCGTCGTTTGACGACGGCCGCGGGGCCGAAGCGGGCCAGGACGTCGACGTTCGAGCTGATGTCCCTGGGCAGCGCCTCGAGGTCGTCGGTGATGGCATACGGGAGACCTCCGGGAAGAATCCACCGAACGAGCGCCTTTTTCGGCTCGAACGTGTCGTCGTCCATCGCGCGGCCCGATGCGCGCGGCTGGCCGAACACGGCGAGGTGCAGCCAGTACGCCGTGTACCCGTCGGCGACGAGATAGTCGATGCACGCCGGCGGCATGCGATTGCGCGCCCACTCGGCGGCGAGCAGCACCGGCAGCGTCACTACCGGCTTCGGCTTCGGCGCGGCGGCCAGCGGCCGCCCGACCCCGATCGCCAGCGCTATCATCAGCGCCCACGCCACACCGGGCGCGCGGAGGCGCGGCACGCGCGCCGCAATCCGCCAGACCGCGGCGAGGGCGAGCGCCGCCCCGACGCCGAGCGGGTAAATCGCCAGGTAGAACATCTTGAGCGCCAGATACGGCGCCGCGGCGCCACTCGATCGCGCCGCCGCCACGAGCGCGATCGCCTGCAGCGCGATGGCCACGACAAGCAGCGTGACGGAGCGCGACCGGCGCTCGGTCGCCGCGACGAAGAGGCCCGCGGCGGAGAGCGCGGCGAACCACCTGCCGACGAGGCGCGCGTCGGGCCAGATCGCGAACCCACCGGTGCCGGCCATCCTGAGCCCGCCCATGTGACGCGCGGCGTGCATGATCGCGATCGCGCCGATCGGCGTCACCGCGATCGCGACGTGCTGCATCCTCAACGTGATCGGCAATCGGCCATGCAGGAGCGCGACGGCCGCCAGCGTGAGCAGCAGCGGGCCGGTCCACACCGGCCACGTGAGGAACGTGGCCATACCGAACAACGCGAACAGCGCCACCGTCGCGCGCCCGGGCCGCTCGTCCCACACCGTCAATGCCCACCACATCGCTACCGCAAACAGCTCCGAGGTGACCTGCGCAAGATACGACTGCTCGGTAAACGACCCGATGGAGTAGGTGCGCGGGACGAGCAACAACAGGAGGGCCATCAACGCGAACGGGATGCGTGGCACGTCGCGCGGCAGCAGACGATACGCAATCAGCAAGATGAGTCCGGCCTTGACCGCGACGGTCCCCGCGACCACCGGATACACGGCGTGCAGCGCGCCGCGCCCCAGCCACCGGCCGAACAGGGCGGCAAGCAGATGGCTGCCGGGCGTGTAGTCGATCATCTCGCCCAGGTACTCGCTCAGCCTCACGTCGTGCACCAGCCGCCAGTGCCGCTCGATGTAGTCGACGAGCGCCAGATGATGCGCGAGATCCGGCCCGCTGCCGGTCGGGAGCACATCCGGGCGGGCCAGCCACAGCAGCAACGCAAATGTGATGCAAACGCTGGCGGCGAATGCGATGAAGGCGGGGCGATCGCCGGTCGCGTCGAGGCGGAGCTTGTAGAACGTCGCGGCCGCCGCGGCGGCGGCGATCGGCAGGATCGCGAACGGCGCGATCGTGAAGCCGAGCCAGTCCGCCAGATACGCGGAGATGAGCGCGGACGCGAGAAAGGAGACGGCGGACGCGGCGGCAGCCTCCGCGCCGATGAGCGGCATCGCGGCAAAGAGCTTATCATCGTGCCCGCGAGGTGCATGGATGTTCATCGGACACTTCGGCCTCGGGCTCGGCGCGAAGAAGGCGGCGCCCTCGGTTTCGCTCGGGACGCTGTTCATGGCCAGCCAGTTCGCGGACCTCCTCTGGCCGACGCTGCTCCTGCTCGGCATCGAACGCGTAGTGGTGCAGCCCGGCATCACCGCCATGACCCCGCTGAATTTCGTCAGCTATCCGTACTCTCACAGCCTGCTCATGCTGTGTCTGTGGGGCGTGGCAGTTGGCGGCATTTACGCCGCGCTGCGGCGAGCGCCGCTCGTGGCTGCCGTCACGCTCGCGCTGCTCGTGGTCAGCCACTGGGTGCTCGACTTCATCACGCATCGACCCGATTTGCCGCTGACGCCGACCGGATCGACGCGAGTCGGTCTCGGTCTGTGGAACTCGATCCCGGCGACGCTCGCGGTCGAGGCGACGATCTTCGCGATCGGCCTCGCGCTGTATCTCCGGGCGACGCGCGCGCGCCGCCGCGCCGGCACGATTGGCTTGTGGTCCCTGGTGGCGTTTCTGCTGTTAATCTATGCGGCCAGCACGTTCGGCCCTCCGCCGCCGACCGCCGCCGCCGTCGCGTGGTCGGCGCAGGCGATGTGGCTGCTCGTCGCCTGGGCGTACTGGTTGGAGAGGAACCGAACGGCGCACGACTAAGGGATTCGGGATTCGGGATTTGGGATTTGGGATTTTGGGATTTTGGGATTCGGGATTGAGGACACGGCGTTCGGGATTCGGGATTTGGGATTGAGGATGCGGGATTCGGGACGCGGGATTCGGCATTCGCGATACGGGATTCGGGATTCGAGATGCGCGATTCGAGACTTGGGACTCGGGATTCGTGATTCTGGGTTCGGGATCGGGGCCCTGCGTTCGACTTTCGAGGAGAGCGTCGATGGGGACACGAGACCCGCGAGTTGATGCATACATCGCGAAGGCGGGCGACTTTGCGAAGCCGATCCTCACTCAGATTCGCGAGACGGTGCACGCCGCCTGCCCTGACGTCGAGGAGGCGATGAAGTGGAGCTTTCCGCACTTCATGTACAAGGGAGTGCTCTGCAGCATGGCGTCCTTCAAGCAGCACGCCGCGTTCGGCTTCTGGAAGGGATCGCTGGTCCTGGGCCACGGGAAAGACATGGACGCGATGGGGCAGTTCGGGCGCCTCGCGAAGCTCTCCGATCTCCCGCCGAAGAAGGTGCTCGCGAGCTATGTCAGGAAAGCCGCCGCGCTGAACGACGAGGGCGTGAAGGTCGTGCGCGCCCCGAAGCGGCCGGCGCCGAAGGCGGTGCGCACGCCGGCCGATCTTGCGGCGGCGTTGAAGAGGAACGCGAAGGCGCGCGCGACGTTCGCTGGCTTCAGCCCCAGCCACAAGCGCGAGTACATCGAGTGGATCACGGAAGCCAGGAGCGACGAAACGCGCGCGCGCAGGCTCGCGCAGGCGATCGAGTGGATGGCGCAGGGCAAGTCGCGGAACTGGAAGTATCAGCCGAAGAGGGGATTAGGGACTAGGGATTAGGGATTAGTTAGGGATTAGGGATTAGGGATCAGATTAGGGATTAGGACTAGGAGCTGGAAGCTGGACATGCAGGATCTGCGGCTCGCGCTCCGGACGCTCCGCGCGACACCAATCGTCACTTCCGTCGCCGTCCTGTCCCTGGCTCTCGGCATCGGCGCGAACACGGCGATCTTCTCGCTCGTCAACAGCCTGCTGCTGCGCCCGTTTCCTGTGAAGGATCCGCAACATCTCGTGATGGTCTCGACGGGGCACGGCGACGTCGATTCACAGTTCAATTACGTGATGTTCGAGCAGATGCGCCGGCTCGATCAGTTCGACGGCTCGACGGCGTGGTCTCTCGGAGGAAAGTCGAACCTCACGTACGGCGGCGACACCCGGCCGGTGGAGCATCAGTTCGTCAGCGGCGACTACTTCTGGACGCTTGGCGTCCCCGCCATCCTCGGCCGTACTTTGACGCCGGCCGACGACGTCCCGGGCGCCGGGCCGGACGGTCTGGCCGCCGTGATCAGCTATGGACTGTGGCAGACGCGGTTCGGTGCAGCAGCGGGCGCCGTTGGCGCACGAGTAATCGTCGATCGCGCGACGGTCACGATAGTTGGGGTCACGCCGCCGCAGTTCGTCGGACTCGTCGTAGGGCGGGGGTTCGATATCACACTTCCGATCAGGGGCCAGCCCTTGGTGCAACCGGCGACGCCGCTCACCGACGACCTCGTGTGGCTGAGCATCACGCTGCGGTTGAGACAGGGGCAGTCGCTCGACGCCGCAACGGCAGCCCTCCGCGCCGTACAGCCGCAGATTCGCGCGGCCGCGATGCCGAACAACGGACAGGATGCGCGGTCGTTTCTGAAAGAGCCGTTCGTCCTCGTGCCCGTCGGCGCACGTAGATCTCCGTTGCGGCAACGGTTCGAACGGCCGTTGATGACCATTCTCATCGTGGTGGCGCTTGTGCTCGTCATCGCCTGCGCGAACATCGCCAATCTGATGCTCGCTCGAGGCGCGGCGCGACGGCACGAACTGAGCGTCCATGTCGCGCTTGGCGCGTCGCGCTGGCGCCTCGCGCATCGGTTTCTGATGGAGAGCCTGGTCCTGGCGTCGATTGGCGCAATCGCTGGGATCGTCTTTGGCATCTGGGCGAGCCGGGCCATGGTGGCTCAGTTGTCGACGGCGGCGACGCCGGTGGTCCTCGCCCCGTCGCTCGACTGGCGCGTCCTCGCCTTTACGGCGGCGGCGATGGTGGCGACGGCGATGATCTCCGGCGCGGCACCCGCGCTTCGAGCGACGCGCGTCGATCTGATCGGCGCATTGAAGGAACACGGCCGTTTCGCCGCAGGAGAGAGCGGCGGCCATGTCTCGAACGGCCTCATCGTGGCACAGGTCGCGCTGTCGCTCGTGCTGGTCGTGGCCGCCGGGCTGTTCGTGCGCACATTCGAGCGGCTTGCGGGCGCGTCGCTCGGCTTCGATCGCGACCGCGTCCTGGTCGTGACGGTGACAGCGCCCACGATCCCCGCTGCCGACCGCAACGTTGTCTACCATCGGCTCGTTCGCACGGCCGCGGCCGTGCCTGGTGTCGCGGCTGCGGGCGGCTCGTTCAACCCTCCGATCGTCGGATCGCTCATTGGAGATTTCGTCGTGTCGGAGCCCGGCGCCGAGCCGCCGCCAGACGCCGAGCACATTTCTCAGTCCGCTGAAGTCACTCCGGGATGGTTCACGGCCTATGGAACCGCGATCCGGGCCGGCCGCGACATCGACGATCACGACACGATCAACACGCGGCCGGTGATGCTCGTCAATGAGGCCTTTGCGCGCCGGTTCCTGCCTGATCAGGATCCCGTCGGCAAGGCGATGGCTCTCACGTTCCGCACGCCGCCATTCGGAGACTTCGTTCTCGGCACCAAGACCATCGTCGGCGTCGTCGGCGACTCGGTGTACCGGGCGATCCGGGAGCCGCTGCGACCCACGATCTACTTTCCACTCTCTCAGAGGTCGGGGCCGCTCCTCTTCACGAACTTCTACGTCGCCCTGCGGTCGTCGGCCGGATCGCCGGTGCTGCTGAGTCGCAGCGTGGCCGCGGCGTTGACCGCCGTCAATCACGATCTCACTCTGACGTTTCGTCCGCTCGCCGATCAGGTGAACGAGTCGCTGGCGCAGGATCGCCTTGTCGCGATGCTGTCAGGGTTTTTCGGCGCGCTCGCGCTGCTGCTGGCCGCGCTCGGTCTCTATGGAGTCACGTCGTACGCCGTCGCGCAGCGCCGAACGGAAATCGGCATCCGGATGGCGCTCGGCGCCGCGCCTACGAATGTGATCCAGCTCGTGCTGTCGCGCGTGTCGCTGCTCGTCGGAGCAGGCGTCATGGTCGGTGCGGCGGTCAGCGTCTGGGCGTCGAAATTCGTCGAGACACTGCTCTACGGTCTCGAGCCGCGCGATCCCGCAACGCTCGCCGGCGCAGCGGTCCTCCTTGCCGCGGTCGGCGGCCTGTCCGGCTGGCTGCCCGCGTACCGCGCATCCCGCATCGATCCGGCGCAAGTGCTCCGAAACAGCTAGCCATCAGCCATCAGCCATGGAGCCATGACAGATCTCTCAAGGGCGCCATTCGCCGCGCAGGAAGCTCAGGGCGGCGTCGGCGAACGGGGCCGCCATCTTGCCGAAGATGGGCCCATGACCGCCGTTTGGGACGATCCAGAGATACGACGCCGGGATCGCTCGGAACAGCTCCATCGCCATCTCGACCGGATAGAGCGGATCACGATCGCCGTGGACGATGAGCGTCCGCGCGGCGATCGTCGCGAGCAGCGGCGGCGTGAACGCCATATCGTCATGGCTGTCCTTGAGCCCGCGCATCTGGTCGTACAGCATCCGGATCTGATCGTCGCCGTGGACGTGCCGCTGCCGCGCGGCCGCCCAGTCGGCCTCGGTAAACCCATCGACGGTCAGCTGTGCCATCGCCGCCCGCACCTGCGCGGGAAAGTACGGTGTCGCGCTCACCAGCACCATCGCGTCGACGCGATGGGGCTGCTGCGTGCCCATGTGCAACAGCGACTTCGCGCCCGCGCTCATGCCGATCGCCTTCACACGCGAAACGCCAAGGCCATCGAGCAGCGCGAAGATGTCCTTCGCCACCTGGCGAAACGTGAACAGCCCGGACGGATTCGTCGAGCGTCCGTGGCCGCGGAGATCGGGCACGATCAGCCGGTAGCCACCCGGGTCGCCCGACGTGAACACGTGCTGCCAATCGCCGCCGATCCCGGTGCCGCCGTGCAGCAGCAGCAGCGGGTCGCCGTCGCCGCGCTCCTCGTAATACAACTGGAATCCGTTGACGTCGATCGTCTCCCCGCGCGCCATGGCAATCTCCTTCGCAGGCTGCAGCCTATCGCCGGGGCGCGTCTTGAGCCAAATCGGTGATATGATGGACGGCGAAATTCAGGGACGGGCGGCGCCGCAACGACGCCGCCCGTTTTCTTTTGTACTCGCACATCCGCGCGCGGCTCTTTGGCTGTCGCCCCGACTCCCGGAGTCTGCACCGGGACGCGATCCCCGGCGCGGAGCGGTCCGACAACTAACCGCTTGACAACCCCGAGGTCTCAGAGATGATGGCGGCATGAATTCAAGGGACCTTCGCTCCGTGACCGCTGCGGCTCTGATCGCGCTGGCGGCCAGCGCGTTGCGCGGCGCGGCGCCCGCCGGCCCGGTGGACTTCGTCGCGCACGACATCGACGCCAACTTCAGAGGCGGCTATTCCGTGAGCGTCGCCGACTTCAACAAAGACGGCAAGATCGACGTCATCGCCAACTCGCTGCAGGTCCAGGAGCTCGGGTGGTACGAAAATCCGACGTGGGAGCGTCATGTCATCGTGACGGAGACGCAACAAATCGTGAATGAGGCGATGGCCGACATCGACGGCGACGGCATTCCCGAGATCGCGTTCCAGAGCTCCTTTGCGATGCAGCCGGCCAACAGCGCCGGGCTCAACTGGATCGCGCGGCACAACGGCGATCCCCGGCAGCCCTGGAAGGCCGAGAAGATCGACCAGTTCCCGACGTCGCACCACGTCGCCTGGGCGGACCTCGACGGCGACGGCAGGAAGGAATTGATCAACGCGCCGTTGCTCGGAGAGAGCAGCGCGGCGCCGACCTACGATCAGGACAAGGCGTCGCTCTTCTGGTACAGCCCGAAGGACTGGAAGCGCCATCTCATCGCCAACGACATTCCCGGCATCATCCATCGCGTGCGTCCGGTGGCGTGGGACGGCAACAAGCGTGAACAGCTTCTGGTGGCCAGCTTCGAGGGCATCGCGCTCTACCGCGCCGCCGGCAGCGGCGACGGCATGAAGTTCGAAAAGCAATTGCTGTCAGCCGGGCACGTGGAGAAGGCCCCGCGTCTCGGCACGAGCGACGTCCGCGTCGGAAAGCAGGACGGCAAGCGTTTCCTCGCCTCGGTCGAACCGTGGCACGGCAATGAAGTCGTCGTCTACACCGAAAAGGGCGGCAAGTGGGATCGCCGCGTGATCTTCGACAAGGTCTCGGGCGGACACGAGGTCGCGGTGATCGACCTGAACGGCGACGGCCGCGACGATGTGATTGCCAACGACAACGGCCGCGTCACCGCCCAGAATCCCAACGCCACGCCCGGCGTCCACGTGTTCTTTGCGCCCGCGGATCCCGCGACAGGTGAATGGCAGTATCGACGGATCGAGGACAAGGCCGCGATGAACAGCTGCGTTGCTGCCGACGTGAACGGCGATCGCCGGCCCGATCTCGTCTGCACCGGCGCCGGCGGTGCGATCCGGTGGTACGAAAACAAGGGTCCGGCGCGCAGCTCAACGGCCGGCCGCTGACAAATTTGGAATTCGGAATTAGGAATTTGGAATTCGTTCACCATTTCAACGTCGTAATTCTGAATTCTGAATTCTAAATTCTAAATTGCAGTTTATTCGTACCGAAGCGCGCTCATCGGATCCACCTGCGACGCGCGGTGCGCGGGGATGAAGCCGGCGGCGAGCGCGACCAACGTCAGCGAGACCGCCGCGGCCGCGAGCACGAGGGGATCGGATCCCTGGAGCTGGAACAGCAGCGACTGCGCGAGCCGGCCGAGGCCCACCGCGGCGGCCAGCCCGATCGCGCCGCCAATCAGCACCATCACGCCCACCTGACCGAGCACCATGGCGCGCACGCGGCCCGGCGCCGCGCCGAGCGCCATGCGCAGCCCGATCTCGCGCGTGCGCTGCGACACGGTATAAGCGAGCACGCCGTACAACCCCACCGCCGCGAGCAGCGTCGCCAGCGACGCGAACGCCGCCGACAGCACGCTGATGAAGCGATCGAGGAAGACGTTGTCGCGCACCTGCTGCGGCAGCGTTCGCAGGCGCTCGACCGGCAGGTTCGCATCGAGCCGCGCGATCGCCTTCGGGATGTTCACCATGAAGGGTTCCGGATTGCCGGCCGTCCGCACGTAGAAGTTGATCGAGCCGATCCGCTCGTCCTGGCGGTACGGCGCGAAGAACAGCGGCGGAATCGTGTCCTTGACCTGGCTGTACTTCGCGTCGCGCATCAGGCCGACAATCTCCATCGTCAGCGGGCTGTTGCGGCCGTCGTTGCCCATCCGCTTGCCGAGAACATTCCGTCCGAGGTTGAACTTCTTCGCGAACGCCTCGTTGACGATGGCGACCTTCGGCGCGGTCAGGCCGTCGGCGCGCGTGAAGTCGCGGCCCGCGAGGAGCGGAACGCCGAGTGTCGAGAAGTACGCGGGTCCGACCTCGTTCGTCCGCGAGCCGATGTCGGTGTCCGGACCCGCCTTGAAGCCCTCCACGGAGACGCCGGTGCCCCAATTGTTGCCGCTCAGGAGCGGCACCGTGGAGCTGGTCACGCCGGCGACGCCCGGCAGCGCGCTCAACTCGTCTTCCACGCGCTCGAACAGCTGGCGCGACTGTTCGGGCTTGTAGCCGTTCAGCTCGGGCGAGATCCTGAACAGGATCACGTTGTCTGCCTTCAAGCCGAGATCGACGCGGCTCACGTTGAACAGGCTTCGGGTGAACAGACCGGCCGACACGAGCAGCGCCATCGACAGCGCGACCTGTGCCGTGGCGAGCGACGTGCGGAAGCGCGCCGCCGACCGCGCGCCGGACGGCTGGCCGCTCTGGCCCTTGAGCGCGGAGACGAGATCCGGCCGCGTGCTGTGCAGCGCCGGAAACAGCCCGAACAGCAGGCCTGTGCCGGTCGCGAGGGCGCCGGCGACCACCATCACCGCGGGATCCACCTTCAAGGTCACGGTGTCGGTCGCTTCCGTGGGAAGCATCGCCGCCATCAGGTTCATCGTCCATTGCGCGACGATGACGCCGCCGATGCCGCCGAACACGGCGAGCAGGCAGGATTCGCCGAGCAGCTGTCCGATCAGTTGCCCGCGGCCGGCGCCAATCGACAGGCGGACCGCCATCTCGGCCGAGCGCGCCGCGCCGCGCGCCAGCAGCAGGTTGGCGATGTTGGCGCACGCGATCAGCAGCACGAAGGCAGTGACGCCCAGCAACAGCGTGAGCGGCGCTCTCGCTTCGCGTGAGACCGAGCTCTGCCCGCGGCTGCCGGGCTCGATCAGAATCGGCTTCGTCTTGAACCTGGCCAGGGTCTGATCGCTCATGCCTTTCTGCAGCGGCGCTTCCACGTCGTTGAGGATCGTGCGGTACGGCGTGGCCATCGCCGCCCGCGCCCGCTCGATCGAGACGCCCGGCTTCAGGCGCGCAAACAGATACGCCCAGTAGCTGCGCCGATCGTCGTAGGCCGTGAACCGCCGCGAGAATCCGCGCATGGTGATCGGCGCGAACACCTCGGGCTTGACACCGAGCGAGGTGCTGACGAACGCGCGCGGCGCGACGCCGACGATGGTCATCGTCTGGCCGTTGACAGTGAGCGGCTGGTTCAGTACGTTCGGGTCGAGCGCGAAGCGGCTCTGCCAGTACGCGTAGCTGATCACCACCACGTGCGACTCGTCGAGCGCGCGGTCGTCGTCGGGGCCGAGCAGGCGGCCGATCGCCGGCTTGATGCCGAGGAGGGGAAAGTAGCTGCCGGACACGAGCAGCCCTTCGCCGTTCTGCGTCTGGCCGCGCGCCGCCAGATTGGCGCCGAACGTGACATGGGCCGCGATCGCCGTGAACGGCGTCTGCACGCGCTCGAGGTCGCGGAACATCGGATAGCTGAACACGGCCTCGCAATCGCCGATCTGGCTGCACGAGGTCGAGCCGGCCTTCGGGCCGGGTGCCGCGAGGTTGACCAGGCGGCCCGCCTCCGGCACCGGCAGCGGCCTGAGCAGCAGCTGATTGAAGAGTGAGAAGATGGCGGCGTTCGCCCCGATCCCGAGCGCCAGCGACACGATGGCGACAATCGTGACGAATGGGGCCTTGAAGAGGGTGCGGATCGCGAATTTCAGGTTGAGCATGGCGGTGCACGAGTAGACGAGTTTCGGGAGCAAATGGTTTACAGAGTATGAAGCCGGCGTTCTTCAAATCCCAGACAGAGTTTCGGAAGTGGCTCGAGACGCATCACGCGGCCGATCGCGAGCTGTGGGTCGGCTTTTACAAGAAGGGCTCGGGCAAATCGGGCATCGGCTACAAGGAAGCGGTCGACGAGGCGCTGTGCTTCGGGTGGATCGACGGGATCAAGAAGCGGGTGGACGAGTCGAGCTACACGCATCGCTTCACGCCGCGCCTGGCGAGCAGCATCTGGAGCGCGATCAACCTGAAGCGCGTGAAGGAACTGATCGAGCTGGGACGCGTGGCGCCGGCCGGACGGCACGCGTTCGAGCATCGCGATCCGAAGAAAGCGCAGTTGTATTCGTTCGAGAACCGTCCGTCGACGCTCGACCCGGCGCTCGAGCGGACGTTCACGGCGAACGCGAAGGCGCTGGCCTTCTTTCGCGCGCAGCCGCCCGGCTATCAGAAGCTCGTGACGTTCTGGATCATGAGCGCCAAAAAGGACGAGACGCGGCTGAAGCGGCTGGACGCGCTCATCAAGCGTTCTGCGGAAGGGAAACGACTGACATGAATGCGACGGCGAAGTTTCGCATCGAGCGCGCAATCGAGCGCGATGTCCCGCTGATCCTCTCGTTGATCAAAGCGCTCGCCGAATACGAGCGGATGGCCGACGAAGTGACCGCTACCGAGGAGGGATTACGCGAAACGCTCTTCGGTCCGCATCCGTCGGCTGAGGTCGTGATCGCCTATGCGGGCGACACCCCGGCCGGGTTCGCGCTGTTCTTTCACAACTACTCGACGTTTCTCGGCAAGCCGGGGATCTACCTCGAAGATCTCTTCGTCGTGCCGGAGTACCGCGGGCACGGCTTCGGCAAGGCCCTGCTCACGCATCTGGCGGCGCTGGCCGTCGAGCGCGGGTGCGGCCGGTTCGAGTGGTCGGTGCTCGACTGGAACGAGCCGGCCATCGGGTTCTACAAAAGGCTCGGCGCGAAGCCGATGGACGCGTGGACGATCTTCCGGGTCACCGGAGATTCGCTGCGGGACTTGGCCGGGCGGCCCTAGCGCTCCTGCTGGCATCGCGCTCCTTTCAGAGCGACCGCATTCATCGCGGCGCCGGTGTCCCTCCCTCTCCTCTTCGCGAGGCGGGAAGCTGACTGGCAGGGCGAGGAGGGCAGCAGGGGCGGGGCGGGTGCGACGGCGCGACGGGCGAGACGGGCGCGACGACAGCACACTGCAATTGGTCGGGAGCAGAGCGCAAGGCCGGGAAAGGGCGTGAACGCCGCCCACAGCACAGTTGGGCGGGGCGTGAAAAGGATCTACGCCAGGCCGGGTCTGTCGCGTTAGAATGCTTCGATTCGTTGGTGGTCAGTACATCGGAGGAGCTATGACTGTTTCGCGCCGGAGTTTTGTGAGCGGCGTTGCGGCGGCACTCGGTTACCTGGGCATAGGGCCGGAGGTCGATCTCTTCGCGCAGAACAGGCCGCCGGCGCCAGGCGGCGCGGCGCGCGCTCCACGCCCCATGGACGACTACGACCTGATGGCGCACCTCTCGAGCAACGAGAATTGTTGGGGGCCGCCCGAGTCGGTGATGAAGGCGATGAACGGCGCCTGGAAGTATTCGAACCGCTACGGGTATCCGGACGGCAATCTGGTCGGCGAGATTGCGAAGCATCACGGCGTGAAGCCCGAGAACATTCTGCTCGGCGCCGGTTCCGGCGAGATCCTCGACGTCGTCGGGACGACGTTCCTGCTGGGCGGCAAGAAAGTGCTCGGCGTCGAGCCGACGTACAGCACGGTGTATCAGCACGCCACGAGCATCAAGACGAGCGCGATCAAGCTGCCGCTCAACAAGGACTACACGCAGAACATCCCGGCGATGATCAAGGCGGCGAATGATCACGCGAGCGAGCTCGGGCTCGTGTACCTGTGCAACCCGAACAACCCGACCGGCATCGTTGTCACGAAGGCAGAAGTGAAGCAGTTGCTCGACGGCACACCGAAGGACATGCCGGTGCTGATCGACGAGGCCTATCACCATTTCGTCGACGATGCGCGGTACGCGACGTCGCTCCCGTACGTGCTGGAAGGGCGCCCGGTCGTCATCGCGCGGACCTTCTCGAAGATCGCGGCGCTCGCCGGCATGCGCCTCGGCTACGCCGTCGCGTCGAAGGAGTACATCGACAGGATGCGGCCGTACAGCATGGGCAGCATCAACGCGCTCGTGAAGTGGGGCGGCGTCGCCTCGCTGAAAGACACGGCGTCGCAGGCCGAGGTGAAGAAGAAGGTCATCGACCTGCGCAAGAAGACGACGAGCGAGCTCGCGGCGCACGGCTACGAGTGCCTGCCGTCGGAAACCAACTTCTTCATGGTAGCGATCGGCCGCGAGATTCAGCCGGTCATCCAGGAGTTCGCCGCGAAGAAGATTGCCGTCGGCCGGCCGTTCCCGCCGATGACGAAGCACATGCGCGTGTCGGTCGGAACCGCCGAGGAAATGGCGCGCTTCATGACGGCGTTCAAGGAGATCTTCCCCGCCAGGTCGAGGACCACGGCGGCAGGAGTGTAGAATTCAGAATTCTGAATTCAGAATTCAGAATTCAGAATTGGGGCGACAGCCAAGAGCTGCCGCCCTTTTTTTGTGTGACAGCCGAAAGTGATGCTGATCCTGCTCACCTGGCTCGCGCTCCAGACGCCGGTCGCCGCGGCGACGATGATGTCGAGCCGGAGCGTGACCGAGCCGCTGCCGTTTTCCAATCCGGCGCTGAACCTGAAGGGCACGATCCGGCCGTTGCCGGGCGACCGGCTGCAGATGGTGATCATCACCGTCGGCGAGGAGCCGATGTTGGCGGAGGTCCGGCGCTTCAGGCTCGTCTCGGCCGGCGGCGCGCACTACGAGCCGATCGCCGTGGGCGGCGGCGGCGACCTGATTCTTCCGCTCGACGTCCTGCCGGCCGGCCGGGAAGTGGGGGAGATTCTTCCGTCGGAGGCGATCATCGCGCTGACGCGGACCTCGAGCAGCAGCGTGATGCTCGAAGCAGGGGCGCGCGCCACGCTCGCGTTCGTGTTCGAGCTCCCGGAGGGAGCGGTGCTGCGCTGTCTCAGGCTGCCGGACGGCAGCGAGCTCGCGCTCGGCCGATGATCGAATCCTCGGTCCCGTTCGCCGATGTCGCGCTCGCGCGGCGGCTCGAGCGCGCGGAAGCAACGAGCAACGCGCGCGCCGTCGACGCCCGCGCGCGCGTGTCGCCGGAGAGCGGTGCCGCCTGGATCGAGGTCGCCGGCGCCTTCGCGATGTTCGACGGCCCTGCCTCTCCGATCACGCAGACCTTCGGCCTCGGCATCTTTCAGCTGCCGACGATCGCCGAGCTCGAGGCGATCGAATCGTTCTACGGCGCCCGCGGCGCCCCGGTGCTTCACGAGATCAGCCCGCTCGCGGATCCCGCGCTGGTGCCGATGCTGTGCGAGCGCGGCTACCAGCCGTTCGAATTCACGAGCGTGATGTATCGGCCGATCGGCACCGTTGCCCCCGAGGGCGGCGCGACAGCCGGACGTGTCGATGTCCGGTTGATTGGCGAAAGCGAAGCGGAGATGTTCGCGCGAACCTCGGCCGAGGGCTGGCGCGAGTTCGGCCACGGCGACTTCATGTACGACATGCAGCGCGTGAACGCGGCGAGCGAGGGCATCCGGCTGTTTCTGGCGGAGCTCGACGGCCGGCCGATCGCGACGGCGGCGCTGATCCTCTGCGACGGTGTCGCGCACCTCGCCGGCGCCAGCACGATTCCCGACGCGCGCAAGCGCGGCGCGCAGAACGCGCTGCTCGATCGGCGGCTGCGGTACGCCGCCGCGCACGGCTGCGACATCGCTTTGATGGGCGCCCTGCCCGGCAGCGAATCGCAGCGCAACGCCGAGCGCCACGGGTTCCGCGTCGCCTACACGCGAATCAAGTGGAGACGATGAGGCCGCGACATGGCATCTCTCGTTGCGTGAGCCGCAAAACGAGGTCGGTATGGCAGAAAACGCACGAATCGCCCGCAAAGACGATGCAATCATGAATGCGACGCCGTCAAGAGTCCTGTGCGCATTCGTTATCACGACGGCGTTCGCGAGCGGCGGGCTGGCGCTCTCCCGCCAGACGGCCGTCGACGTCGACGGCAAAGTGGATTCCGTCTTCGCGAAGTGGACGTCGACGACGCCTGGGTGCGCCGTCGGCGTCGCCACGGACGGCAGGCCGGTGCTCGCCAGGGGCTACGGCATGGCCGACCTCGAGCACGACGTCCGCATCACGCCCGACACGATCTTCGAGGCCGGCTCGGTGTCGAAGCAGTTCACCGCCGCCGCGGTGCTGCTGCTCGCGCGCGAGAAAAAACTGTCGCTCGACGATCCGGTGCGCAGGCACATCCCGGAACTGCCGGATTACGGATCGCCCTTGTCAATCCGCCACATGCTGAATCACACGAGCGGGCTGCGCGACTGGGGGAGCGTGGCCGGCATCGCCGGCTGGCCGCGCACGACCCGCGTGCACACACACGCGCACGTGCTCGAGATCGTCAGCGGTCAGCATGCCCTGAACTTCACGCCCGGCACGCGCTGGTCGTACTCCAACACCGGCTTCAATCTCGCCGCCATGATCGTGCAGCGGGTCAGCGGCACGCCGTTTCCGGAGTTCACGCGCACGCGGCTCTTTCAACCGCTTGGCATGACGCACACCTCCTGGCGCGACGACTACACGCGCATCGTCAAGGGGCGCGCGATGGCGTATGCCGACCGCAACGGCGAGTTCCGGACCGGCATGCCGTTCGAAAATGTCTACGGCAACGGCGGGCTGCTGACGACGGTCGGGGACCTGCTGAAGTGGAACGAGAACTTCACGTCGCCGGTCGTCGGTGACGCATCGCTCGTCACCGAACAGCAGCGGGTGGGGACGTTCAACGACGGCCGGCCGCATGGCTACGGCCTCGGCCTGTTCGTGGGCACGCACGAGGGTCTGCGCGAGGTGTATCACAGCGGATCGACGGCGGGGTACTCGGCGTTTCTGACGCGCTTTCCCGACGAGCGCGTGTCGGTCGCCGTGCTGTGCAATGCGACCAGCGGGCAGGCCACGCAATACGCGCATACCGTGGCCGACATCTTTCTCGCCGACCGTTTGAAGCCGTCGGATCCGGTCGCGAGTTACACGTTGACCGACGCCGACGTCGACAGGATTGCCGGCCTGTATCGCAGCGACGACACGGGTCTGCCGGCGACGATTGCGCGCGAGAAGGACGGCAGCCTGCGCGCGGATCGCGTGCCGCTGCTGCCGCAATCAGCTCTTCGATTCCTCACGGCGGGGCGGCAGGTCTGGGAAGTCGACGCGCATGGCATGCGCCGCACCGATGAATTCGGCACCGTGGAAGAGTTCGCACGCGTGCGGGCCGCGAGCCCGACGGTGCAGGATCTCGAGACGTACGCGGGCACGTATGCGAGCGACGAGGCGGAGACCGTGCTCACCGCGTTGGTCGAGCACGGCAAGCTGGTGTTGAAACGGCGCCCCGACACGACGATCGGGCTGACGCCGATTTACGCCGACGCGTTCGGCGCCGGCGGGCCGGGCACCGTCATCTTCCGGCGCGACGCGAGCGGCCGTGTGACGGCGTTGAGCGTGAAGCAGGACCGCGTCTGGGACCTGAAATTCAACAGGGAAGCACGGTAGTTGGCGAGCTGGCGAGCTGGCGAGCTGGCGAGTTGG
>Ga0137394_10000196_pt1 | contig 41953 bp, 31 predicted proteins | sample czobulk116metaG_FD_108278 | JGI IMG/M metagenome (GOLD analysis project Ga0137394, IMG submission 108278) | Vadose zone soil microbial communities from Angelo Coast Range Reserve, California, USA - czobulk1.16 metaG | ecosystem: Environmental > Terrestrial > Soil > Vadose zone | place: USA... | reverse complement strand
GAGTCCGAGCTGTTCGGGCACGCGCGCGGCGCGTTCACCGGCGCCGTCGGCGATCGAACGGGCGTCTTCGAGGACGCGCACGCGGGGACGCTGTTTCTCGACGAGATCGGCGAGCTGTCCGCGCGCGCCCAGGCCAAAGTGCTGCGCGTCATCCAGGAGGGGGAGCTGCGCCGCGTCGGCGAGACGGCGTCGCGGCGCGTCGACGTCAGGATCGTTTCAGCCACGAATCGCGATCTCCGATCCGAGGTGGGGCGCGGAGGGTTTCGGCTCGACCTGCTGTACCGCCTCGATGTGGTTCACATCACCGTGCCGCCGCTGCGCGAGCGGCGCGAGGACATCGCCGTTCTCGCCGAGCACTTCTGGCGCGATGCGACCGCGCGCGTCGGCAGCCGCGCGACGCTTGGCGCGGCGACGATCGCGGCGCTGGCGCGCTATGACTGGCCGGGCAACGTGCGCGAACTGCAGAACATCCTCGCGGCGCTGGCCGTCCGCAGCCCCAAGCGCGGTGTGGTGCCGCCGTCAGCCTTGCCGGCGCCGTTCGCCGGGAGCGGTCGCCACGACGCGTGGCGGCTGGACGAGGCGCGCCGGACCTTCGAGGAGCGTTTCGTCCGTGCAGCGCTCGTCCGGACCGGCGGCCATCGCGGACGCGCCGCCTCGGAGCTCGGCGTCACGCGCCAGGGGCTCACGAAGCTGATGACGCGACTCGGAATTTCGCCGTGACCCGCTTCCTGGCCCGCCGGCTCGCGCTCGCGCTGCCGGTGTTCTTGGCGTCGCCACGCTCGTGTTCTCGCGGGTCCATCTGGTACCGGGCGATTCGGTGCAAGGGATGCGGGCGAGAGCGCGTCGCCAGAGGACATCACCGAACCGCGCGGCGGGCTGGGTCTCGATCGACCGTTGCACTCGCAGTGCGCCTCGTTTCTGAAGAGCGCGCCATCGCGACCGCGGGACGTCGTTGCGGACGAACTGGACACCGCCCGCAGGTTGTTCAACTTCCAGTGCTGCGATAGGTCTTGACCGACATCAAACGTTGGATGACACTCGCGGGAAGTCATGGCTGTCGCCGCCGTCAGCGCCGGGTCCAGGCGCAACGTGATCGCATCGCTCCGCCAGCCGAAGGTGGCGGTGATGCTCATGCTGGGCTTCTCGTCCGGTCTGCCGTTTTTTCTCACCGGCAACACCCTCGGCTACTGGATGCGCGACGAGGGGACGACGCTGACGGCGATCGGCTTCCTGTCGTGGGTCGGACTCGCGTATTCGCTGAAGTTCCTCTGGGCGCCGTTCGTCGATCGCCTCGATGCGCCCGTGTTCGGGCGGCTCGGCCGGCGCCGCGGATGGATGGTCGTCGCCCAGCTGCTCGTCGCCATCGGGCTTATCACGATCGCCACGACCGGTCTGAAAGCCGGACTCGCGACGCTCGGCATCCTCGCGTTGCTTGTCGCCTTCTCGTCGTCGACCCAGGACATCGTGGTGGACGCCTGGCGCATCGAGGCAGCCCGGGACTCCGACGAGCTCGGACTGCTCTCCGCCGCCTACCAGCTTGGCTACCGGTTGGCGGTGCTGGTCACGGAAGCGGCGATCCTGATTGCGGCGAATCATTGGGGCTGGCGGATTTCCTACGCCGCGATGGGCGCGCTGATGGCGATCGGGTTGAGCGGGAGCCTGGTGGCCACAGAGCCGTTGCGGGCCAGAAAGGTCTTCGAATCCAAGGCGGAAACTGCGCCGCTCTGGAGCGCCCGCGGCTTTTTCGACGCCGTGATCGGCCCGTTCACGGAATTCTTTCGCGTCTACGGCTGGCTGGCGCTTCTGATGCTCGCGATGATCAGCTTCTACCAGTTGCCCGAATTCGTGATGGGACCGATGGTGAATCCGTTCTATCACGATCTCGGGCTCTCGAAAGACGCTGTCGGCACCGTCCGCGCCTCGATCGGCCTCGTGGCGACGTTGCTCGGCATCGCCGCTGGAGGCTTCAGCGCGCTGCGCTTTGGGTACGTCAGGACGCTCATCGCAGGGGTCGTGATGAAGATTCTGGTGATCGCCAACTTTGCGACGCTGGCGTACGCCGGCCCTGACCTGCGGGTGTTCGGCGCTGTGATCGCCGCGGACAACTTCGGTATCGGCTTCGCCGGCGTCGCGCTGGTGACCTACATGTCGAGCCTGACCAGTCTCGGCTATACCGCGACGCAGTACGCGCTTCTGAGCTCTGCGTACACCTACGTCGGCAAGTTCGCCAAAGGCTTCTCTGGAGTGGCGGTCGAGCATCTGACGGCCGGACGCACGCTGCTCGAAGCGTATGGGCTCTTTTTCATTGGCGCCGGCGTCCTTGGCGTCCCGGCGCTCATCCTCTGCATCGTGCTGGCGCGCGCCACTCGTCCCGCGATCGCTACGGGCGAGTCGCGATAAGCCTCAAGAATTGAATTAGGAATTCAGAATTAAGAATTCAGAATTGGAATGAGCGTACGAATTCCAACTTCCAAATTCCTACTTCTTCATTCTTTTGGCGAGCGCGACAAGCTGGGGGTTTTTCGGCTCCTTGTCGAGCGCGCGCGCGACGGTGGCCTGCGCCGCCGTGTGATCGCCGCCGCGAAGCTGCGCGTCGGCCAGCGCGGCGAGCAGGTGGACATCGCTGGGGCTGGTCGAGACGGCACGATCCAGCCACTCCACGGCGATTCGCGGCTCGTTCAGGCGGATCGATAGCGCGGCGATCCGCGTCGCGCGCGGCAGGAAATCGGTGTCGGACTCGGACAACCCGCCGTACTGAATCAGCGCTTGTCGGGCTGCGTCGAGATGGTTCTGTTTCTCCGCCGTTGCCGAGTAGAGCAGGAAGGCCGCAGGGTTGATCGGATACCGCGTGGTGGCCTGCTGCAATGCGCGCTCGGCCCCCTCGACATCGCCCTCCTCCAGCAGCGCGCGACCGTAGAGCGTCAATGCTTCGCTCGTGGCGGCGGGACTCGACGCGGCACGTTCGAGCGCCTCGCGCGCTTTGCTGAGGAACGCGCGATCGTCGCGCGGACGCTCGAGCCAGACCTGGCCGAGGGCGCGATAGATTTCCGGTTCGTTGGGGTTCCGCTCGAGCGCGCCGCCGAGAGTGAGCACCGCGAGGTCCCAGTGGCCGGTGCGGGCGTGCGCCATGCCGACGGCCACCTGCCGCGCGGCGTGGTCGCGGTCCAGTCCGGCGAGCACCTGAAGCTGTTCGAGCTCTTCCGCGCCGCGGCCCATCTCGCCGTACAGATCCGCGAGCTCCTCACGCGCCGGGATCACCCCTGGCTCGAGCGCCACCGCTCGTTCGAACGCGCGGAGGGCGTCCGGCGCGTTGTGTTTGTCGCGCAGACAGACGCCGAGCAGGTAATGCGCGTCGGCCATCCGGTCGTCGAGGCGCACGGCCTCCCGCAGCGCCGCGAGCGCCGCATCTGTATCGCGCTCCCGATACCGGCTGAGCGCAAGCCGGTAGTTCACGCGGGCGGAGCGGTCGTCCAGCCGGAGGTAGCGCTCGTAGGCATCGGCGGCGCGCGCATAGCGCTGCAGCTGGTAGAGCGCGTCGCCCAGGGCCTCGAGCGGACGTGTGGCGGTCGGGTCCAGCGTGGCGGCCGCCCGGAAGTCACGGACGGAGGCCTCGAGGTCGCCGCGGTCGCCTCGGTGCTGGTAGGTCTGGCCACGGCGCAGGTAAGCGAGCATCGAGTCGGGCCGCAGCGCGATGGCGCCGCTGTAGGCCTCGATGGCAGCGAAGGCCTGATCGTCGCGCAGGGCGTCGCCGCGCCTCAGCTGGGCCGCGTGATCGCGCTGCCGCGCGGACTGAAACGCGAATACGCCGCCCACGGCCGCCAGCGCAAGCACGACGATCACGAAAATCGCGCGTTTCACGATCGGCTCTATCCTACCAGCCCAAAGGAACTTTAGGGCATCCGAGGGGTCTAAGTTGGTATAGTGGACTTGTCTGTGAAGCAGGCCCGGGTCGTCAGTTGGTCCGACGTCGGCGGCCGCGAAGCCGCGCTGGTGCAGCGCTGTGCAGCGGGTGAGGAAGCGGCCTGCGCGGACCTCGTCGCCGAGCATCAGCGAATGGTCATCCAGCTCGCCCTGAACCTGCTTGGCGACCGTGACGAGGCGCTCGACCTCTCACAAGAGGTCTTTCTGCGCGTGTTCCGCACGATCCATCGTTTCCGCGGCCAGTCGAGCCTGCGCACCTGGATCTATCGCATTGCGGTCAACCAGGCGCGTAACCGGCACCGATTCTGGAGACGCCGGCACCGGGCCGATCAGGTGTCGCTCGATCAGCACATCGCTTCGCACGGGGAGTTCCCGTCCGGCTCCGAGTTGACCCCCGACCGCCTGCTCGCGCAGAAAGAGCTGGGGGAGCGTCTGCAGCGCGCGCTCGACAATCTGCCGTTCGACCAGCGCACCGCGATCGTGTTGCGCGAGATTGATGGCCTCAGCTACGAGGAAATCGCCTTTTCGCTCGGCGTCGCGGTGGGCACCGTCAAGTCCCGTCTCACACGCGCGCGGCAGGCGCTCCGCCTGGAGCTGCGGGAGGCGAGAATCGCATGAAGCCGCTCAATTGCGCCGCGACCCGGCGCCGCTTGCAGGCCTTTCACGACCGCGAGCTCGCCGTTCGCGAGCAGATTGCGGTCAGCGCGCATCTCGACTGGTGCGACCGCTGCGCGGCGTCGCTCGCCGACCTGCGGGGCGTGCGCCAGGCGCTGCAGGGGCTCGCCGCCGGACGCCGCAGGCTGTCGCACGATGACGCCGCCGTGTTCACCGCCACCGTCGTCAACCGCCTGCAGGCGGAAGACGATGCGTCGCTGTTTTCGCGTGTCCGGGTCATGTTCGAGGACATGCACCTGGTCTACGCGGCGATTGGCGCGTCCGCGGCCACCGCCGTGTGCGTCGTGATCATGCTCAGCATGATGCGGTTCGCAACCAATGAACGGCCGGACTCGCTGGCGGCGCTGATGACGGTCCTGGCGACGCCACTCGAGTGCGACTCGGGCAATGATCTGACCGATGCGTCGGGCTGCCGTGCCAGGTGGGCGGAGCGCTTTCAGCGCGCCAACGAATCAGCCGAGCAGGACGCGGTGTTCGCCCTCGAAACCGTCGTGACGAGTCAGGGCCGCCTCGCCAATCTGGCGGTGCTGCGTGCGACGCGGCATCACGCCGCGGTGGACCAGGTGCAGTTGATCGACGACCTGCTCGAAGCGGTGTCGCAGTCGCGCCTGGATCCGTCGCTGGCGAAACGCCTGCCCATTGCGATCTGGATGCTGGAACAGACAACCGTGCGCGCCAGCAAGCAGCCACCGGCGCTCGACGTGGCGCTGCCCGCCAAGAAGCGCGCCGAATCCGCGCCTGGATTTGGGATTTGGGATTTGGGCTTGGGGATTCGGCAGACATAGGGATTCGGCATACGTAGGAGCACGGGGTTCGCGTTCACCACGTCGAATCCCGAATCCGAATCCCGTCCGATGTCGGCTATCGCCGCCGGGAAGGCGGGTCGACGTGGGCGGTCGCCACGTTGTTCATCGAGTCACTGGCCCGCAGCGTCAACCCGCGATCTCCAAGCTCGCCCTCCACCGACAACTCGTAGTGCTCTTCGCGTGAGTCGGCGATCCCATCGACCGGGAACACGCCGCGCCAGCGCTGGCCGTCCTGCGAAAACTCGACGCGCTGAATCGGGGAGTGGTCGTCCGTCACGTCGAAGCTGATGAGTGTTCGCCCGCGGTCGACGCGCACGGCGCCGACCGTGATTGCCGGCGCGGTATTGTCGACCTCGAAGGCGATGCTGTCCAGCTCGCCCGTCAACGCGGTGCCCGCCGGATTGGACGGCGCATCGGAGGCGACGATCTTGACGAAGTAGGTGCCGTTCGGAATCGTCGTGGTGTCCCAGACGAGAATCGACTCGGTCGCCGCTTTCCGCAGCGTCTTCCACGCCGTCTCGCCTTCGCGCCTGAACAGGATGTCGTACACCAGGTCGTCGTCATTCTCGTCGTCCGCTTTCCAGACCAGCGTCTGCAGCCCTTTTTGATACGTGCGACGGCCGAGCGCGGACGAGGGGCCGGCTTGCGCGCTCGCCGCGGCTGCCAGCTTGCGGTCCGGCGTGGATTGATCTTCGAATCCGGCGAGCTCCGGATCGCCAGTCGCGAAGGGTTTCTGGAAGACGATGCCCGGCGGATGGACGGTGATGCTCCGCACCTGTGGCCGGAGATTTCGCTGGAGGTAGGCGGCGGTCACCGACGTCAGCACCGGGCCCTCGCCCTTTCCCGCGAGCACCGCGCGCCACTGCAGGTAGCGCGCCTTCGGGCTCGTGATTGCGGAGCCTTCCGCGTTGGCGTACGACGGCGACCACGCGCTCCACGTATCGTCAGGGGTGTCGGTGTTGCCGGTCCGCGTGTACAGCTCGATTCTGCTGCCGGCCGGAGATGTGCCGTGCCAGCTGATCGCGCCCCAGGTGGACACCATCTGCGCGTCGCGGGTGTCGGACTCGTAGGTGCCGCGCGGCGCCCGCTCGGACGAGAGCCGGAACACCTTGCCCGGGTTCGCGGTCGCGTAGTACAGCCGCCCGCTCGCGTTGCGGTAGAAGGCGGTGACCTGCTGCGCGGCCGCGCGCGCGAGCAAGGTCGGTCGCAGCGGGTCTCCCTCGAGGCGATACAGCTTTCCCTTGCTGCCGGTGCCGACGATCAGCGCGCCGTTCTGGTCGAAGGCCAGATCGTAGGGCGAGTCGTCCCGCGATTCCCACAGCTGATCCCACACGCCGTCGGGCGCGATGCGGTAGACGGCACCCTTCGGCGCCCGCCGATCTTCTCGTGCGCCGCCGCTCGATCCCGGTCCGCCGACGTCGACGATCGACATCGACGTGATTTCGGCGGACACCGATGGCACCGGCGGGCGTGTCGCGTCCGGCGTCGGCCGGTCGAGTAGCTCCGTGGTGACCGGTGCGGTGCCCGATCCGGGACGACCGCTGATGGCCGCGACGTAGAGCGTGCCTTTGTCGTCGAAGCGCAAGGTCCGGATTTCCTGGAACGGCGAGTCGAGGAGGACGAACGCCTTGCCCTCGGGACCGATGCGCAGCACCTTGCCAGGCGATCCCGTGCCGGCGAGCAGGCTGCCGCTCTTGTCGAAGGCCAGCGCGGTCACGTGCGTCGCGTTGGTCTTGTAGAACGTCGTGGCCTGGCCGTCGGGGGTGATCTTGCGGATGACGCCTTTATCGCCGGTGCCGGCGAACACGTTGCCTTTGCCGTCGACCGCGAGCGCCCAGATGTATTTGTCGTCGCCATCGAAGAGCGTCGTGGCGGCGCCGCTGCGGTCGACCTTGTAGATGCGCCCGTCCGGCGACGTGCCGACGTACACGCCGCCGCCGGGCGCCAGCGCGAGGGCGTGGGCCTCGAGCTCCGTGCTGTCGAACAACAGCGAGCCCTTGCCTTGCGGATCCACCCGGAAGACCTTGCCTTCATTGCCGGTGCCGATGAACAGCGTGCCGTCAGGCGCCGCCACCATCGACCACAGAAAGGGGGCCGACGTCTCGTAGACCAGCTCCGTGGCCGGGCCGAGCGTCAGCTGACCATGACTGTCGATCGACAGGTTCTCGACGTCGCCCTTCAGGAAGTCGTTCTGCGTCGCCGCCTGAAAGAATTTGGGAGTCGAGGCGTGGAGCGGAAGCAGCGCGAGGGCGCAAAGAACCGCTGCCGCCAGAAGTCGCAGCCGTGTGATCAGCATATCGAATGACTGTGCGCGCGGCCTTAGTTCGGCGAGACGGTGATCGTCAGCGTCCGAGAGCCTGCGACCGCGTGCTCCGTGGGCAGTTCCCACTCGGCGATCGTCGCGCTGTGCAGCGGGTTGAAGTTGCCGCCGTTGCGATCCCCCTCGAGCACGCCGAGCACGGAGGGCGGCAGGGACGACAGGAGCTCGCCGTTCACGACCGCGCCGGCATCAGAGCCAAGCAGCTTCACATACAGCGTGTTGTTGCGGCGGGCTTTGTTCAACGCCTTGATCATCTGGTCCACGCTGCGCGGCTGGGGCGTGCGAACCTCGCGTTGCTCGGTCAGACCAAGGCGCGCGCCGTCCGAGACCAGGATCGACAGCCCGCCGCTCGCGTTCGCGGGGATGTCGATCGGGAGCGTCCGCACGACCTCGTCGCCGCGATACGTACGGAAGAGGACCTTCAAGGGCACCGTGCGCCCCGCGCGCGGGCGAGGATCGTCAAGCCACACGCGCTCGAGCGTCGCCGTCTTCGGCTCTTCGGTCGTGGCGAACGTCACGTCGACGCCTTCCAGATCGACCTTCTCGTAGTCATTGCCCATCAGATACGTGATTGGCGCGACGACGTACGCGGCGGCGCCGGTCGATGCCTGGTCGCCGGAGAAGAGGTTGTTGAACGCGATGTCGTCGTGCCTCTTCACCTTCGCGGCGCCGCGGACGCTGAACGTCGCCGAGCCGAACTGCCGCTCGTAGGACCCGAGCGTGTTGAGGATGCTCGCGTACGTCATGAGCGGCCCGAACAGCTGATCGTTGACGACGCCGAAGTGGAACGTCTGCTTCGGAGCGCGGTCCGATTCCAGCGAGATCGTGATGGGGATCGTGCGGGGGCCCGGGCCCAGCCGGCCCGCAATCGCCGTCGCCCGGTCCTGCAGGAACGTGCCAATCACGTCGCCGGTGCTCGAGAGCTTCATCGACGAGAAGAGGCTGGGCAGCACGGTGTAAACGTACGCGCGCGTCATCGGGTATTCCGTCGGCCCGAGGTTGTACATCGGGTGGCCGAACGCGTAGACGCGATCGCCGTCGATGTGCGTCACGGTCCCGGTGCCGCCGAGCTGCAGGTCGCCGCTGACCAGCATCACGCCGATGGCATCGCCCGGCTTGAGCGGACCCTCGAAGGGCATCTCCCCGGCATGGATACCTGCCCCGCTGCCGCCCGTCGGGATGAAGCCCTGATCGCGAAATGCGCCGCCGAACATGTCCGCCAGGTCGGGCTCGAACCCCGACATGACGAGCGGCGTCGCGATGGGACGCAGCAGCGTACCGAGCTGATTGCCGATGATACCGGCCACCGCGCCGACGCCGGTCAGCTGCGCGTCGTTCGCGCGCTCGGCGAACGGACGATTGAAGTTGAGCGCTTTTCGAAATGCCGCCGTCAGGGAATCCCGCGTGAGCGGGTAGTCAACCCTGACCCGCGCGCCCGGCGGCCGCGCGTCGCTGAACGTCGTCGAGTCGGTCATCTCGGCAATCGGCGTGATGCCGGCAATCGGCTCCTTCGAGAAGGCGCCGAGCGCGTAAGAGACGGCGCCGACGAGACGGCCCTCGACGTAGACGGGGCTCCCGCTCATGCCGGCGATGACGCCGGTGTTGGCGAGCGGCCCGCCTTCGAGCCTGGCCAGAATGAGACTGCGGTGCGTGCCGATGACGTTCTCGAGCACGCCGATGATGTTGGCCCTGAATTCCTCGACGTGCGTGCCGTCGAAGACCGTCCGGCCGATGCCGACCATTCCGGGGCGGATGTCCTTGACGCCCATCTGGGTCGTCTCCCCGGAAGGGCGCGCCAACCCGCCGACAATGGTGACGAACACGATGAGCAGCAGCCGGGGTCTTGACATGATGGGTCCAATTCCCAATTTACGGGAGAAGTGCTTGCTGGTCAAGGAGAAATGGGTGATCGTGTTGACAGGAAACGGCGGGGTCTGATATCGTCCCCAGCCTCTGATGCCTCAGTCATCCAGCCTTGGCGCCGTTGTTGGCGGCACCGCTGCCTCCCGGTTTGCGCCCGTGTGCGCGCCGTCCTGGTGGTGGTATTCGGGCTCGACTGAAGAGGCAACCGCCCTGGCGTAAGCCGCCACTGCGCGAACGCAGCAAAGCCTCTTCAGCCTTCCGGTTGAAGAGGCTTTTTTTATTGCGGGTTGCGGATCGCGGATTGGAGCCGTTTTGAGTATCGCGAACTTGAACTGTGGCTAAACCGCTCCTGTGTGTCACCGTCACGGCCGCCACCACGGCCGAGCTGCGCCAGAAGCGCGACGCGGTCGACGACGCGGATCTGGTCGAGCTGCGGCTCGATTCGGTGAGCGATCCGAGCGCCGCGGGCGCGCTGGCGGACCGCCGGCGTCCCGCGATTGTCACGTGCCGTCCCGCGTGGGAGGGGGGCTATTTCAAGGGCTCCGAAGAGGAGCGGAAGAAGATCCTGCTCGAGGCGCTTTCGCTCGGGGCGGAGTTCGTGGACGTCGAATGGCGCGCGCGATTCGACGATCTGATTGCGCAGACGGGCGGCCGGCGGATCGTCCTGTCGGCGCACGACTATCACGGCGTGCCGATCGATCTCACGGCCCGCGTGCACGCGATGCGATCGACCGGCGCCGAGGTCATCAAGATCGCGGCGACGCTGACGTGCCTGAGCGACTGCATGCCGCTGCTCGATCTCGGCGCGCAAAGCAGCCGCCAGAGCGGCTTCGTGATGATCGGCATGGGACAGTACGGGTTGGTGACGCGGATTCTTGCGGCACGGTTCGGCTCGCTGTGGACGTATGCCGGCACGATCACCGACATCGGCCAGCTGAGCGCGCAGTCGCTGCTGAAGGACTACCATTTCCGATCGCTCACCGATTCGACGAACGTCTACGGCGTGGTCGGGGGCTCGCTGGCGCATTCGGTGTCGCCGGCGATGCACAACGCGGCGTTTCGCGCGGCGCGGCTCGACGCGGTCTACGTTCCCCTGCCGGCGGCGAGCGCCGCCGACTTCCAGACCTTCGGCCGCGCGATCGGCATCCGCGGCGCGAGCGTGACGATTCCGTTCAAGGTGTCGCTCTTCGACTGCGTCGACGAAGTCGACGCGGTCGCACGCCGCATCGGCGCCATCAACACGATTCGCGTCGCCGACGGACGGTGGATTGGCGGCAACACCGACGCGATCGGCTTTCTCGACCCGCTTCAGGATCGCGTGGCGCTCACGGGGCTGCGCGCGTCGGTGCTGGGCGCGGGTGGCGCGGCGCGCGCCGTGATCGTGGCGCTGGCCTCGAGCGGCGGCTCGGTGCGGCTGCATGCGCGCAACCGGGGCCAGGCCGAGGATGTTTCGGTGCTGACGCCCGTCGAGGTCGGGCCGTGGCCGCCCGAACCGGGAAGCTGGGACCTGCTGATCAACTGCACGCCGATCGGCATGTACCCCCGTGTCGACGAGACGCCGGTGCCGGCGGACCAGTTCACGGGGCGCTACGTCTACGACCTCGTCTACAACCCGTCGACCACGCGTCTGCTGCGCGAGGCGGCGGCCGCGGGATGCCAGACGTTCGGCGGCCTGGAGATGCTCGTCGCGCAGGCGCGCGAGCAGTTCGAGTGGTGGACCGGCGCCCGGGCCCCGGCCGGGATGATGCGAGAGGCCGCGCTGCAGCGGCTGGCGGAGTTCACACGCGATGAAAATCACCTCGTTTGACGACTTCAAGGAGCTGGCGCGGCGCGGGACGTTCGTCCCCGTCTGCAAGGAGATCGTCGCCGACCTGCTCACGCCGGTCTCGGCGTTCCTGAAGATCGCCGAGCACGCCGACTACGCGTTCCTGCTCGAGAGCGTCGAGGGCGGGGAGCACGTCGGCCGCTATTCGTTCCTCGGCAAGGACCCGTTCCTGATCCTGCGCGCGCACGGCGGCAAGACGACGATGGATCGCGGCGGCGTCACCACCGAGAGCGACAGGCCGTTCGTCGACACGCTGCGCCGGCTGATGGCCGACTTCCGCTCGCCGTTCGTGCCCGAGCTGCCGCGGTTCACGGGCGGCGCGGTCGGCTACCTGGGGTACGGCGCCGCGTCGTGGTTCGAGCCGGTGCTCGGCGACCTGGGATCGTCGAGCGACGGCGCCGACGCGGCGGGCTTCATGCTGTTCGACACGGTGCTGGCGTTCGATCACGTGCAGCACCGCATCCTGATCATCGCCAACGCGCGCATCACGCCGGACGAGGACCTCGAGTCGCTCTATCAGTTCGCGTGCGCGAAGATTCAGTTCCTGGAGCGGGAGCTCGAGCGCAACCTGTCGCGGACGTCCCGCGCGCCGGCCGACGGCCTCGAGTTCACGTCGAACCACACGCGCGAGCGCTTCGAGGAGCAGGTGCGCGCCGCGAAGGAGCACATCGCGGCCGGCGACATCTATCAGGTGGTCCTGTCGCAGCGGTTCGAGGCAAAGGTCGCGGCCGATCCGTTCACCGTGTACCGCGCGCTGCGCCACGTGAACCCCTCGCCGTACATGTATTTCATCCGCATGGGAGGCGTCTCGGTCGTCGGCTCGTCGCCCGAGATGCTCGTGCGCGTCGAGGGATCGCGCGTCGAGACGCATCCGATCGCCGGCACGCGGCGACGCGGACGCACCGACGAAGAGGACATGCGGCTGGCCGAGGAGCTGAAGCGCAACGAGAAGGAGCGCGCCGAGCACGTGATGCTCGTCGATCTCGGGCGCAACGACGTCGGCCGGGTCTGCGAGTACGGATCGGTCCGCGTGCCGCAGTTCATGGGGCTCGAGCGCTTCTCGCACGTGATGCACCTGACCTCGATCGTCGAAGGCAAGCTCGCCGACGATCGGGATCGCCTGGACGCCCTCGTGTCGTGCTTCCCGGCGGGGACCGTCTCCGGCGCGCCGAAGGTCCGCGCGATGCAGATCATCAAGGAGCTCGAGCCGTCAGGACGCGGCCTCTATGCCGGCGCCGTCGGCTATGTCGATTTCGCCGGCAACCTCGATTTCTGCATCGCGATTCGGACCGTGATCATGTCGAACGGGAAGGCGTACGTGCAGGCCGGCGCCGGCATCGTGATGGATTCGAACCCGGCAGCCGAATACGAGGAGACGCGCGACAAGGCGAAGGCGCTGGTTCGAGCCCTGGAGCTGGCGCAGGCAGGGCTCTAACATCGGCGATCGCCGATCGCGCGATCGGCGATGGGAAGCACATGGTTCTAGTGATCGACAACTACGATTCCTTCACCTACAACCTCGTGCAGTACCTGGGCGAGCTGGGCGCCGTGGTGCAGGTGATGCGGAACGACACCGTCACGCTCGAAGACGTGGTGCACACCAGGGCCGATCGCATTGTGATCTCGCCCGGGCCGGGCCGGCCGGAGCAGGCGGGCGTGACGATGCGCGTCATTCGGGAGCTCGGCCACGCGACGCCGATTCTGGGCGTGTGCCTGGGCCATCAGGCGATCGGCGCCGTATTCGGCGGCGAGGTCGTGCGCGCCGGCGTCCCGATGCACGGCAAGACGTCGACGATCGAGCACAACGGCCGCGGCCTCTTCAGCGGCATTACCGGACCGTTCGTCGCCTCGCGGTACCACTCGCTGATCGTGGCAGAGAAAGGGCTGCCATCCGAGCTCGAAGTGACCGCGCGCACGCGCGAGGACGCCCACATCATGGGGTTGCGCCACCGCACGTGGCCGGTTCATGGCGTGCAGTTTCATCCCGAATCGATTCTGACCGGCGAGGGCAAGCACATCCTGCGCAATTTTCTCGACGGGCCGCTGTCTTGACGGTGCCGATATTGTCTCGACGGGCCGTTGCTTTGACCGTACGCGGTGCCCGGCCTCAGCCGGACCCTGAACGCGAAGCTCGCAGATCACGCAGAGAAACCCCGGGTCATTTCTTCTCTGCGGTCTCCGCGGTCTCTGCGTTGAACGTGATGTGTTCACAATCGCCGAAAGCGGACCGTTGATTTCCATGTTTGCAACACTGATTGAAAAGCTCACTCGACACGAGGATCTGACGACCGACGAAGCCGCCGCGGCGATGGCGGAGGTGATGGAAGGCCAGGCCGCGCCCGCGCACATCGCGGGCCTGCTGATCGGCCTCGCGATGAAAGGCGAGCGGCCGGCTGAAATCGTCGGCCTCGCGCGGACGATGCGCGCGCATGCGGTCAAGGTCTCGAAGCGGTACGACGAGGTGTTCGACACGTGCGGGACCGGCGGCGATCGGTCCGGCACCATCAATATCTCGTCGTGCGCTGCCATCGTCGTCGCGGCGGCCGGCGTGCGGGTCGCGAAGCACGGTAACCGCTCGGCGTCCAGCCGCACCGGTGGCGCCGACGTGTACGAAGCCCTGGGTATTCGCATCACGGCGCAGCCGGCCGTCGTCGAACGGTGCCTCGCGGAGGCCGGCATCGGTTTCTTCTTCGCGCCGACATTCCATCCGTCGATGCGCCACGCGGCGCCGGTCCGCCGCGAGCTGGGCGTGCGCACGGCGTTCAACCTGCTCGGGCCGTTGACGAACCCGGCCGGCGCGACGCGCCAGCTCGTGGGCGTGCCGCGCCCTGAATTCACCGAGCTCCTTGCGCGGGCGTTGATGATGCTGGGCACGACGCGCGCATGGGTCGTGCACGGCGCGGACGGCATCGACGAGCTCACGACCACGGGCTACACGAAGATCTCCGAGTGCCGTGGCGGCGCCGTCAACACCTTCTATCTCCATCCCTCTGACGTCGGGCTGCCGAAAGCCCAGGCCGGGGCGTTGCAGGGCGGCGACGCGGGCGAAAACGCGCGGATCATCGAGTCTGTCCTGGACGGCGTGCGCGGGCCGGCGCGCGACGTCGTGCTGCTCAACGCGGGCGCGGCGCTGTTCATCGCAGGTGCGGCGGCGTCGGTCGACGAAGGCATTCTGAAAGCGTCGCGCGCGATCGACTGCGGCGACGCGAGGCGGACGCTCGAGCGGCTGGTCTCGATTTCGACGGCGGGGGAGCTCGCCGCAGGGGCGTCCGCATGACTGCATCCAAATCGGAGTCCGCATCGGGATCCGAATCGCAATCCGCAATCCGCAACCCGCAATCCGCACTGCCATCGGCCGATCTCCTCGAGACGATCGTGGCCGCGACGCGGCGAATCATCGAGGTGCGGCAGGCGGCCGAGCCGCTGGCGGCGCTCGCCGAGCGGGCGCACGCGGCGGCGTCGCACCGTGGCCGCTTGTACGATGCGCTGGCGGGGACCAACCGCCTCAACGTGATCGCCGAATGCAAGCGGCGGTCGCCGTCGAAGGGTGTGCTGCGCGCCGAGTACGATCCGGTGGCGATCGCGAAGGCGTACGAGGAGGCCGGCGCCGCGGCCATCTCGGTCCTGACCGAGCCGACCTTCTTCGACGGCTCGCTCGAGCACCTTGCCGCGGTTCGCGCAGCCGTCGAGGTTCCGCTGCTGCGCAAGGACTTCGTCGTCTCGGAGTATCAACTGCTCGAGGCGAAGGCGGCGGGCGCCGACGCGGTGCTGCTGATTGTCGCCGCGCTCCGGCCCGCCGAGGTGAAAGTGCTGCATGACCACGCGACGCGATACGGCCTCGATGTGCTCGTCGAGGTCCATGACGCGCGCGAGCTGGCGATTGCGATCGACGTCGGCGCACGCATCATCGGCGTCAACAACCGGAACCTCCGCACGCTCCAGGTCGACGCGCACGCGTCCGAGGCGCTGATCGCGCAGGTGCCTGGCGGCATCGTGGCGGTGAGCGAAAGCGGGCTGAAGACCGCCGGCGATCTTGTTCGCCTGCGCGCGCTCGGCTATCGTGCGTGTTTGATTGGCGAAAGGTTCATGACGGCAGCGGACCCTGGCGAGGCCCTGAAGGAGCTGCTCGGTTCCGCGGACCGCGAAGCTCGCATCCCAAATCCCGAATCCCGATCATGTTCGTGAAGATCTGCGGCATCACGCGGGTCGAGGACGCGGCGGCGGCGGTGGCCGCCGGCGCCAGCGCGATCGGGTTTGTGTTCTGGCCAGGCAGCCCGCGATTCGTCGATCCGTACCGCGCCCGAGCGATCGCGGCGACGCTGCCGCCGTTCGTCACCCCGGTCGGCCTGTTCGTGAACCAGCCGCGCGAACACATCTCAAGGGTGGCGAGCCTCGTCCGGCTCGGCGCCGTGCAGCTCCACGGCGATGAGACACCGGAGTTCGCGGCATCGATTTCGACGCCGGTCATCAAGGCGTTGTCGATCGGCGACGCCGGCGCGTGGGCGGCGCACACGACGCTGCTGCTGGACGCCTGCGATCCGGTGAAGCGGGGCGGCACCGGGCAGACGATCGATTGGGACGCCGCGGCGGCACTCGCCGCCGCGCGGAGAATTCTTCTGGCGGGCGGGCTGACGCCCGACAACGTCGCCGAGGCGATCGCGCGCGTGCGGCCGTTCGGCGTCGACGTGTCTTCGGGCGTCGAGCAGGCGCCAGGCATCAAAGATCACCGGCGCGTGCGCGCGCTGTTCGAGGCGATTCATGACACCGGTCACATCACGGCGCGACCCTGACGCGCGCGGCTACTTCGGGGAGTTCGGCGGGCGGTACGTGCCCGAGACTCTCGTCGAGCCGGTGGAAGAGCTCGAGCGCGCCTATTTCGCCGTGCGCGACGATCCCGCCTTTGCGGCCGAGCTCGATGGCCTGCTGGAGCACTACGTCGGCAGACCGACACCGGTGTATGAGGCGAAACGCCTGAGCCTGGCGGCCGGCGGCGCGCGGATGTTTCTCAAGCGTGAGGATCTGACGCACACAGGGGCGCACAAGATCAACAACGCGCTCGGACAGGCGCTGCTCGCCGTCCGCATGGGCAAACGCCGCATCGTCGCCGAGACCGGAGCCGGGCAGCATGGCGTGGCGACGGCGACGGCGTGCGCGCTGCTTGGCCTCGAGTGCCACGTCTATATGGGCGCAGAGGACATGAATCGCCAGGCCCTCAATGTCTTTCGCATGCGGCTGCTCGGCGCCGAGGTCCGCCGCGTCGACGCGGGCAGCCGGACGCTGAAAGACGCGATCAACGAGGCGATGCGCGACTGGGTCACGAACGTCGCCGGGACGTACTACCTGCTCGGCTCGGTCCTCGGCCCGCATCCGTATCCGCTGATGGTCCGCGAGTTTCAAGCCGTCATCGGACGGGAGGCGCGCGAACAATTCGTCGCGCTCACCGGCGGTCTCCCGACCGCCATCGTCGCGTGCGTGGGCGGCGGCAGCAACGCGATGGGCATCTTCGATGCGTTCATCGGGGATCCCGACGTCAGGCTCATCGGGGTCGAAGCCGGCGGCGAGGCGATCGCGCGAGGCCGGCATGCGGCGCGGTTCGCCGGCGGCAGCGCAGGAGTGCTGCAGGGGACCCGCACGTTCGTTCTCCAGGACGAGGACGGAAACATCGAGCTGACGCATTCGATCTCGGCAGGCCTCGACTACGCGGCGGTGGGGCCGGAGCACGCGTGGCTGCGCGCCAGCGGCCGTACCGAATACGCCTACGTTACCGACGATGACGCGCTGACGGCGTTTCAAACGCTGGCGAAGCTCGAGGGCATCCTGCCGGCGCTCGAGTCGGCGCACGCGATTGCGCATGCCATCCGGATCGCGAAGGAGCTCGGCCGCGCCGCAACGCTGCTCGTGAACCTGTCGGGCCGCGGCGACAAGGACGTGCACACTGTAGAGAAAAGTGTCGGGGCCGGGGGTTGGGAGCCCGGGACTGGGGGACCGGGGGCTGGGAGCGGAGAATCGCAGAAATGAGTCGTCTCGCAAGCACCTTTGCGCGCATCCGATCCGAAGGCCGCCCCGGCCTCGTCACGTACACGACGGCTGGCGATCCCGATTTGCCGCGCTCGGCCGAAATCCTGAAGGCGCTCGATCGCGCCGGCGCCGACGTCCTCGAGGTCGGCGTGCCGTTTTCGGATCCGCTCGCCGATGGTCCGGTGATTCAGCGCGCCACCGAGCGGGCGCTGGCTGCCGGCGGGAGTTTGCGGTCCGCGCTGGCGATGATCGCGCAGGTCCGTCCGCAGGTTGCGGCGCCTATCGTGGTCTTCAGCTATGCGAACCCGATGTTGCGGTTAGGTCTGGACGATTTCGCCCGCCGCGCGGCGCAGGCCGGGGTGGACGGCGTTCTGGCGCTCGATCTGCCGATAGAAGAGGCGGAAGGGTTCCGCGAGACGCTCGCGGACTCGAAAATCGCTACCATCTTCCTGCTGAGCCCCACGACGACCGATGCGCGGATCCGGAAGGCGGCGGAGCTGGGCAGCGGGTTCTTGTACGGCATTTCGCGCCTGGGCGTCACCGGCGCGCGCGCACAGGTGGCGTCCGGCGCCGAGGCGATGGTCCGCCGCATCCGGGCGCATACGGCGTTGCCCATCGCGCTCGGCTTCGGCATTTCGCGGCCGGAGCACGTCGTCGAGGTGTGCGCGTACGCCGACGCCGCCGTGGTCGGCAGCGCGCTGGTCTCGGTGATTGCGGACGGCAGCGGCGCGAACGATCTGATCGCGCGCGTCGAAAACTACGTGCAGTGGCTGAGAGGGGCGTCAGCGCTCAATGCCCACGCTTGACGATCTGCGAGACGACATCGATCGGGTCGACGAGGTGCTCGTGCGACTGCTGAACGAACGCGCGCGCGTGGCCTGCGAGATCGGCCGGCTGAAGAAGGAGCTGGGCGTCGAGGTGTATCAGCCCGAGCGCGAGAAGCAGGTGCTGGCGCACGTGCGCGGCATCGCGGCGGAGGGGCCGCTCGGCCCGGACGCGATCGCGCGGCTGTTCGAGCGCATCATCGACGAAGCGCGCCGGCTGGAGCGGCGGCTCGTGCATGGCGATGACAGCGTCGTGGGCTCGGGGAGCACGTAAACATGAGTTTTGATGCAGCGCAGGGCTTCACGGCCCGCGCCGGCGGCTCTGAAACGGCCGCCCTGCACCGGGAGGCGACGGAAGCCATGGTCGTAGTCATGGAAGAACGGGCAAGCGAGGCGCAAATCGAGCAGGTGGTCGCACGCCTCGTCGAGATGGGGATGGACGTGCACCGGTCGACCGGCGTCACGCGCACGGTGCTCGGCGCCGTGGGGCAGGGGCACCCGGATGCCGGGCTGATCGAGATGCTCGACGGCGTTCACGAGGTGATCCGCATTTCGTCTCCCTACAAACTGGCGAGCCGCACGTTCAAGCAGGATCCGACCGTCATCACGGTCGGCGACGTGCGGATCGGCGGCGACGAGGTGATCGTCATGGCCGGGCCGTGTTCCGCCGAGAGCGAGCCGCAGGTGCGCGCGGCGGCGGCAGCGGTCCGGCGCGCGGGGGCGAAGATCTTCCGCGGCGGTGCCTTCAAGCCGCGGAGCTCCCCCTACAGCTTTCAGGGGCTCGGGGAGGAAGGGCTGCGCCTGCTGCGCGACGCCGCGAACGCTGAGAGCCTCCGGCTCGTGACGGAGGTCATGGATCTCAGCCAGATCGAGGTCATCGAAAAATACGCGGACATCTTTCAGGTCGGCGCGCGCAACATGCAGAACTTCACCCTGCTGCGCGAGCTGGGGCACACGCGGAAGCCGGTGCTCATCAAGCGCGGCATCTCGGCGACGATCGAGGAGTGGCTGCTGTCGGCCGAATACGTGCTGAGCGGCGGGAACAACGACGTCATCCTGTGCGAGCGCGGCATTCGCACGTTCGAGACGGCGACCCGGAATACGTTCGACATCTCCGCGATCCCGGTCGTCAAGAAGCTCAGCCACCTGCCGATCATCGCCGACCCGAGCCACGGCGCAGGGCGCCGGGACATGGTGGTGCCGATGGCGCGCGCGGCGGTCGCCGCCGGAGCCGACGGGCTGATCATCGAGGTCCACTGCGATCCGGATCACGCGCTCAGCGACGGCGCGCAGTCGATGTTCCCGGCGCAGTTCGATCGGCTGATGGCGGAGCTGCGGATCATCGCGCCTGCGATCGGGCGCAGCATCTGCCTGGAACCGGTCACGCGGCGCGGATGGGGATCGTGACAGGACATTGCGGAATGCAGAGTGCAGAGTGCAGATTTACGACAATCGAGCAATGAATCTGCCATCAGCAGTCTGAAATCTGCAATGCAGCACATCCCCGTGATCCAACCGGGCCGCCTGCGCGAAGGCGCGCGGCCCATCTTCGACAAGATCGGGATCGTCGGGCTCGGACTCATCGGAGGCTCGATCGCGCTGCGGGCGCGCGAGCTCTGGCCGACGTCGCTCGTCATCGCCGTCGACAACAAGGACGTCCTGGAGACGGCGATGCGGCTGCACGCGATCGACGTCGCCGCGGAAGATCTCATCGTCCTGGCCGAAGCCGACATCGTCATCCTCGCCGCGCCGGTGAAGCAGAACATCGCGCTGCTGGCGGAGCTCGACGAGAACGTCCGCCAGCCGGCCGTCGTGACCGACACCGGGAGCACGAAGCGCGACATCGTCGCCGCCGCCGAACGCCTTCCGCCTCGATTCACCTTCATCGGCGGACACCCGCTCGCCGGGTCGGCGCACGGCGGCCTGTCACACGCCCGGCCGGATCTGTTCGTCGGACGCCCCTGGCTGCTGACCCCGGCGCTTCGGCCTGACGGCCGCGCCCGACCGCCGTTGTCGGGCAGCTCCGAAGGCCGCGCCGGTAGTGCCGGCAGGGGACGGTCTCTAGACCGTCCCGAATCTTCAAACCGTCCTGATAACCCCGATGCGCTCGACAAGCTCACCGAGTTCGTGCGGGCGATCGGCGCCGAGCCTCGGGTGATTGCGCCCGACGCGCACGACCGCCTGCTCGCATTCCTCAGCCATCTGCCTCAGCTCACCGCGAGCGCGCTGATGCAGGTCGTCGGCGACGCGGTAGGGCAGAACGGCCTGGCGCTCGCCGGGCGGGGACTCGCCGACACGACGCGCCTCGCATCCAGTCCGGCAGAGATCTGGAAGGACATCGCGGCGACCAACGCCGACCAGCTCGGCCCGGCGCTCGACGCGCTGATCGCGCTGCTGCAGGATCTTCGCCGCGATCTGCCCGACGGCGATCGACTCGCGGACGTCTTTGCGGACGCCGCGCGCTGGCGCGCGAGCCTGAAAAAATAGACTATTGACCCTGCGCGGGCGCGGGGACGAGCGTCACGACGGTCGAGCGATCCGCCGGAAAGTACTTCCTGAAGACTTCCTGCAGGACCTGCGGCGTCACGGCGTCGATGCGCTTCCCGCGCGTCAGAATCTCGCCCGGGTCGCGATCGAACATCTTGATCGACTGCAGCCGCCCCAGCCAGTAGTCGTTGGTTTTCAACGCCGTCTCGTATCCGCGCCGCGCCGACTCCTTGGCGCGGTTCGTCAGATCCACCGAGGGCCCCTCCTGCTGCAGCCGCTTGATCTCCTGCATCACCCGGGCGGTCATCGACGGCAGGTTCTCGGGCGCCGCCCCGAAGCGGACCTCGATGTGTCCGACGCCGCGCTGCGGCAGCGGCTGCGACAGGTCCACGCGCACCGTGTAGGTCTGCCCGAGATCCTCGCGCAGGATGTCGCGCAGCGCGACGTCCAGCACCGTCGTCGCGGCGATGATCTGTTCCTGCTCCATCGGATCGGGCGATGGATCGGCGAAAAAGCTCATGACCGTCTGCCCGCGCGGCTCCCGGCCGGCCTCGACCTTCTCCTGCTTGGGCGTGTCGGGGAAGCGGAGCGCGACATCCTTGAAGGTCGATGTCTGCCGGCCCGTGGACGGAAGCGTGCCGACGTATTGCGCGAGCAGCGGCAGCGCCTCGTCGACCTTGAAGGCTCCGACGATGAAGAACGTGAAATCGGCGGCGTTGGCGAAGCGCTCGCGGTAGAAGGCCAGCATCTTTTCGCGGCTCAGCGTCTCGACGCGCTCGGGCGTCAGCGGCTGGGACGTGTAGTGGTTCGACGTATTGACCTGCGAGACCTTCTCGCCGAACACCTGTCCGGGCGCCCGACCGCGATTGGCCACAGCCGCCGCGAGCTGCTTCTTGAGGAGCGCGAACGCCTCCGGGTCGTCGCCCGGCGCCGTGAACTCCTGATAGAGCAGCTGCAGCGCCGTCTCGAGCTGCGCGGGCGCTGCGCTGCCGGAAAGGCCGTGAGTCGAGAGCGCGATGAAGGGGCGCGCCGACACCAGCTTGCCGGTCAGAACCTTCTGCAGATCGAGCGCCTTCAAACCGCCCGCGCCGGCCGCGCTGACGAGCGCGGTCGCAAGCGACGCTTCCGGATAATCGGCGGGCGGCGCCAGCGAGGAGCCGCCCTTCGCGTTCAGCGTGAACAGCACCTGGTCGTTCTTGAAGTCGGTCGGCTTCAGCCACGCTTCGACGCCATTCGCGAAGCGGACCACCGTCACGCCGATGTCGTCGATCGTCCGCCGCGACGCGAGGGCGCCGCCAACTGGCGCGCGCTCCATCAGCGCGCGCGTCGCGCTGGTGTCGGTCCACGGCGCGACGCGCACTGACGTGGCCGCCGTCAGCGCCGCCTGAAGGTCGCGCTCGGAGGGGATCTTGATGTCCGCCTTCTGCGGGGTAGTCGCGAGGATGACGCGGCTGTCGTCGCCGAGCAGCGATCTGGCCATCGTCGAGGCATCGGCCTCGGTGATCGTCGGCAGCAGCTGTTGCACCAGCCGGTACTCGTAGGCGATGCCCGGGCTCGGTTCATCATTGAGGAAGTAGCTGATGTACTCCTGCGCAAAGGAGCCGCTCTCGCTCTTGTCGCGCTCGGTGTACGCGCGCTCGTAGAACGCCGCCATCCACTTCTTCGCGCGCTCGAGCTCCGAGGCGCTGAAGCCGAACTCTCGGACGCGCATCGCTTCGGTCCCGAGGACGCCGACGCCGTCCTCGAGCTTGCCGTCCTGCACCTGCGCAGCCATCGTGAAGGTCGACACGTCACGGCTCAAATCGCTGTTGCCGACGCCGGCGCCGAGAAACTTCGCATCCGGCTTGCGCTCCAGCTCGCTGAAGCGCTCGTCCATCATGTGGTCGATCGTGCGGGCGATCAGATCGCGGCGGTAATCGGCCACGCGCTGCTCGCTCTCGCGCGGACGCTTGCGCACGATCTGCACGCTCGAGCGCGTCACCTCCGAGTCGGCGACGACGCTGACCAGCGTCTGCTGGTGCAGCGGCACCTTCCGATCGGGCGGCTGCGCCGCCGGCGCGCGCGCGGTCAGCGGCGAGAACGTCGTTTTGATCGCCTGCTCGATCTGCGACGGGTCGATGTCCCCGACGGCAATCACCGCCATGCGATCGGGCCGGTACCAGGTGTCGTAGAACGCGCGCAGCCGCGCCACCGGCGCGCTGCGCAGGATCTCCGGCTTGCCGATCGGCAGACGCTCGGCGTAGCGCGACTGATAGAACAGGATGGGCAGCTGCTTGTCGCGGATCCGCGAGCCGGCGCCCAGCCCGCCGCGCCACTCTTCGATGACGACGCCGCGCTCCTTGTCCACTTCGGTCTGCGTCAGCGAGAGGCCGCCGCCGAAATCGGCGAGGGCCGTCAGCCCTTTCGCGACGATTTCCGGCTTGTCGCTCGGCAGGTCGAGCATGTAGACCGTTTCATCGAAGCTGGTGTACGCGTTGACGTGGGGTCCCAGGCGGGCGCCGGTCGACTCGAAGTACGAGACGAGCTCGCCCGGCTTGAAGTGCGCGCTCCCGTTGAACGCCATGTGCTCGATCAGATGCGCGAGGCCGAGCTGGTCGTCCGCTTCGAACAGCGAGCCGGCCTTCACCGCGAGCCGAAACGACACGCGCTTGGCCGGCCGCGCGTTCTGGCGCACGAAGTACGTGAGGCCGTTCGGCAGTGTCGCCGTGCGGACCGCCGTATCGAACGGAATCGTGTCCTGCAGGTTGGTCGTCTGGGCGACGAGGCCGACGAGCATCAGCAGCGTCGCCGACACACCGAGGAATAGACGTCTCTTCATCTGCATCTCCCGCTCGCCTGAAAGCCCACGCGCCAGAATCCTAACGGCCCTCGCGCCCCCGCCTGAGGGCTTCGCACTACAATCCCTGACGGGCTTCGCACCGCTCGTCCCAGGACTTCACGCTACAACCGTAGGGCGACCGCTTCAGCCGAGCCTATTGATCCGTCGCTTTCTTGTCCGCGCCTTGTCCGCGTCATTGCGCTCGGCGGCCTTCCATTCGATCCCGCGCGCGTGCTTCATCAGCCACGCGATCTCTTCCGTATCCCGGACGCGGATGTGATGCGGTTCACGGAAGCCATGCGGCTCCCTCGGGAAGCGGATGAACCGCGCGGGCACGCCGCGATCCTTCAGGCCCTGGTAGTACATCATGCTCTGGCCGATAGTGTCGGTCGTGTCGCGCTCGCCGTGCAGCAGCAGCGTGGGCGTCGTCACTCTCGCGATGTGCGTGTACGACGACTGCCGGCGGTAATTCTCTGCGCTCTCCCACGGCGTCCCGCCGATATACCAGAGCCTGACGTCGTGATTGAAGCCCATCGCATATTCAGACGCCCAGTCGGCGACCATGGCTCCTAAAGAAGCCGCCTTGAATCGTGACGTTTGTGTAAGAGTCCAGCCGCCGAGGATGCCGCCGTAACTCCAGCCGCGGATCGCGAGGTGATCCGGATCGGCGATGCCGTCGGCGATCAGCTTGTCGACTCCGCTCATCAGGTCCTGGTAGTCGCCGCCGCCGATGTCCTTCATGTTCCCGCGCAGCAGCGCGTCGCCGTACGAGCTGCTGCCGCGCACGTTCGGCTCGAGCACCGCCCAGCCCAGGCCGGTATAGACGTGGTTGATGCCGCGGAACGACACGTCCCACGCGCCGGCCGGACCTCCGTGGACCGACAGCAGCAGCGGCAGCTTCGCGCCGGCCTTGTAGTCCGCCGGCAGCCACAGCATCCCTTCGACCAGGAGGCCGTCCTTGCTCTTCCAGGTGATCGCCTTGAACTGCGACAGCGCGAAATCGGCGACCTTCGGGTTGGCGTGCGTGACCGGGGTGAGCTTGCCGGTGGCGAGATCGATCAGCTGGACTTCGCCGGGCGCCTCAGGCGTGCTGATGACGGCCACGCCGCGCCTGCCGTCGGCGGAGATCGACTCCATCCGCCCGGACCAGTCGCCGCCGGCGAGCGGCGCGATCGTACCCGTCGCGACGGCGACCTTGAAAACGCCGCCGCGCGCACGTTTATTCGCCGCAAACACGATCGACTGGCCATCGGCGGACCAGGCGTATTGGCCGATGGCGCCATCGAAGGCCCCGGTCAGCTTCCGCGGTTCGCCGCCGCCCTCGGCCGGAACCAGCCACAGTTTTTCTTCCGCGAGATCCCACGACGTATCGCTCGGCGCCAGGTACGAAAGCACTTTGCCTTCTGGAGACCACTGAACGTTCTGTTCCGGCGCATTGTTGTGGGTGACGGTGCTCAGTGCGCCGGTGGAGGCGTCGATGACGCCGATCTCGGCGTGGTATTGGCCGTTGCGCGTGTTTTCCCGGCGATAGACGACCGCTATCCGGCGCGCGTCGGGCGAGACACGAAAGCCCTGGAGCACCAGCGCGTCGTCGTGCGTGACCTGACGCTCGGCTTTATCCGCAATGGCAACGCTCCACAACTGCGAGAACTCGGCGCGCTCCTGCCCGTTCGCCCCTTCGTCCGCGACGATCGCATCGTCGCCGGCTTTCTCGTTCGCTTTCCGCGTCTCCGGCTTGGCGCGCTCCGCGAGAAACACGATGGACCGACTGTCCCTCGTCCATTCGAACGAGCGAATCACCCCGTTGTGATCGGTCAGCTTCGACGCCTCGCCGCCGTCCACTGGAATCGTGTAGATCTGGGCGCCGCTATCGCCGTCCTCGCCGTCGCGCGGTCCCGTCGAGGCATCGCGGCTGGACAGGAAGGCGACCGAGCGTCCATCGGGCGCCCACGCCGGCGACCGATCCTTTTCGCTCGCGAGGAAGCGCCGCGCGTTCGCGCCATCGCTGTCCGCGACCCAGATCGACGTGACGCGCTTGTTGTCCTTCCACTTGCCGAGCTCGGACACGGTGTACAGCACGCGACGCCCGTCCGGCGAAATGCGCGGCGCCGAGACCTGCACCAGATCGAGGACGTCGTCGACCGTCATCGCGCGACGCGTCTCGGCAGGCGCAAGGCATGCGAGCGACAGCGCGAGGGCGATGCCGATGGCGACGCGGGTTCGAGCGAGCATGCTGAGCCTCCAGAAACGCGCGATCGTAGCACTATAATTATCAGATGGACAACGACTTCGAGTGCGTGATTCTCAGCGCATGCCGCACGCCGATTGGCGCGTTCGGCGGCGCGTTCAAGGATATCTCTGCAGTCGATCTCGCGACTGTGGTCATTCGTGAAGCCGTGGCGCGCGCAGGTGTCCAACCGACCGACGTCGGCGACGTCGTGATGGGATGTGTGCTGCAGGCGGGCGCCGGAATGAACGTGGCGCGGCAGGCCGGGTTGAAAGCGGGCCTGCCGGTCGACATCCCTGGTGAAACGGTGAACCGCGTCTGCGGATCGGGCCTGCAGGCGGTCGTCCACGCGGTTGAAGCGATACGCGTCGGCTATGTTGACGCCGTGCTCGCCGGCGGCACCGAGTCGATGTCGAATGCGCCGTATTTGCTCGACGGCGCGCGATGGGGCTACCGGATGGGCAATGCCAGGGCGATCGATTCGATGCTGCACGAAGGACTGACCTGCGCGATGGGCTCGTGTCACATGGGCATCACGGCGGAGGAAGTGGCGTCACGGTACTGTGTGTCGCGCGCGGATCAGGACGCTTTTGCTGCGGAGAGTCAGCAGCGGGCGGTGCGCGCGATCGCTGAGGGCCGCTTCAAGGACGAAATCGTGCCTGTCCCGGTGCCGCAGCGGAAGGGCGATCCGCTGATGGTCGACACCGACGAATACCCGCGCGCCGGGACGACCCCGGAGAAGCTGGCGGCACTGAGGCCGGCGTTCAAGAAGGACGGCTCGGTCACCGCCGGCAACGCGTCGGGCATCAACGACGGCGCGGCCGCGCTTGTCGTCACGACGGCGGGGAAGGCGGAGGATATCGGCAGAAGGCCGTTGGCCCGCATCCTCTCGTACGTGTCGACCGGGGTCGATCCGAAAATCATGGGCATGGGACCGGTGCCGGCGGTCCGCAAGGCGCTCGAGCGCGCCGGTCTGAGGATCGATGACATCGATCTCTTCGAGCTGAATGAAGCGTTTGCGGCGCAGTCGGTCGCCGTCAGCCGTGAGCTTCGGCTCGACCCGGCGAAGGTGAACGTCAACGGCGGGGCGATCGCGCTCGGCCATCCGATCGGCGCGAGCGGAGCGCGCGTGTTGACGACGCTCGTCTACGCGCTGCGCGCCAGACGGCTGCGTTACGGCGTCGCGTCGCTCTGCATCGGCGGCGGGATGGGGATCGCGATGGCCGTGCAGGCGCTATGACATTGCGGATTGCGGATTGTGGATGACGGATTGTGGCTGACGGATCGCGGAGTGCGGAGCTGACGATTGCACGACCATCGCTCGACGTGATCATCGCGCATGCGCGCGAGACGGCGCCGGCGGAGTGTTGCGGGCTGCTGCTGGGCGGTCGTGACCAGATCGTTGAGGCGGTGCGCACGCGGAACATCGCGGGCGACGCGTCACGATTCGTCGTCGACCCGAAAGATCACATCGACGGGAGGCGGAAGGCGCGACGTCGCGGCCTGGATGTCGTCGGTTTCTATCATTCCCATCCCGGTTCCCCGGCGGATCCGTCGGCGACCGACCTGGCCGAAGCGAGCTATCCGGATCATTTCTATTTGATCGTCAGCCTCGCCGGCGCGGCGCCGGATGTCCGGCTCTTCCGGCTCGACGAAGGGAACTTTCTTCCGCTCCCTTTCGTCACTGTCCCCTGAATGTTCAGGTCTGCGGTCGTGCTGGCCGGCGCATGGCTGTCGGCGTTCGCGCCGAACGCGCTGCTGGCCCAGGACGGCGCGCCCCCGGCGCAGCCTCAGGCGCCCCTGGTTCGGTCGATCACCGTCACGGGCGCGAAAGAAATCCCGACGGCTGCGATTGAAGACGTGATCCACGTCAGGGCCGGCGAGCCGCTCCCCGATACGCCCGACCACATCACGCAGACGATCGAGCGGCACTACCGTGAGGAGGGATACAGCTTCGCGCGCGTCAAGACTGACTACGATGCGGCGTCCGGTGTCCTCGCGATCGACATCGACGAGGGCCGGATAGACGGGGTCGAGTTTCAAGGCATCGATCAGCGTCTCGTCGGGATATTCACCGGCGAGTTTGCACTGCGCGCGGGCGACGTCTTCAACCTGGAGCGGGCGCGTCAGGCGCTCGAGGTCCTGCTGCAGCCGACCCGTGGCGCGGTCAGGCCCGGCCGCTTTTATTCGTCGCCCTTCACTGACACCGATGACCTGCGCCAGCGTCGCGGCGCATTCGACCTGATCGATCGAGGCGGGCAGCGGGTCCTCGTCGTCGGGCTGCGTGAACCGTCCGGGCGATTCAGAATCGTTCCCGATCTCGGCGAACGCGAGGACTGGTTCTCGCCGGTCGACGGTTTCGTGCCCTCGCTCGGAATGGGGATTGTCGCCTTCGACCACGAGCGGTTCAACCATACGTTCGTCGCGGCCCACTACTCCTACCGGTGGGCCCGGCACAGCACCGGCTATGCGCTTGGCTTCGAGCGGCCGCTGTTCGGCAGGACGAAGGTGTTCGCCGGCGGCGAGCTGCACGACCTGACCGCCACCGACGATCAGTGGCAGGTCTCGTCGCTCGAGGCGAGCCTGGCCGCCGCCGGAACGCGGCGCAGCTTTCGCGACTATTACCGCCGGCGCGGCGTGCAGATCAATGGCGCGGTCCGCGTAAATCCCCATGTCGAAGCGCTCTTCGCGTGGCGCGGCGAGCGGCAGGAACCGCTGACGGTTGCGAGCAACTTCAGCCTGTGGCGCGGCGACGAGCCGTTTCGGCCGAACGTCGCGGCCCGCGATGGACGGCTGAACGCGGTCATCGTCGGCGCCTCGCTCGATGGGCGCGGCTTCGATCGCGAGTCGCTCGAATCCTCGTACCGGCGCCATCAGCTCGAAACCCCGTTTGGCGCGCGCCTCAACGATTTCGAGGGACGCCACGATGCCGCGCCGATCTGGCGGATCGACTGGACGTCGGAGATATCGGCGCCCGACGCGTTCGGCAGCGACTTCGATTTTCGCCGGCACATCGTGACCGGGCGCGCCCGGGCGTTGATCTCCGAGCACCAGAACGTCGGTGTCCGCGCGATCGGCGGCTGGTCCGACGGCGTGCTTCCGCCGCAGCGGCTTTTTGCAATCGGCGGAATCGGATCGGTGCACGGCTACGAGTTCAAAGAGGCGGCCGGCGACGCGCTCGCCCTGCTCAACCTCGAATACGAGCTTGGATGGCGCGCCGGACCAAGAGTGATCGGCTTTTTCGACGCTGGCCGTGTCACATCAACAGCCTCGGCCGATTCGCGGTGGCTGAAAGGCGTCGGCTGGGGAATCGGGGTCGGAGACCTCCGCATCGATTTCGGCTACCGGGTCGACGCCGTGCCCGGCTCGCTGCACGTGCTCCTCCGAATCGGCCGCACGTTTTGATTCCGCATGAGACTCCCGCCAGGAGCGTGTGCAGGTCTCCCGGTCACGCATCTGGCGCTGAGCGTGTCGACGGGCCTGCTCGTATGCGGCCTGCTGACGGCGGCCCCGGCGACGGCGCTCGACGTCCATGTCAAAGATGTCCGGGCGGAGTCTTCCTCGGTCACCGCGACGCTCGAGCTGCGCGATGTCCTGCCCGATCGATTCAGGAGAACACTCGACGAGGGCGGTGTGCTGCATCTTCGCGTGCAGACCGAGCTGTGGGAGTCGCGCCCCGTGTGGGATCGCCTGGTGTTTCCCGCGATCGTACGCGTGTTCCGGTTCACGCGGGGAGCCGGGAACGGCCTGTCGATCACCGATCCCGGCGGGCTGGTCACGACGAGCCCGACGCCACCACGAGTCGTGCCGGTCGCCGTCGATCTTGGAAACGCGAAACGCCTGACGCCCGCGGAGCAGTACTACGTTCACGTGATCGCGACGCTTGGAACGCTCGCCGAGCGCGAGGTCGACGAAGTCGGCGATGCGGTGTTCGGGCGGGCGTCAGAAACGAACGGGCTCGGGTCGCTTGGCCGGCTCGTGTTCCGAACGGTGCTTCAGATCAGCGATTACCTGCAGAGCGTGTCGGCCGAGACGAAAAGCAGAAAAACAATGGGCTCGGACATCCTGAAGCGATCGACGCCATAGCGGCGCCCGCGACGCGCGCGACGGACAGGCCATGGAACAGGCCGTCAAACGAACGCGGACTGAGGCGGGATCAGTAACCGCCCGCCCTCACGAGATAGCCGTAGTACCTGTCGCCGATCGGAGTGTTCGGATCGCCTGAGAAGCCGTAGCCGGCGGGTTGTGCGAGCGCATCGGAGCGCAGGGTGCCGATGACGCCGCTCGGTCCCCCCGCACACCGTCCCGAGGCGATGCACAGCGCGGCGGTGCCCGCGACGTGCGGCGACGCCATGCTGGTGCCTGAAATCGTGTTGTAACCGCCGCCCTTCCAGGTCGACAGAATGCACACGCCAGGTGCGGCGATCGTGTGCGTCGCGTCTGTGCTGCCGATGCCCGTGAAGTTGCTGAAATCGGCGGGCGTCTCGTCGACGTCGCTGCGGCACGTCGCGGCCGCGCCGCCTCCCGGCTGCCCGTTGAAGTCGGCGATCGCCGTCACGGCAACCACTTCGTCGTATGCCGCCGGCACGAACCCGGCGAGATCGGCATTGTCGTTGCCCGCCGCGACGACGTACGTGACACCGGCAGCCACCGACCTGCAGATTGCCTTGTGCAATGCGTCGTTGTTGCTGTTGCCGCAATTGCCATCGTCGACTCCAGCGCCGCCGAGGCTCATGTTTGCGACTTTGATGTTCAATCTGCCCGCGTTGGCGGTCACCCAGTCGATGCCGCATGCGACCGAGGACCAGCTGCCGGAGCCCGTGTTGTTGAGCACGCGCACGGCGTAGATCGGAATGCCAGGTGCGACTCCGACAACGCCGGATCCGTTGTTGATGGCGCCGATCGTGCCGGCGACGTGCGTGCCGTGGCCATTTCCGTCGCTGAAGCTCCTGCCGCTCGAGCAGTTCTTGCCGCCGACCACGTTGAGATCGGCGTGCGGTCCGCTTCCGGTGTCGATGACGGCGACGGCGATGTTCGTCCAGCTGTTCGAGTTGAAATGCGAACTCGTTTCGGCGTCGATTCGGCCGATACCGGTCGGCAGCGTCTGCGCGACAGCATGGACCGGTCGGTCCTCTGAAACGAACGCCACCCGGGGATCGCGGCGGATGTCTCCGATCCGCGCCTGCGAGATCGTCGCGGCGTACCCCTTCAACGCGCTGTGATAGAGGTGAGAGATGCTGGCGCCGTACGCACGACCATGCTCTGCGGCAAGACCGTCGACCTCCTGCTCGTCATCGTGAAAGACGACGATGTAATCGCGTGCCGCGGCTTGAGGCGCCTGGCCGATCAGAGTGATTCGCGTTGCAGTGAGAACCGCGGCTATCGAGACTGTCAGTGCAATTCGTCTCACGGAGGCTCCTTCCAAAGATCGACTTCGTAATTCCGGCGCGCCGTTCGGGCAAACGCGCAGTGGTTCGCAACGCCCGTGCCACGCCTGGTCGTCCAGAGGCGTCAGGGGCTGTTGGCACAACACGCTCATTCGACGAGGTTTGGGGCGAATTCGTGTGCCTGCGTGGTCTGCGCAGCCCCGTCGGCCCTTCAACCGACGGACAAATCTCGCTCTGCCCCGCGACTTCTGCCACCGAGGAGCGCCAGCCGCACCGACGTGTCTTCGCGCGAGCGAAGCCTATGCGCGCCAGGAGTGCACGTATCCAGTGGCACCAAGGTCTGGGTTCGCGGCCCACAGGCGATCGCCTTGGGCGGGGACGAATGCTATTCGTCTCTGAGCGCGACGAGCGGATCGACTCGGCTCGCGCGCAGCGCGGGGAAGAGGCTCGCTGCGGCGGCGATCGAGACGAGGAGCGTCGCGACGCCGGCGAAGGTGAGCGCATCAGTCGGGCTCGTGCCGAACAGCATCGAGCTCAGCAGGCGCGTGCCGGCCAATGCCAGGCCGATGCCGACCACGATACCCAGCGCCGCCAGACGCAGACCCTGACCCATCACATCGGCGATCACGTCACGCGGCTGCGCGCCGAGCGCCATGCGTACGCCGATCTCGCGTCGCCGTTGCGCGACGATGAACGCCAGCACGCCGTAGAGGCCGATCGCGGCCAGCGACACGGCAACGGCGCCGAACGCCGACAGCAGCGTGACGCTGAAGCGGCGGCGCGTCAGGGAATTTGACAGCTGCTCATCCATCGTGAGCACGGCTCCCACCGGCTGATCTTTGTCGACCTGCCAGATCGCCTCGCGGACGGCGTTGGTCAGCGTCGACGGCGCGGCCGTCGTCCGGAGCGCGAACACCATCGACGGCCACGGGTCCTGCCGGTAGGGGACGTAAACGGTCGGCTGGGGAGGTTTATCCAGGGCTGCCGCATGCACGTCGCCCACGACGCCCACGATTGCGATCTCCGGCTCGTCGATCGAGAAGCGCTCGCCAATCGGATCGCGATTCGGCCAGAAGCGCCGCACCGCGGACGCGCTGACGACCGCGACGAGCGGCCGGCCTTCGCGGTCCGCCTCTTCGAAGGCGCGGCCGCGCAGCACCTGAATCCCCATCGCGCGGAAATAGTCGGGCGATGCGGTGCGGTAATGGGCGCTCGCCTGCGCGTTCGGCGGAAGATCGCGAATCATCAGGCCGCGCGTACTGTTGCCGGGGAGCAAGGGCAGTCGGCTGGTGGCCGCCGCGAGCTGCACGCCGGGCACCTGGCGCAGAGCGTCCAGGGCGCGCTGCCAGAACTCCGCCTTCTGTCCCGGCGTCGGGTATCGAGCCGTCGGCAAGCTCACGGTGAGCGTCAGCACATGGTCGGGATTGAAACCCGCGGGCTCGTGTTGCAGTTTGATGAAGCTGCGAATCGTCAAGCCGGCCCCGACGAGCAGGACCAGCGACAGCGCAATCTCCCCCGCGACAAGGACCGCGCGAATCCGCCGCTGGCCGCTGCCGCTGCCGCCGCGCGCGCCGTGCTTCAGGTCGGCGTGCACGTCGAGCCGCGCGAGCTGGTGCGCCGGCGCAAGGCCGAACAGGAGGCCCGCGACTGTGGACACGGCGAGACCGAACAACAGCACGCTCGTGTCCACGGTGACGGCGCCGGCGACGCCCAGGTCAGCCGGGCTCAGAGCGACGAGCGGTCCCACCAGCCACATCGCGAGCAGAACGCCGGCGGCGCCGCCCAGGACGGCGAGGACCAGGCTTTCGGTGAGAAGCTGCGTCAGAATTCTGCTGCCGCTCGCGCCAAGGGCGATGCGGACCGCCATCTCCTGATGTCGTGCGGTGGCTCTGGCGAGCAACAGCCCGGAGACGTTCGCCGTGGCGATGAGGAGCAGCAGTCCGACCGACGCGAAGAGCAGCAGGACGGTCTGCCTGACGTCCGAGACGAGGTCGCTGCGCAAAGGCGTCAGCAGGACGCCGCTGTTCCGATTGTCGTTGGGGAAATCGCGCTCCATTGCCGCCGCGACCGCGTCCATATCCGATTGCGCGCTCTCGATCGAGCGTCCTTCTTGCAGCCGCGCCAGCACCGACATGTAGCCGTGGGTTCGCTGCGGCGCCGGATCCACGGTCGGCGCCAGCGGATCATCCGGCACGCGCCAGTGGGGCGCGACCCACACGCGGGATTTGTCGGGATAATCGATGCCCGCGGGCATCACGCCGATGACGGCGTACGGCTCGTCGTTAAGCCGTACCGTATGGCCAATCCCGTCTACCCGCCCGCCGAAGCGTTGGCGCCAGAATCCGTCGCTAATCAGCGCCACACGCGGCGCACCGGGCTCTTCGTCCGCCGCGCTGAAGCCCCGTCCGAACGCGGGCTTGATGTCGAGAACGTCGAAGAAGTTCACGTTCACGATCGCGCCCGGGATACTCTCGGGACGATCGGCCCCGGTGGACGTGAACCTCGCCTGACGGAACGCGGCCAACCCGGTGAAGCTGTGGTGGCGGATGCGCCAGTCGAGAAAGTTGGCCGGCGTCGCGTCACCGTTGCTCTGTTTTGTCTGCCGATTCGTGTCGGTGACCAGTACGAGATCGTTCGGGCGCGGAAAGGGCAGCGGACGCAGCAGCACCGCGTTGACGATGCTGAAGATCGCGGCGTTCGCGCCGACGCCGACGGCGATCGTCAGGATGGTGAGAAGAAGAAATCCAGGCGACCGGCGGAGCGTCCGCGCCGCGTACCGGAGATCGTGCAGCAGCGTATCGATCATTGGTATCTCAGCGCCTCGACCAGAGGAATCTTCGAGGCGCGGCGCGCCGGGAAATAGCTCGCCGCGACGGCCACGGCGCCGAGCACACCGACCACGGCCGTGAACGTCAGCGGATCGGTGCCGGCGGTCTCATACAGCAGGCTCGCGAGCGTGCGGCTGAGCGCCAGCGCCAGCAGAACGCCGATGCCGAGCCCGAGGACAGCCAGCCGCATGGCGTTGCCGACAATCATCCCGAGAATGTCGCGCGACTCCGCGCCCAGCGCGAGCCTGATGCCGATCTCCGGCGTGCGCAGGCTCACCGCGTACGACATGACGCCGTAGATGCCGATCGCCGCGAGCATCAGCGCCAGCGCCGCGAACGTCGTCAACAGCGTGGAGCTGAAGCGCGCCTGCGACAGCGTGCGCGATACCCACTGGTCCATTGTGCGGACGTCGGATACGGGCTGATCCCGGTCGAGCGCGCGGACCTCACGCTCGACGATCGGCGCGAACGACGCCGGATCGGACGTCGTCCGGATTGTGAGCGTCATCGCGCTGTAGGCGAGCTGCGGATGCGGCCAGTAGGTCATCGGGCGGACTTCGGTCGCGAAGTCGACGTACTTCGCGTCCGCGACTATGCCGATGATTTCGGTCGGCACGTTGCGGTCCGACATCGCGATGACCAGGCTCTTGCCGAGCGCATCGCCGTTCGGGAAGTGCCGCCGCGCCAGCGCCTCGTTGACGACGACGACGTTCAATCTCTCGTGCATCTCGCGCTCGGTGAAGAGCCGGCCCCGCAGCAGCGGCACCTTCATCGCGTTGAAGTACCCCGTGTCGCAGACGCGTACGTCGGTCACCGGCACCTGACCGTTCGGCGGCGGAGGCTGGCCGACAATCGTGAAGCCGGTGCCGGCGCCAAGCCCCGCGAGCGGAAGAAAGCTGATCGCTCCCGCGCTTTCGACGCCCGGGAGCGCGGCCAGCCGGGCCGTGAGGGTGCTGAAGAACGCGATACGCTTCGCTTCGTCGGGGTAGCGCGCCTGCGGAATCGTCAGCCGGGCCGTCAGGACATTGTGGGCGGCGAATCCCGGGTTGACGCCGCGGAGCGAATCGAAGCTCCGGAGCATGAGCCCCGCGCCGACGAGCAGCACCACCGCCAGCGCGATCTCGGCGACGACGAAGGTCTGCCGGATGCGGCGCTGCCGCACGCCGGCGCCGACCTGCCGTGCGCCGTCCTTCAGCGCGTCCTGCATGCCGGCGCGCGACCCTTCGAACGCCGGCGCGAAGCCGCAGATGATGGCGGTCGCGAGCGAGATCGCGCCGGTGAACGCGAGCACCGGATAACTGAGCGACACCGGGCCGAGATCGGCCAGATCCGCCGGGCTGATCGCCAGCAGCAGTGCGAGGCTCCATTGCGCGACGAGCAGACCCATCGCGCCGCCGAGCATGCACAATACGAGGCTCTCGGTCAGCAACTGCCGGACCACGCGGATGCGGGCGGCGCCAAGCGCGCTGCGGATCGCGATCTCGCGCTGCCGTGTGGCGCCTCGCGCCAGCAGCAGGTTCGCCACGTTCGCGCACGCGATCAGCAGCACGAACCCGACGGCGCCGGTCAGAACCAGAAGCGCCGGCCGGAGGTCGCCGGACAGCTCGCCATGCATCGGCACGACCATCGCGCCCCAGCCGGTGTCGAACTGCGGGAACTCCGACGTGAGCCCGCGCGCGATCGTGTCCATGTGCGCCTGCGCCTCGGCGAGCGCGACGCCTGGTTTGAGTCGCGCGATCGCGCTCATGTACCGGCCCCGCGGCACGCGATGCGCTTCGGTGAACGCAAACGGCATCCAGAGATCGGCCGGCTTGCCGACCAGCGATCCGCGTTTCACGAAGAGCCGCGCGTCGGCCGGCATCACGCCAATCACGGCGATCGGATGCCCGTTGATCTGAATCGTGCGGCCGACCACGCCCGCGTCGCCCGCGAATCGCCGCTGCCAGAGGCCGAAGCTGAGCACCGCCACGGCGTCATGGCCGTCCGGGCCTTCATCCACGGCGAAGGTCCGGCCCGCGAGGGCGGAGACGCCGAGCGTCGGGAAGAAATCGGGTGTGACTGCCAGCGCCACGAGCTCCTCGGGTTCGCCCGCGCCGGTCAGGTTGACGCGATAGTCGTAGAACGGCGCCGTGCGCTCGAACACCGTCGCGCGCTCGCGCCAGCGGAGAAAGTTCGCGGGCCCGAGGACGTTTGGCCGACCGGGGCGCCGCACGTTCGTTTCCCAGAGCACGACGAGGCGCGCCGGATCGCGGAACGGCAGCGGGTCGAGCAGCACCGTGTTGACGATCGTGAAGATCGCGGTATTCGCGCCGATGCCGAGCGCGAGCGCCACCACGGCGATTGCGGTGAAGCCGGGCGTACGCAGGCACAAACGAATCGCGTAGCGGACGTCTTGAAGGGCAGTGTCCATCTGGTAATCCAATTAGAGCAGCGTAGCGCCGGGTTTGGTTGACGCAGATGTCAGAGAAATCGCCGACCACGCGAAATGCAGATGCACGCTCCAGAGCTTGACGTCGACGTCAACACCAAGGTTGAGCAGGACGGGGCGCACCACGATCGTGAACGGGCTGTCGGATGACGCCGTGAGTCCAACGGAGATGAGCGCGGTGAAGACGATCAGCGTCGCGACGAGCGTTCGCGCGACACGCATTCGCAAGGGCACGGCGACCCTAAGGCCAATCTCATGCCAGATTCAAACAAGGAAACGGTGGGTTTTCCCAGGAAAAAAGGCCAACAGGAAGCTGTCGGCCTTCGGGTTGTCCGGTTGTGGGACGAGGCCGTCCGCCTTCGCGACCGCGCCTTGGACGACAGGTTGCTTCGCGCGACCGCGCTCCGTTACTGGATGCCGTCGCGGAGACCCGGCCGGACCTGAATGTTGACGCTGGCGGCGCCCACTGATTTATCGCGCCGCTTCAGGTGGAACATCACGCGGTACGCGCCGGCGCGAAACACGTGCTCGACCGTGAAACGGCGCTTGATCTCCGACTTGCCCGGCTCGTACGGGGCGCAGTCGCTGGAGGATTCCGACTTGGTGCCGTCGCCCCATTCCCACTCGACGGAGGGGCAGTAGAACTCTTCGAAGTCGTTCGCTCCGCCCTGGAGTTCCGCCGTCAGCACCACACGCGCGGGCGCCATGGCGATGACGGGCTGCGCCTTGAGCGTGAGCTTCGGGCGCCTGGCGTCAGGATTGTCCTTCTGGTCTTTATCGGCCTTCTGCGCTGCAGCCCCGGTCACGAGCGTCGCCGCAACCAGCAGAGACACCGCACCGGCCCACGCGTCGCGCCGCACGTAGCTCATGGTTGTAGGTCCTTGGCTGGCAGGAGCTGCACGAAATTGTACAGCGCTTGGGAAGCGCGGGCAAGCGCCATCAGCGATAATACCCGGATGCTCACCGCCTCAGCCTCGACGCCTATTGTCTGCCGCACTGGTCCATTGTCCGCAATCGAGGCCGACCTCTTGGTCGTTCCCTGGTTCCAGGATGATGACGAGGCGACCGCGATGCCAGGCATCGATGCTGCAACGGGCGGCGAGCTCGGCCGGGCGCTGGCGTCGAAGGAATTTCAGGCGAAGCCATGGGAGCTGTTCGTGACCCCGATCACGGACACGAGCTGGCGGGCGCGGCGGGTGGCGTTCATCGGCGGCGGCTCGGGTGAGGGCGGCAGCGACCTGGCGCGGAAGCTCGCGACTGCCGCGGCGCTCGACGCGCGCGCCCGGTTCGTTGCGCGCGCCGCGCTTGCGCTCCGCGGGCACGGGGCCGCCGACGAGATCGTGCAGGCCGTGGCAGAAGGACTGACGCTCGCGGAATTCTACGGCGGGAGCTACAAGACTGGCGAACCACCCCCAGCGGCGCCGCCGGCGTGGACGGTGGTCGCGCCCGACGCCGACGATCGCGCGCTGGCGTCGGCCTCCGCTGCCGTCGCGCGGGGGCGCATCCTCGGGGAGTGCAGCAACATGGCGCGCGAGCTGGCGAACGAGCCCGGCAACACGCTGACACCGCGCGAATTCGCCAGGCGCGCCGCGTTGATTGCCAGCGAGGCTGGCGTCAAGGTAGAGATTCTCGACGAGACGCAGATTGAAAAGCTCGGCATGGGCCTGCTCCTGGGCGTCGCGCGCGGCAGCAGCGAGCCGCCGCGGCTCGTCGTCTTCCGGTGGGATCCGCCGGGCGCACCTGTCACTCCGGTCCTGGGGCTCGTGGGCAAGGGGATCACATTCGACACCGGGGGCATCTCGATCAAGCCGGCCGAGGGCATGGAGCGGATGAAGGACGACATGGCTGGCGGGGCGGCGGTGGCCTGCGCGATGCGTGCGATTGCTCTGCTGAACGCGCCGATGCGCGTCATCGGCGTCGTGCCGACGACCGAGAACATGCCGGGCGGGCGCGCGATCAAGCCGGGCGACGTTTTGAGGAGCGCAGCGGGGAAGACCGTTGAAGTGATCAACACCGACGCCGAGGGACGCCTGATTCTCGGGGACGGCCTCTGGTACGCACGGCAGCTTGGTGCGACCCATCTCGTCGACGTCGCGACGCTGACCGGCGCCGTGGTCGTCGCGCTCGGCAAGATCGCGAGCGGGCTGTTCGGCGCGCCTGACGCCTGGGTCGATCGCGTCCGCACAGTCGCGGATCGAGCGGGCGATCGCGTGTGGCCGCTGCCGCTGTTCGAGGAATATCGCGAGCAGCTGAAGAGCGAAATCGCCGACATGATGAACACCGGCGGACGCGCCGCGGGGTCGATCACCGCGGCGATGTTCCTCAAGGAGTTCGTCGACAGCGGCGTGGCGTGGGCGCACATCGACATCGCCGGGACCGCGTGGGCCGACGAGGCGAAGCCCTATCTGCCCAAGGGTCCGAGCGGCGTGGCCGTTCGTACGCTGGCGGGCCTTGCGTTCGAGAAGTTCGGAGGCTGACAGCCTGTGCCGAGAGTCTGCGAGGCCACCCCTGTTCAGTCGGATGTTCACGTGCACCACCGACTGCTCGGCGTTGCTCTGACTTCAGACTTCGGACTTCGGACTCTTCAGGCGGCTCCGCCACAAGGCCCTGTCATCGTCAGGATCATTTCCCCCCCGCAGGACACCACGGGCCTGTCAGGACTCGCGAACGTGCTCATCGGATCGCTGGGGCTGACGGGCGCCATCGTGCTCGCCGCGGTCGTCATGGGCGCCATGATGGCGGCCGTGATGTTCTGGTTCAGATCGCGATCCGCGTGAACGTCAGGTAACGGAGGCACGGAGGAAACGCCTCCGCTCCCGGGCGATCATTGGAGCGCAACCGCCGGCACCATCTTCAGTGACGTCTGATACTTCCGGATCGCGTTGAACAGCGCCTCCGCGATCCGCTGCCGGTAGACCACGCTCTTCAGCAGCTTTGCTTCCTGCGGATTCGTCACGAACGAGATTTCGGCGAGCACGCTGGGCATCGCCGCGCCGATGAGCACGACGAACGGCGCCTGCTTCACGCCCAGATCCTTGATGGTCCTGTTCGTGGTCCTGAGCCGCTCCAGCATCGAGCGCTGGATCTGGGTCGCGAAGTCCCGCGACTCATCGAGCTTGTTGTTCAGCGCGATCGCTTTCACGAAATCGGGCAGCCCGCCCATCGCCTGACTCGACGCGGCGTTTTCCCGCGCCGCAACGGCAGCCGCGCTGAGGTTGTTCGCGAAATTCAGAAAATACGTTTCGATGCCGCGCGCCTGCGCGCTCGGGCTCGCGTTGGCGTGAATCGAGAGGAACAGATCGGCGCCTTCCCGGTTGGCAATCGCGGTCCGCTCCTGGAGCGGGATGAACTCGTCGCTGCGCCGCGTCAGGACCACCTCGACCCCCGGCACCTTCTGAAGCAGCTTCTCGAGGCGCAGCGTGACGTCCAGCACCAGCTCCGCCTCGGTCAGGCCTCTGGCCTGCGCGCCCGGATCGTGGCCGCCGTGCCCGGCATCGATGACGATGCGCGAGACGCCGAGCCCGAGCTGGCGCGCGATCGAGAAGCCGCCCGTGAGATTCTTCGCGGCGGGCGCCAGGGGCGTCGGCGCCGTCGCACCTTCGGCGCCCTGGTGAGCCGGCACCGGCGTCGCCGCCAGCGGTGCGACGGGCGCCGCGTCTGGACTCCTCGCCGCCGGGACGCCTTCGGTGCCTTGGCGGACCGGGGCTGTCGTGACGCTCTCGGAGGCGGGGCGGCGTGCGGCCGCCGCTTCGGCAACTGGTGGCGCGTCCACCTTCGTCGAGTGGGCGTCGGCGATGAGCGCGGCCGCGCGCGGCGAGATCGACGGCGGACGGCGCAGCCAGTCGGCGGTCAACCGGCGTGCGATGAGCGGCGCAGGTGCGACCTCGCGCTTCCGCGTCGCGCTCGCGCTCACGGCCGCAGAAGCGTCCGGCGCCGCCCTGGACGCCGGCGCCACCGCCGGCGCGGCTGTGACGGGCGCCCGCACGCAGTCGATGACGAGCCGATACGGGCTATAAAGCGGATACACGCTGTAGCTCGTCACGCCGGCCGCGTCCAGGACGATCCGCGTGGTGTTGTTCGGGTGCCGGCCGATGCGCACCTGGCGCACGATGTCGGCGTCGGACGCGAAGCGGATCGTCTGATCGACCAGCGCCGGCGCCGCGCGCGTGCCGGGAAGGTCGACGAAGACACGCGAGGGATCGTTGATGCGCTCCTCGTGAAACGGCACCTCGTTATCGAGCTCGATGGTGATGCGCACTGCGTCGGAGAGGACCGCGCGGTGGATTTCCCGAATCGTCGCGAGCGGGCCGCCCTGAAGGGCGTTCCCTACAGGCTTTTGTAGGGGCGGGGCTTTGGACCCGGCCGAACGAGCCCGGTGCGCGACACCGTCCTCCGGTCCGACGTGGACACGCGCGAGCTGTTCAGGCACTTGCGCGACCAGCCTGCTCGACGGATACGCCACGGTGAGCTTGCGGAGGAGCCGCACACCCCGATCCTTGTCGAGCTGCTGGCCGAAGCGCGCAAAGGCGTCGAGCGCGAGCAGGCCGGCCTGCCACAACGCGTTGTCGCTGTATCCGCTCGCCGGGTACTGCCTGGCCACCGCTTCGTACGCTGTGACGAGCGCGCGCACATCGAGCAGCACGGCAGGCGCCGCGTCCGGCGCGGCGAGCGCGGCGCGCACCGACTGCTCGCGGGCGAGCGCATCCGAGTACATCGTCCGCGCCGGCGGCAGCGCGAACGCCGCGGCCGAGCACAGAAGGCTGAGAGCGCAGAGCCCGCAGCGAAATGATCTTTCTGCGCGCTGTGCGAGCACTGCGGTCAAAGGCGGGTATGTTCGTCTTGTCATGGTCCTGCTCGCGTTCATCGGAGCTGTGCGTCGATCTCATCGAAATACGCCTTGTCGACGAGCACCTCGCGAGGTTTCCCGCCGGCCGCCGGCGAGACGAGGCCTTCCATTTCCATCATGTCGACCAGCCGAGCCGCACGACTGAATCCAATCCGCAGTCGCCGCTGCAAGTAGGAGATCGATGCCTGGCCGCTCTGCACGACGATGCGCGCCGCCTCGTCGTACAGATCGTCTTTTTCCATGTCGAAGCCGTCGGCCGCCGATTTTTCCTCCGCCGTGATCGTCTCGTCGTACACCGGCTTGCCCTGCTTGCGCAGGAAGCTTGCCAGCCGCGCGCTCTCCTGCTCGGAGATGTACGGGCCGTGCAGCCGGATGAAGCGTGACGAGGCCGGCGGCAGGAACAGCATGTCGCCCTTGCCGAGCAGTTGCTCGGCGCCGTTGCCGTCGAGGATGGTGCGCGAATCAATCTTCGACGCCACGCGGAACGCGATGCGCGCCGGCAGGTTCGCCTTGATCAGCCCGGTGATGACGTCGACCGACGGCCGCTGCGTCGCCAGAATCAGGTGGATGCCGACGGCGCGCGCCATCTGCGCCAGCCGGGCGATCGATTCCTCGACCGCGTTGCTCGCCACCATCATTAGGTCCGCGAGCTCGTCGATAACGACGACGATGAAGGGGAG
>Ga0137394_10000195_pt1 | contig 42029 bp, 42 predicted proteins | sample czobulk116metaG_FD_108278 | JGI IMG/M metagenome (GOLD analysis project Ga0137394, IMG submission 108278) | Vadose zone soil microbial communities from Angelo Coast Range Reserve, California, USA - czobulk1.16 metaG | ecosystem: Environmental > Terrestrial > Soil > Vadose zone | place: USA... | reverse complement strand
TCCTCACGCGGACCTTAGTGGCCGCTCCCAGGAACATTTCTTTATGTAAGCTCTACATACCTGCGTGTACACTGTACCCGCTCACTTGTTCGGCAGACTTTTCAGGCGCACCCTTTCGAGGATATCCCTTCTATTTTGTAATGCAGTGTCACCTACTACTTGGTTCGCCCCCATGTATTCTCCTCATACACCCTCCACTCATTAAAACCACGTACACCCATAGTTCTCGCGTAAATAAACCACTTCCAGCCTCACACTCTAATTCACATGACCCTTTCACAAATCCTCGCAGCGTCTAATCGGGGCCCGCCCATCCCGCGGCATGGCCATGGCGCGGCATTCGTGGCAGGCACATGCATTGCAGCGATTGCTAACCATTGGACCCCAGCGTGCCGACAGTGTCCATATGATCTCTGTTTTTTTCTGATCACGGAGAGGGGTATCACATATTTTGCTCTAGAATGATCAGTGGTCTTGAATGGCTCCCCAATAATCCCTTGCATGATGCATTTCACTTCTGACATCCGAAGGAACATTATCGTGTATTATAGCACTTTGCAACGAAGATGAGAACAAAATAATCACTTTCAATTTTGCAATACCACATATCAATAAATTAATGGACATAAGTGGATCCATGAATTGTCCACCTACTATTACATGAGTGGTATCAAAGCATTACCACTTGCCAGTGGCTTGCGACAGCAGGTGACGGGTGAATGTGTTTCTATGATGCCAAGGACAACAACCAGCCAATCTCATAGCGTGACCTGAGCCGAGACTAGTGGGTTGGCGTTTCAGCTGAGGATACCGGACTGAGATCTTCCTCTTCCTCATCTGACAGTGTCAGTAGCAAATTTTTGAGGTTAGGAAGAGTATGTCGCATGTCTAAGGCGCGCAGATTGCGATCGGACATGAGCTATCAATGGCAATTAGCTTCTGCTTACCAAAACGGTCAAAGGAAGGGTACAGACCATCTCAATATTCTTGTTTAATAGAAACACCCCATACTCAAACCGGTATGTGTCCACGCCCCTGGAAAATAAAGGGAACCTACGCACTAGAAGTCAATCAATATACAAATTTCAAACTGAGCACGCACATTCTTGGGCCCACCATGGCAGATATACCATCTCGGATCATGCTCCTACTTCCGTAAAAGGTAATTGGATAAACAAGCATCTTGTCCAAGTACACAGCGAGCAGTTGGACAACGAAGGCAGCGTACGCTAGTGCAGTGGCGACGCTTTCCTCGTTGACTTCCTTGTACGTGGGCAGAGACAACGGTGGTGCAGGGTCCGTGACACCTAATGGTATAGGCAACGGTACATTGAGAATGCTGAACAGGAGATCGGAGCCAGAAACCAGGTCGATAGGAAAGAGAGATGCCAGAGTTGTGATCAGGGATGCCCGAACAGACAAGATACGGCCCTGAAGAGCCATGGCCGACTCTCTGTGGACGATGTCAATGAACCACAACGTTAACATCTAGGGGCCTTCACACCTCTCGCGTGACAACTCTTCTTCTGTAATGACCTCAGCAGCAACGTCATCACTAAGCATGGACGTCGCCACAGACAACGCCTCCCGACGGCGAATTAGCGCCTCCTTCCGATGACGAATGCGCCCTGACACTGAGAGGGATTTGAGAACCCATAACCGTGATTATCGATATGCGCATGAATCTCACAGCTTTCTGCCTCAACTCGCACTTGGGCTTCCGCAGCCCGCCAGTAGGCTACTTTTGCTTCTCGTTCAGAGACCTCCCGGATCTGTAAACGAAGAGCCAAGCACCACACGGAAAAACTTGAGAACAGACAGTCTTGACGTGGCCTAATTTCCACGTACCAACCAGTTGACATCCGAAGGGGGAAATGACGCGTTGAGATTCTCAGATATTTTGGACAGCGACTGCCGCGCATCGAAGATCGAGCACTGTAAGTTAACTAACCTAAGCGACTCCACGTATCAGCAACTCCTCAACGCCGAGTTGACTCGTTTGACTCTTACTTCACGAGATCTTCCCAGGTTGAACTTGCGCCATATTTAGCTCGCAGGTGGTGGGTCTTGGTCCTGGGTAAAGAGATATCCTTGCGACGTGGCAGTGGAGATCTCGTAGCAATAGAATTTCCGGACGTATGAACTTCAGGATCGGAGTTATAACCACTCGAGGGAGACGGGGATCGGGTGGGCCCTGATGATCGACTAACAGGCAAGTAGAATATCTCGCCTGGTGGCGAAAGTGTCAGGAGTAGCGTATTTGATGGAAAAGTAGATGATTGAGAAGAAATCTGTGGTTCTCCTTTCCCTAAAATGTTCTTTCCCAGATTACAAAGAACTCACCTCGTCTTCTGGCAATGGAACGAGATCATTCAAGCATATATCCCACTTCACGGTCATCCTCCACTGTAAGTCCCAGGTATCCACGTCATCAGACACCTTCCCTTTCCCTTTGTCATTGACGAGTACGCAAGGTGGCTCCGGGCGCAACTTTGTCCAAAGCTGCACGGTCATGTGGGAGGCCGAAGGATCTGTCCATTTGGGAAAATCGTTGACGTCTAATGTGAATTGGGGGTTTGTCGACGGTCTATGAATCGCAGAGACGAAATCTGGTACAGTCCGGGTTTCGGGGTCCGACTTCACTGGCATCGCAAGTGACGCCGACTTAGAAGTGTAGCCGTTGGGCTTTGCGGGACTTGTGACGCCTCTGCGACTTGGGGGGGCGGGCGTAGGCGCAAGGTTATCAGTAGATGCAGTACCTGCTCTGGAATGGCGCTTCGCGACTTGTTCTTCTCTTATACTCAAGCCGGACCTTGACGGCGAGCTTTGGGGTGAGTAAGGCTTGCTCTTCGATGCAGGACTTGTTCTAGGACTAGGGCGGCGATCACGGGATGAAGTTGAGGGTTTCGCTGGTGGACCGGACTGTTTGAGAGAGCTTGGGACGTCGATGGTGATGAATGTCTCCACCAGGCGGGACTGTAAAACCTTCTCCAATGTACTTTGTGTATGACTCTGCCACAGGGTGACCGTAGGGACCATTCCCTTTCCTGAGGTGGACGATGTAAGAGGTAGCGTTCGAGGGTAGTTTGTCTTCGAGGCTGTCCCTGCGCCAGAAAGAGGTGGATGGCCTCCTGAGCTCATGCCCGTTGGGAACTCTCGTGCGCTAACCCGCGATACTGTGCGTTTTCTGACCCTCTGGTCTCCGAGCAGCCCTGGGCCAACCGCGTGTGGTTCCTCGTTGGCTTGGTCTTCAAGTCCCTGGCTCTTCACCGTTACGCTAGACGCGGATGACAACCTCCGAGTCCTCTTTCGAGCAAGGGCAACATCCAGGTCATCAGATAAACTTCCGTACGGCGTGAACTGTGATTGCTCGGATGGCTGGGTCAGGGCAGAGGCAAAGGCGTCGCGAGCAGGAAACGGTGTGAAGTTCCGGACCTGGATGTGAGTGATATGTCTGAGCAGATGCTGGAAACACGTTTAAGCGGGAAATGAAACATACAGAGGGACTCGATACTCAACAGGTGTTAAATTGCTATCTGAATAACTGGTTGTTCCGTTTCGCTCCACTTCAACATGATTGTAAGAGTCAACGTCCATCGCGCCACGGAAGAGGGCGTTAGGAAGGTAGTTGGCTCCAGAGTGAATGAGGGGACCGGGTTTTTTTCATACACAGATGAGCAAACCGAACGGGTTCCGGCTTAGCCCTGTCCACGGCCACGACGGTCCTTTCCTCATACATACAGTACCTAGCACAACAGTGGGTAACTTATGCCATAAAGATGCCCCCAAAGGCGCGTATCATCCGTAAGCCCGTTACCGAGTCAACAACGTCTCCAAAGCCTCCCCCTTCAATCGCCCCTCCCGCGACAGCGATGTCTTCTTCCACGACTGTACCACCCTCGTCCAACTCCACAGGCACAGTCGTCAGTTCCAAGGAGGGCGCTATGTTACCACCACCCGACCCACCACCCCTGAAAGCCATTCTTGAGCCAGAGCTAGACGCGCTAGCAATTTGCCTTCGAGTGCGGAAATCCACTCATATCCCGTTTACTGTCGTTGTGTTAATACGAGACCTTCAGAATGCTGCTGTGAAGACGAGCCAGGTACATGCATTCTTTGCTGATACCAAGAGACTGTAAGTCGACCGATCTTCTGGCCGTCAAGACAGCTAAATCCTCACCGTGCTCACAGCGAAATCAACAATTACGCCACACATCCCCCGCACGCTCTCACCGATGCCTTGTGTCGCGAAATAGAGAAGTATGATCAGATTTGCGACCTGATGGAGGCACAGCTGGTACAGACAACACTCCGTATTTGCTGCCCCGCAGAGATTTAACTGTATTCTAGTCACGCGCCATCGCCGTGCTTCAGCGAGACCTCGACCTCGCCAAGGCCAAGGAGCAGGCGGAGAGAGAGGCAGAGGCCCTGAGGAACTTACCCCCTCCAGAGCCAGAGGTTGTCCCAGAGGGCAATATCCCCAGCGCGGGTACTCCCTCGGCGGGTCCTGTAAACGTTCCCGGTCCATCTGCACCTGGAACTCAAAAGTTGGTCCCCGCGGGGGGCTCTTTTTCGGCAGCTCGTCGCCAGTCTACGATATCATTATCTTCGCTCAGTCGCCCGCAGTTTCCGCACAAACTCGATTTGTCTTCCGAGACGCTGCGTATCAGTCCCGGAGAACTCGCTCAAGGTCTGGGCGGCGGCCTTCCCTCACCCGTCACGCTGGCTCCAAAGTCCGGCCGAGCAACCGCCACAAGTGAATTCCCCGACTTCATGGCGGCGTTGGCAGCTCCGGATATAACACGACCGGTAGACATAGATTTGACTATGTTGCCGGAAGAGGGCCCAACAACGACTCATGTTGGCCTCGATCCGTCGCTCGGAAACTCTGTCGACCGCCCCATCGAGCTCGACTTGGACATCGACATGGATGTGTCGCTGTTCGGCGACGAACCTACTAACAACATTTCCAACGCAAACCCGTTTGACAATACAGTGGCAGCCGCTGGTGGTAATGCCCCATCTCCTCCATCTCTACTCGAGGCTTTCGACGGGGTTACTCAGAACAGTGTAACAGCGCTGCCTTTTGACATAGCCATGGAAGGAGAAGTGGACATGGAAGGAGTGGACAACATCGACTTTACCAAGTTCCAGTTAGACTCAATGATGAATACTTCCGATATTGGAATGATAGATATGAACGCGCTACTTCACATGGATTCGGAGACGGGGACCCACCCGGAAGGTCAGAATGGCGCAGGCGATGCTCAGTAGGTACATATTTTCCAATCGATACCCCCGGAACAGACAGGAAACAACTGCTCATTCTTCATTCTAGGTTGAGCGACTCGGTTGGGTACCTGGGTCTTCAGCGAGGAAGCATCAGCCGAACCCAGGACGTCCGCATCGCCTAAGGAACCGCGGCCACACAATGCTCCAGCCTCTTCGACCTCCCATTCAACTCCGACTCGAGAAACTCAGCGCGCAAGCCGACCTCTGGGACTCATGGTAGCCTTCTCGGCCTCTGCGACAGGGACGGTTTCGGCATAGCTCCATGCGAAAGCGCCTGTGTACAAGGAACCGATCCGCCGAAACCTACTTCGGCTCACGCTACCGCGCAGCTCCGCAGCCTGGAGCTCACGCATCCCCTCTCCGCCTCTTTTGCGTGACCCGCGCTGCCTGAGCTCTCAACCCCGGCTACGCCGCTCTTTCCAGCGGCGAGGACCCCCACCTACTCAGAGGATACGATGTCGCCGAAGCGCAGCAAGCCCTTTCCATCTCCGACCCCGCGTTGGATGTGCTGGTGATTCAAGTAGTTCAAGACGTGGTGGATGGACAGCGCCCGCCAGCGGAGTTGCGGATGGAGAACGCGGAGATACGCTTCGAGCGCCACGTTTGAGACGTCCCCGCCAGTCGTAGACGCCGTGCCTCGGCGGAAGCACAGCAGGAAAATCAGGGTGGAGTTGGGGGCTGAAGCCCTTGGTTTGGCAAGGTACGATGGTGGAAGCACTGATGTGGAGTAGTTGTAGAGCAAGATTCAAGTTCCCACGTGACAATACATGTCTCCGAGTGTCTATGGACAGGGCCTTGGACAGATGATTGGTTGGAACGAATGATGTGGTCCGGTGCTAGCTTGAATGTAACCCCAGGCGGGTATGCGTGTAGACGGCAAGAGGGTGGACATTCCTACTCTCTTGGAACGGCCCTTACAACTACAGTCCCTTTCGGTGTCTTCTTCGGCCGATAGCCGGCTAGCCAGAAGAGATATTGTTTTTTTTTTGCAAGCGTCGCAAGTAGTATCGACGAAATTACATAGTAAGTGGTCAGATAATATTATTAGCAGCATTCCTACATTTCAAGTCCCAGGGACAACCAAAGTAACACCTTCCAGCAAAGGTAGTGTATGCAAAACCGAATGGTAGCTCAAGAAACTGGGCAATACACAAAGAAAATAACGTAGATAACAAGACTAAGTTAGACAACGCCTAGGACAACGGTAACTCGCACACTATTGATATCTCCTAACAACGAATATGTTGATGGGTCGACGATCTTGTCGCCATTGGAACATACTTCAGTCCGTAGCGAACTGCTTCTCCACCCCCAGCTCTGACTGATAGAAAAGTCGTCCGGGTTACTTGAAAATCGTGTCACTGAGGAACCGGTTGCGCCAGCACAAGAGATGGTGAAGTACGCTGAAACCTGGGCCCTAGGGTCGCGGTACGGCTGTGATGGAATGTTTGGCGGACCGGTGGCTGGAAGACTGCTTCCAGAAATAGAGGAATTCGAAGGTGAGCCCTGAACTGGGGTGCTTGAACGCGGGCTGGGTATTATAGGAATCCCTGAGAAAGAATATTGGGTTAGGTATGTGGGCGAGATGGTCGGGGAGGAAGGTGTATTAGGGGGGTTGCGTGACCTGTTTTCTGCCAGTTTCTCGGTAGGAATTGATCCGTATGGTATAGACAATGGAGGGATGGGATCGACGCTACTCTGCCTGTGAAGGTATACGCCGAGCTGGGGACCTTGAACCTTCTTCCGGAATATCTGAACGAACACGTTGAACAGGCTGCCTGCGTACCAGATTGTTTGCGAATAGAGATGTGACTTTTCACGTAGTGAGTCGACATCCCAGAACTCTACACCGAATCGGTATGGGGGATAGGGAACCCAGCGTGTGGCGTCCGAGGAGCTACTCGAAGCGCATTCAGCCGCAGTACATCGGTCATTCTTTAACCCAAAGAAACCTGAAACCGACATCGAGGAGCGACCAGGGGCATGACGATTCGAAGAGGCTGATGCAAGTCCGAAAATTTCATCCATGGACACATTCTCAATCCCGGCACACTCTCCTATGCGAATAGAGGAAGGGCAAGGAATGGGCCAATACATACGGGGAGATGGCGCCTCCTTGATATCCTTCTGGGTGACAGAAATCCCAAGCTCCTTGTGGCGATTGGCACCAGTTGGCGAAGCAGGAGGGGACAAGGGCGGTCCTCCGACGATTTTGTGTCGGAGCATCGACTGGGTCCAATGCGCTGCTTGTGTGACGCGCTCGGGGACGTACAGGTGGCCTGTCGTTGGGGATCGATCGTTAGATATGTAAATGAGATCGTCAAATGCCTGAGATGCTGACGTCAGTCTTGGAAGCTTAAGGGACAAGGAGGAGACGGACCATGTTCGCATAGTAAATACCCTCCGCGAACATTTTCGCCCATTCTACTTCCTCTTCCTCTAGAATACCTTCATTTCTACGCAACTCCGCGACGGCTTTGGCCAAATCGTATCGCTCCCTCTCCCCTTTGACGAAGAGCAAATCGGAGGATATTAAAGCACGGACCCATGCAGCAGTCAAGCCCCCACGGCGCCAAATAAGCGGCAGTTGAGCAGACGGGGAGCAAACGTCGGAACTGGGTGTCCGCCACCCAGACACCGTTGAACGCCTGTAGATTGCGCGTGGCGGAGTCGCAACGGGTGTAAATTGTACTGGTTGCTTTCCGAGATCGGCAGCTTGTTGCTCATACACCAGTACATCGGCGCCCCATCTGGCCAACCAACAGACACACGCTTCCCCGATCTTGTCTGAGACAGCGCCATACGAAAATGACGGATTCGACCCTGTCTCGCCCAGGGGAGATGAAGGAGAACCTGACTCAGAAGACAGCTCAGCCGGATCCTCTTTCTCCAAGCCTGCGCCATGGATCGCGCCGTCATAGGAACCATGAATCTGATCCCCTACAGAAAGCGCTTCGAGGTTCTGTGAGAAGAATTCTACATCCTCGTCTCGTGCCTGTGCACCGGAGCCGATCGACTGTAGAGCATTACTTGTTGGTTCGGTCTTGACCAATTGTGCGACATGCTCTAGTCCGACCAGAGCGTTTAGGTCCCCTTCTTGGGGCAGCCCGATACCTTCTCCATACGCGAACCGGAGATAGTTCATGACCGTGAAGGGTCCAATAGTACTAGTGATGGAGCTCAGGGCTTCAGCTGTCAGTGACGGCATTAAGAGGAAATTAGAGACCGCCAGAAGGGACAAAAGGAAGCGCGGAGTTGCCGGTTGGTGGCCAAGAGGGACATGCGTAGGATGGGGATAATTTGGAAAGGATGGTGTCAGAGGGCAGGATGGAGTAGTCACGATTGCTGGATCGACAAACAGCGGAGGGCCGCCGCCATACAATCGGGCAATACATAATCTGCACAGTTGATAAGGTATGGTTTGATATACGGTCGATAAGAACCGATCAGAACGTACTCGAAAGCTAGGATACGTGACAGAAAGGGAAAGGTGGGCCTATGTTTGCGCAGAGAATGGAAAGGCAATCACATACCGGCTCGGGTGATATTTGTATCTTCGAATTCAACGTCAATCGGACCTGAGGCGACGCGAGACCCCGGAGTAGAATCTTTATCCTCCGATTCTACAAACCCTCCTGTGAAAAGATGGCGGAAGTAATCCTCGAAGGGCGTAAGTGAAGAGAGCATTGGAGCAAAAGAGACTGAGTGTACGCACTGCCTGGATGAGGACAACGCGGTGGAATTTGTAGATTGCATCCCATGAGCCGCGAATTCTGATGGCCACATCGGAAGTCCTGCCTTGGAGGAAGGAGTTGTAGACGTGAGCTTGGAACTCTGCGGGTCGTGGAACAGGAGAGACAACTGGGGAACTCATTGGGGAGGAGGAGAAGGGTGAGCAGGTCGTTGACTGACCTCTTCACTTGTAGCCTGAGTGTTATGGGCAAGCATCCGATCCGAATCGGGCCTGACACAATCTCATCTCCTCACGGTCATGTCAGCACATCCCCCCTCTCGCTTTTCTGTTCTCTCCTCCTCTTCCGCAGAGTTGCTCTCTCCCACAAACAGCTCCGCGCGTTTCTCTATGCCTTCCGCATCGGTCGTCACAGCCACAACAGGAACTCCGAAACCCTTGTCTCGTCCAAACATTTATGACAGGCCCCTCAACAAGACACGCACAACGGAGGTATCCGCCTCCGCTTTCGCATTCCTTTTCTCGGAGGTAGTACAGTATATGCAAAAACGCGTAAGTGGCATTAACGATCTCGAACGTCGGTGCGCGCAAACAATTGTCCCATCACGTATCATCTTCCGACTAACCATCTCTTACAAGTTTGAACACTCTAGGTTACCGAATCGGCACACGTGTTTTGGAGTTAATGGTCTGGCGTGCCGAGTCAACGTCCAAGGCACCCAAACGCGAGATCCGGTTTCTCCCTGTCCTCATGTCAATACATACCAACGTCTGGAAAGCCGTGTTTGGAAAGCCTGCCGATGCAATCGAGAAAAGTGTACAGAATGAGGATGAATGTACGCTCGCTCGCCTGATTCCGAACGATGGCATTGCTAACGTAATCACCATCAAAGATATGATCATCGACAACGATCCGGTCGTTACTCGCAATATCTCCGTTCCCCGCGACATGAGTCAGCTGAGCTGCTCGTCCTTCACTGCCGGCATAGTAGAGGCTGTGCTCGATGGCCTTGGTTTTGTCAGTCTTTGCGTGGGTTTTGCGTTCCCCTGACTGATCAATGTCTAGCCTGCTCGCGTAACCGCCCATAATACCCCCGTTGACGATTTCCCCCTCCGGAATACGATATTGATAAAGCTAGAGAGAAGCGTTCTTGAGCGAGAAGAGCTATTCAAATAATTGTGGGGAGTCGAGACAAGTGGGGAATTGGGCTAAACATGGTACTCGGTTCCAGAACTGTCGATCTTTTTTGTTGTCCTTCCACATCCACCAAGCAAACGTCGTATTGCTACTTTACAGTTCTGCATTTTTCTCTTGCCTCCCCCCTATGGCTATCATACGCAGACTGGTCATTTCGCCGCCCCTCATGAATAGTTCCTCGCCTTGGGCATCGGAACGAAATCAGCTGCAGGAGCTGTTCGATTCTCCTCACACAGGCGCCGTTACCATCAGAACAGCGACTCTCACAGGCTTTAGAGAGACATCAGAACACACCGTGTGCCTTTTGTGTCTATGCCTCCTTTTGTGTAGGCTGACTCATCTTGGAGGTCGCCCTTACAACAAACGAGACTATCTCCTCCGTCAACTCGTATGGCTACTCGCCACATCCGCTCTCTGTCTACGTAGATTACGTGGACGCTATCTTATCCAGCGCCCATGAAAGTTCAACGAAGCCATTTATCATAAGCATCACGTCTTCATCACCAATCTCGCTCGCATCCATGCTCGATTCCGTCCAAAGACTTCGAGCTAAGTTTCGCGATGGCGAAGGCACGATATCACGGGTCGGAATCGAGCTCAACCCGAGCTGCCCAAACATCGGGGGTTCCCCCCCGCCAGCGTATCACATGCCCGGTCTTCAACCCATCCTCGACGTACTCGCACGGTACTTTCGGGACGATCCGACGCTCGTGATCGGTCTCAAGCTTCCGCCATATGTGTACTCGACGCAGTTCGACGAGCTCCTCCAGGTCATTGCGACATACTCGCGACCGTACCCGGGCGATGAATCGCGTCGCATAAGCCCGTTTGCATTTCTAACCTCGACCAACACCCTCGGGCAGACGCTCTTCTTTGCAGAGCAAGCCTCGCTACTCTCCGGAAAGGCCGCGGCCGCCTCGGACGACGCAACCCCGCCTGCCGAGTTTGCCCTGCCGGTGGCTCTTGGGGGAATGGCAGGGGAGGCATTGCACCCACTGGCGCTAGGGAACGTCTACACACTGCGCCGGCTACTAGATGCGCATGAGGAGAGCTCCTTGCGCGAGATCTCGATTATCGGTGTCGGCGGCGTGACTACGCGAGCGGCACACGTCCGGATGCGCAGAGCGGGCGCGTCTGTTGTTGCCTGTGCAACCATTCTCGTACGTGAGGGCGTGAGTGTCTTCGAGAAGCTGTCTGTCGAGGACAATAAAGGATCAGGGCACAGTGGAACCGACGTGGAGGCAAGGCGTCCAGTGGTGCCTGGTGTCTCCGTGTGAACGCAAACCTAAAAGCAATATTTCTCAGGACGTCGAGATATTATCTTTTTTTCTGCAACCATGTAACATTCCTCAGGTACACAGCGGTGTTGTTATAGTACATAATAATTACATGCTGGCAGTGCTACGTGTATCTACAAGTTAACTGCTCAGGGCGACGAAAAAAAAATCAAAAAATCAAAAAAAGGATAAACGGGCCCAAAGTAAAGGATAGTAGCAGACACCGCCTTCCTTGGCGGGGTACGAGATTGATGCGACAGTCTGACGGGGTGGCCTGCAAGTCGCAACGAACTCGGAAATAAGGTGAGTCGACACGTAAAGGCTGCGAAGCACAGTGTCGGCACGAGAAATTAAAAATACTCCACCGCACTACTTGCAAATGCCAAAGAATGTATGGAAGTTTAGAAAGGAATTTGGGAAGGTGTCGATGGCCCTCGAAGGGGGAGGGGAGAGGAAAGTTCAAGGGAGTAGACTTGGGGTGGCTTACAAGAGTGGTCTCTGGCGTTATCAATCAGTGGCGTTGTGGAAGGTGACTACTATAGAGACCGATGGGAGGTTGAGAAGAAGAGGGTCACTCGATTTTGGGATCGCCAGTCAAATGTGGGAGGGAGCCTTGACGGGAAAGAGTTCTAGGGATGCCGGTAACCCCGAAAACGTTCCGAAAGCGGTCAGAGGGGAGCAAAATAGGCCACGGGAGAGCTCGTGTGGAAGAGGTTATTTGCCTGAAAAAGAGGCACACTTTGGTAAGGCGAACTCTCCGGCGCATCCGATGTACTCTGGACGAAACCGGAATTTGGATCGAAAGATCGAAATGTCGGAAACGAGACCGTTCCTTGGGTACCACCTACCGAGGGCTCTAGGTATTGGCTCAAGTCATCAATTCGGCGCTGTATTGGTTGATCAATTTGAAAAAATTGAGTGGAATGGCCGCATGGCGGGGAGACGAGACTAGCGTAGCCGTCAAGAAAATTACTAAAATGGTAGGAATGTGAGTCTCGCGCAGGCTCCGCAGCAACGGCCTGGGGTTGGCCAACGATGGATGAATAGTTCGACAGGTCAACGTCCCCCGTCCAAGGGACAGAATGCGCGCTTCCCGCGAAGGTGTCCCACAGGGTCTCGAGATCGAGAAATGATGTCGAATGCGAAGCCCAGTCGTGCGATTGGTTTGTGTCGAAGGGGGGTGAAGAAGGGATGACAGAGGACGAGTCGGGAGGGGAGAACGGCAAGCCTTCGGAAGAGGAGGGAGGAGAGGACGCGTTAACCGTAGAGTGTTGTTTTTCTTCGGCGCAGCGTCTGTCATATTCTGCTAGAGCCTCGCGTAAAGCGTCGCCAGTCACGCCTTGGGAGACAAGCCTAGCGGCCTCTTCGTTTCGTAGCAATACTTCTGGTTCATTACGTTTAGTTTTGCGTTTGCGCCTGTCTCCGCGAGGCTTCGGCGTGAAGCGGTAGCCTGGATACTTCATGGAATGCTCTACCTTCGCTTGATAGGCCGCATCCTTGAATTGTTGCTTGGCCTCTGGAGGTAGCTTTCTCCACTCGCTCGAGGCCATGCGGTTGAGTTGCCGGTGATCCTGTTCGATGCCAGCGAGGAGGGATTTCCTCTTCGCCAACCAGTCGGTCTTAAACAGGAAAAAACTATTAAGGGGGCGCGGCACATGATTGGGACCGCGCCTTTGGCTGCTCGTTCTTAAGGGGACTGGTGCATCACCCTCACCCCGGATAGATGACTCCGGTGAGCACGAAGTGGCATCAGCAGGCGGTGGGTATGGATTCACGGTAGGTTCAGGGAAGGTGCAAGGGGATCCGTCCCAACGTGGTTCGGAAGCGCCCCAAATCTCTGGCTGGGATTCAAGGATGGCTCTGTGTCAAGTGTCAATTCGAGCCGGTAGAGGAGATACTGAGCTCGTTACGCACTGGTCAGAAGCAAAGGCATCCAGGTAGGACTGCCAATAGACACCATTGGGAAACGGAGCAGGCTGTTGGAAAGCCGACATAGTAATTGCCAAGTAATGCTAGCGCAGATGATCCGGAGGGGTGAATAAGACAGGTCAACCCCCCACCATTTGTAGTCTGAGGGTGCGACATTTTAGGTGCCTTTCCAGCGAGCGATTATCGATAGAGTAATCGTCGTAGAGCGAGTTGAGCGCGTACTCGAATTAGTCGGTCCTCCCGGTCCCGCTCGCAAGCGGCAAGTGGCGTAGATCATCTCACCGAGTTGTCGGCACTCGGCCACCGCATTCGCTCACAACGCCACCGAGTCGGCCAACGATACATCCATATTAAGAAGTCGGTACACATCACGTGTCTATCCGACACACGTCTGCGAACCGAACACGTCTCACATCGACAACGATGGCTACAACCGTCCGCAAGCAAGCGCCTCGTCTCGCACGGCCTGTCGGACGTTACTGGAAGGGAAAGGCACCAAAAGGTGCTGCTGATCTCTCGTCTGACGGGTCTGATGAGGAGAAAGAGGAGGTCACTCAAGAGGAAGGCGATGTCGCTTTCGCTGGCGAACAAGAATTCTTACGCACCGAAAATGATGACGAGGAGAAAGAAGAAGAAGAAGAAGAAGGGCGCAAGGGGTACAGAACGGGAAGGATGAGTGTCGCTTTGAAGAATGTCAATATATCCAAGGAGGGAAATGTTATTGTTGCCGGTAAACAGGAAGTGGGTAGAACTGAGGCGGAAGGTACGATATGTTTTCATCCGATCATTATTAATGATTACGAGAACTACCCAGAACTATCTGAGGAATCTGGAGAGGAATCTGATGCGAAGGCTTCAAGTCGAGATGTAACAGATGAAGTGTGTCAGCCACCATCTTACATGTCTCTCACTAAACGGTTATTCTAGTCAAGTGAATCCGAATCGGAAGAGGAAGAGGAAGAGGCAAAACCTAAGGTTCAATTTCGGCCTGTGTTCGTTCCAAAGTAAGTCCTTTGCCTCACAACGTTCCTACCCCTGCTCCCCTCACACCGTGTTTGTCCCATTAAGATTTATTTTCACAGACGAAGCCGCGTTACGGTGGCTGAGAGGCAGGCATTGGCCGAGGACTCGGAGGAGGTTATTCGAAAGAAGGAAATTGAGGCGGAAGAAAGGAAAAAACAGAGTCACGATCTAGTCGCGGAGAGCATTCGGCGAGAGCTCTTGGAAAGTGCGTGACAAACCTCCCCACTGGTGGATGTCGCTTTTTACGCTTCTGCAGAGGAAAAGGAAGAGGAAGTCGTCGACGTCGACGTCGACGACACAGACGGCGTTGATCCGTCAGGCGAGTTTGACGCTTGGCGGCTTCGAGAACTTGCACGAATCAAACGAGACAAAGAAGCCGAAGTCGCCCGTGAACAGGAACGTGAAGAGGTGGAGCGACGGCGTGCTTTGCCAGAGGAACAAAGACTGAAGGAGGATCTCGAACATGCAAAGAAATCACGGGACGAGAAGCCTAAAGGCAAACAGATGTTTCTGCAGAAATATTGGCATAAGGGTGCATTCCATCAGGTGTGTTCGTCCTCGACTGTTCACGTGCACCACCTCATCGTATTGTTGTAGGACCAAGATATTCTTCAGCGACATGACTTCACAGAGGCTACGGGATCAACGATGGATGTCTCTCTCCTCCCACAGGTCATGCAGGTAAAGAATTTTGGCAAACGTGGACGGACAAAGTACACCCACTTGGTGGATCAAGACACGACTTTGGGAAATGGTGGAGTCAAAGCAGGAGGGATGGGCACGCACAGTGGGGGTTGCTTCCTTTGTGGAGGCCCACATATGAAAAAAGGTACCTTTCATTTTCCTCGCGACGAGTGCCTTATTCACCACCTGTCTAGATTGTCCTCAAAATGTTGATGCGCTTTCTGGGAGACCGGGAACAGGGCCAAACGCCGCACCAACTGGTATTCGCAATGAACGTCAGTCCTGGAGAGATGATGATGGCCGCCGGCCGCGTCAAGCCCGCGAAAGTTACAAAGGTCAGGACCGAGAGAGATTAAGGGATGATCGGGACGACCGCGACCGGTACCGTCCAAGAAGCGCAGAGCGAGGTAGAGGCGGACGTGACTATGAGGATCGAAGCCGGCTCCCAAGCGATGAGATACAAAGGGAAACATTGAGTGAGCGGCGGCGGTCGCGCTCGCGGTCAGTGGAGGCACGGAATAACGGAGATGAAAAGCGACGTCGAGTGGGTTGACACCCATTTGCGTATGCATCATCCCCAACATCTCTTGTCTTCTGGTGTTCCGCGCCTGTTTGGTCCGATGCTGATCAAAGCAGGGCTATTTCCACCCCGCTGCGGTCTAGTGATTGTCCATTTTGTCCATTGGTTTGGCACTGGCGCTGTATGACTGTGGGCCCAATGGCGCACATTAGATACCTATCACAGCAAACGGATGTGCGTAGATCACCGAGCACAAGGTTAACTTCCACTTTGCACTATGCCAAAGTAGTCCTAGCCTTAATCCAAGCCGTGGAACAAAACACAATTGAGTGGGCCATTGCGAGGCTCGGCAAAGTGTTGGGCAACAGTGACGTAAGGTAACATACAATCTCTCCGTTCCGAGGACAGGGTGTTGGCTCTCTTTCAACTTCATAGGTTAGAACCGTTCCCACCAAACTAGCTAACTTTAGTCTCATGTCCGCGACGTCCCTTAGGCTACAACGGATATAACTTCATGCGGCCAAAACTGCACCGAAATGGTTCGCTATTGGGTTTGCCTTTTCGGACTGTGTCTACTAGTACTAGGTGAGTGCGTACCCACCGTAACGGCTAAAACACGAGGACGGGATATAAAGTATTTCCTCCTTTATCCGAATTTTATCACGAGGTGGAAACCAAGGAGACAATGCGGTAGCGAGTTTGCTGCGCATAATTAATGATGATTTTTCAATATGCAAGCACTCCCGAGGCGGCGGCTGTTTGTTCCAGACTTCTTTTTGTGAGGGTCAGCATGTAACGAGACAAAGGCCCGGGGGCAATGGCTCACCGACCTCCTACTAGTATTCTCTGCTACGCGATGCGCCAATGGTGCTGTCGTCGGTATCCGCGTTCGGTTGCGGACTCACACAATGCCATCATGCGATGCTCAACGTGCACACCGCACACCAGCGAGCGGGACGTCACGGTTCGATTCAGCCCAAAGAGGGACTCGTCGAATGTGAGCTCCACGTCTTGGAAAAAAACGGTGTGCGCCATTCGTAGGCCACCTTTTTGGTGACGTTTGCCTATCTCTTCTAGTGTCGTGACCCCAACTCGCACCACCGTTTCCCTTTCCCCTCTGCTTTATCAGGTAGACGCACTCTGCATGGACTCGCACTCGACGTCGCTGACACTGCTGGGTGAGATGGAGAGATAGCCCATGGACGTGCCTCTTTCCAGGAAGGCAGGTGCTTCTCGACGCTATCAAGCCGTCGTTAGAGTGGGAGCCACTATCCCTCACCCACCACCGTCTACACCTGCCTCGTCGTGCCGTTTTAGCGCTCGCATTTCTCTTCTTCAGTTTTTCTCTTGTGGACGCCATTCCCTTGCATACTATGGGATAACCCGGGAAAGAAACGAAAGGGCAACAACATTCGATGTTCCTTTGCGACGGCTCTTCTGGCGGAGGGAGATGGTACAGTAAGTGTCCTGACTGCGCTCAGCAAGTGGCAAGGTCTATTCATGCTTCCACACGCCCCCCCTCCCTCTAAGCGCGCGGGAGCGTCTTATGAATGGCCAGCCCGTATTCACTTTTATCCGATCGCAACCCCTTGTTGAAGCTCATGACACCGCGTGGGTCAATTCGCGAAGATGGCGGAACTAGGCAAGATGACTCACTTTTATGAAGCATCCTAATTCGCCACATATGCAACGCCGTAGAACGACATGGAGGGCCATCAGTTCTCGGTGCGTCTTGGCATTCGTTAATTGTTCATTATTCATTAATATTCATTTCCTGAAGGTCTGAGATCTGAAACCTTAAGTCATCTCATCCAACCTCTCCGAGTCGGCCAAATGCGGTCCAATTCACAGTCGAAGCAGTCTTATTCTATACCTTTCGGTGGACAGACGGCGCTTAGGACCGGCAAATTTCCAGGTACGGTCAGATCCCGCGGGCCGCGGAGTGACTGGTGTCCCACCGCCTTTCGAGTTGTTGCTTCAGTGGAATCAGTTCGCCGTTCCACCATCTCGCTGGGACACCACAAGTAAAGGATAACTTGCAAATATGACATTCTGAGTGGCCCATCTCACTTGCATCAAAGAGTTTAATGGCACAACGGCAACAAACTGGCAACATAAATAAGACTGGATTTGAGGAGGAACGGCAGAAATGTTACTCTGCGTCCATAACATGTTCCTCCACTTGTTCTTTGAGTTGAGTAAGGCCATTTCTGAGCGCTTCAAGTGGTGTCGGCCTCACTGACATGTCAGACACTCGGAGCGGCCAAAAGCAAGTTAGAGCAATTTCAAATATTATGAAGGCCAGAAGGGGCAATTCATTCTATCCATAAAATGGGTTTCAGCTCACTGGAGTAATATGGAAATATGGAGTATGGGAGAGTAGTACACCATGATAACATAACTTTCCGCCTACCAACTTGGTGGTCCCAAAAAGGTATGCTGTATAACGGAGTCTAGTATGTAACTTATACAGATATAACTTATACAGATATAGAACAGTAGATTTCATTTGGTGTGATGCACTATTACGTCGTCACCGTTGCGCATAACGAGCCATTTCCATGTTCCGGCCTCGCTGACCCACTTGGTATTCTTACCACGGCGCTCCTGCCAGCTGCCAGCACGGAATTACTTTGGACACGTCACGATGACCTCCAGCGGAGGAAAGGACTTGGTGCTGCTTCCTGGTCTTGAGCACGTCATCCTGTCAGTCCACACTAGCGAATCATGCTTTGCCCCCCGTTAATATACGCATGCATCAGAGCAGCAGGCTTTTCGAGCTTCCATGTCTGCAATGCGGTTGAGCGCGTGTCTCTCTTAATTCGAGTAACCGCCAGATCAACCACATGGATGAAGTATGCTTCATGCAGACCATCGCAATCGGCGTGACCCCAACCTGGTAGTGATCTCCTCGTCGCTCATACCCGTCGAAGGAATGATCTCGAGCACGGAGCCGACCGGCTGTTGTTCCAGCAGACTTACTGTATGTCTTGACCACGTACTACATGCTTTCCCCCATTGCCAGCAAGGCACTCCACACGGCAATTCTGCGAACAACGCACCCAACTATTGCCCCCACTGGCACGTCCTGTAAGTTGTGTTCAGTAGCTCGCTAGAGCGAACACTACTGATATGCACGAGCAAATCTGGTCCGGTCACCACGCGCTGACTCCGAAGACATGGTGGACGCGGTGCCCCTTGGATGACAGTTCGGCGCGAGCTCGGCTCCACTGCAGGGCTTTGGGTACTTGCGCTCTGTGAGGGATTTCCGCTGTTGGAAAAAGTGTGTGATGGGCGTCAGGGAGATAGTTGAGCGTCGAATCTTGAGATGTGATGCATGGTTGGGACCGCGACCCCTCCTAATAATCCATTTCACCTGGAATGTTACATGGGTGATCTGTGATTGTATCCTGTCTCGCATCCAGGATCACAGGATCAGGAGGGTTTCGGGGTGACACGGTGAGCGATACTGTCGTACGACCCGACTGCCAGCAGTGTACTTGGAGGACAACGATGATGAGGGATGAGAGAACTTGAATGATGTGATCGAAGGCCATGGTAGCGCGGACTACATGTGTCAGGGAAGGCATGGAAAAACTGAGTTGACACTCAGGTGCGACCAGAGAATAAACGGTTAGTATGTCGTCCGACGCGTGCTACAGACGGAAGAGAGCATCCAAAATTTGGACCAAAAACATGCGCATCGCAGGCTGGTGAGGGCCCCGGCCATACATCTGTCGTGGAGCCCGACAACAAGAGATCTTTTCAAGCCTTTGCCGCGTTTGCAACACTTTGACGGACATGCACCAGGAAGGCCGCCGAAGCCGTGGCACGTGCACGCACAGTAAAACACTTTGCCTCCAACAACACCAAATCTCTCACCAATGGGCTCTCACAAATTTGTCTGGGGAATCCCTCAGGCCTCCACCACTAGCTGAGTTTCACATAGCCATAGGCTACCCCAAAGGGCTCTCTTTCATCACTCTACCTCCCGGTCATTATCGTTGCTGATGCACGTCATTTGCACCATGGTGTCCTCATTGAGTCATCAGCATATTCAGTTTGTGTCACCGCATCGCCTGAAGAAGCCCCGGCTAGTCTTCCCTATCACATCCCAGGAAATGTTGGAAATACTTTTTCATACTTTTTTTTATACCAAAAGTGCAGAAAGTATTAAAAAGTGCAAAAAATGGGTTTCAAACATTTCCCGATGCATTACATGGGACCGATGGTCAAACATCCCTGCCTTCACAGTGTTGTCATTGTCATTTGCCTGGCCGCGATAGCCTGGAGCTTGGTCTTCGATTCACTTCCCTTGATCTCGCCCTGACCTAGCAAGCCGACATCCATCTCCGCCGACAGGCACGCTCCTCTCTCCTGTCATGTTCAAGTTCAAAGACGTCGGCGAGCACCCTGAGGATACAGTCTCCCAATTTGTGCCCGATCTACCCGACGCTGCCACGATTACATTCTTCAGTCGACTGGTATTCGGTATACGCCTCAACTCCTTGATTTCATGAATCACGCAAAAAAATTCCAGGTCCTCAATCAAGCAGATATCATGTTTTTTTTGGTCAATCTGCCGGAGTCACGCTTTCTCACCAAACAGACAATCGACCGCACGATATTCGAGTTGGGGGATCCCATGCAAAGAGTCAGATTGGCAGCTCCCGTCTCCAGCGCAGATCTCCAGCTCGACCTTGTCTACTCTCTCCACGTTGGGGCACCTCGACATGTGCGGACATCAATATTTGGAGTCCGATTGGACGACGTGGAGAATGCGCAGTGGTTATATCATAGGAACATGCAATACGTGTCGTGCTCGCCCTGCCAGTGTAAGGGCTTGCCGGAAGGAGTAACAGCAGTTTTATCCCTTCACCAAGTGAAGCGATGACGGTACTAGATGTCGTATTTCGCAGAAACTGTCCTCTTACATCTCGGGCGACACTATGCATCCTAGGTTCCAAGACGGACAACGCTAAACGGTCCGAATAGATGTTCCAATTCTCTGGACGCATAATGGGCGTGCAATTGGGCTTTTTCGCGATGTCACCTCCATGCTATATACTCGTGGACGCGGGGATAGCGGTCACACAAGGGAAAGTTCTAAGTGTTTGCTACCTAGTCACATACGAGCCCTTCCTTAGAGTGATCTAAGTTTCTGAGATTCAAAGGTTTGTTCATAAGGCACACTGGCGCAGTACCTTGGTGAGAGTAGTAACGTCCATACACATACATCCAAAATTCTCGGAATGACAAGTGAACTTTTTCCAACGAATAGTGAAATTTAGTGAAAGCCACATATTCATATCCCAGGCTCGATGTGAGACCGATCGGGGTGGACCGATCTTGATACAGTACTGTGGCTAGCCACCACTCCTTCAATTATACCGGAAGCGCGCGGTCACCCTCTACCAATGGATCAGGTCCACGTCTCTGCGAAATTCGGTGCAGATGTAGGTCCCAGACCGCATTGCCGTGATTGCCGATGCTCGTGAGTCAGTGTGGAAGCCGAGGACCACTGAACCGCCCCATAACCTTGCAGAATTCGGTCCGACTCGTGCTTGCACTCGTTCTGAGAATTCTCATATTCTGGGCTGAATGAACCGAAGAGAGTATACTTGGATTCCGCCGGCAACCATCGAAGCTGGGCCGGTTACTGTAACGAGTATTCTTGCCATAGCCATTTGTTTAACCCGATTACTTTCGGTGCTGCGCCACGGGCGGAAGAATTGCCAGCCGAGTGAAACTTCAGAGAGAGACAGACGAGGGCGTCTTAACCCAGATTTTATGTTTGGATTGGCGCTCCCAGCTTAGGGGATGTTAGGTTATCCTAGCCACACAAGAAAATGCAACCAACCCCCTCATGAATGCACATTAGAGGAGGAGCCGACTGCTCACACTTGGGTGTGACGGCGGGAGTGTGTGTGGTACGTGGCTCGCCGGTAGCAATCGCAATCCCTCTCCATTGTTATTTCATCGCAGCGTTGGATGTAGATGTGATCTACCATCTATTTGTAACACAGCCCATGATAATCACATCCGCAGCTTTCGCTCCATATCCGCATGAATGTCCATGGGTGGGTCGGCTGGGTAGTCTGGATATCGGCAGTAAATCAGCCACGGGCAGAGACAGAGCGTAAGGAAAACATACGAAAGAAGTCAGTGACGTCAAGGGTTTCGTCGCGTCCTTCAAGGATATCAAGATGGATGTTGGATTGGGGCACGGCTGGCATGTGGGGATTCTGTATCGCAAAAGTCCGAGATAAATCCATCGTCGTGCGAGAGAACATAATTCAAAGACCAACATGGGATACGAGCTTGCGCTCCATGAGTTGGCGCATTGGGGCATGCAAACCATAAATGTTGCGATGCATCGTCAGCTTGAGGGTACGCTGTGTCTCATCCCACTGTGGTAGCGCGGCCGCATTTCAGCGGGTATGATGGTATAGGTCGAGAGTAACGTACGTTTTCGAGCCGAGATTGCAGCGGATTCGTTGTCTTGACTTCATCGGCGAGACTGCGTGGACCATAGTTGAGAGTGTCGTGAAGACCGAGAGAGTTGGCTGTGTCCGAAATGGATGCCTTGATGGGTGCCTTTGCGGGAACGAGGCGAAGAGAAGGTTCCTGATAGAGAGCATGAGCGATGAGGGCGGTAAGTAAAGACGGGGTATGTTACAGACCATGGCGGGTGGTTAGGTGTGTTGGACGCGCGTCGGCTGTGTTGTGTGTGATTGTGGGAAGATGCCAAATGGGGAATGCTGTACGATGCGACCGACGCCGACTTAGCTGCACCTTCAGTTGGACTGAGATGGCGGCCAGGCCATCCCCGACTAATCGCTCGTCTAGCATGTCTATTCCGAGACCTCCGCTACCTTCACTCGAGGACATCATGTCTGCTGTCTCACCCACCAACACCCGCACCGTGTTGCCCACCACGTCCGTTCATCGTCACCAATCCGGCTCTGCCCCCTCTGGCTCTGCACCGTCTCACTCAACCTCATTTCCTCGAATCATTCGCGCCAACAACGCTTCTGGCAGCTCTGCGGTCCAGTCTGTCAGCGCTTCTCGGGCAGATGTCGCGTGCACACCCCCTCTCTCCAACTCTCCCACACGTACTCGCCGACCCAGCGCAGGTCCGTTGAGTCTTCGTCAACCCACCCTGCATCGCCCGGGTTCTCACGTCCACACCACTCTCTCGTCTCCGCATCTGGCTCTTCATCAGGGTCCCCCTCCCTTCCCACGGCCTGGATACCTTGGGCATTCGTCTCTCCGCCATCTCCTTCAAACGGAGCTCCCTCCTAATCTTCCTCCCTCACGCTATTCACAATCCACCATATATCCTTTTGTTCCCCGTCACCAGCACACCTCGGTCACCCCTGCCCTCATAGATGACAGTGACGCAGAGAGCACTACTGCCAGTCCACCACCTGGGCTTCCTCCCTCGTCCCAAGCTTCGGCCACCGCCAAACCCCCGAGCGAACTTGTAACTCTGGTTAGCAATAGTCCTGTTTTCAGACTGCCCACTCGCTGGAGCGAACAAGATCGCCATCCATATTTGAGCGTGTCAGCGGACGGTCGGGAACTCACCTACCAGGGTTAGTATCTTTCATTCCTCCTTGATGGACCTTATGCTCATCTTTGTCCAATCAGGAGGAAGCTTCCAGAGTAAGATGTTGTTACTCTTCTTAATGTATTTCCTGACTCTCCCCAGATGGTAGTTCCACCGACAACGCCGGTATGGCCCGCACTAATCACCCCATACCCCCGGCGTGTGGCATCTACTATTACGAACTAGAAATCTTGAGCAAGGCGCCGAAAGCGTGAGCTCTTCTCCTTTGCTCTATATCATCCTCATGTCAACGTTTCTTCAGTCACATAAGCATTGGGTACATCGCATCGTCCGTTCTACAACGCACTATATAACCTCTCTCCTTCTCCAGGTTCGCTGCCGGAGATACTCGCCTCAACAAGCTTCCTGGTTGGGAGAAAAATTCATGGGGCTACCATGGCGACGACGGTTACTCCTTCTCCGCCGAGAAAGCAGGGAATACCTATGGGCCCACCTTTGGCGGTATGTACATGTTATTCCGTCCCTCGTGGTGGATGTTGGTCTCACATATTTAAAGGAGGAGATACTATTGGTGCTGGCATCGACTTCAGCCAGAATCGTGCTTTCTTTACGAAAAACGGCGCTCTCATTGGTATGGCGACATAGATTCCACCTAATCCATCACTGATATATCCGATCTAAGGGATGGTCTTCGAACATGTCGCTTGCGATGTGCAAGTATTTCCTGCTGTCGGCTTGCGGCACTCCAACGAACATGTTCGGGTTAATTTCGGGCACACTCCATTCAAATACGACATCGATGATCATGTGCAACAGCGACGCGATTCTGTGTGGGCCAATATCCAGAGCAAACCCCTTGACTGGCGCATCCTTAATTCAGGACGGGATGGCGCCAGTGCCCCGGCTTCGCAGGGGGATGGAGATGGTGCCCCACGCACCACCTTGGATGATGATGGGCGCGACGAGGCTGCGCGTCTTGTGCTCAATTACCTTGTTCACCACGGATACGCCAAGACAGCAGATGCGTTTCAAGCACAGCTGGCTCGCGCTCCAGCTCGTGCTGTCTCGCCTGCGCTTCCCATCCCGCCGCCCACCTCGGCGTTGGCTCCCGCGCCTGACGCTGACTCACCGATGCCGCCCGCGGACCATGAGAATGACAGTGGGGGGCCTAATATGCTTGAACAACGCCTCATAATTGTGCGCGCGGTCCGACGAGGAGATATCGAGGGTGCGCTCGACGACCTCAGGGGCCGGTTCCCGGATGTGCTGGCTCGCGATGGGGGTATAATGCGGCTCAAGCTGCGTTGCCGCCAGTTCGTTGAACTGGTCAACGTCGCGGCTGAAGCGAAGCGCACCTTCTCCGCTTCAACGTCCTCGCACAACGGGGCGCAGGATGTGGACGCGATGGATGTGGACGACGATGCGCCGGCGCAGGCTGCGTTAAAGGCTGCGTTGGCGTACGGTCGTACATTGCGGACAGAATACAGGAAGGAGGCAACTGAGCGTCCGGAGGTCCATGCGCTGTTGGAGCGCACGTGGAGCGTCATCGCGTACCATTTCCCGGTCGAGGCTGGAGGTGAAGTTGGCCGATGGGCAGGACAGGATGCTCGGGACACACTCGCAGGAGAAGTCAACCAGGCTATCTTGGGTGCGCGGTCATGATTTTTTTACCGCTTTGTTCATCTGCGCTCATGGTTTCCCCTTTCTTTTTCCGATTCACGTTGTGGCTTCGCAGAATCGCAAGGATTCCCCAGGCGACCGGCGCTCGAGCGTATATATCGCCAGACGGGCGCGAGCCTAGTCCAGCTCGGTTTCCTCGGTGTTGGCGCGGCAGTGTTTGCTGACCTGCAACGCGAGCTGCTGGATTAGCATCAATCGATTCACAGATTCGCTCGCATGACTCCAAATCCCACAATCGGACCTTCGTAAACCCTCCTCCCCACTCATGTGTACTTTGTTTGCGGTAGTATGCGATTGCTTGCATACGTTGCTGATAGGATGATTTCTGTGCTGTTGCTAAAATCACCTTTTGTTCCTCTGGCGAGAGCGTGTTATTGTACGATAAATAATGTATACCTGGCTAGCGTCGAGGGCTCCGCGCTTCACAAGCTTCACAGTCCATAAACATGTTGGTCTCAAAATCTGACACCATTGAACCATGCCCGCGTCGACGAGTATGTCAGTGTATGGCCGACCCGTTGTGGTTTGATTCTTGCCCATTGCGTCGATGCCGAGTTGTAAGCAAGGCCTTGCCCACTTACCCACTAGGATAATCACACACGCTGCCAGCTTCGTAAACTGCACACGCGCACCAACAACGTATGTTCAAGTCAACACATAATTTCTACTGCGCGTATAGAGGTACATGAGCATGATAGTGTACTGAGAGGCGAAGTTGTAAGTCTTGTAGGTTAAAGTACGACGATGGTGGTGTGAAGGGGTGATATTATAACGATACAAACGGTAGGTCCGCGTTATGTCTTTACGGTGAATGACTCGCCACACCCACAAGCATCCGTGACATTAGGGTTCTTGAATATAAACTTTGAACTGAATTCGTGTCGTTAGGCAATCAACAGCTCGCTCAAGCCAGAAGTTGTAGGAGCCGTACCTAAGCGCGTCTTCGTGCCAGTCCATTTCGCTTCCTATGATGGAGAAGAGTGCCTTGCTGTCTATGACGACTTTGACACCGCCCTGTTCTACTACTTCGTCGAACTTTGCCGGACGGTCTACGTATTCGAGGTTATAGGATAAGCCAGCACAACCCTTGTTGCGGACTCCTATACGGACGACTTGTGGCGTTGGACTGCTCATCAGGATTCGCAAACGTTCCACAGCCAAAGGGGTCTACATATTATGCGGGTAACAGGAAAAAGAAAGAAAGAAATGGTCAGAGATTGCGGGACTGTGGAAGAGAAGTGGGGGGGGGGGGTTGACGCGACGATTGCTTACGATAGTGAGGGCTACCTTTTGCGCGCGAATGGTGGGCTTCGGGCGCGTTATCTTAGGTGCTGGGGGAGGACGAGCGGCGGTTTGCGGAGAACCGGCGTCGGGATTTAAGGGTGCTTTAGAATCGGGTATAACGATTGGGGGTGAGTCGTGCAGAGGTGGTTGCGGTTTTGCGGCGGTTTGGGGCTGGGGAGAGCTGCGGGATGACCAAGTAGACATCATAGCGCGGCGACGACAAGAGTACGATAAACAAGTTGGGAAATGTATCCGGTAAGCGGCATGGATGCGTACGATGGACGAGGCCATCGTGGTCACGGTCATGGTCGTGGTCGTTTCAGCCAATCGCTATCGTTGGGTTTCGTAGTCACGTGTCTAATTACCATGGGAATATTTATCCAAACTGGGAATCATCCATTGTCGCGGCAGCCGAGGCTGTAGCCGGCGTGGGAGAGTACTTGTCTTGGCTCTCATCTCCTCGTCTCTCATGCAATTAGCTCGTCTATAGCGAACACCCTAATGGTAGTGTTCACATTACTCTCTAGTATTTTTCCCAGGATGACCTCGTTCCATCCATAGGTATTTATTAACAGCCAGAAATTTGCATGGTGCGTCCTCCAGTGCCCGCCGTTCATTTGCGGCCCTTGGCTAACTTTTGCACATGCAGCGAGTCCTGCATCAAGGGCCACCGCTCCTCGTCATGCACACATACTGAGAGGCCTTTGTACGAAATAAAGAAGAAAGGACGACCTGTTTCTCAATGCGAGCGTTGTCGCCAGCTGCGTAACACGAAGCGGGTACATTCAAAGTGCACTTGCTCAGACGGATCCGTCCCTAGGACCCGGGAAGTCACTGATAAAGTCTTTGGAACGAAACGTCTGTCTTCTCCTTCCGCTTTAGCGTAACTATCTTCTCATAGCCTCCCTCTCTGACAGAGAAGCGTTATATCCCGATCGTCCCGGCTCTACCTAACGGTCTGAAGGACGCTCTCAACTTGTCAAATACGACCCCAATTTCCCCAGCCCACCCACGCCAGAAAGGTATGCCCTATTAATTGTTATCTTTCGTGTCCAGCTGAACCCTCATCTGTCGCGTGTCCTCCCCGCAGTTGCTTCCTTGCTGAACCCTTGCCGGTGCAACGACGTACTGAACTGTGGGTGCAGAACATCAACGACACCGTCTGCGTCAAAAGTGCCGTGCCCTAGCAAATTTGCCTCTGGATCTCGAGTGCTTTCTTCCAATGGCGATAATGGCGCCTCTCCTTCTGTTTCCTGTGATGGCCTTGAAACACTTGCGCGTGCCGCGGCTGCCGTTCTTTTCTCATCGCCCCTAACCCCTCAGACACCCCCAATCCAACCTCAACAGACCACGTTATTTTCGGGATTGTATGAGTATGCTTCTGGGACAACCGCACCCCCTTCCCCCACATTGACTCTTACACCTGTGCTCGATCTCCCTCCCCTTCTCTTCCCGGAGGTTCCCGGCCCCACCCCCGTAGTGCCTCCTTTCAGTACTTTCACCACGCTCGCCGGCTCCGGCTGCACATGCGGGTTGACTTGCCAGTGCCCTGACTGCGCCAGTCACCGACCTCATCCCGATGTCAACCCAAGCAATGCCCAGGATTGCATGAACTGTGTCGATCCGTCACTAGACGTGATCGACCGAAGCACAAACGGCGGCTTCTACATAAAGTCTCCCGTACTCGAAAAGTTCTTCGCAGACGCGAAGCGAGTACCCCCGCCTCCCACTGTAGGGGGCAAGCCGGTGGAACTTCCGAAGCTATGCTGCGGGGGTTCGTGTAACTGCGGAGGTGCTTGCGGTTGCAGTGGCGACTGCAACGGTTGCTGCCAGTACGCTGAGAGTGGAACACCTAGGAATACACGAAATGATCCGGTCTCGGTCTCGGTAGACCCTCCCACGCAGTCACTTTGAGAGACGTCTTCATGAGTTTTGGTTTTGCGTGCGCACGCTTCTTTCCTGTCATAGTAGGTCGACCTATTGGTCTATGTGTACTCGCCCCCATTTCCTGCACTACCTTTTCTGCTGTTTCCTTGGGGCCTTTCAGTCATCATGTGAACCTTTTGTATATTTAGTTCACGTCTCCCTCACGCTTACGCTACTGGTGGATACCACCTGCATTACTTTCACCACAGAGATCTGACAGACACTTTGAATCCCACATCGGAAAAATAATATATGTACATGTATGCGACTACCAGGCCGCAGCGGGAACCACCGTGAAACGATGTCCAAAAAAATATGGTTATATGTTGATAGAGAACAATTAAGACGGCTACAAATGCACAAGTGCCCAGCGACCGGAGGGAGTAAGGCAGGTGGAATCGGATCAGTTAGATGTACAGCACGTTCTACACGCTGTCAACATATTGTGAGTGTTTATGATCCGTGTAAATCAGAAAGTACGAACGTATCGTCTGGGGTAAGTGGAATGGAATCAGTAACATACAAGTAGGAACTGATACCCAAAACGTACCATGATAGACAAAGCGCGTCTTGAAAATGTTTTGGGCACGATCAGTATGGCACGACGTGGTCATATGTATAGCATATAGTCACCTTCTTCGGGTTATCAGGAGCCGTGCGGACGTAGTCGTCGTTACCTTCGGGCCTGCAAAAGATCAGAATTGCATGATGGGTCCGAGCGTCGGCCTTGGCTCACAATTCTTTCTTCTGTAGGGACCAGACCAAATCTCCGCAAAGATACAGCGTTTTTTGATATGATACGTACCTTGCACGAGGCGAGCATGCTCTGAATCGTGATGCATATTGCCATCACGCTCAAGGTGGGCGACCAATCATCGCCAAGTATAGAAGCGCATATCTGAGAAAGGTTAGATGTAGGGGGCATAACGATATCGAAAAGGGGCACGCGTACGTGGCCGTTCGTGTAGACGTGCTTGGATGGGGTTCACCATGAGTTTGGTGCGAATGAACTAGAACCAAGGAGGAACGTACTGGGTGCACGGGCGGCTTGACCTTATCGGAAACGACAAACTGGACAGCGGGAGATTTAAACGGATACTCCGGATCGAACCTGACCATGAGGTGAAAGACTTCGTTCTAGAATTCAAAGATAGATGCCGTTAAAACACAGGGGAAAGGGGCGGGGGTGGGGGCGTGAGGCGTGGTGATCGCGTTGCAATACGCCGGCTGGCGTGGGTAAACGCACCTTGTACAGACTTTCCCCGAGAACCTCTATCGAGAAATACCACGTCTTGAGATCCTCGGCCTGGAGCAGCTGGATACCTGTTCAAGGGTGCAGGGTGGCGCTCGGGATGGGGCTCTAACCGGTAGGAGAAGAAAAAAAGCAAATAGGACGAGACGCACCTGCCGCTCTCTTAGCGGGATCTGCCTGTTCGATCTGGATTTCTTGCAGCTCCTTCTTCAGCCTTCGCGAGTAGACGACCGACATTTGGGGTTACGCGGGGGTGCGGGTGCGGACGCGGGGTGCGGGGTGGTGCGTGGTGAGAGGAGCGGGTTGAAGAGCAAATTTGACCTTGGTCGTCGGTGCTGTGGGTTGTGTGCTTGGGCAACGGGCAAGGGTGCGCCACTAGTGCTTGGGGCGAAGGGTACGTACGACGACTCGGAGGCAGAGGACCGCCGACCCGTAAAATATGCTGAGCGAAAAACAGGGTATTTAATCCCGCACAACCACGAGAGCTGCAGCTGCCTCGCCTCGACAAACACGCGATTGTTATATATTGACGCGAAGGACAGAGAGATCAGAAAGTTTACCCCGGACTAGCTCCTCACATTCATCATTTCACATAAACACCAATACAATGCAATTGACACCGAGGGCCACTCACCATCCTCATTTTATCGATTTCCCCAGGAACGCCAAGCACGACCAAATAAGACTAGAAAATAAGACAAGCCTGGCGCCGAGTTCTTCCTTCAACAGTCGTCTCTGCCTTAGAGTCACTTGGATTCCCCTTCTTTCATTCAGGGACTTTCAGGCGCTCGCGGAGATGCAGAGTGACTCTCGCTGCGGTCAACGGTTGACTGGTGTGTTTTCCATCTAGTTCGACGCAGACTCCCAACGAGGCACATGAGTTGTTGTTGCTCTTACATCTCGTACAATCTACTATTGTACATACGAATCAGCAGTAATACAACCATATACTTGGATTTTTTGCTTCGTTGGAGTTGAATTCATTGGGATAAAGGCGCAGTCTCCCCGGCTGCGGCAGCCGCTGCGTCGACGTTATTCACCTCGGTCCCCGTTGCTTGACCCGCCGACCGCCGCTCTCGATCCTTCGCAACCTCATCCAAAATCTCCCTTCCACCAGCTTCAACAAGTGCCCTCGCCAACTGTGCCCCAAGTTCTTCCACCTCCTCGGGGCTCCTCACCACGCGCGCGATTTCCTGCTCGACGTGGCGTCCCCCATCCACAGCAGTGATGGTCCCCACGAGCCGCAACCTCGCCGCGCGCACGTCCCCGCCGCTGACGCTACCGCCTTCTGCAGCTGTCGGAGAGTAGTCGTCGGGCACGAGCTCGCTGTGCACGCCCACGGGCACGCTGCAGCCGCCCTCGAGGACGCGCAGGCAGGCGCGCTCGGCCAGACAGCGCCACGACGTCTGCCAGTGCGTGAGCGCATCGCACAGACTCCGCGCCTCCGCGTCGTCCGCGCGAATTTCGACCGCCAGCGCGCCTTGCCCGACTGCGTGGAAGAGCGTCGGCGGCACGATATCGGACGTCACCCGATCGCCGTATCCAAGGCGCAGCAGCCCCGCTTTCGCTAGGATCAACGTGGCATAGGGCCCGTCGGGGTTGTCCAGTTTGTCGAATCGCGTCTGGCTTTTTAGCACACATCAGTTCCAGTATTATTTTCAGGATTTTCGCGGTTGTGTGTAGTGGGATAAGACACGCACAGGTTTCCTCGCTTTAAGGGCAATTTTTGTTTTTGTCGGTTGGGCAAGAGGGGTCGTCATAAGCGAGCATAGCATGGGTTGGAGTGATCACGTACCACGTCCTTGAAGACCAGATCTGGGTACCGCCGCTTCAGCTGCGCGACCCTACGCACGCTGCTCGTCCCGATCACAGCGCCGGCGGGGAGATCATCGAGCGTGTGCACGGTCCCCCCATCGACGGTAGTATACCCCTTCTTAACGACCAAGCTGTCCTCCCCATATTCGCGCTCGAGGATCGCGCCCAGGGCGCAGCCGTCCGGCAGGGCGGTGGGGACATCTTTGAGGCTGTGGACGAGCATGTCAACCTCCCCACGCAGGAGCGCGACCTCGAGTTCCTTCGTCCAGAGCGACTTGCCGCCGAGTAGGTACAGCGCCCGCGAGAGGTCCTTGTCGCCTTGCGTGGTCATGAAGGACGTGCCGAATTCGCGGTCTGGGAAGGCTCTCTTCAGCGCGTCGAGGACGATGTGCGTCTGAATCTGTGCGAGCTGCGATGCGCGCGAGGCGAGCACGATGCGGCGGCGGTTTTCTGCAGACATGACCCTGTGGTGTCTGTGGTAGAGGCTCAGGCCGCTCAGGTGCAGTAAATGAGTTTTTGTTCGCTGTGCTCTTCTCCGGCTCTCGGCCGAGAGTGGTGTGTGGGAAACTGGGGTCTTCCTATGTTAGCTCAGGGCTGAATATCCAATAAACTTATTTGTGATGAATGAGACAGCACGCGCAGTCGTCAGGATGCGAATACAACAGATGGGATGTACTGCATTCGTCTACGAGTGTCAACAATCAACAAGGACATATCCGGCTACGTGCTCATGTACTGTGCAAGACTACCAGGCAATTAATGTGAGCGCAGCCCGTCGCAAAGAAGTGCGAGCACTCTTACACACTTACTCAGAGTCACGCTTTTCTGCCTGATGCTGCTTGTGATGGAGGCGCTGCTCGAAATTGCTGAATTCGTCCTGCGCAATCTTTTCTTCTTCACCCAGAACCTGTCGGAATCCAACCATGTGGTCATCCCAGAAAAAAAACGAGAAGAGGTGACGCGCGCTCACCTGTTCTGTCCCTTTGACCTCGGGGATATAATGCATGAGCATCCGCTCGATGCCCGTTTTCAGCGTGACTGTGCTCGAGTCGCACCCACGACAGCTGCCCTTCAACTTGATCTGCACGATCCCGTCGTCCGTGAAACCACGATACTCGATGTCCCCGCCGTCCTCCATGATCGCGGGGCGCACGCGCGTATCGAGCAGCTCCTTGATCATCGCGACCGTGTCCGAGTCCGTCTCTAAAATGCGCGTATCCTCCCGCGCGCCGCCCGCGTTTGCCCTGTCCTCCTCGGAGCGGAACAACGGAGGCGGGTTCGAGCCAGAAGCAGAGGCGGAGAAGTGCTCCATCAGGACGGAGTACACCTCGGGCTTGACCACCGCCCACGGATAGTTCTCCCCGTCTTTCGTCACGGTCACAAAGTCGGGCCCGTAAAGGACAGCCTTGACGCCCTCGATGCCGAAGAGCCGGATCGCGAGGGGCGATGCGAGCGCCGCGCGCGTGTCGAGGAACTCGGCGGTGCCCGTTTCCATCACGGGCGTCCCTGGGATGAACTTGAGCGAGTGATCGTTCGGCGTCGTTTCGGTCTGTATGAACATGGACCGGGCTGTGTGCCATGCGACGACATGGGTCAAGTCCAGTCAGGTCAGGTCAAGGCGTGGTGAAAATATGGGGTGTTTGGCGCACTCATGGGAGGGTGAAGGCGACTTGAAGTGAGTCCCGTCGTACTCGGCCGGATGCCACCACTGGCGGTAGTGGTGAAGAGGGAGTGCCGATGATGATGACTTGCTGCGCGGAACGACGTTGCGTGAATGTTGCGTACTGCCGCCAGACCGGTGGAAGGTGGACGACGTCTACATTGAAAGCTCGCAGCACGAAGGGTTTTAAAAGAGGTCGAAGCAATCATTGCTGAGGCCATGTTGTGGGTCCTGTTGTAGATACAGCAGCAGTAGCATGGAGCATGAGTGAAATCATATGGCTGACGGCTGTAGCGGTTGGTCAGCAAGATGACACATTGCAACGCGCTGAGTTGTGCCTTTCCGTACCCCCACCACCGCTTAAAATGTGGGATCTGCTCACAGGTTCTACTCTCCCCCAACTGATCTATGTTATTGTATTCTCTTGCGTGGTATGGCTGCTACTGTCGAGGAGGTTGCCAAGCAAACGCGAACCAAGTCTTCGGTCCGTGGCGATTCTTGTGCTCGGAGACGTTGGCAGGAGTCCTCGCATGATGTACCACGCGGAGAGCTTCGCAAAGCTACAGTTTGAGACTTTCCTGGTCGGATACAAAGGTATGTGCGCTCTCTGAATGCCTCCTATCGGGACTCCCCCCGTAGACCTGCCGCAGGCTCCAAACCGGTACCGTCGCTACTTTCTCTCCCTCGCGTCCACTTTCTGTATCTTTCGCAACCACCGGTCTTCCTCCAAAAGCTGCCGTTCGTGGTAGTCGCGCCCATCAAAATCACTCACCAAGTACTATCCATACTCGGCGCTCTCATATGGTGCATCCCTCACTCTCCCGAGTTTATACTCGTGCAGGTGAGTTCTCTCATCATCTCTGCGCAAGCGTTATAAAGAAAATATCAAAGAATCCACCCAGCATTCCTACCTTGGCTTTGGTATGGCTGGTTGGCACATTGCGGGGAAGCAAAGTCATTATAGATTGGCATAATCTGGGATACAGTATCCTTGCGCTCAAGCTAGGATCAGACCACGTCTTTGTGAAGCTTGCGAAGATGTCATTACACCCACCCTTTCTTATACAGATAGTCAAACTGAGATTTCCACAGGTTTGAGGCAAACTTTGGTCGGGTCGCATATGCACACCTTTTCGTGACAAGGGCCATGCGCGACTTTCTCGTGAAAGAATGGAAACTGCAGTACGAGGCACACATTTTCCCCTGAAATAACTGGTCGGTTAATGCGATCAAAGGGGGCTTAAAGCTGTTCTCCACGACAGGCCTCCCGCACACTTCCACGCTACCACCGCCTTTGAAACGCACGAGGTAACAAAAACGTTGCTCAGTCATCTCGCCATTTACATCCACCCTTCAGCTCTTCCTTCGCATTCCCTTTCTGCCAGTTGCCTTCCTGCCGGCGTACAATCCACCAGCATCCACACCTCTTACTCAAATCACGTCATCCGCGCTCCCAAGTCTGCGGCCTGACCGCCCAGCTGTGCTTGTCAGTAGCACAAGTTGGACGGAAGACGAAGATTTTTCAATACTTCTGGACGCATTAACGATATATGAGCGCCGTGCTCGGGCTACGCGTGGAAAATTGCCCCGTGTCCTGATGTTTGTGACGGGAAAAGGTCCTCTGCGTGAGACGTACATGCACAAAGCTCGCGGTCTGCAAGATGGAGGAGAGGGAGAGAGGGACCCATGGCAATGGGTACACATCATGAGCACGTGGCTCGAACCAAAGGACTATCCCCTGCTCCTTGGTAGGGCCTTCTTGTGACCTCCTGATCCAGGTGTTAATGCGTTGAAACGGCTATGGGCGCAGGGTCAGCGGACTTGGGGATCTCGCTGCATTCGAGTTCTTCGGCACTAGATTTGCCCATGAAAATTGTGGACATGTTCGGCTGTGGCGTGCCCGTATGCGCACTCGATTTTGCGTGGTAAGTACCGTATGCTGTGCAGGATCGGAGCACGATAGTTTCATATTCATATAATGGGAAAGCCTCTCGGAACTCGTCACGGATGGTACGAACGGCGTCATATTCCAGAACGCTGCAGGACTGGCCGATCATCTCGAGGTATGTTCTGTTTCCGCCATTTTTCCGCGCGTGCCCGAAGAAGTTGACTTCCCATCTGGGACGGCTGTTTATATGTTCTCGATCGCTGTATGCAGAACCTCCTAGAAGGCTTTCCAAAAACCCCAAATCTCGAAAGACTGCGAGCATCGTTTGAGCTTGCCGTCGACCCTAGAAGCATATCACACCGGGAAGAAGAGCAGTGGGTTTGGAATTCATGGGATGACAACTGGACAAGGGTAGTTCGGCCGCTTGTATTACCGAATGTACGCGTCGCTGGATGACGTCTACTCGACGGACCGAGAACACTAAGCAGTGCGTCAAGGTGCGCTGTGATCAGTAGAGTATCACATGGAGGTTGATACAATATGGAGTCATTGCGATTTTATCCTCATGAAGCGTGTGAGGCTACGACTTCGAATGGTCCTGGGTGGAGCTTATGACGTGTAGAGGCTTTGGGCTGTCCATTGAGGGCCGGTTGCTGGCAAGGCGAGGTCGAGGCTTGAGTGGTTGCGTCAGCGCCAATTGAGTTTGCAAGGGCAAAGGTGGTGGCGTCTTGACCTGCTCTGCCATGTTCCAAGGGGGACGCGTGTGGTGTTCTCGACTGGCGGCGTTGTAAAACCTGTGATTTAAAATGGCGAATATTGAATGTCCTTGAGGCGGACATCCTTGCGCCTCATGATCTCGCATTTTTGTCCTCGCGTGGGTGAGAAACCACTCGACGGATCAACGATAGCACAACGTGGGCCGAGGCGAGACGCCCGATGACGTCAATTTCATAGAAGCGATGTGTTGTGTATCGAGATGCGGGAGTTTGTGAATCGGGATGTAAGTTTCCGTGCATCGGGCGCGCGACCCGTTTCGCGAATTTCCTGCCGCCAAGGCGCATAAGCGCACATCGACAGAATTCCGGGCAATAACTATGTAAAATACTGCACGTGGCAGAGAAGCAACAGCGGCCCTGATGTGGAGGTGGGTCGAGACCCACAGGGGAAGGAGATAACCGGAGACATCCCAGGCGCTCGATAAGATTGGATGGTGTGTAATTGCCAACGGTTTAAGCTTCCATCAGAACAGTCTGCGTGTGGCCACCAAACCCTGAAGTTTGCAGGAGACGATACATGTTTCATAGCGCGGGATGAGCTCGATCTAGGTGGATGTAGGCTTCAGAGCACACAATACGCGTCTCGTGGAGCGTCGGAGGGACAGAGGATTTAGAGATAACGAGGAGGGGAAAGAGCAATGAAGGGAACGTGGGACAGGGAGGGACGGTGGCCTGGGGTCTAGGCCCTTTCCATGGAATGGGGCGATGTGTGGAGCTCAGAAGCACGTGGGACAGTAAGCGGGTGGAAGGGGAAAAGATTGATTGGCGGGTGGAGCGGCCGGTCGAGACTATGTCCAAAAGAAGGCTGTTGTTGGTTAGGTATGGCCTAAGGGAGTCGCGCTGGTGAAAAAAAAATTAATGAAGGAAGAGTGGACGATGAGCGAGGAGTGGAGATGTGAGTACGGGCAGGGGGAAGGTGATGTCAACGGGTTGCGGGGCGGGGCAGCTGGGTTGGGATCGGTGCAGAGAGAGGAGATGTATGCGGTGTAAAGGAGGGAAAAAAAAAGAGCGAGTGACGTCATAGATGGATGGGAGCGTTGAGCTCAGGCTGAAGGCTCGCCTAGAACACTGGCACTGGCGCGGGGGCGGGATGGCCAGGCAATGACTATCACTACCTCGTCTCTCTCGTCTCCCTCATCCTTCGTCCTTTCCCCACTATGGATTTCTTTTCCCTTCCCCATCAGAAGCACCCAACTTCAGCAGAGGACGAAGACGGTCCCACAGAATTATTCGTAAAGGCCATTGACGACAGATACAGCAATCCCGTTCATGTCGCCTCGACCTCAACCTCCGCGCCATCCAACAATAACAATAACAGGATAACTCCCCTCTCCCTCTCCATCCCCCCAATCCCCCGCAACACACATCTACCCTCCCCGCACATCTCTTCCCGTTCTCATTCCCATCATCTACCGGCGCCTTCTCCCTTCGCCGCCCTCTTCACCGCCGTCAGTCCCACGGATTTACCAGATTTCCTCTCCGACCCCCATACTCTCATCCTAGACATCCGTCCTCTCCCCTCCTTCCTCGCCTCCCGCCTCCCCCATGCCGTCCCTCTCTCCGTCCCCTCCACTCTCCTCAAACGTCCCCTGTTCTCTACGCAGAAATTAGCCGAAATGCTGCCCAACAGGGCCGCACGTCGCAGGTTTTCTCACTGGCGTTCCGCACTACGCATTCTCGTTTACGACGCCGACTCTGCCATCCTACCTGAGGGTAGCAACATTCTTGGCCTTCTCCGGAAGTTCCGTGCCGAAGCCGGTCTTTCCGCTGACCCACGGCCAAATGGTGGACAACTTGAACCTGGTTCGCCGGACGGGTTCCCTCAGCTCAGTTGGCTCAAAGGCGGTTTCCAAACCGCTTGGCGAGAACAGCAATATGTTCTCGACTTCAATTCCGCCACGGATGATGACGATGACGATGATACCTCATCCCCACCCTCCTTCGCAGACCCAGACCATCTCGGCAGCTCTGAGAAGTCTGACCCGACGTCCATGGCATCCCGTCAAATGATGCTGTCAATGCCCACTGCAAATCGCCCTACACTCCTCCGCACAAAACACTTACCTATGAGTGCGTTCACCGTCAGTTCAACGGCGTCACAGCGTTCTGGGTCGGCCCATCACAAAGCCTACGCAGGTCCACGGGAGTTCATATCCGCCAACCCTTCTGCGGCTCCTGCCACCGAGTTTGTTCCCAGGCCATCAATATCTGGTGCCCCCACAGCCCCTCAGGGCACATCCAATCCTGGTCCACATGTCGCATACAATCCATTCTACGACACCATCCGACAAAACCTCGAGCTCTCGCACGGCGTCACCGAGCGCATACCGCTCAGAATTAGTCGGATCGCGAAGGATCGGATTGACGAACTCCCCTTCACTTGGCTGAGGGAACTTGGCCGGTGGGCAGACGGCGAATTCCTAGATGACGAAGATAACTTCGACGGCGGAAGCGGAAGTGGCATCAGTGGAGGTGACCACAGTGGGATGAGTAGTGACAGCGGAGAGGACAGCGGGAGTGGCCAAGAGTATGCAATCGGACATTTCGTGCGGATGAATAATCCCGCTGTGGCGCCCACAGTTTCGCCCACGAATCACGCAGCGACGACACCCGAAGACGCACAGGCGGAAGGATCCGAAGCGCTCGCGATGCAATTTTATCGCATCGAACTCGGAGAACAGAGGCGTCTCATGGGTGTCATGGAGCATCATTCGAAGGAAAGCGGGCGCATCATGGGAGAAGGCCAGTCGAAGAGCCACAAGTCAAAGTCAAAGAGGAGTAAGCAGCGTAGCAAGGGCACGGGCCGGGCTTCACGAGGGAAGTACGGGTCTCGGGATTTTCCCTACAGCATCACCGCAGGCGTGGAAAAGGGTGCAAAGAATAGGTACGTGCAACATTTGATAGCTCCGCTCGGTGATTCTCCAAAGTAGTGACTCGTGGCGCTCTCAGGTATCGTAACATTTGGCCCTTTGAGCACGCACGTGTGCGTCTCCAGAAGAAGAACCCGAAGCAGCGGCCAAGTGGCAAGTCAACTCCTTCGGATTATCCAAATCCCGGCACTCTCCATCCCCTTACTCTTCCTCAACCAATCGATTTCCTCCCACCGGTCACACTTTCACTCTCAAGCGCACGTTCTATTCAACTCCCACTGTATACCCCGGCCGCGTCTTCCACTGATGATTACGTCAATGCATCCTACGTTCAACCTATTGGTACTAGGAAGCGGTACATAGCAACTCAAGGCCCCCTACCCGAGACTTTCAAAGACTTTTGGTTGTGCGTTTTCGGTCTCCATTCTCTTCCTTTCCAGCTGTCCTAAAAGTTATGTCTCTAGGCTAGTATGGGAACAAAATGTACACGTCATTGTCATGCTCACCCGCGAGGTCGAGGGATCAACGGTCAAGTGCGGCAACTACTGGTCTGGCGGGAAGTTTGGTCCAGTCCGCCTCAAGCTGCTTGAAGTCTCCGGTGCAATCGAAGAATATGAGACGTCGGATCGCAGAGCGCCTGGTGACGCGTTTTTCCCTTCCATGTCTAATGGTCCGACGGTGTCCACCGAAACCGGTTCTGGCTACCGCAACGACAGTTTCCCCCCATCGACCGTCAAGCGTATACTCGAGATCTCTCACACCGGCTTCTCGCACCTGCCACCGCGACGCATTGTGCAGTTCCAGTACCTTGATTGGCCCGACCTTAACGTTCCGGGCGACACGCGCAGCATACTTGAACTCATCCGAGAGGTTGAGCGCGAGGCCGACCTGAGCGAGGAGAGCCGCGGATCATGGGAAGGTCCTCGTCGGCCTGATGACTGGCGTGGACGCGCTATGATCGGCACAGTTCGCCCGCGACGTTCCACTCTTCGCAACAGTCGTGAAATAAGTCCGAGCGGAAGTGGAAGCCGCAGCAGTGGCAGTGGGTCCAGCAGTCCGAGCCTCGACGCAATCGACTCGGATTCGGGTATCATGAGGAACGCTCTAGGAGAACGTCCCGTTCTCCTGCATTGCTCTGCCGGCGTTGGACGCACGGGAGGCTTCATCGCCATCGACGCAGTTCTGGACGGCGTGCGCCGCGAGATGAGGAAACAACGCGAGGACTTGCGACATCCTGGCAGTACATGGGGTGATAGCCAAAATTCCAGAGGTCGTAGCGGAAGAGACAGCGCCGAGCGGACCGGACATACAAGTGGCAGCAGCACAAGCGAGAAGGACCGCTCATCATCAGGCGACGAGGTGGCCGCGATGGATGTTGATGAAGCCTCGGCTGGAGGACGCGCACCGCCCATCCCGGGTCTAGTAATGAAGTTACCAGCCGAAGACAACAAGGCGGTGGTGCATGTCCCCATTGTGGGCATGATCCCTCCATCAACGCGTCTACAGGAGTTGGGTGGTGCGCTCTCACACGGTGCATCGATGGACGTCGATAAGACAAATATCGCCGCAATGTCGCCGTGGGCTACCCGTGACAAGTTGCAGGCCTGGATTCCGAGGACTCACCAATCCGGTCCTCTTTCTTCTTCGTCGTCTTCTGCCCACGAATCTAGACCTCTAGTTCCTTCCGGTGAGGCGATCAAGCTATCTGTCCCACAAGCCTTGTCCCGATCCCTGTCGCCGTCTGGCGATTCTTCGCGCTCTGATATTTCTGCGTCGAGCCTTCCACTTTCTTTAAACTGCACGGGGAGCTTCTCGCCTTCCGGCCACGGTGCGAATTGCATATCCCCGCAACACCGTGCATTCGGCAGTCTTGCTACGACCCTCGGCGCCAATCTGCCCTATCGGTCGTCCTCGGCTCCTACCACTGCGCCAACAAACATCGAACCAAGCCCCGCGTCATCTTCTCCATCCCAGCAGCACCTTTCGTCTACAGGAAACGCGCAGCCTGTCACAAAGCGTGTCCCGGGTCCCTCCGTACCTCCAGACACAGAAACTGGCTCCGACTCATCTAGAGAACGTTCGACGGGTGCATCGTCACGTCTCTCGTCAGGCACAAAGAGTGGCTCTCCAGAGACTTTGCCGACTGATCCTTCTCTCATGGATCTGTCATCCGCAACCAAGACCGACCTGGAGAGCCTGCGGTTGCCCTTACCTGGAATGTCCGTAAGAAAGCCGGGATCGAGAAGTAGTGATTCGCCTCCAGTCAACGAGGATTCACCTCCCAACTGTTCAGATCCATACTTCTCGCAATCTCAGTCCCAGTCAGAGCAACACTCACCACCTGTATTCGACTACACTCTACCGCGGCGACTCCACGACAACCGGCATAGCCCTGTATTACTATCGACACTCGACGAGCCAATTCACCGCGTTATCGAAGACATGCGCGAACAGCGCATGAGCTTGTGCCAGAGCTTGCGCCAATACGTTTTCGTACACCGTGCGGTGATCGAGGGCGTGTTGATATTAGTTGATGAAGAACGCTCGCTTTATGGCAAAACGTGGAAGGATAACGATACGGAGGAGCTATCGAAGTCCGTCGCCGAACGCTTCCCTGTCTTCACGACGAAGCAAAATCCGGCAAGCGAAAGCGGGAGCATCGAAAACTTTACTGATGCAGCCGTGAGTGTTGGAAGCGCCGCCAACACGGGTGGGAGTGGAGCCGCGAGTGGCAGTGGCGAGAGTAAGTCCAGTATGGAGGTGTTATCGATGAAGGGCAAGCGTCGCGCATCGCCGACAGAGCTACCCAAAGAGGACAAGAGGGGCGACACGCGGATGTCAAAGCGGCCCAGCATCAAGCACTCTCTGCGCAGTAGCGATGAATCCTCGCCAGATGGCTTAGCCGCGACCACCAGATGCGTGGAGGATGTGGCTTTGACGCCGCTCGCCATGCGTTGATGGTCCCACCGTCGCCGGTTTCGGAGTTCGGTTTGTAGTGAAGCGATGGCCACCTCGTTGGTAGCTTACTTCCCTCGTGCATTTTATCACTTTGACCATTATTTCTTTTAGACTTTCATGCATTTTCTGCTCCCATCTCGAGATCGATTGCAATATACCGATTAACAGCATCTATGTCACTACTTTACAGTCGCTGGCTATGCAATATGCCCTATCATAGTGATCACCACATATATATCGTAGTATATTTTTTAACCACTCGCTCTGATGTATCACTGCACTTTTTATGGCTCTCTCGCACGAATACAACATTAGACATTTCATTCTTCAACTCGCACTCGTTGCGTTTGTGTTGAAAGTCAGCGTCTCCACGCGACCCTTTCCCTTCACGGTTTTATTGAGAAGCTCAGAGATCACACGGAACTGCCCTGGATCGATTAGCATAGTCTATGGTGATGTCGTGATGTCGTGAGTTGAGGTCGAAGGGGAGTGATGCGTTTACCCACCCCTGACCACACCTCCCCCGTTTCTTCGTGCTCGAGCTTGTCCACGCCCTGGAGGAGTCTATCACGCAGACCATCGATCTCAGACGCGGGGACGGTGACACGAATCCGCATTTTGGCACGTTCGATGGGAAGGGTCGAGTCCGATTGGAGTATCTTGATACACTCGGACACCTAGATACGAATTTACAAAAGTCCGCATAGGATAAGGGTCTGGCCTAGCAACTAAC
>Ga0137394_10000194_pt1 | contig 42220 bp, 32 predicted proteins | sample czobulk116metaG_FD_108278 | JGI IMG/M metagenome (GOLD analysis project Ga0137394, IMG submission 108278) | Vadose zone soil microbial communities from Angelo Coast Range Reserve, California, USA - czobulk1.16 metaG | ecosystem: Environmental > Terrestrial > Soil > Vadose zone | place: USA... | reverse complement strand
CGTCGCAACCTGTGCCCGCGGCAATATGCGTCAGGGCACCGGAAGTGTCAATCCTGCTACGGCGCGCGGGCCGCGCCCGCCATCGGCCGGAAAATTCCCACTGGCGCAGCCTGCGTCCCAGCCAATACAATTCCGGTCATGAGCTATAGCGAGCAGGCGCTGGTTTTTGATTGCGGGGGCGAGTCGCTGATCGGGGTCCTGAGCGGTGCGGCGCTGACGGCAGGGCGCGGTGTGCTGATCATCGTGGGCGGGCCGCAGTATCGCGTGGGGAGCCACCGTCAGTTCACGTTGTTGGCCCGCCATCTTGCGGAGCGCGGCATACCCGCATTGCGGTTCGATTACCGCGGGATGGGAGACAGCGATGGCGAGATGCGAACGTTCGAGCGCGTCCGCGCCGACATCCGCTGCGCAATCGACCGGTTCTTCGCAAGCGCCCCCGGGCTGAAAGACGTCGTGTTATGGGGCTTGTGTGACGCGGCCTCGGCGGCGCTGTTTTACGCCCATCAAGACGCGCGGGTAAGCGGACTGGTACTGCTCAATCCCTGGGTGCGCACGGAGCAGGGGCTTGCCCGCGTGCACCTCCGGCACTATTACGTCCAGCGGCTGTTCCAGGCCAGCCTGTGGCGAAAGGTGGCACGTGGTGAGTTCAAATTTCGCGAGGCGGCGGCGGCGCTTGGCAAGTTCGCCTTGGACGCCATGCGTCGCGGCCGCTCGTCGGGCAGCGTCGAGGAGTCGCCCGCCAGCGAGTCACCGCTCCCGGACCGGATGGAAGCCGCGCTGCGCAGATTTCCGGGCAGGTTGCTCCTCATCCTGAGCGGAAACGATCTCGTGGCGCAGGAATTCAATGACCTCGCAAAGCGCTCCCACAGCTGGCGGAGGTTGCTCGAAGACCGGCGCGTAACCCGACACGACCTGCCTGAAGCGAACCATACATTTGCGCGGCGCGATTGGCGGAAGCAGGTGGAGCGCTGGACCGAGGCGTGGGTCAAGAACCCATAGGGTTCAGGGTTGGCGCCGGTATTCAAGCGCCCCGGCGTCGAGCTTTCCCGAATTGCTTCGAGCCCGTTCCTTCGCCTTGTGAGCGTATTCCGCCGTGGGACGGAGCTCAAAACCATGAGCACTTCCGGGATCGACGCCGCGGCCGACCGCTGCCGCGCGTGCCTTGAGCCGGTAGTCGAAACCTGCCGGGCCGATGAAATCCGTTTTCGCGGCGACCACATTGTTGCGCAACTCACCGGCCCCGCTCAATACCTCGCCCCGTCCCGAAAGCACATTGTTCATGATCCGCGCTGCATCGGCGCCGGCCTTGACGAAGAGGAAATGGCCGCCTGCACGCCGGTCGTTCACCACGGTGTTGTTGACGAAATAGAGTTCATTGAGCGGGTACTTCAGTCCCTCGGCGCCGTAGGAGACGATGGTGGAGTTTTCGGCCTCGGGCCCGTGCTGGATCACGTTGCCGATCACGAAGGACAGTCCGCCGTTTGGAAGGTCCACGGCGTAGCTTGACCTGCCGTCCCTCTCGTCCATGATGCGGTTGTAGGTGATGTGGTTCCTCTGCGCGCGGCTTTTCACGTTATGTCCGACGAGCGCGTGGTGGACGTAGCTGAAGCGCAGCGTGAAGGATCTCACGTGACCGATGTAGAGATTGTGGGAGTAACCGTCGCCGGCCCCGTTGTGGGCAAACTCCGAGTGCTCGACGACGATATCGCTCGCCGTGTTGGCACCGGTGAGGATGCCATTCTCGTTCTCATGGAAATAACAGTCGCGCACCGTCAGTCCGGTGCCCTCGAGCCGGATGCCGGCCCCATTTTGGTCCGGCACCTTCGCGCCAGAGAATTCCACGCCCTCGATCGTCGTGTCGTTACCCTTGATGACCCAGATGCCCTTGCCTTCGGCATGCGCGCCATTGGCGCGCAAGTGGGCGCGTCCACCGACCCCACGGATCGTGAGCCGATGCTGCCGCCAGACCGTGGCGTCGCCGTCATAGATGCCGGCGTCGATCTCGATGACATCGCCATCGCGGGCGATCTGCGCAGCGGCACTCGGGCGCTTGAGCTCCCGCTTCGCGCCGACGCGCAGCACCGCCGGCTGCGCCGATTCGCGCGCCGTTTCCTGCGTGTCGGCGGCGGCAGCGTGCCGGCTCGCTGGCGCGAGCGACATCGCCAATGCGACCGCGAGTATGCAGATCGGTGTTCGCGCCGTCATTCTCGGCGCCGTGAGCTTATCCGTGTTCATCAATGTCTGGCTGCGGCTTGACGGTTCTTGCTCTCGATCCTATCCAGACGGCGAGCCCGATCCCAAGCACGGCACCTGCGACGTCGAGCACGACGTCGGTGAGCGACGCATAGCGCCCCGGCACGAAGGACTGGTGCCATTCGTCGAACACGCCGTAGGCCGACGCGATCGCGCAAGCGCCGATCACCCGCGCAACCGGTACACGCAGCCATGCGCCGAGTGCCCAGCACCATGTCCACCCGAGTGCGGCGTAGGCCGGGACGTGCAGGGTATTTTGAACCGAGGGCGATATCCATTGGAACAACGCGTAAAGTGCAGGATCGTCGGGCAATGGTGTCCCGGGCAGCGAGGAAAGCCAGTACAGCACGCCCATGATCAGGAGGGGCAAGGCAACGTGCCGCTTGCCCGGCGTTACTCCTGCGTAGCGCGCTACGAGTGCGGAGAAATTCATCGAAAGCGATCCCAAGACAGATTAGCCGCAGAGGGTAAAGACGAATATCGCGCTGCCCTCCATTGCCTTCACCACCAGCGCTCGAAAGAATTGCCGTAAGTATCGCACAGCAAAGTCAAAAGTGAGCGCAAGATTGCGTGTTGATACCTTGGCCTGCTAGATTTTGCGCGGTAGATTGGCCGGAAGGACGTCCGAGAAATGAACAATCGCGACAGATGGAGACCAAGTAAATATATTCATGAGAAGGGGAAGCTCACTGCGTCGAGAGACCCGAATCAGGCCGGCATCGGATCAAGATTGATGGCCGATCTTGTTGCGGCGAGTTACGACAACAGCCTCCGACAGCACGCCAAAGGCAAATTGCTGGACCTGGGGTGCGGCGAGGTGCCACTCTATGTCGCATACAAGGATTTCATCACCGAGAACATCTGCGTCGACTGGGGAAACACACTCCACAACAACGCTTACCTGGATTTTGAGTGCGACTTGACGCAGGCCCTGCCGTTTGGGGACGGAGAATTCAATACAATCATTCTCTCGGATGTCCTGGAACACATACCCCGGCCGGCATACCTCTGGGACGAAATGTCCAGAGTCCTGGCAGTACATGGAAAAATCATACTGAACGTCCCTTTTTATTATTGGATCCATGAAAGTCCGCACGATTACTACAGGTACACCGAATTCGCGTTGCGTCGCTTTGTCGAAGACTCCGGGCTGCGGCTAATTCAGCTCGACGCCATAGGAGGAGCTCCGGAGATCATGTGCGATATTTTTGCCAAGACCGTCCTGCGTGTGCCCAGGATTGGCCGCCCAATCGCAATGTTTTCCCAATGGTTCACGTCGGCTTTTATTAGGACGAAGCTGGGCAAGAAAATATCGGAAGCAACGCGCGAAGCGTTTCCGTTTGGATACTTCCTGGTTGCAGCGAAGCCGGAATGATTTCGATACGGCGATACTTGCGCTGGCTCCCTCTCCCCGAATTTGTGTGCGCAAGATGGCTCCCCAATGTCGCTTAGAAAATCTGCAATTTCCGGACTGAAGTGGTCGTCGATCTCGCATTTCGGGCGCCGCGGGCTTTCGCTGCTCACGACCATCATCCTGGCACGCCTGCTGGAGCCGGCCGACTTCGGCCTGGTCGCCATGGCTGCCGTTGTGATCGGTTTCATCGAACTGTTCAAGGATCTGGGCACCGCAACCGCGGTGATCCAGCGCAAGGATCTCTCGCAGGGGCTGCTTGCCAGCGTATTCTGGCTCAACGCCTGCTTCGCTCTTGCGGCGGCGATAGTGCTCTACCTTCTCGCACCACTGCTGGGCGCGTTCTACCGCGAGCCGCAGGTGACTCCCATCATGCAGGTGCTGTCGCTGTCGTTCCTGCTATCCGGGCTCAGCAACCTGCAGGTGTCGCTGCTGGAACGCAACCTCGATTTCGACAAGCTGGCGGGCATCGAGATCGCCACGACGCTGTTCGCCACGCTGGTCGGCATCACGGCCGCGTTCCTCGGCCACGGGGCCTGGAGTCTCGTCTATCAGATGCTGGCGGGGAATTTCCTAGGGACACTGCTGTTCTGGAGCGCGAGCCCCTGGCGCCCGTCTTGGCAATTCGACTGGGCTGAAATCCGGTCGGTGCTGGGCTTCAGCCTCAACCTGACCGGTAGCAACATCTTCAACTATTTCGCGCGCAATGCCGATAAGTTGCTAATCGGCCGTTTTCTCGGCTCGCAGGACCTCGGCTACTACGATCTTGCGTACCGTCTGATGCAGTTCCCCCTGCAGGGCATTTCCGCGGTGATCGGCCGCGTGATGTTTCCGCTCTATTCGCGCATGCAGGACGACGCAGGCCAGTTCCGCCGGGCCTATCTCAAGGTGGCCTCCGCGATTGCGCTGATCTCGTTTCCGCTGATGCTGGGGCTGACGGCGCTCGCCGGGCCGTTCGTGCTGACACTGTTCGGTGCGGCGTGGACGCCGGTAATTGCACTTCTGTTGATCCTCGCGCCGCTCGGCGCCCTCCAGTCGATCTTGACTACGATCGGTCACATCTATACAGCCAAGGGGCGCACCGACTTGGGGATGTGGTGGACTGTGGGCGCCGGGCTGCTCATCGTGCTGTCGTTCGTGCTCGGACTACCGTGGGGAATACTCGGTGTGACCGCATCGTACGCGATCATGTTCCTGCTTCTGACCTATCCGGCGTTTGCCATCCCGTTCCGCCTGATCGGACTCAAGGTGCGCGACCTCGGCGGCGTGCTGTGGCGGCCGGCTGCTTGCAGCCTTGTCATGTACGCGGTGGTGGCGGGTACGGTGATGGGGTCGCCGCCGGGCGTGCCCGGCTGGCTCGTGCTTTCGCTTCTGGTGCCGCTCGGCGCGGTGGTTTACTTCGCGTCTTCCTGGGCGATCAACCGCGAGCTGCTGCTCGAAGTGAGCTCGATTTTGAGAGGAAAAGGGTGATCTTGAAATCGTGGGAGGCACCATTGCGTACGAGTTCGCGACCCTTCCTGCTACGGAATTGTCGTCGCCCGTGAATCGGGCGGCGCTTCCGGGCTACTCCCGCATGGTCGAAGACAAGATCAAATTCAAGGAGACATTCCTGGACATCGGTGCCCTGGTACGGCTGGTGGCGTTGCCTGCGAGCGCCGGGCTGGCGGTCGGTCGTTGCGGATCCGCTTGTTCGCGTACTCCTGGGAGAGAAGTGGCTTGAGACCGTTCCGGTTATCTCGATCCTCGCGATCTCCGCGGCGTTTGTTGCTGCAACAGGAAACAACGGCGTAGCGCATCTCGCTTTGGGCTACCCCAAATTCGTGACACTGCAGTCGTTTCTGCGCCTTGTGGTGCTGGTCGTGCTGAGCGTGGCCCTCGCCCCTGCCTACGGGATCGTCGGCGTAGCTGTAGCGGAACTTTGTAGCGCGGCGGTGAACCTGCTCGCAAGCTACCCGGTGGTATTCAGACATCTGAACATTACCGCCATGGAATACGCGGCGCGCGTCTGGCGTCCGGTCGTCGCGACGGTGGGTATGGCCGTGGTTGTTGGGGTTGTCGAAGACCTGTTGGGTGTGGGACACGACGTGGCATCGGCGCTGTTGAGGCTCTCCATAGGGGTGGGGGTCGGCGCCGCAACGTACGTGATTCTCATTGTGGTCATGTGGTGGCTTTGCGGAAAGCCAGATGGTGCCGAGAAGATACTGCTCAACAAGGTCCCGGACATGATTCGCATGAAGCGCGCGTGATTGATATGAAGGGCCCTCATGCTCGGGCTCAATCTTCTCGGAGGACCAAACGAATATATGTGGTAGTCAAAGTTTGATATGTCGTACTCGTTATGGGATGACTATACTTGCACTAGACATTCCAATACGACAGAATGAAACATTACCTGTTTCAAAACTCCAGCGTGACGAGCTCTTTCCGAATATCGATCGGGTTTCCTGTATTCAATGGTGAGCCTTTTGTAAGAAAAGCAATCGATTCGCACCTTGCACAAACTTATGGTGATTTTGAGCTCATCATTTCGGACAACGCCTCGACCGACGATACGGCAGCCATCTGCGCTGAGTACGCGCGCATAGACAATCGGATTCGGGTCGTACGCCAGACAGTAAATTGCGGCGTCAACCTGAACCACATGAAAGTCTTTGCACTGGCCCAGGGTGAGTTCTTCCGATGGGCGGCGGCGGACGATATTCCTTCGACCGACTTGCTGGGTCACGCGGTCACTCTTCTGGATCGGGACCCTGCATTGGTTGCTTATGTCCCGGATACGGCCAACATTGACGAAGTGAATTCGGTGACGCGACCACTAGAGAGGACTCTCGACCTTCGATCGGCAAGCCCAGTCGAGCGAGCCACCGCCGTACTCTCAAACGTCTACCAGATGGTGTTTCCTCAGGGCCTGATGCGACGATCTACGCTATTATCCACCTCGTGCCGCTGGAACTATTTTGGCTGGGACTTCATTCTGTTGCTTGAGCTGGCCCTGCGCGGCCAATTCTGCAATGTCGAAGGACCGTTGCTTTATCGCCGATTGCACGGAGGCAGCACCGCCCGTGCCACACGAAACATTGCCGAGGTACGCAGGTGGGTAGACCCAACGATGGGCTCTCGCATCCTGCTACCGCATTGGAAATGGACGTGGGAGCGAGTCCGCGCGGTGCTCGGCTGCACGCTGCCAGTGCGCGATCGCCTCGAACTCCTCGCACTAGTCGGGCGCCATGCGCGTTGGAACCGCGCCGCCCTCAAACGGGATGTGGTCATGGCGGCAAAATTGCTGTTTCGGCAGACCGATGAGTATCCGTTTTAGATCGAAGGGGAAATTGCAAACTTGGGTCCGTCTTTTGCCCGGCATGGTGCAAGCATGACCGGCCGTCTGCGCGCGGGCGATGTCGTGGAGGTCCGGAGCCTTGAAGAAATCCTCGCGACGCTTGACTCGAATGGCACGCTTGAAGCGATGCCTTTCATGCCGGAGATGGTCAAATTCTGTGGCAAGCGGTTTCGCGTCGCGAAGCGCGCACACAAGACTTGCAACACCGTTGACAACACAGGCGGCGCGAAAGTGCGAGAAGCGGTTCACCTCGAGGATGTTCGGTGCGACGGAGCGGGACACGGTGGATGTCAGGCCTCCTGCCTAATGTTCTGGAAAGAGGCGTGGCTCAAACCCGTGCGTGACGGTGCGCGTCCGGCCGAATCCCAACCGGAAACGTCGCATAGCCCTCACGCCTTGCCCGAGGAATGGTCGGTTAGGGTCAGTCCAGGCAGCAACCTTGACCAAGTTCGGTATCGGTGCCAGATAACCGAGATTTCAAACTTCACGACGCAACTGTTCTGGTGGGACATTCGCCAATACATTGAAGATATTACCTCCGGCAATGTGGGTCTGGGTCAGTTCTTGCGTGGGGTGCGTTTTTCCATTTTCAGGGCGATTGTGTCCAGTGGGCACGGCTTTCGCATGGTCAGGGCGACTTATAACTGGTTTCAAAGGTTGCGCGGTGGAAGTTCTTTTCCTTTCGTCACGGGTCCGCTCAAGAAGACGCCGCATCAGGAACTTCATCTGAAGCCGGGAGAATGGATCCGCGTAAAGAGCTTTGATGAAATCGTCGCGACGCTTGACGTCAAAAACAAGAATCGAGGTCTCGGTTTCGATACCAGCGAGATGCGACTTCACTGCAAGAAAGAGTTTCGCGTAAAAGCCCGCGTCAGCCGAATAATCAAGGAACAAACAGGTGAGATGATGGAATTCCAAAATCCGTGCATCACCTTGGAGGGTGTTTATTGCACCGGCGAAACCACGAATGTCCGGCTATTCTGTCCACGGGCGATCACGCCATACTGGCGCGAGATCTGGTTAGAGAGACTTGGCGGAGATGAATCCGGAAACGGGACTCGCGCTTAGGTAAAGAACCGCTTCCAATTGTGATAGGCAATCGAGGCTTCGCATCCTGGCTGTTGGTGACTCTTTCACGTTTAGGACTGGAATCGAAAGAACATCCACAGAATCCGCTTCTCCACCCTCAAAAACAGATCCTTCGCTCAGGATGATACCTTGGGTCATTTTGAAACCGGTTCTAACATAGTCGTGCTCCCTTAAGAGTGGTTTGGAAAACGGGTGAATCCGACCGCCCACGGTGCCGATAAGCGCGGCAATGCCGGAAGACGCGAGCAGGTATCGTGTATGCAGGTATCATTCCCTTTCGCTGAATCTCAGACATATTTTCACCCTCAGGGCGCATATTGATGGAAATTGGCGCGAGAATGGCGCGCGGCGCCATGTGGATGGTGGCATGGAGGGTCGCTGATCGTACCCTCGGGCTGGTCAGTACGATCGTGCTGGTCCGGCTGCTGGTTCCGGCGGATTTCGGACTGGTCGCGATGGCGATGTCCGTCATTGCGGTCCTCGAGTTGCTCAGCGCGTTCAGCTTCGATACGGCCCTCATCCAGAACCAGCGGGCCGAGAGGCGGCACTACGACACCGCGTGGACGCTCGGGGTCATGTTCGGATTGTTCAATGGCCTGGTGCTCGTCGCTCTCGCCGTTCCCGCATCCCGCTTCTACGCGGAGCCCCGCCTGGAAGCAGTCCTCTATTGCCTCGCCGCCACTTCGCTTTTCGGGGGGGTCGCGAATATCGGCACGGTGGCATTCCGCAAGGAACTCCAGTTGGGAAAAGAGTTCCAGTTCCAGGCGGCAAAAAAGGTGATCATGGTTATCGTAACCATAGTGCTCGCCATCCTGTTCCGCAGCTACTGGGCGCTGGTCATTGCCCAAATCGTATCGAGCGGCCTCGGAACAATCATCAGCTACGTTATGCATCCCTACCGCCCGTCGTTCTCGCTCGCGGGGTGGCGCGACCTGTTCAACTTCTCGAAGTGGCTCCTAACTATCAACTTCCTCAACTTTCTGAATAGCCGCAGCGTTGATTTCATCATCGGCAAGGTCTCGGGAGCGCGGAGCCTGGGCCTGTACAGTATCGCCCACGAGATCTCCAATTTGCCCACCACGGAACTGGTCGCGCCGATCTCGCGCGCGACATTTCCGGGTTACGCCAAGATTTCACTGGAACCCGCCGCGCTGCGCGTCATGTTCGTGAAGGTCACGGGGGTGATCGCCTTGATCACCGTTCCGGCCGGAGTAGGCATCGCCGCCACGTCCGATCTCATCGTCGCGCTGGCGCTGGGCCGGAACTGGGTTGATGCATCGCCGCTCATCGCGGTGCTGGCGTTCTACGGCGTGATTCAATCGTTGCAATCGAATAGCGGAGCGGTTCTTGTGGCGCTCGGCAAGCTCCGGGCCCTCGCCTGCATCCTGGCCATTCAAGCCGCAATACTGCTCCCTGCGCTGGTGTGGGGTGCGCACCAAGCCGGGGTCATGGGGGTGGCGGTCGCCACTCTAGCCGCCGGGATGGTGCTGGCGCCGATCAATCTCACGCAGGTATTCCGCGCGATCGACCTGCGATACGCGGGATTTCTTGCGGCGATCTGGCGGCCCCTTGTTGCAGCGGCCATCATGTATGCCGTCGTCGAGCTAGCCCAGCGTTCCTGGCACGTGGAAACCTTCCTTGAGCAGTTGCAGCAGGCTCTTGCGCTGGTGACGCTCGGCGCCATCGTGTACACGTCCGCAGTCCTCGCCCTGTGGAAGCTTGCATCATGTCCGGCAGGCGCCGAAGCGTACGCGCTGGAGAAGCTGCAAGTCGCCAAGATTCTGCGACGCCGACAAATCAAGAAGGCGACCCTCGGGAAATAGACGGGTGGGGTGACTGAAGATGCACGGAGCCATGCGAGACGTAATCCTAGTCGAACCGTGGTACGCGACGACCGGACACGTCACCTTCAATCGGGCCTTTCTCGCCGCAATTCGTGAAGCGTTCCCGGATGCGCGAATCACGTTGGCATGTTCGGTAGAATACCGGAGTGAACTCGGAGGGACGCAAGGGGGGCAAAATCGGATCGCCCATTGGATCGAGGCTGCTGCCTGGCCTGTATCGTCAACCAACGGCGATTTTGGAGAATTCTGGCAGAGAACGCGATGGCTGACCGGTATATTGGGCCGTGTTCGCGACAGAGGCATCACGCCGACCCATCTGATCCTTTTGGGATCAACTGGCCCAATACTGCTCGCGGCGTTTGCCGCGAAAGTATTTCGTCTTCCGAGGAGCTGCAAGACGTTTGCCGTCTTGCACGGGGCCGCTGAGCTTTTCCATGGATGGCAGCCACGCAACCCATTGTTGCGACTATTCACCTTCAGAACTGCCATCAGGCTGTTGCCCATCATGGGTATCAAGGCCATAGCGCTGGAGATGTTTATCGCCCAAAAGCTCCGCGACCGCTTTCCAAAGCAGGCGGAGGCGATTCTCTGCATTCCACATGGTTACGATGAGACTGAGTCTCTACCGGCAAGCCGCCCTCGCGCAAACGCCGAACGCCTCCGAATTCTCTTTTTGGGTCAAGCTACGCCTCAGAAGGGCTTCGCGGAATTTGTCCAGTTGGCGGAACTCGCGCGTAATTCAGGCAACGCACAGATGGAATTCCGGGCGGCTGGCGCGGTGAGACAAGATACGCGGCATATCGATCAGGCAGCGCTATCGAGGCATGCTGGGGACCGCCCATTGGATAGGGGCGAGTTGTTCGCAGAGCTTTCCGCGGCCGATCTTGTTTTCACATGGCACTCTGAGCAGCGCTACGAGCTTACGCCAAGCGGCATTCTGCTCGATTGCATCGGCCTGGGTGTGCCGTTGGTCGGACGTAGAAGCCACGTGGTCGCCGCGCTCGAAGCCAAATATGGGGCTTGCGGTCTGTTCGCCGACGATACGGAATCCTTGTTTTCGGCGTTGCGGCAGCTAGAAGACTTGTCAACTCGAGTTCATCAAGTATCAAGTTGGAAGGGCAATCTTCTCAAGGCGCGCATCGACCGCAGCGCTCAGGTCTTAGGTGCTATCGCACGCCGTGAGCTTGATTCATGATGACGATGGAAGAAGGTTGGTTTTCGGCTAGAGGTGAAGCGGCCAAATCCTCGGCGGATCAAGTGCTAGGTTGCGGCGCGCCTGCCCTTTCCGAGACAGTTGTTCATTTCTCCAAGACAAAACACTGGGTGAGAACCGGCTAGTCGCCAATCATATATTTTCTAGATTCCCGAGTATTGCCTCGGTGCTGAATCCCGGGTAACCAAATAGCTGTGAACGGTCGCCACTGACCAGTTTCATTCGACTGGTTTCAACGATCCAGCGAACGTCTTGATTCCTTCCCCACTCGTTGAACGTGCGCCGGCTAAAAGGCTCAAGATTCAGGAAGAGATCTACACTATTGATGAACCGCCCCCCGGGGCTTGAGGCAGCGATACGCATGTTCCAAGATTTCCCGGAGCCCGGGCTCGGGAACGTGCTCGAGTACGCTTCGCTTCGCTCAGAATGACAGCCTTGGGTCATTTTGAAACCGGTTCTTAGTTGGATGCGGCCCTCATTCACCCCAACATTGAGTAGATCATCCTGAGATCCCAACGCTTGGCGTCATCCAGAGGATGTCCGCCCAGCATCCAAGGTGCGTTCAGCTCATCGTCGTGCACGGACCGAACCAGAATGGAATTTTCATGGGGCGCATGGAGTGACTTGAACCCGTGGCGCTCGAGCAATTGTGTCGACGAGGGCGAAGCCCCCAGCTGCCAGACGTAAAGTTCCGGAAATCCCCCGTGCTCGATCGCCGCGGAAAGGAGTTCGGCTCGTATCAGGTCGCTCTCTGCTTCCCAGTCGACGATGCATGCGCGATCTCCGTTGACGCTCGGCGTCTGTTGCAAGACAAGATACCCCCGGGGCCGCTCACGCCCGACGTAGAGGAATCTGTAGTTGCGAAACGGATGGGCGAACCGCCAGGCAAAGTACGTCTCGTCGCGCACGTGGCGGATCCGCCCGTCCCTTGGCAAGCGCGCCACGAGCTGGCCCATTTCCCGGGTCAGGGGCGTTCTCTGTGCGAACAGAGATCCGGGGTCCCGCAATTGATCCGACCCCGAGAAGCGTGCGTCAAACGAGTCGAAGAGGTGATCCCCGGAGCGTCCGGAGAGAGCCGAAAAGTTGTCTGCCCACCGCCACACGAACGGCAAGCGCCGAGTTCGATTGACTAGAAATTCTGCGGCATCCTTGCGTGATGTGCGACGATGCAAAGGTTTCACCTTCCCGGCATTGCGCCACTGCATGTTCATCGAAGCTTCGACCGTTACTCGGCTCGCACTCAAGTTGACCACGTAACGGTAACCGCGCCCGGCCAGATCGCGCAGAGCGAAATTCATGATAACGCGATGGAGCCCTTGTCCGCGGTAAGCCGGATCGATGACCAGGTCGTCCACGTAGGGCAAGGTGAGGAACTCCGCGGGATCGCCGACTTCCCATCGGGTCCCGAAGGCTCCGCGCATGCCCACGAGTTTGTCGCCGACAAACGCCAGGTAGATCAGCGGATCCCGAATGTACGGGTTCTGGTGGTATTTCCACTCGATATAGGACGCATTCAGCCGTACGTCCGGGCTCGCAAGATGCCGCTGAAGCTCGGCGACAAGTGCCTTGTGCTCGGTGGTGTAAGGAACGACGCGGCAGGACAACGCTCGCTGCGGCGTTCCCTCCCCGTTCCGGTAATCGAGAGCCTGCCGCCGATTACCGAAAATACTGCTTCGCATGAAAATGCCGGACAAATCTGCTCGGGTTCACCCTACAATCATACGGCTCGCCGCAACGGAAATGCTGACAATAAGCTATCGAATGGCACGCGCCGGAACTCTTCCCTCTCCGGAATCTCCTCCACGACCATCCTGCACCTCTATCGTGCTGTGTGACGCGCGGGATATCATGAGAATTTGGGAAACTCAGAGGGGGTCTTCGAGGTGATTGGGGTTGCGGAACCGTGCAGCGGTTTCCCGAACGTGCTGCGACTTTCGCCGAGCCGCCGTTTCCGGACCCTGCCCTGAATGGCTGCGAGTCTGGGGAGCAAAGTTGCCGCAGGCGTGGCATGGATGGTCGTGTTCAAGCTTCTCGACCGCTCGATCGGGATCGTGAGCGTAGTCATACTCGCTCGGTTGCTCGTGCCCGCCGATTTCGGTCTTGTCGCGATGGCGACCGCGATAATCGCTATCATCGAATTGCTCTCGGCCTTCAACTTCGACATGGCCTTGATTCAAAGACAGGAGGCAACGAGAGCACACTACGACACGGCCTGGACCCTCAACGTCGCAATGGCAGCTGTATGCGCGCTGCTGGTCGCGGCTGCTGCGTTTCCGGCCGGAGCCTTCTACGGCGACTCGCGCCTCGGTCCCGTCATGCTCTGGCTCGCGCTCGCGACCTGGATCCGGGGCTTCGAGAATGTCGGCGTGGTCGCGTTCCGCAAGGAGCTCAAGCTCAATCGTGAATTCCAGCTGCTCCTCACCAAACGGATTGGCGTATTCCTCGCGACCATCTCGATCGCGCTGGCGACCCGGAGCTATTGGGCGCTGGTGCTGGGAACTCTCGCAGGCAGCGTAGCCGGCGTCGCGCTGAGCTACCTGTTCCACCCCTTTCGTCCCCGCTTCGACCTGAGCGCCCGCGGCGAGCTTTTCCACTTCTCGAAGTGGATGGTGTTCAGTAACCTCATCAATACGCTCGCCTCCCGCGCGGCGGATCTCATCATAGGGAAAAGTCTCGGTCCCGGTCCATTGGGATTGTTCAATCTCGCTCACGAGATCTCGCACCTGCCCACCACGGAACTGTCGGCCCCAGTCAATCGTGCGGTATACCCGGGCTATGCAAAGGCCGCGTCGGATGAGGCCCGGCTCACCGGGCAATTCCTTGACGTTCTGGGCTTCACAGTTTTGTTGACCGCGCCGGCCGCCGTCGGCATTGCTGCGGTTGCTCCCCTGCTTGTGCCTCTACTTCTGGGCGATGCGTGGCTCGAGGCTGTTCCGCTGGTGGAGATTCTCGCACTCTCGGGTTTGTTGGTGTCGATGCGTACCAATGCGGGTTACGTCTTCCTCGCCTTGGGCAGGTCCGAAGTCCTGACTGCCATCACCGTGCTGCGATTTGCGCTTGTCGTGCCCGCGTTGGTCCTTGGAACCGTCTATTTCGGGACAAAGGGTGCGGCTTGGACGATCCTCGGGACATCCATCGTGATGCTTCCGGTTACGCATTTCTTCATGCACCGCGTTCTTCGCATCCGCTGGGCTGAGTACGGCAGCCTCCTTTGGCGACCGACGGTCGCCACCGCCGGCATGGCCCTGCTCGTGAGGGAATACCTCACGTGGGCGGAGCAGGGTTTCGCGGCAAGCAACCCAGTACTGACGCTCGCCTCGGCCGTAGTTCTAGGGATCGCGACGTATGTTTCATGCACGGGCCTGCTATGGGTTATTTCGGGATTCCCTCAATCCGCCGAAGCCCGCGCCGTGACCACGCTGTGGAGCCTCCTTGGCCGCTCGCGGGGGTCATGACGCAACAAGTCGATCTCAGTTTCAGCCTGCGGTTATCACGCTTTCCACTTCAGATTTTCACGAAGATTCTAGCTCTATGGAGGACATAGGCGATTGCCCAGAGCATGGCAAGGAGCACAACCGATTCCAAGACCGGAGCGTAGATTCCCGTAAACATGTCGATTCCCGACAGTTTCCTCGGGATCGAAAGGAACCGCCATTTGTAATCGGCCAGCGTGTAGAGCAGGATGGAATTCGTTCCGAGCACGACAAAGGGAAAGGCCCACGCCCGCCATTCGCGCCTATCGCACACCTGGTACAACGAGGCGAGAACAAGGATCGTAATGCCCGAGCTGAAAAGCACCCAAGAGGGCGTCCAGATGGATTTCACGATCGGACAAAACCATTGACCGGCGACCAGCCCGGCGACGAGTACCCCCGCGCCGGCCAGAAGAAGAGTATTGCGGATCTGCGTTTTTGATCGGTTGCTCAGAAGAAGCTCTCCCGCCATGATGCCGAAAATCATCGTCGCGATTGTCGGGATGAAGTTGAGCGTCTGCAGTCCATTCGCTTGGTACAGGAACGGCTCTGCGCGAGGCAGCAGATTCAGAAACCAGACGTCGAACGCTGCGGCGGCGTTCGTATTCTTGTTCCAGTGCGCGAACAGCCCGCTGAAGACTTCGTCGGTCGGCCGCACGCCGACCTTGGATGGGTCGAAGCCGGGTGGCGGAAGCGGATACATCGCGAACAACGCCCAGTAAAACACGAGTATCGCGAACAGAGCGCCAACTTGGATGGACCGGGGTTTTCCGACGAGCACGAACGCGAATATCGATGCGAGCGCAAGCTGACTGAATACGTGGCCGAACTCATAGTTTCCGAGCACGCTCATGTTTGCGAGAACGCGAAAGGCTGATGTGATGAGTATTGCCGACCACCACAGCAGCTCGATTCGGTTCCTGACGGTCGCGGAGGCGATTCCAAACATCGCAGCGAGTCCCTCGGAAACGGGAAGCCCTGCCGCCAGCAGGATGAACGGCCATAGTTCGTCGAGATAAGTTCTCTCTCGAATTTCCAGCATTTGCAGAATCAGGGCGAGCAAGAACAGGGCCGCCGCCCTCAGCACAACGTGACCGAAAATCTGCCGCTCGGTATCTCCCCGGCGCCGGCGGGCGGCTACCGACAACGGCATTGCGACCCCGACCAGAAATACAAAGGAAGGCATGACGAGATCCCACACCGAGGCGCCGCTCCACCGTACATGCGTGAACCAAGCGGCCAGATTTCCCCAGACCGGATCGTCCGGAAATCGGCGAGCCATCTGGTGGAAGGAGAATCCGCCGAAGAGATCCGGGACCAGCAGCAGCATGACGATGCCCCGGTATGCATCGACGGCGAGTACGCGGTCAGTTGAAGGCTGCGTGGTCAATGTCGTCGTGAGTGCAAAGCCTTCGCGGTCATCCGGCGCCCCCGGGACGATCGCTGTTCGCGGCGGAACCAGAGTCGCATTGCGCCCTAGAACTGCCAGTAGAGGAACTCACTCTTTCCCCCGAGCCTCATGACCGTGGCAACCACCAACGCGCACATCGCAACGGCCCAGGGAGCCGTGGGAGTCCAGTCGAGGGCGCGCAAAAAAGCGAGCGGTGCGGCCGGCCTTGGGTGAACGCCCAGCGCCGGCTCGTAGCGCGCCATCAGTTGCAGCGTATTCGGGAACAAGAGCGCGACAAGAAGCAACACGCCGAGCCAAGCCATCGCAAGCACGAGTTCCTGCGCTGACATGTCGGTAGAGGCGGAAACAAAGGACTGCAGCAAGGCCGTCAACGGCCCGAGCTGCGCGTAGATCTGCTGCGGCAGACTGACGCCGTTCAGGCCGACCATGCCCTGTAACAGCTCTTTGGCGGCGCCCACGTTTGCAGATCGGAATAGAACCATCGCGACGGCAACCGACAGGAAAGTGAGCACGAATCCCGTCGGCCGCATGAACCGGTCGGCAGTTTCTGTCCGGAGCCTTGGCCCGAAAAGGCGCCACGCGTGGTTGACCGACAGGTACACGCCATGCAGCAACCCCCACAGGATGAACAGATAACCCGCCCCGTGCCACAGTCCGGACACGAACATGGTGAGCAGCGTCGGCCCGGCCAGCAGCTGAAGAAAAGCCCCGGCACTGGGCGCACGGCCTCCGAGTCCCGGCAGCCCTTTCGCCATGCGCCGCCGCGTCAGCCATAGCGCCAGCGGGTTGTAGAGGTACGCCGTCAGGAAGCGCGTCAAGGTCATGTGCCAGCGCAGCCAGAAATCGATGATATTCGTGGCTTTCAACGGTGAGTCGAAGTTGGCGGGGAGGCGCACGCCGAAGAAACGAGCCAGGCCCAGCGCCATGTCGCTGTAGCCGGAAAAGTCGAAGTAGATCTGCAGGGTGAATCCAATCGCGGCAATCCACGCCGGCAGGAGCGTGATCTCGGAGCCCGCGGCGGCCATCTCGTAAATGGGCGATACATGCTCAGAGATGCCGTCTGCGAGAACCACCTTCTTGAACAGGCCGAATACGAACAATGAAACACCGACCGCGATGTTCTCTTTGTCCCACCGGCATGGCGCGTGCTGGAATTGCGGCATCATTTCGCGGTAGTGAACGATCGGCCCGGCGATGAGCTGCGGAAAGAACAGCACGAACAGGCAGTAATCGCGCAGCGAAAACGAAGGAATGCGCCTTCCGTGGACGTCGATCAGGAACGCGATCTTCTGGAACGTGATGAAAGATATCCCCAGAGGCAGAACGATCTGCGTCAGGACGAAGTTGGTCCCGACGAGGTCATTGGCTGCCGTCGCGAGGAAATTGACGTACTTGAAATAGCCGAGGAATGCGACGTTGAAGACAATCCCGAGCACCAGGACCAGCCGCGCAAGGCCGGCCCGGGTCTTGTCCGCGGCCAGGCGCAGCAGCCATCGTGCGAGCACGAAATTGACGAAAATGGAGGGCGCAATGATCAGTACGTTGATCGGCCGCCACCAGGCATAAAAGGCCAGCGACGCTGCGACGATCCAGCCCAGCGCCAGATTGCGGGAGCTCAAGCCCAGCAGAAAGAAGCCGGCGAGCGTCACCGGCAGAAAGACAAAGATGAACTCGTAGGAGTTGAAGAGCATCGGCGGCGCGCCCCGTTTCCTCTAGCCGAGCAGGGTGCGCGCTTCCGCTGCGATGTCCCCGACAGTTTCGAAGGACTCCACGTCGGCGACGCTGAACTTGATCTTCAGTTCAAGTTCGACGGCGACGATGAAGTTCACATACATGAAAGAATCCCAGCCATCCACGTCGCTGCGCCGGGTGTTCAGGGCGAGCACGATCGAGTCGTCGCCGAGGAGGTTGCGGAGGATCCTCGTGAAGGCGGTCAAGAGGTCCTGGTCGGTCACGGCTGCTTTGCCTTTCTCGCAATGAATGTCGGCGGAGCGACGTACTCGGCGGTATTCAGGATCCACCGGCTCGCGCCGCCGGGTTCGGTTCCCGGACCAGCAGCAAAGCCGAGACCCTTGAACATTCCGCTCACCACGCCGTTGCGCTCGGTGGGAATGTATTCGGCGCGCAGAACCCGGATCCCGCGACCGCGCGCGGCCTCGACGGCGATGCTCATCGCCTCGTTCTCGAGCTGCCGCCCGAAGACCCGGCAGCTCATCACCCAGGTGTCGACGTCGAGAACTCCGGGGTCGTCCGCAGGGCGGAGGATCATCACGCTGACGAGCCCGTTATCGCCGAAGCGATCGGCGAGGCGGAACTGTAGCGTGATGTTTTCCGGGGCCGCCGCGAAGCGGGCGACCTCGTCGGCCGAGTAGCGCCGGGTGGTGGTGTTGAATTGATTCGTCTTGTTGATAAGCTGGGTGGCGCGCGCCAGGTCAACCGGCTCGATCGGCCCGTAGGTGACCGACATCGCCAGCCCACGCAGGAAATCGTCGACGCTCTGCGACTCCCCGCGCAGCGCCTTGCGCGCAGCGTTGGTCGCGTACTGTTCGCCGCGCCGCAGGTCGTCGGCGGTGAAGCTCACCGCCTCGAAGTATCCGGCGTCGGCGATGCAACGGACGTACAGAGCCGGGTCACTCGGCAGCTCGGGCACGGCCACCATCGGCAGGCCCTCGCGCACGCGCGCGCGCTCGACCGGGTTGTCGTCGACGAAGACCAGACTGTCCAGACCGATGTTGAGGCGCTGCGCAATGTCCTTGAGGTTCTCGACCTTGTCGTTCCAGTTCGCGACGAAAGCCGCAACATCAGGGCGTCGCAGCAGCATCTCCGGATGCTCCCGAAAGGCTGCTTCGGCCAATGCGGGGTCGTTCTTCGAGCAGACCGCCAGAATCACGCCGCGATCCTTGAGCAGCTTCGCGTAGCGCTGCAAGGCAAGGTGCGCTTCGCCCTGCGCGCTGCCTTCCCCCAGAATGATGCCGGCGGTCCCAACGTCACCGACGACGCCGCCCCAGAGCGTATTGTCCAGATCGAGGACAAGGCATTTCCTCGACTTCCCGCGCTGCGCACCGATGAGCCGGGCGATCAGCTCCCCGTAGCGCAGCGCCGCCTGCGGCGCAATTTCCATCTTGCCCTGCAACCAGCGCGCGATGTCGAACCAGGCATCGATGCCGTCGCGCGCACTCGCCTGCGCCAGGTCCAGCAGCAGCACACCCTCCCGCGCCGCGGCGTGGGCAAGCAGATCGTTCAGACGGGCGATCAGCCGGGAAGGCGCCGCGGGAACCAGCCGGTCGTAGCTGCCAAACAGCGGCTCCGATACGTCGAGGTAGGACTGCTGAATCACGGTCGCCTTGAAGGCACTGCGCGCATGACCCCAAACCTCGCGTAGCTCTTCGATGGCGCGCGCCAGCACCCCTTCCACTTCTTCCGCCGTGGCTGCGATCGGCACGCCCGAAGTGGCCTGCCTCGCGTTGAGCGAAAGCAGGATCAGGTCCGGCCGAAATTGGAGAAGCGGCGACGCCGGATCGAACAGCTCCTGCCGGTACTGGCCGTAGGAGCCCGAAAAGACATCGAGCCGCAGCTTGTAGCGAAGACCGGCGACACGAATGGCAGGCAACAAATGGTCGATGGTGTTGGTGGACAGAACCGCGAGACGCACGAGCGCGTAGTCGTCGATCGGCTCGGCGCCGCAGCGCACGAGCGCCCTGTCGAGCTGGATCGTCTCGACGAAGCCCAGCCTGGATTGCGCCAGCCTTGCCAGGCCGTCGAGGCGCGCGCGCGGTTCCGTTTCCGCGAGCGCGCTCTGCAGTTGAAGGCGGAAATCGCTCTGACCGGCGGGCTGGTCCATGAATGAGTATCCAGGCGTGGCGAAGCGGGCGAGAGCCTAGTCAGCCTTTCGAAGCCTGCGCAGCACCGACGCACCTTCGAATCCGCGGTCCGGCCTCCCGAAGGAAAGCCGCCGACCAGCGTTCCGCACTTGCTTCATCGAGGTGAGAACCATCGAACGTGCGCAAGCCATCGATCTGTGGCGCCAGCAGATCGTGCCCGAGTTTTGCGGCGATTGCCATTGCTTCGGCCCGCTTCGTCTCGACCGTCGGGACGATCGTAAGAATCACGCAGTTGGGATCGACGGGCAGCCGCGCAAGGAACTTCTCGCCGAGCCTGGCATATTGGTCCCAGCGCTCGAGATTGCTGGGCTGGCCGTCGGACACTTGCTTGGTCTCGAAGCGCCCGCTTCCCATCCGCTGCCATACGCCCGTTTCACGCGCACGGTACATGGCGACAGCGTTTCCGCATGCGACGGGCAGCGCGGCGCAAAGTCCCCTGTGCAACGACTGCCAGGTCCGCTTCTCCTCGTACCGTACTAGGATGTCGCGGCCTTGAAGAATCTGTTCCGTAGGCGGCGACACGCGGTCGTCGAAGAAACGATCGACATTGATCACGTAGACTTTCGCGCGTGGGCGGATCTTCGAGAGCAACGGCCCGAAGAAAGCGACGGTCTCGCTGTGACTGAAGCCGAGCAGGTAGTAGCGAATGCCGGGCCCGAAAAACCAACTGGCCGCCGCCGCGCCGCCGAATGCAAGCTGCAAGCGGCTGCTTCCGACGAACAAGACGTCGGCGTCGGCCGCCGCGCGTTGCGCCTGCGGTTCGAGGCCGAACCAGAACGCACCGTGGTCATAGTCCCCGTAGGTCCTGGCCGTGCAATCGGACAGGTAGGCGTTCGAGCCATAGCCGCTCGCTGGGCAGGCGAAGATCCCGTCGACGCGAAGCTTGTAGACGAACGTTCCCCCGAAGCTGCAAGCGATCAGCAGCACAAACAACGCCGGAACAGCCTTCCGGTACCAGGCAAGCTGACCCGGCTCGATGACGTCGGCGGTAGCGGGCATCTGCGCGCTTCGAACTGAACAAGTGTTGGAATCGCACCAAGCAGGAAAGGCGCAATTGCGAGCGTGCCGGATTGTAGCAGAACACCTTGCCGTTTGGCAGAATGGGACACCATGGATTCCGCCTGCTTTCTCAAAACCTGCCGCCGTCTCCGCATTGGCAAGCCGCTTGTGCCGTCCGCGCCCTTTGCGTGCAGCTCATGAAGCTTCGACGACTTGCGCTCACGTCGAGCCTCGGGCTGATTGCGCTTGCTGGCGTCGTTTTCGTGGCGGCGCGATTTGTCGTACCGGAACTGCAATGGCGTTTGCGAGTCGTGGAAACCAAAGTTCGCGGTGATCTGGAGGAGATCCCCCTTCGCAACCTGATCGCCTGGCTGGCGCCGCATAGCCCTGTCTATCTGGCCGCGGTTGCGGAGAATCCGAACCTTCACGTCTCCATCAAGAATGGAATAACCGATTCCGACGACGCAGCGCAAGGAAAAGCTCTGTACCTCAGGCACTGCGGACAATGTCACGGCGAAGGCGGCCACGGCAACTCCGGCCCGAATCTTCTCAGTGCGGTGTCGAACAAGTCGGACTGGTCGTTCTTCTCGACGGTTAAATGGGGCAAGGCGGGCACGTCGATGCAGGCGCAGCCGTTGAGCGAATCCCAGATCTGGCAAGTCCACGCGTACTTGCGCAGCGAAGTGCTCGTTGCATTCGGTCAGCCGAACGCCGGTGGCGGGAAGGGTGCCGCCCGTCGTGTCGTAGAGGTCGAGATGCGGCGGATCGTCGAGACCGACAAGACCCCGGGACAGTGGCTGACCTATGCTGGAAACTACGCCGGGCACAGACACAGCCTCCTCCCGCAGCTGACCAAGGGCAACGTCGGGAACCTCCGGCTTGCGTGGGTCGCCCAGCTGCGGCAGGTCGACCGGGAGCTGCAGGCGTCGCCCATCGTCGCCGACGGCGTGATGTTCGTCTCGGAATCGCGCGATGGCGTGGTCGCGCTCAACGCAAGGACGGGCGAAGTGATCTGGACCTATCGACGGCCCGTTCCGGACGGGCTATCCGTGTGCTGCGGCATGCCGAACCGCGGAGTGGCCGTGCTTGGGCAGACCGTTTTCGTGGCCACGATCGATTCCTTTCTGGTTGCGCTCGATGCCAACACCGGCAAGCAGCGCTGGATCGTGAAGGTCGCCGACCATCGCGACGGGTACTCCATGACTGGCGCTCCGCTCGCGCTGGGAGATCGTGTCGTCGTCGGCGTGGCAGGGGGTGAGCTCGGGATCCGCGGGTTCCTGGCCGCGTTCGACCCGGCCGAAGGCCGGCAGCTCTGGAAGTTTCACACCGTTCCGGGTCCGGGCGAGGCTGGCCACGACTCGTGGACTGGCGACGCGTGGAAGACCGGCGGCGCGCCCACCTGGACGGTTGGCGCTTACGATCCGCAGGAGGACGTCATCTATTGGGGCACCGGCAACCCGTCGCCGAACTTCCAGGCGAGTGCGCGGCCCGGGGACAATCTCTTCAGCAATAGCGTGGTCGCGATCGAGGCGAAAACCGGCGGGCTGAAGTGGTACTACCAGTTCACTCCGGAGGACGAACACGACTGGGATTCGAACCAGCAACCCATCCTCGCCGACATGGACTGGCAGGGCCGGAAACGTTCGGTCGTGCTCTGGGCAAACAGGAACGCCTTCTTCTATGCATTGGACCGGAGGACCGGGGAGTTCCTGTTTGCAAAGCCCTTTGTGAAGCAGACCTGGAACCTGGGATTCGACGCCAAGGGCCGTCCGCGCATAGCCGGCAGCGCGAGGCCCAGCGCTACGGGTGCCCTCGTCTGGCCGGCGATCATGGCGGCGACCAACTGGTGGCCGCCATCGTACGATGCGTCGAGGCAGCTGGTATTCGTCCCCTGTTCCGACGCCGCCGGGATGTACTTCCAGTCTGAACAAGTCAAGCACATGAGAGGCGAGTTCTTCGCGGGAAGCGCGGCATCCAACTACGACCGGAATTTGCCGGCGACTGCGTACGTCAAGGCGGTCGATGCCAGAACGGGAGACGTGCGCTGGCAGACCGTGCTGGCGTCGGGTTCGGACAATTTCGTGTGGACCGTCGGCGGTGTGCTCTCGACCAGGGGCGGCGTCGTCTTCGCCGGCTATCGCGATGTTTTCCACGCCCTCGATGCCGACACCGGAAAGGAGCTCTGGAAAGTCAATCTTGGCGGCCGCGTCCGCGGCTCGCCGATCTCGTTCCAGCTGGACGGCAGGCAGTACATCGCGGTTGCGGCCGGGCACTCGATGTTCGTGTTCCTCGTGCCTGGCCCGCAGCGGCACGGGTAACTTCGGAACCGTGCCCCTGACAATTCGCCGGGCACGTCAGTTCGAGGAGACCAGCCTTTCGTACTGCTGCACGCAGGAGACCCAGGTGCGATCCTTGCGCAAGCGCGCTTTCTGCTCCGCGGCCATGCGCGCGGCGGCATCGGGGTCATCGAGCATCGCGGCGATCGCGTTCGCACACGCGGTGGGATCACCCAATGGAAACAAGCGACCAGTTCGGTCGTTGGACACCATTTCCTGGTGGCCCAGGATATCCGAAACCACGATCGGGATGCCCGATGCGCCTGCCTCGAGAACCGCAAGCGGAAAAGATTCCGCCAGTGACGTCTGAACACAAAGAGTCGCCTTCGACAGAAGCAGCGCAACCTGAAACTGGTCGAGATCAACGAAAAGATGCACACGCCCGGAAAGTCCATGCGCGCGAGCAGCGTCTTCGACAACTCGTCGTTCGTTTCCGTCCGCGCCTGCAATGCATAGGTGCAAGGCCGGGTACCGGTCCTTGAGCAAGGCAAACGCGCGCAGGAGCAGGGTGTGATTCTTCCGCGGGATGAAAGCACCGACGCTCACGACAAACGTCGCGGGCAGCGGGCGCGGCAGAATCGTATCGGGTTTGCCGATGCCGTCGAAGACAGAAGCGTCGACACCGTTGAGAATGACATCGATTCTGGAGGCAGGGATGGCGAACTGCGACGACATGCGCTCGGCGAGGCCATGGGAGCATGCGACCAAATGGTCGGCCGACCAGAGCACGAAGGCCCGGACCAGACTCTCGATGCGTCCGTTGAGCGGCGCCACGTCGGTTCCGTGATAGGACAGTATGAGTTTGCCTCGAAATACGCCGAGGTGCTTCAGCACCGCTACGCCGAATGGCGCAATTCCGGGAAAGTGAAAATTCACGGCCTGGGCGTTGCATTTTTGTAGCAGGCGGAAGGTGTGCCATAAGCGCAGGGGCGCTACCACGATGGCCTTCAACAACCCAAGTGCCGACATTGACCCAAATATGGAGAACCTGAACCGGAAGGAGTCTGCCGATCGTCCGGGTGTCGAGTCTTCCCACGAATTGACCCCGATCAATGGTTCCAGAGTTCCTTCTTCCATCATTGCCTTTGTCAAATTCCTCACCACACCGTTGACTCCGCCGACGATGTGCAACTCCCAAGGCAATACCAATAGGTACGAGGGCCTTTGACCTGCCCTTTGCGTCATGAAGGACCTTTCGTGGCACTGGCCCGGATGCTTCATGAGTAAGGGGTCGGCAGCTTCACCCGAAGCAGCGTGGCCATAGGACACTTGCGCGTCCAGCACCCTTTTCGTGACATCGCCCCCCAGAACCGAAGCCATAACGCCCGCTGTCTTGGCCGCCAATACGCGCCAGTCGTGCTGCGCCGCGATTGCGCGGCGCACTGACACGCGCTCGTCTGAAAGGGCTTCTCCGCTCAAAGACGAAGTGATGGCTGCAACCCACTCCTCCACTCCGGATGCCAGGGAAATCACATGCGAGAAATCCCTGAGCGTCCTGATCGGAGTTGCGACAACCGGCTTGCCACTTGCCAGGTATTCGTGCAGCTTCAGAGGGTAGATACAGTCTGTGTAGTGGTTCACCCTGTACGGCATGATGCAAACATCCAGGTGCTGCTGATAGGCGGGCAGATCGGCCGCATCACGGTAACCGAGAACATGCACGTTTGGCGCCGCGGAAAGAGCCTCGAACTCGGCCTCTACTCCAGAGAGGTTGCCCAGCGGCCCAAGCAATACGAATGACCATGTGCTGCACCGCTCCGCAAGCCGGCGCAACAGGGAAATGTCGAGCTGTTTCTTTATGACGCCGGTGTACCCGATTCTCGGATGCCGGATTGCGCTCAAGTCCTGGGGTGGCTCCCGCCGCCGCGTGAATCGATCGTAGTCGACCCCGTTCGGCACCATGTACGTGCTGTCGTTGATGCCGCCTTTGCGTTCGGCGAGCTCAGACGAATGAATGATAACGGCGTCCGCCTCTCTGATTAGCTCAAGTTCGTCCGCAGCAATATTGGAGGGCGTCTCGGAAAACGTATATTCATCATCGATGTGATAGACGACCGCGTCGAACCACTGTCGCGATGCCAGTGCATCAACGTACGACGGCCGCCACAGGTACAACACTACTCGACTGCACCCCAATTTCCTCAGATACGACCCGGCTCTCGCATACCTGAAGGAACGCACAGCCCGACGCAGCCTCTGCGAGCCATGAAAATCGGGCAGCCACCGAAGCGGCTGGCACTTTGTCACGCCTTCTACACCGGCCGTCTTGATCGATTTCGTCCCTTGCGCGTCCTCCTGGATAGACCGCGCTTGGGAACGGCGAGCCAGGATGCGGCCCCGCGCTTCCATCGGCTCCAGCCAGGCTACTCGGAAGTACCGGGCCAGATGATGGAGCATGAAATGGCGCGTTGTCCAAACGCCATTCCAAGAATCATCGGTAACGGCAACTACTCCCACGTCTCCGACTGCCGGTAAAATCGCCTCTCCGTGCTTGATCATGTCCAGTTTCTATGCGTGCGCGCCGTTACGTCCCTCGGCCATCGCGGGGTCAATCAGATCGCTCACTCCGTATTCCCGATGTAGCGCTGCCTGAATCTCTGGTTCAGTTTATTGAGTTATGGCGGAAAAATAGAATCAGTAGACTATTTTTCGTGAGTAGTAAGCCTCGGCGTACTTATCAGGGGCATTGGATTCGACACCGCGCAGTCTCAGGATTGAAGAAAAAACATCCTCGGTGAACCAGTTCTTGGTTTTTTGGCTCTTGAAGCACTCTATGATGGTTTGAATTTTCTTTCGGGCTAAAGGCTCGTTCAAATGAACAAAAAAATTGGGCACCCCGAAATCTCCGTCATACTTGACAATCTCGTATTCGAGAATCAAGTGGTTTCGGAATGTGTTCCAAGTCAGCCCGGATACAAATCTGTGGTCCTGATGGAGATCTTCGCGATAGTGCGTCAGGATAAGATCGGGGAGGTAGGTTCGCTTGAGTTCCTCAAAGAAGTCCTTTATTTCAACTCCCACGTAGGGAAAATAGCCGTCTCTGAAATCCTTGACGACGATCTCTTTTCGTCGTGCGTTCGCCAAGAAACGATTGGCGCTCTCGACGGCTTCCGCCCTTCTCTGCCCCGAAGTCCCCAACACGACCCAGTAAACCTCAGTAGCAGGGTTTTCCTCCAGCAATCTGAGGATCGTCCCTCCGCACCCGATCTCGATGTCGTCGGCGTGGGCCCCGAGCGCCAGGACCTTCTTCGGCCCACTTCCGTCCTCGAGGATGGAGAGTTTCTGCATGCAATGCCCTTTATCGCACCGCGTCCGCGCTGGATGGCGCGGCTTGCGGTTTCCACACCTCCCACGGAACCTGGCCGCGCGAGTAAAGGTCCTCGAGAAGCTGCCTGTCCTTGAATGTGTCCATGCACGCCCAGAAACCATCGTAGGGGTACGCGCGCAACTTTCCCGCTGCGGCGAGGCGCTTGAATGGCTCCTCGACCAGTTCTTCCCCGGGTCTCATCCAGTCGAAGATTTGCTTGCGAAAGACGAAGAAGCCACCGTTGATCCGCATCCCCACGTCCTTCACGTGCTGGATGCTTTTCACGCGACCGCTATCCTCGACGCTGACGAGGTGAAAACTCTGTGTAGGGACGATGCCCACGAAAGAGGCCACCGCGTCGTGCCGCTGGAAGTCGTCGATCATGGCAGGCAACGGCAGGTTGGAAACACCGTCGCTGTAGTTCGCGAGAAACATCTCTTCGCCCTCGAGATGTGGCTGCACCGCTTTGAGCCGCATGCCGATATTGGAATTGAGACCGGTATCCACGAATGTGATCCTCCAGTCGTGGATGTCGCTGGCGAGGAGATCGACCTTGCGGCCGCCCTCGCTCATGACGAAATCGTTGGACATGGTCTCGTCGTACTTGAGGAAGTATTGCTTGATGCTGTCGGCCTTATAGCCTAGACACAGAATGAAATCCTTGTGGCCGAAGTGGGCATAGTAACGCATCACGTGCCAGAGGATCGGCCGGTAGCCGACGGCCACCATGGGCTTGGGCGTGGCCTCCGAGTATTCCCGCAGCCGCATGCCAAGCCCGCCGCAAAAAAGTACGACCTTCATCGGCAATGCCTCCAGTAAGCCGGGTTCCCGGCACGATACGCCATGATCGAGTGAATGTGGCCTTCACTCAAGAAGCGCTTGTGTTACCCCTCTCCTGGACCCGGTACCATTCCACGGTTCGCTGCAATCCGTCCTCCAGGGAAATCTCAGCTTGCCAGCCAAGGCGGGTGCGCGTGGCCTCCGCGTCCGCACGCCGCTCCACTTCAAAGGGACGCTCGGGCAACGCCCCGAACTGCGCGCCAACGATCGACCCTGACGCCCGCACAAGATGCTCGACCACGTCCCGCACGCTGACAAGCCGGCCGGAGCCCAGGTCAAGCTCTGCGCCCTCGACGCCAGCGCGGCCGCCGGCCAGCAGCAAGCCGCGTACCAGATCATCGACATAGACCCAATCAACCATTCGGTTGCCGCTGCTCAGCCTCGGCGCCCCCCCACGCAAGAGGGACAGGATGACATAGGGCACCAGTTTGTCGATGCGCTGTCCGGGTCCATAGATCATGAACGGGCGCGTAACTACCACCGGTGTACCGTAAAGCAGATGAAACATGCGGGCGAACCCCGTACCGGCCCATTTGGCTGCAGCATAGGGCGACGTCGGAACGGCGGGCGCTGTAACGGGCTCCTCGAGCGACGCCGCCAGCACCAACCGGCCCGCTCCTCGTTGCGTCACGGCGGTCAATACGTTTACGGTTGGAACGAACTCGCCCCACAAGCTGGGCAGAACCAAGTCCAGCTCCCGCGAACCGACGGCATGCCCGGCCAAGTGAAACACGACGTCCGGACGCGATGCTCGCAAGGCCTCTTCCACGGCAGCCATATTCGAAAGGTCCCCGGCATGCCACCGCGGGCTCTTCACCTCGGCACTCGGGGGGGTCCGGCTGACCGCATGGACTTCCGCGCCGGCGGCGGCGAGCGCGAGGCAGAGGTGCGATCCGAGGAATCCTCGCCCCCCCGTGACCAGAACGCGCTTGCCGGCGTACATGTCCTCGAAGGCCCTGCTGGCAACGGGACGCATTGCTACACCGACCCGAGCCTCCGCCGGCCCTCCTCCGGTTGCAGCGGCCACCACAGCGCGTTACGAAACCTTTTCGAGCGCGAACGCGGGAGGGGTCGCAAGCGCGATCCTCGGTGGCTCACTTTCGTAGCGCAGACACAGCTCTTCTGGAATATGTTTGAGATCCGTCGCTCGGAGATAATCACGCATCGTGGTACCCGTGCACTCGGAATCGATGTTGGTCGCGCCGCGGTGGGCCACGACGTCATCCAACTGGACTGTGCGGAAGTCAATGCTGAACCGCGCGCGCCCCGAGTCGTTTCGCACGGTGGAGTGCAGGTGCGCTGCCGAGAACACAATCATGCCACCCGGCGCCGGGAGCAGGCGCAGCTGCGGGTCGAGCTCCAACGGCTCTTCCGGCTTAGGCTGCTTGCGCGTATCCGTCTTGATGTGTTTCCCGGCTTCCTGGCGGCCAATCCTGTTCCATTCGGCATAGTTGTATTCGCGCGAGCCGTTGCGCACCGGCCGGTTCCAGTAGCGCGTGTGGAAGGCCATCGAGTTGGAGGGCTCAAGCTCGTAGATCGGAATCCACCAGTTGATCTGGCACATCGGCGCGGAGTACCAAGTATCGCGGTGCGGGTGGAATGCGTAGGCGATGCCCGAGGTGAGGTAGTTCTCGGAGGTGGAGGTACGCATGCGCGCCACATCGAAGTAGGTCTTCTCCGGATCGCATCCTGTCTCGCACAGAATGCCTTGGATGTGCTTCTTGGCGCGGGGATCGTGGATGAACTTCGGCTTGAGCACCGCGAGAAGGGCGGCGTAGTCTTCCACCGCCATCTCGAACTGTGCCCGCTCCGGATCACGACCACCGAACGCTTCCGCGATCAATTCTTTCGCGAGCTCGACCAGAGCAAGCGAGGCGCGCGTGGGGCTGAGCACAAAGAGCTGGCCGGCGTACAGCCTCTCGCGTCTAGCGTCGTCGGTCAGGCGTGGATCGAAGAAGACTGAATTCATGGCCCCCCTCCGTTGAAGCGCACTTGATGCAGCATAGCTTATCCGGCCGCCTTCGGCGAGCGGCGCCCCCGCATCGGTGCGCGACCCAGCTCACGTCCCGCGCTGACGCGGTGTGTCCGGGCACGCGACGAGTAGTCCGGCTGTTTCGAGGGCCCCCGCCGCGGCGAGCACGGCGGGAAACGCCAGCTTCGACCGTTCCGCGATGTCGAGGAGGGAGTGGTGCCCGTCGGAGAAGTTCAGGACCCAGAGCATGGCAAGCTCGGCGTCCTTGCTTTCGACATTACCTCCCATCGTCCGATAAAGTCCCCGCTTACCCAGCTGGGGCTCGCACTTTGGGTTCTGATTCATATAGCGCCTGTTATTTTCAAGTATATCCAGCACGGAAAGATACGTCTTGAGCGAATCGGCAAGATACTGGGGCTGAACCAGACTGAGATTGTCCGCCGACGTATGATATTCGGGATAGCGGCCCCACGGTGTCCTGGTCAGAGAACCCATCGGGAGATTGAAACCGGGAGAGCAGAACTGGCGCTCGTCGTAGCCGTAGGGTGAAAAGTCGGTGATTTCGTAAGGGCTGCCAGAGTGCTCGAGCGCATGGGTGACCGCCCTGTCGATCTCGGCGTCTCCGCGCCGGCTTTTCTTGTAATTCATCTTGCCGGAATCGCCGACGTTGGCGACTACCAGCCCATGCTTTATCCGGCCAACCGCACTCTCGTTCAATGCCAGCCAGGTTATAGCGCCGATCGTTCCTGGAATGAAGATGATTCTGTAGGAATACCGGAGCCGGCGGTCCCGAAGGGACCTTGCAAGGAAGGTGCTGAGAGCGATCCCGGAGAGATTGTCGTTGCAAATCGAAGGATGACAGATGTGACAGGAGATGAGCACCTCATCAGGACTTTCCCCGGGGACAAAGCACTCTGCGTAGGTCAAGTTCCCCGTTTCAAGAGAAGAGTCGACAACCACTTCATACAGACCCTCCTTGAGACTTTCGAGTTGATTCTGGCTGAGGCAAAATCCCCAGCGCTCCTGATAGTACGATGTCTTGTACGGAATCCAGTCGGGGTGATCGGGAAGGGTATGCAGATGCTCACGCAATTCCGCCAGCGGCATCCGTTTGCGGATGGGAGTGCTGTAGTTCAGAACATGCAAACTTGATTTCTTGAAATCGATGACTTTGATTCCATCGGAATTCTTGACGTAGGCATCTCTGATATTCCATTCCTTCGGGACCGTCCAGTCGAAAACCTGTGTGCCGGTCGGAACTTCATGGACTTTCAAAGGAATATGTTCGCCGATGCGGCGCAAGGTTTCCCGAACCCCGTTGCCGGTAATGCTGCGGCAGATCGGGTATAGCTCCCCGACAAGCTTGTACATCGGCTCGCCCACGTCAGTGGGGTTGATGTCGGCCTTGATATCGGACACGGCAATCGCCGTCATGTCGCCCGCCGAAAGTCGGGATAGTCCCTGTCTCGCTCGGAAATGACGGCCACCTCGAGCGGCAAGCGGATGCCGAAGAACGGATCGTTCCATCGAAACCCCCGTGCGCTTTCCTGCGAATAGAACTCGGACATCTGGTAGAAGACTTCGGTGTCGTCCTCCAGCGTGATGAAACCGTGCGCGAATTTTTTCGGGATGTAGAGCATTTTCCTGTTTTCGGCGGAAAGCGTAACCGCCAGGTGCTCCTTGAAGGTAGGCGAATCCGGGCGCAAGTCCACAATCACGTCGCATATCGCGCCCATCGTGCATCTCACCAATTTCGCTTCCTCATGGGGCGCCTCCTGGTAATGCATGCCGCGCAGGGTGCCTTTCTTGAGGTTGAACGAAATACTGCACTGGACCAGGCGCGGATTGAGTCCGTGCTCCTCGAATTCCTGTTGACACCACGTGCGTGCAAAAAAACCGCGCCGATCCTTGTGGGGCTCCGCCTCTATGATATAGGCACCGCGGAGCCTGGTTTCCTCGAAAATCAAGGCTCACCCTTCCCGCACGGGCTTACGCGCCCGTCCACTCCAGATTGCCATCCAGCATCCCTTTTTCCCGCAATCGCTTGAGCACCTCGAGCCGCATGTACTTGGAACTGCGAAAATTCCGGTCGCTGAAGCCCATCCCTTCAAGGCCTTCCTTGAGTTCGGCGATGGCGGTAAGGAGATCGATCTGGGGCTGGTGCTTGGGCGCAAGGCGTTCATACAAGGAAAAATCCACCCGATACGAGCGGTTGTCCGGCGGCGCGTTCTTGTTGATGGAAATGCTCACGCGCGGAACGACTTTTGCGACCGCCTCCGCCAATTCCCTCACCTGGTAGTTCCAGGTATTGCTCCCGACGTTGACCGCGAGAAAGTCGCCATGGACCTTATCCCTGCCGAGAGCCCAATCGAACGCGCGGCCCATATCCTTGACGTGTATGAGCGGTCTCCAGGGCGTGCCGTCGCTCAGGATGGTTATGTTCCCGGAGGTCACGGCACACGCGACGAAGTCGTTGACCACGAGGTCGAGGCGTAACCTGTCGCTCATCCCGCAGGCGGTCGCAAATCTGAGGCAGGTGACCGTAAAGTTTCCGTCAGCGATCTTCTGGAGCTCGACTTCGGTGCGGACCTTGGACTTTGCGTAGGCCGTCAGCGGATTCAGAGCCGATGTCTCCTTTCTCGGAGTATCGTCGGCCTGCCCGTACATGCTGCAGCTGGATGCGAAGACCAAGGCCTTGACTCCGGCCAGCTTGGCCTGCCTGGCCAGCTCGACGCTCGCCCGGAAATTGATATCGAACGTCACTTCCTCGAAAGTGTTGCCCATCGGGTCGTTCGATATCGCTGCCAAATGCACGACGGCATCCACCCCTTGCAATACTTCGGGCCGAAGCCGCCGCACGTCCGCAAAATACTGAATGTCGGCCCTGCACTCCGGAAGGATGTCCGCATTCGTCAGGCAGTGCGCAAAGTACCCCTTGTCTAGGCCGACCAACGTCGCCTGCGGATGGGATCTTCGAAGTTGTTTGAGCACGGACGGGCCGACATACCCCGTGTTACCGGTAATCAATATCTTCATATCAGCAATGTTCCACCGCGAATGTTCCGCTCATCGTGATTTTCCCCTCGGGCGCGGGCTTGCCACCAACCAACCGAAGATTTTCGGCCGGCTTACGGATAGACCGTCACTTCGGGAATGGGTACGACAAACCTGCCGCCCCATTCTCGAATGTAAGCGGCCTGCGCGCTGATCTCTTCCTTCAGGTTCCACGGCAGGATCAGCACATAGTCCGGGCGCGCGTCACGGAGTTTTTCCGGTGCCAGGATCGGGATCCGGGTGCCGGGCGTGAACTTGCCGTGCTTGTAGGGGTTGGCGTCGACGGTGAAATCCAGAAAGTCGGTGCGGATGCCGCAGTAGTTCAGCAGCGTGTTCCCTTTGCCGGGGGCGCCGTAGCCGACTACCCTCTTTCCGCGCTGCCTGGCGTCGATCAGGAACGTCAGCAGTTTGCGCTTGGTCGCTTTGACACGTTCGTCGAAGCCGCGGTAACACTCCTGGGTCAGGAATCCTTCGTCGATCTCGCGCTGGCGCAACTCGCGAATGCGCCCGGTGACCGCCAGTGCGGCGTTTTCCTGGTGGCGACCGTAGATGCGCAGTGAGCCGCCGTGTGTCGGCAATTCCTCGACGTCGAAAAGCGTGATGCCGTGGTGCGCGAAGATCCTCTCGACCGTCACGAACGACAAGTAGCTGAAGTGCTCGTGATAGATGGTGTCGAACTGGTTTTCCGCCATCAGCCGCGCCAGATGGGGGAACTCCATGGTGATCACGCCATGCGGCGCCAACAGGATCTTCATACCACCGACAAAATCATTGATATCCGGTACGTGAGCGAGCACGTTGTTGCCGAGCAGCAGGTCAGGCCGGCCGTGTTCCGCGGCGATATCTGCGGCGCTCTGAAGTCCAAAGAACCGCACGATTGAGGAGACTCCCTTCTCGATCGCGACCTTCGCAACGTTGGCTGCCGGCTCGATGCCCAGCACCGGCACGCCGTGCGCCACAAAATGCTGCAGCAGGTAGCCGTCGTTGCTGGCGATCTCCATCACTTTGCTGGCCCGCCCGAGCCTGAAGCGAGCAATCATCATTTCGGCATAACGGCGTGCGTGCTCGACCCAGCTGGTGGAATACGAAGAAAAGTACGCGTACTCGGTGAAAATCTCGCCGGGCGTGACAAACTCCTGCAATTGAACCAGGAAACATTGCCCGCACACGTACGCATGCAGCGGGTAGAACGGCTCCATCTCGGCAAGCTGGTCCGGGCGGACAAAGGACTCGCACAGCGGCGACATGCCGAGATTGACGAAAGTCGTCTCGAGTGGAGCGCCGCAGAAGCGGCAGGCAAAACTGCGAGCGCGAGCCAATGGATGCGATGGACTCACGGGTGAGGTCGCCATTGAGTCCATACGCCGAACTTTCCCTTGGTAGATTTGCGCCTTAGCAGCGCCTGTCTCGGCGACGGTAGCCGAGGAAGAAGATGGAGGAAATCTGCTGCATGGCTCGCAGCGATTGTCGCCTTTTTTACAACAACTGACAACCGCTGCGGATCGAGTTCGCGGGCGCGCGCGAGCCGGTTTACGAAGACGAGGACCGATTCGAGTCTGAGCCGACCCTATTTCTCCTCACGCTTAGGGCCGTTCGCCGTACTGCGGGATCGGCCGCCCCTCGATGATCGCGCCCCTGTCCGGCGCGCCGCCGGTAAAACCATCGGTGATATTCGGTATGACTACGCCCGTGTTCTTCGGTGCAGTCCCTGGCCGGAGAATAGGCGTGTAGCTTACCGTCACCTCGGTGTGATAGTCGGTACCGGGAAACACTATCGGGGTTACCCACGGGTCGCTTTCTGAAATGTTGTCATGGTCGTGCCGCCTGGTACTTCCGCTGAATACCGGGGTCGTTGCCAAGAGGTTGGTGAACGCGTCCAGAAGATTGGAAAACCCGCCTTGCGGCCACCGAAATACCGCGTTTGGATACCATGAGTTGTGAGTGAAGTCGACAGGGTCGTGACCGGAATTATCCAGGCGGAGCGTCTGAGTCCCGGCGCCCCGGTAGACCAATAAATTATTTCGGTATCCATAGGCGCTCTGATCACCGTTGTTGGCTTGATACCAGCCTGCCTCCTGCGACTGAGAATTGTCAAACCAATACCTCCCGGTGGTGCGTACGACCGTGTTGTTGTAGAGAAATTGCCCTGAGTTTTGACTGTTCCACTTGAACGGCGTACGGCCGGTGTTGATGGCTATGTTTCTGGCCGCGACGAACGGCCCGCCGAAGAGCGGGTCGAGCGAAACAAAGGTCATCGTGTTGCGGAGTCTGTTGTCGTAGAAAGTGATATTGCGCTGACCGTCGTCAACCTCGACACCATCGTCCCCCCCGAAAAGAACATCGTTCCGATAAAAATGAACTCCGACGACTTCGGTAAAGTGCTGGGCAAATGACATGCTGTCGCCGAACCCCTTTATGGTGTTGTTGAATACGCAGTTGCCGAAGCCGGGGATGCGTATGGCGTCGTCGTTCCAGGTGAGGTTCGAATCGATGTCAAAAGTTCCAGGCACGGTCTGTTTAGTCCAGGTGTTGTTGCCGGTGAATGTGTTGTCATACGCCAGGAATTCGCTGATTTCCACGTCGGCCGCAATGGCCGAATCGACACCGGTGATCGTGACCTTGCGGACCGTGATCCGCGTCTGAGACCTGGGGGCCACTTGATTGTAAAATTGTATTCCCTGGGAACTGGATGCGGTGCCGGAGTCGACACCCGAGCCCTGAAGAGTCATGTTCTCGATTACGATGTTCGACGCGGGCAGGATCTGAAGGACATGCGAGGGATTGGAGAGCACGACCCCCGTTCGCGATTGGCCCCTGATGTAGATCGGGTTGTTGTCGGCCCCGCTTACATTCAGTTGGAGATTGCTGACGGCGTACGTCCCGTTCGCAAACTGGAGCACGTCTCCCGCGACGAGGCCGTCGAATACAGCCTGGATCTGGAGGCTCGTCGAGCCGGCCGTGATATTTTTGGTGGGCGTCCCGGCCGCAGCGGGGAGTGCGCGCGTGGTGTGGGTGAGCGTCTTGACGTTGGTCGTGGCGCCGCTGTTGACCGTGACTTCGACGTCGTAGGAGGTGCCGGGGGCGACGTCGATGATCGGCCAGGCGAACGCGTCCGGCACGGAGCCGGCACCGGGCGTCAACGCGAGGTCCGGCCTTATGCGGTAGAGAGGATGGCCTGTAATCCACGTCGGGGAGCCCGTCGGTCTGTAGCGGACCATCGCCGTCGCCGTCTGCGGCAAGGGCCCCGTCACCGGCAGGATGAGCGAGATCTGCTCGGGCGTGGCTGGACCATCGTGCGCCAGGGCGCCGAGCGGTAACACGGTGCCTGATGCGGCCTGCGTAGTTGCGCTTGCGATCGAAGAAAATCCGGAGACATTCCCTGCTCCGTCCGTCGCTCTCACTCGATAGAAGTAGGTGGTGCCCGGAAGAAGCGAGGAGAAATCGCTGTAGGGTGACGCTGACGGGATGGAAATCTGGGCGAAGGTCGTGCAGCCGGCCCCCTGGCAGCGCTCGAGGTGGTAGCCTGTTACGCCGACGTTGTCGGTCGACGCGTTCCATGTCAGGTCGATTCGCGCATCACCCACCACCGCGGCGACGAGGCCCGTAGGCGTGGACGGCGGGGTCGTGTCATTGCTAACCGGGCTTGAGGTCGTGACGTTTACACTCGTCGAGCTCGATGAGACATTGCCGGCCGCGTCGCGCGCGGCTACCGCATAGCTGTAAGTTGTGGCTGGGGCGAGACCCGTATCCGAAAAGTTCGTGGTAGCAGGCGTCGCCGTCTGCGTGCCATCGCGTCGGACGATGTAGCCGGTCACTCCGACGTTGTCGGTTGACGGGTTCCACGACAGATTGACCGCGCTCGAACCAGCCGCCACCGCGCTGATGCCGGTTGGAGTGGTAGGCGGAGTGGTGTCGGCCGAGGCTGCATCGGTCGTGGCCGCCCCCCCACTGCAACCGGCGAACGCCAGGGCGAGCACTGTAACGAGCAGCAGAGTCTTCATGCGCGGCATCAGGAACCTCATTAACGAGCCGGGACGGCGATGTCTAACGGCGTCGCCGCTAGTGGAGCCTCAGGAACCAGGCGTTTCCAGTGGCGCACGACAAGCCTGGGTCCACCGAGTAGCACGGCACATAGACAGCCCCGTTCAATCTCGGCACGTAGAGGAACTTGTTATAGGGCCCGTTTACAGTTGAGGGTACTGATGCACCACCAGTCGTAACAAGCGTCGTAACCTCAAAAGTCGCTGCATTGATCTGGTAGACCGTTCCACCGGCACCGGCCTTCCGGACCAGGAAGCGATCTAGCGCTGCCACATAAACCATGGCTGCCTGACCAACATTGGCCACATCGGAAGCGTTTGCTCCGCTGAGCGCCGCAGCGGCAACGCTGTTGGTCGACAACGTGTAGAGGTGGTGGTCACCTTGTTGTCCTCCCAAGATAAATATGCGACCGCGAGAGGTATCAAAGGCAGTCAACGAATCGCTCCCAGAGCTGGGTTGGCCCGTTGGACTTAGGTCGCTAGTAAACGTGTTTGAGCTACGATTCCAGCGGCCATACTTCTGGTTAACGTTGAGGTAAATGTCCCCAGTAAAGGGATTGGCAACGGCAGCTCCTATTCCCGTTATGCCGAAAGCCCCCGATTGATCCGGATGCGTTCCCGCTGCGCTGTAGCTGTTCGCTCCAATATTATAGGAACTCGTTGCGTGGAACCATCCGCCGCCGCTGCACGACCAGGCACCGCCAAGCAGCATGATGCGATCGTCGAACTCGTTGAACGTAACACCGTAGTAAGTGTGTCGTGATGTTGGCCTGCCGTCGGCGTAGTAAGCCGAACAGTTCGTGCGCTGAGCGTCCGGCGTCGGCGCAAGAACTTCGGTCCATACCGGTTGAGCGCGTTCGAGATCGAGCACATCCACTTCGTTTCCCGAGTAGTCATTGTGGCCGCCGTTGGCTACTGAATAGACCTTCGACGTGCGGGTATCGACCACGAACGAGGTCCATGCGATCACCTTGCTCCACGCGCCAGCAGGGTGCGCTCCATCAACACTCACCATCGCTGTATTCGGAATCTCATACCATTGACCCATCGCCAATGCGTTCACCCAAACCGGCAGGGCTCCTGGCGGAAGCAATACCGAGACAATCACTGACGCGTTTCCGGCCCCGCAGGTAAGATTGAATAGGGTGGTGGTCGTCAGCGCGCTGGTAGACTCGCTACCGGTAGGCGCCTTGGTGCCCGACCAGCCGCCCGAAGCAGTGCAAGACGTGGCGTTCGTCGAGGACCAGCTGAGTGTTGAGGATAAGCCGTTCGCGACAACGATCGGGCTCGCCGTAAGCGACACCCCTGCCGGTGGTGGTGGTGGTGGTGGCGGCGGCGTGCCAGGCACGGTGACCGTCGCCGACGCGCTTCCGCTACCTCCCGAGCTGTCGTTACAGGTAAGAAAGTAGTCGCTACTCGCGGTGAGCGGGCCGGTAGACTGGTTGCCGGAAGTCGCCTTGGTACCCGACCACGTGCCCGAAGCGGTGCAGGAAGTCGCGTCCGTCGAGGACCAGGTGAGCGTCGAAGTCCCGCCGCTCGGGACTGATGTGGGGTTCGCCGCAAGCGACGCGGTCGGGCCAGCGGAACTGTCCGAAGACTCGGACTGTTTGGCTCCACCGCAGCCGGCGAACGCCAGGCCGAGCACGGGAACGAGCAGCAGCGTCTTCACGCGCAACATAGGGACATTCATCATATGCTTCCTGGCGCCGATGCCCCAATTGAACCAGGTTTCATGCAGCCGTCATAACCCATTGCATTTGCTGAGCGGCAGTTTCTCACGTTCGATATCACATTTTCGGCCCCGCAACTGTGCAAAATAGCAGGCGGCGAGGGGGCGCAGCGTGCTGCCGATCCTGCGGGGTACGGTGAATTCGCGGAAAACCAGGGATAACATGCGCACGCCCCACTTATCACAAAAAAATAGCAACGCGCCGGCGGTATTTTAGTACAAAAACCCGCTTTGCGCCCTCTTGGCAATCGCCAAAAAGTGGCTTGCAAGATAACTGCAACGAAGATTGCGCGGCCCAGGTGGAAGCTACAGGCTGCAGACCCGGTCGTGTCAGCCGGATCTTTGCCTGCGGTTGGTCGTTGAGTCCGGCCGCGGCTGTTCGCTATGGCTTTGAGCGAGGTTTCGCAATTGCGTTTCAATTGCCTCTAACCTCTTGTCGATAGATTCGAGCGCCGGCGACATTCCCTCGAGCTTGCTAACCTGGGCAGCAAGCGCAGCCAGCGCTTGAGAGTGCTCGCGCAGGATCCCTTCGACTCCACCCTCAACCGGGCCACGCGTTGTCCTCAGGCGGCGTTCGTCGACGCGCTGGGAGTAGTGAGGCCATTGCAGCTCCTTCGCCGCCGCCTCCACGACCTCCACCGTGATTTCCGGCAGATTATCGGCACAGGCGCAGGTCAGCGCAGTGTCGCACAGCGTGTTGATCAGGCGCGGAATGCCTCCGGTGTATTCGTAGATGAGTGGCAGGATCTCCGGAGAGAACAGCGTCTGGTTCGATGCTCCAACAATGCTCAGTCGGTGGCGGATGTATTCGGATTGTTCCTGTTCGCTCAGGGCGCGAATATGGTAGCGCAGCTTTACGCGCTGCAACAATTGCAGCATTTCCGGATGGTCGAGAATCTCGTTCAGCTGCGGCTGGCCGGCGAGAATCACGTGCAGAATTTTCTCCCTGTGCGTTTCCAGCTCCGCGAGCATGCGGATTTCTTTCAGCACCTTCCTGCTCAGGTTGTGCGCTTCGTCCACGACCAGAACGATCTGCTTGTGTTGCAGGAACTGCTCGATGAGGAAGCTGTTGAGCATGTCGAGCAGTTGGCCCTTCCCCGCATTGAGCGGATTCAACCCGAATTCCAGCAATACCGCCTGCAGGAATTCCACCTCGTCAAGCTGCGTCTGCAATACTTTCGCAACGACGACATTTTCGTCCAACTCCGAAAGGAGCTTCTGGATCAGCGTCGTCTTCCCGCAGCCGATTTCCCCCGTGATGACGACGAAGCCCTCGCGATTCCACACGCTGTAGTCCATGTAGGCCTTGGCGCGGCTGTAAGACTCGCTCATGAACAGGAACCCGCTGTCCGGGGTAAGCCGGAATGGCTGCGCTGTGAGGCCAAAATATTCCAGATACATGCCTGGCTACCGCCTGAGTGGGCTGCTACTGTAAGCCAATTTCAGCGTCACGCGCCAGTCCACGAAATCGTTCAGGAACATCGAACTCGATTGCGCAAAGCGTTCAGCTCCAACCAGGATGTTCACATTCTGGTTCAGGCCGTAAGTCGCGATCACGCCGCTGTTGCGCACCTGGTCCTGCCGAAAGGGGTCCGGAAACGTACGCCTCGCGTAGTCCGTATAAGCATGGATTCGCGCCGCGTCGGAATAGAGCCAATCGCAGTCGATGCGCACGCTACGCTCTTCGTAATCCTGGAGATCCGGTTGCAGGGATTCGACACTACGCTCGAATCTCCGCAGGGCGAATCCGCAGTACCTGAAGCTCCGATTCTGGTAGCTAATATCGCTGCTCCTGCTGTAATAAACGTCCCTCGTGGCCACTATGGTGGATGGCGTCGAAGGCGCGCCGGCCGGCGATTGCGTGGCACTCGTTACCCCTCCAAGCAGTTCCCTGCTGGTGTTCAAATACTCTCTCGCAAACGACGCCCGGAATGACGATTCTGGCGTAAGTTGACGCAAGAACGTTAGTCGCGTAAGTCTGGCGTTCCTGTCCCCTGCTCCTTCTTGTGCGACGCGGGCGGTACCGGCATCGATCGTCAGGACGCCGAGAAACGGACGTGTCTCAAAGCGCAGGAACCGCTGTTCCAGTAGTGTATCGCCGAAAGGGCCTGGGTCCAGGTTGATCAGACGTGTTGCGACATAGTTCAGGGACAGCGTCGTCAGCTCCGAAACCCGGTGCACCCAGCCCGTGCGGGCCGAGTAGCTCCTGGTGTCGCCCGGCCCGTCGATGGTGTACCGGGTGTATCTGGCAGCGATATCCACATTATTCGTAGGATCCAGGCGAAAAGTGAAATCCGGACCCGTGCTCAGGGAATTTGCATTGGTACGGTTGCTCGGCGTGTCCGGGGCGGTGATATTGAGCTGCACCTGACGGGCGACGTCTTCGACGGTCCAAGTGAATTGTTGCGGCGAAATCGTCCACACCGCCGCCGCGTTCACGTTATAGATCCTTTCGTCGCTGTAAGTATTGCGAAGGTAGTCGCGCTTTTCCACCTGTGCCTGAAGGCGCGCACTCAAGTCAACCGAGCGTTCCTGATAGGCCAAGAGGCCGAATAGCGATTGGGTCCATTCGGCGATCGGGTTATCCCGGACACGCGTGACGTTGCTCTCGTATACCAGCGAATATCCCGCCCCGTAGACGAGCTCCCCCGCCAGGACCGGGGCGCCACAGAATCCGGCCAAACACAGCGTCCCCACGCACCACGTTCCGAACCAGCGGGTGCTTGCATGACTCCAACCACTCACCCAGGTGACCTCGATAGTTCCGTTAGCAAGCAGCCTGGCTAGAACAGCCGTTCGGGAACCGTGATCACGTCCCCAGGCCGGACAAACAGGTTGGTTTCAAGCTGGCCCTTGTTGAGTACGTCTCCAAGCCAGATCTCGAACACTTCCGTCTTGTCCTTGAGCCTGCGGTATAGCTTGGTTCGATTGGGCGATGCGAAATCGTTCACGCCGCCGGCCTCGAGCACCGCATCGAGAACGGTCATTCCCTGACGGTAGGGCATCGATCGCGGCGTACGTACCGCACCGGTCACGCGTACGCGCGAGAGGAATTCGTTCGAACGCAATTCCGTTACGGTTACGACAACATTGGGCTCGCGAATATAGGAGGAGAGTTGTCTCTTGATGGTTTCAGCCAACTCATTCGGCGTGCGGCCACCCGCCTCGACATCCCCAATGAGCGGCACGGAGATTTTTCCATCCGGCCGTACCGTCACGGTCACGGTCACCTCCGGGTTGCGCCACACGGTCACCAGCACCCGATCGTCCACGCCGATGCGGTAATCTCCCTCAGTATTCGCGACGGGCTGACCCGCGTTAACAACGGGTGCCGGGGGCGCGTCCATGTCCGCGCAACCCGCCAGGACCAGTGCGAACGCAGAAATTCCGATCCACCGCAATCCGTTCATCGACCCCCCTCGCGACGCCCTTGTTTCCTCACCCTGGAATCCTTTGTTACTCTTGTGAAAAAGAACCCGGCGCGCACGCAGTATAAGCGCCTCATCTGGAAATGGCATCCGGACCGGTTTCGGCTAACGTCGCCCGCAAGGAAATCGCGGAGGAGCACAGCAAATCGGACCACGCTCGCCTGCGAGGCATTCGCGAAATGCCGCCGATGGAGCCTGTGGCGGCGATCGTGGTTGCATGACCTGCGAAACGCCGGCCGGGTACGCGGTCGCGCCAATTTTCGCTAGGCGGGGTCTAAGGCGCACCGACTCTGACTGAGGGCGATACTTGGCACAAGCGCTGCGCCTTGTGCACGAACGTTCAACGCCGTGACACTTTGCACCTAGCGTGCGCCTTGTCCGAACAAGACGACCTGGGCTGTCTGCAAGAGAATGACCAAGTCAAGAAAGAGCGAGTGATTCTTCACGTAGTAAAGATCGAATTGCAGCTTCTGCACCGCGTCGTCCACCGACGCCCCGTAGGGATAACGAACCTGCGCCCAACCCGTGATACCCGGCTTGACGGAGTGCCGGCTTGCGTAGAAAGGCACTTTCCGGCTGAGGTCGTGCACGAACGGCGGGCGT
>Ga0137394_10000193_pt1 | contig 42223 bp, 34 predicted proteins | sample czobulk116metaG_FD_108278 | JGI IMG/M metagenome (GOLD analysis project Ga0137394, IMG submission 108278) | Vadose zone soil microbial communities from Angelo Coast Range Reserve, California, USA - czobulk1.16 metaG | ecosystem: Environmental > Terrestrial > Soil > Vadose zone | place: USA... | reverse complement strand
GCGTCGGGCTGTCCGAATTGCTGAGCCCCCGGCTCGTCAGTCGCCCATCGGCCGCGCTGGCCCTGATCTTCATCTACGCATCGGCCGCGAGAGCCACGACATCCGCAGCTGCACGCGTCGTGATGAGGTTGGTCCAGAACGATCCGCAGCGACGCTGGCGACCGGACATGAGGTCGTGGTCGACCTCAAGCGTTTTCAAGGACGCGACAGATGCTGATTGATTGCTCGATCAATCGGCCATCGGCGACGGCAAATCCGTAATCGGCAATCCGCGAACCGCAATCCGCAGGCCGCTCCGCGATCCGCAATCCGCCCCGCAATCCGCAAATCCGCCGCAATCCGCACTCCCCAATCCGCAACGAGCTGACCGTCCAGGTAGCCAATCTGCCCGTTCAGACCAGCCAGCGCCCGTTCGCTGAAAATGTAATTGCGTTAAGGCGTTTGTCCTCTATTATTTGCCGCATGCACAAGCCTATCAAGTACGTCGAAAAGGGCCTGTCGATCGCCGCCCGCGGGGCGTGGGGCGTGTTCAACACGCTCAACAAGATCAACCAGCGGCCGTCGTTCACGCCGAGGTGGTCGGACAAGCCGCTGCTGAAGTCCTACCAGAAGACGAAGCCACCGCTGGGCTGGCCGCGCGAGACCGACTCGCTCTGCCCGACGTGCACGCGCGAGGCGCGCCAGGCGATTCTCGACGGCAAGCAGGATGTGAGCGTCCTGCTGAACGAGAAGGTCGGCGAGATCAAGGCGACCATTCTCGAGCGCGACGGCAAGATCCTCATGGTGAAGGACTGCCCCATCCACGGCCACTTCGAGGACGTGATGGCGATCGACACGGCGTTCTTCAAGCACCTCGAAGAGGTGTTCCCGGGCCGCGACATCCGCGCGCACAACGACGAAACGCTGCACAACCACGGCAGCAGCACGATCAAGCACGGCCGCGGGTCGGTGCTGACGGTCGATCTGACCAACCGCTGCAACATGATGTGCGATCCCTGCTTCATGGATGCGAACCAGGTCGGGTTCGTCCACGAGTTGTCGTGGGACGACATCAAGATGGTGCTCGACAACGCGATCAGCATCAAGCCGCGGCGGCAGATGTCGGTCCAGTTCTCGGGCGGCGAGCCGACGATCTCGCCCTACTTCCTCGACGCGGTGCGCTACGCGCGCAAGGTCGGCTACAACAGCGTGCAGGCGGCGACCAACGGCATCGAGTTCGCGAAGCGTCCCGAGTTCGCGAAGGAGGCGGCCGAGGCCGGCCTCCGCTACGCGTATCTGCAGTTCGACGGCATCGGCAACGCGGCCAACTCGCATCGCCGCGTCGGCAACCTGTTCGACGTGAAGCTGCGGGCGATCGAGAACCTGCACGGCGCGGGCGTCGACATCGTGCCGGTCGTCACGATCGTCAACGGCGTGAACAACGAGCAGGTGGGCCGCATCATCGAGTTCGCGCTCGACAACCCGAGGACGATCAACTTTCTCTCGTTCCAGCCGGTCTCCTTCACCGGCCGCGACGAAGAGGTGACGCCGGAGCGCCGGGCGGCGCAGCGCTACACGCTGTCGCACCTCGCGCACGACGTGAAGAACCAGACCGGCATCGGCGAGCCGGTGCGCGACTGGTTCCCGATTTCCTTCATGGGCAGCTTCACCGACTGGGCCGACGTGACCCACGGCGCCGAAAAGGAATTCGGGCAGCTCACGTGCGGCTGCCACCCGAACTGCGGCGTCGGCATGGCCATCATGATCGACAAGGAAACGAAGGAAGCGGTGCCGGTCACGAAGTTCCTCAACGCCGAGCAGCTCGCCAAGGACGTCGCGGCGGTCAGCGACGCGGGGCGCGGACGATCCCTCTCGGTGTTCGGCATGGCGCTCGCGCTCGTCCGCAACTACGACTCGTTCAATTCGCCCACGCACTTCAAGCTGACCGACCTGCTGAAGAAGTTCGACAAGACCTTCGGCGCGACCAAGGCGGCCGAGAAGGGGAAGTACGGCAAGGTCGAAGGCGATCGGACACGGGCGGACATCGAGAAGCGCCGCGCGGACCGCTGGAACTTCCTGTTCATCGCCGGCATGTGGTTCCAGGATCTGTTCAACTACGACTTCCGCCGCACCGAGATGTGCATCATTCCCTACGCCACGCAGCAGGGTGAAATCTCCTTCTGCGCGTACAACACGGGCGTGGGCTGGCGCAACATCATCGAGAAGATGCACATGACGGCGACGCTCACCAAGTGGTACGAGGAGCACGGCCGCCACGAGATCTTTGCCGGCGGCAAGGCGGTGCCGCTCAGCTCGACGGCGCACTCGCTGAAGCTGAACGAGGAAGCAGTGCGCGCGGGCGCGCAGCACGACCTGGACGATCTCGGCATCGCGAAGAACGCGCGCGAAGAAAAGGCGGCGGCGCGCAGGGCGAAGACGCCGGAGGAGCTTGCCAGAGAGGCGGCGCACAACGCCGAGATGGCCAAGCTCTACGCGCAGCACGTCCTCAAAGAGCAGCCGACGCTGCAGATTCAGGGTCTCGGCGGCAGGAAGAAGTCGTCGGAGCCGGCGGCGGTGCTGCAACAGCCGATCGTGTAGGGATTCGGGATTCGGGATTAGGACTCGGGATTCGCAATTCGCGATTCGACACCCGAAAGGGCCGGCGGGCCACCGCCGGCCCTTTGTTGTTTGACGTGTGCAAATTGTCGCAGCCAATCCCCAATCCCTACTCCCGACAGGAACAGGAACGCCAGCCCGGCCCGTAGCGTATTCACAGGCAGGAGCGCATAATCGGCCTCTCCCCGTGTCACTGCAGCCCGGTGCCCGTCTGGGGCCGTACGAGATCGTCGCCCTCCTCGGCCGGGGAGGCATGGGCGATGTGTATCGCGCGATCGACACGCGCGTCGCGCGGACCGTGGCGGTCAAGGTCCTGCCGCCAGAGGCCGCGGCGCACCCCGATCGCCGCCAGCGGTTCGAGCGCGAAGCGCGCGCGGTCGCGCGGCTGAATCATCCCCACATCTGCGCGCTGTACGACGTCGGCCGGCAGGACGACCTCGAGTTCCTGGTGATGGAGTACCTGGACGGCGAGACGCTTGCGGCGCGGCTGACGCGCGGGGCGCTGCCGCTCGACGAGGCCCTCAAGCACGCGTCCGCGCTGGCTCAGGCGCTCGCGCGCGCGCATCGCGAAGGCATCACGCACCGCGATCTGAAGCCGAGCAACGTCATGCTCACCGAGTCGGGCGTCAAGCTCCTCGACTTCGGGCTCGCCAAGCTGCGCGAGCGCGAGGAGACCGGGGTGCCGGCCTCTCCCCTCGACGAGCAGTCGACCGGCGAGGCGCTCAGCCCCGAGGGCACGCTGGTCGGCACCATCGCGTACATGTCGCCGGAGCAGCTCGAAGGGCGCCCCGTCGACGCGCGGACCGACATCTACGCGCTCGGCCTGATCGTCTACGAGATGATCACGGGGCATCGCGCGTTCGCCAAGGGCAGCCAGGCGGGGCTGATCGCTGCGATCCTCATGGAGGATCCGCCGGCGATGACCGCCTTGCAGCCGAAGACGCCGCCGTCGATCGAGCGGCTCGTGCTCACGGCGCTCGCCAAGGATCCGGACAAGCGGTGGCAGGACGCCGGCGATTTCGCGCGCGAAATCGTGTGGGCCGCGACCGGATCGCACACGACCACGGTCGACGCCGCGCGGAGGTCGAGTGGGCCGCCATTGCCGCCATGGACGCTTCCGGTCACCGCCGCCGCCCTCATCCTCGCCGCGATCGGCACGTCGGCCGTGATCTGGAACCGCTCACGCACTCCGCAATCCTCAATCCGCAATCTGGTGATCCTTCCCTGCCGCGCGGGCGGCGATCCGAGGACAGAGGCCTATTGCGACGGTCTGACCGACACACTGAGCGCCAGGATCACTCCGCTCGCCGTCGCGCGGGGCCTGCAGGTGACCTCCACGCTCGAGGTCCGGCAGCGGGGCGTGCGCGACGCCAGCCAGGCCCGCCGCGAATTCGGGGCGACGCTGATTCTGGACGGCAGCATGGTGAGCGCGGCCGGCGCGCTGCGCGCCAACTACGTGCTCGTCGACGCGACCACGCTCCGCCAGGTCGACGCGGTGTCTGCGACAACCCCCGCCGGCGATCCGTTCGCGCTGCAGGATCGGATTGCCATCTGGGCGGCCGGCGTGCTCGACTTGAAGCTGAACGCCGACGAGCGGCAGGCGCTCACGGCCAGCGCGACCAGGACGCCCGGCGCGCTCGAGCTGTACCTCCAGGGCCGCGGCTATCTGCTCGAATTCGAGAAGCCGGGCAACATCGACCGTGCGATCGAGGCCTTCAACGGCGCCACCGCCCTCGATGCGGGCTACGCGCAGGCGCACGCCGGGCTCGGCGGCGCGTTCTGGCGCAAGTACGAAGCCTCACAAGATGCGAGCTGGGTCGAGCAGGCGCGCGCGGCGTGCGCGCAGGCGCTGGCGCTGGATCGGCAGCTGCCCGCGTCGCACGTCTGCGCCGGCACCATCGCGCTCGGCACCGGCCAGTTCGCGGCTTCCGTCGAGGAGTTCCAGAGCGCCGTCGACCGTCAGCCCACAGACGACGAGGCAACCCTCGGTCTTGCCCGCGCGCAGGCGCGAAGCGGCGCGGTCGGCGAGGCGGAACAGACCTACAGGCGCGCGATCGCGCTGCGGCCGCAGTACTGGGCGACGCACCTGTGGCTCGGCACGTTCTACCGCGAGCAGGGTCGCTACGCCGAGGCGGTGCAGCGATACGAGCTGGCGCTCGCCCTGACGCCGGACAACGCGCGCGTGTACTACATCCTCGGCGGATTGTACGGATCGATCGGGCGGTACGACGATGCGATCGCCGCGTGCCGGAAGTCGGCGGAGCTCGTGCCGAGCTGGGATGCGTATTCCAACTGGGGCATGACGCTGTTCCGGATGCGCCGGCTGGACGAGGCGGTCGCCCGCCTGGAGGTCGCCCGGCGCATCGGGCCCGAGCACTATCGGCCCGTTGGCAATCTCGCGCGCGCCTACTACTATTCCGGCAGACGCGGCGAGGCGCTCGCGCTCTACAGGCGCGCCATCGAGCTGGGCGAGCGGACCCTGGCGGTCAACCCGCGCGACGTCGACGCGCGCGTCAGCGTGGCCGGTTTCCACGCGAAGTCCGGCGACCGGCGCAGCGCAATCGATCACGTCGGCCGGCTGCCGCCCGACCTTGGTGATCCGCACGTGCTGCTGTTCGGATCGTTTGTTTTCATCGACCTCGGCGATCGCGACGCGGCGTTTGCGTGGCTGGAGCGCGCGGTCCGGCGCGGTCTGGCAGCAAACGAGCTGCGCGAGTGGATCGATCTGGATCCGTTGAAGACCGACGCGCGCTTCAATGCGCTGGTGACGAAGTAAATGTGTGAACAGGAGGAGAGCCATGGCTGACACGATCCCCAGCCTGTCGGCGGGGCCGAAGTTGTCGCATGTCGAAAAAGGCGTCCACATCCTGCGGCTGTTCATCTACGGAGGCGAGAGCGGAGCCCCGCCGCCGGACAGCGCGGTCGGTGACGTCACCAAACAGATCGGTCCTCCGAAGCCGACCGACATCGTCGTCTTCGACCATCAGCCGTGGCACTTCGCCGGCGGGGCGCTCAAATCCCACCCGCAAGTGCACGTCGATCATCCCGAAACGATTCTTCAGCTGTCGATCTCGCGGGGCGAGAAGGCCGTCTGGTGGAGCGAGGAACACTTCACGATCAGCGACATCGACTACTCGCACCACTCAACGCGGGTCGCCGGAGCGCCGAAAAATCCTTTCAGCGCGCCGTTCGAAACGGTCCCGGTAGACGATGGCAAGGGCAAGACGATTTTCGTGTCGCGCTCGACAGTGCCGGTGGCGCAGTCCGAGGGACAGATGTACAAGATCAAGTTCAACATCGGCGGCGAGAACATCGACCCCGACATGTCCTGCGGCGGATAGTCGGAAAGGCGCGACGCGCGCGCTGGGCGGGCCTTGGATGTAGGGCGACCCTTTCGGGGTCGCCTTCGATCCTCCAACGCCATCGAGCGGCTACGAAGCGGGGACGACGGCGATGACTTCAATCTCGAGCATCAGCTCCGGACGCGCGAGGTACACGACCTGCACGAGCGTGCTCGCGGGCGTCGTCTCCCCGAAATAGCGGGCGCGGACCTCGCGGACCGCCGGCGCCTTGTCCATGTCGGTGATGTACGTGTTCATCTTGACGACGTCGGAGAACTTCGCGCCTGCCGCGGCGAGCGCCGCCTGCAGGTTCTTGAACACCTGCTCGGCCTGCACTTTCATGTCGCCGGCGCCGACGATCGCGCCGTCCTTGTCGAACGCGATCTGGCCGGAGATGTAGATTGTCTTCACCGGGCCGGTGACTTCGACGATGTGCGTGTAGCCTGTTGGCTTCGACAAGGTCGGCGGATTGCTGCGTTTCACTTGCTGCGCGCGCGCCTGCGCCAACGCAACGATGGGCAACAGAATGAATAGCGACGTCAGCATCACACGCATTACGATCTCCCCGCTCGCCTGAAAGGCTCGCGCTCCCTTTTCCCTGCCCGCCCTACCTGCCCTGTCTGCCGCCCCCACCCTGCCTGCCCTTTTTCGGCGGCTTGGGCGGCGGACCCGGACGGTACTCGAGAATCACATTGCTGACTACTGCAATCGGCCGGCCGGGCTGTGAGTAGGTCGCGGCGCCGTCCATTCGCTCGACCGACACCTTTTCGCCGAGCAGGCTGACCTGCGCTTCGCCTTCGGGAACCTCGATCGTGACCGACTCGGTGCCGGTCGGCGCGACCGCTTTCACGCCGCCCGGGCCCGCGCCGCCGCCGACGCGGTCGATGAGGTCGGCGGCCGTACGAAACTCGCTCTGCACCGCCGCCCGGCTGATCAACGTGTTGTCCATCGTCAGGACGCCAATCGTCGCGGTGTAACGCGTGTACGCGCGACGGGACTTCACCTGCTCCTCCGAGTAAGTGTGCAGGTTGTGCAGATCAAAGGACAACGTCGCCGGACCTTTGTGCGGCGGAATCTGGATCAGCACGCCGCCGGCGGGATCGCGTCCGGCCATGACTTCGCAGAAGCCCAGCCGGGTTTTCACGCCGACGCCCAGCGGCGCCGGACATGTCATGTCGGGAGGGCCCTTCTTCGGTTCCGCAACGGGAGGCGCAACCGGCTTGCGCGCCGGCCTTCGGGTTTGCGCCGAGAGCGGCACGGCCAGAAGCAGTACGAACGCGATCGCACAGCGCATACGTTCAGTTTAGCGCACGAACGCGCATCGCGGACCTGCCAGGCATCCGCTCGATCGAGTACAGCGCGCTACGGCGAGGCTCGGGCAGCGCTCGCTTCGCAGCAGAGGCCGTCGCATCTTCGACGTTTCGGTGTGCGTTTTGCACATTCGCGTTGAAGCCATTGGGCGAGCGTCTTCGCTTGGCTGACCAGCCTCCGCCAGAGCCTCGGCTCCGACGGCTACACGGTCAGCACGAACGGTCGCGCTGGAGCGGATTCTGGAACACCGCCGTCGCCATCAATCCTCCAGCCGAGGCTCACCGGCCATGAGATCGCGCCAAACGGATATTGTTTTGCTCGGCGCTGAACGGCAGACCAGAGCGCTCCTTCGCGCGCAACTGATCGAAGAAGGACTCGACGTGCTGGCGACAGACACCTGGCCCATGATGCGCCAGTATTTGCGACCGGGAGGCAAGCCTCGGCTCGCGATCGTCGATTTGCAGGGGCTCCCTGACCCCGAGCGCGTGTTAAGCGATCTGAGAGTATTGATGAAGCCGAATCGCGTCCTGGTCCTGACAGCGATGGATACCGTTTCGCCGGACGCCATCGACCGGCTTGGGTTCCGCGTGCTGAAGCGGCCTGTCTCTATCGGTGATGTTCTCAATGCCGCGGCCCGCGCGCTCCAGGAACAAAAGACGGAGCACCAGGCCCGGCCTAGTGACTCGTGACGGTCCCGTGTTTCAAATTCGCGTCGAAGAAGTCCTCGACGCGGTGCCACGCGTCGCGCAGCACGTGATCGCGCGTGAAGTAGTGGAATTCGCCCGGGTACGTCATGAACGTGACGAGGTCGTTCTTTCCGTTTTTCAACAGCTCATCGATGAGCCGCACCGAATGCAGGTACGGCACGTTCACGTCAGACGTTCCGTGCAGGACGAGCAGCGGGCGCGCGAGCCGGCCCACGTGAGACAACGGTGAGGCCTGTGCGTACACCTTCGGATTCTGTTCCGGCGTGCCGATGCGGCTCACCGTCCAGCCGCCGTGGTACGGATCCTCGTAATACATCGCGTAGTCGACGACGCCGGCGACATCGACGGCGGCGCGATAGAGCGTCGGCTGATCGGTGACGGCGATGAGCGTGAAGAACCCGCCGTAGCTCAGACCCCAGACGCCCAGCCGCTCGCTATCGACGTACGGCAGCGTCTTCAGATAGTGCGCCGCCATCCAGGCGTCCTTCGCGTCGTTGCCGCCGACGTCCATGTACACGCCTTGCCGCCACGCCTTGCCGTACCCGATGCTGCCCCGATAATCGGGCGCGAAGACCACGTAGCCCTTCTGCAACAGGTACTGGTGGAAGCTGTAATAAACGGCGTAGTTCCGCTGCACGTGCCAGCCGTCGTAGTTCTGATTGACGCCGTCACCGTGGATCCACACGACGGCCGGATGCTTCTTCGATCGATCGAGGTTTCTCGGCACGAAGAGCCATCCTGGTACCGGCTGGCCGTCAGGCCCGGGATAGTGCACGAACTCGGGCTCGACGAACATGGCGGGGTCGATCGTGTTCGGCATCGATTCCGAGAGACGCACACCGACTCCCGTCGCCGTGTCGATCGCGACGAGATCGGCGGAGCTGTGCGGATCGGTGTGCTGAAAAACGAGATGCGTGTCGTCAGGCGACCAGACCGGCGCGGTGTCTGTCCCCCGCCCGCTGGTGATCATCGTCACCCTCGGGTGAGCGGCATCGCGCCCGATCATGGCGATGCCGAGGTGGCGATCGCCGGGATGATCCGGCTCGTTCGCATCGAACGCGATCCGCGCGCTGTCATGCGACCACTGCGGGCGCCACGCTTCAAAGCGCCCATTCGTAATCTGAATCGCGGCGCCGCCAGCCGACGGCACGACGTAGATCTGATCCCATCCGTCGCGATCGCTGACGAAGGCAATCCACTTGCCGTCGGGAGACGGCTGCGCGTTCGGATCGGCTCCGCCGGGGATGCTCCAGAATTTCGAGTCGAACTCCTCGTACATTGTCTTGGGTTCGGCGCCGGCGATATCGAAGACGGAAATCGTACGCCGCTTGTAATCGCCCGACTGGCGATCGACGAGGACGTGGCGGGCGTCCAGCCACCGGCGTCCACCGAGTCCGCCCAAGATGCCGAGCGACGTCGGCGCGCCGCCACTCGCCGCTACGGCGCTCGTCTCGCCAGGCACGTTCTCGGTGATCGCGTAGATGATTTTCGATCCCGAGTAGGCGGGTGTCTGCTCATGGCGGATCGGCGGCATCGCGTCGTTGAAAAGGAGCGTCTGGCCGTCGGGCGACCAGCTCACGCCCCCGATCGCATGATTATCGGCGCGCAGCACGAGCGTCTCGCGGCCGTCCGCGAGCGTCCGAACGACGAGCTCGGCGCCCGCGCCTCCGCGGCCGCGGCCCCCGCGACTGCCGGCGGCCGATTCAGTCGGCGGCGGCGCACCGGCGACGGCGCGCACGAACGCCACGCGCGTGCCGTCGGGCGATGGAGTCATCCCGGTTTCCACCTGCGGCGTTGTCCACACCGTGCGCGCGTCGCCGCCGGTGGAGGGCACCTGCCAGAGGTCGCCCTGCCGGGGGAAATAGATGCGCTGGGAATCGGCGCTCCAGAACAGGCCGCCGGTGAGACCGTCCGCGAAGCGCGTCACGGCGCGCGTTCGCGCCTGCGCCGGCGCCGCGCCGTCGACATCGGCGACGAAGATGTTGGCGATGCCGGCGCGCTCCGAGAGGAACGCAACCCGACGGCCGTCAGGCGACCAGACCGGGTTCGACGGATGGCGGATGTCGATCAGTTGCTCGATCGTCAGCCCGGCAGCCCGCTGCGGCTGCGCCGCCTGCGCGACGAATAGCGTGACGCCGAGCAGCATCACGAGGGTGACGCCTAAGAAGGACTTCATACCGGGCAGTATAAATCCAACTTTCCGAACCACGGGTCGAAAGGCTCGAAAATCGTGCGAAAAGCCGGTGAAAGAGGGGGGACGCCTTTGGTAGAGTGCTTCACGCGCGGGAACAGGATTTCTTTCCAGTGTGGCTGAGGGACCGGCCCGAGGACGCCACGTCAACCCAAAATCGATCAGGAGGATGCATGAAAATGATTTTGCGGTTCTTTGTGGCGCTGATCGCGGTGGCGTTCGGCGCGACTGCGACCGCCCAGGTGCAGACCGGAAGCATTCTGGTGAAGGCGTTGGATCAGCAGGGGGCCGTCGTCCCTGGCGTCACGATCACGATCAGCAGCCCGGTGCTCGTCGCCGGCTCGATGACCGGCATCAGCGACGCGGGCGGCGTCTACCGGTTCCCATCGCTGGTGCCCGGCACTTACATCGTGAAGGTGGAGCTCTCGGGCTTCCAGACCGTCAACCGCGAAAACATCGTCGTCCTCGTGGGGCAGACGACGCCGGTGGATTTCTCGATGAAGGTCGCGACGCTCGCCGAAAACATCACCGTGACGGGCGCTTCGCCGACCATCGACACGACGAGCGCGAACGTCAACGTCAACCTGAGCGAGCAGTTGATTCAGGGCACGCCGGGGGGCCGCGACATCTGGGCGCTCGTCGAGGCCAAGGTGCCGGGTCTCGTGATCAGCCGGCCCGACGTCGGCGGCACGTCGGGCGGGCTGCAGGGCACCTTCAGCGCGCGCGGCACGGCGAGCGCGCAGAACACGTCGTTTCTGAACGGCGTCAACGTGGGCGATCCGGCGGCCATCGGCGCCGCCGGCTTCTACTACGACTTCGACGCGTTCGACGACATCCAGGTGTCGACCGGCGCGCACGACATCACCGTGCCGACCTCCGGCGTGTTCCTGAACATGATCACGAAGACGGGCGGCAACAGGTGGAGCGGCGCCACCACGTTCACGTGGACGGGCCAGCAGCTGCAGGGACGCAACGACACCGACTCGACCCTTCAGAAGTACGGCTTTCGGCCGAACGGCAACACGTCCGATTTCGTATCGGACATCAACGTGACGGCCGGCGGCCCGCTCGTCCAGAATAAGGTGCGGTTCTTCGGATCGTTCCGCGACTGGCGCGTGCACCAGAACGTGCCGGTGCAGAACTCGCAGAGCGTGCTCGACCAGACCAACATCACGTCCGGTCTCGGCAACTTCACGTGGCAGGCGAATCAGAACAATAGAATCACCGGCTTCTACTCGCGCCAGCGGTACAGCAAGCCGAACCGGCTGCTGAACAGCGCGACGATCACAGTGCCGGACTCGACCGTGGACGAGGAGGACATGTTCGATCTGGCGCAGGGGCTGTGGAATTCGGTCCTCGGCAAGAATTTCTTCGTCGATGCACGGATCGGCCTGAACAAGATTCTGTTCCCGACCTATTTCAACGGCGGCGGTCAGCAGTCGGTGACGGACAACGCAACGGGGATCATCTACGGCAACAATCGGACGGAAGTGATCCGCAACCGCGATCGTTATCAGTCGAACGCAACGGGTCAGTACTACGTCGACCAGGCGCTGGGCGGCCGCCACGAGTTCAAGTTCGGGTTCGATTACTCGCATGCGGTCACGCGCAACCAGACGCACCGCGTCGACGACGTCGATCCGCGCTACGACAGCTCCGGTGGACGGGCCACGGTCGAATTGTTCGCGACGCCGCAGAACGACGCGACGGCGTTGAACGTGTTGGCCTTGTTCGCGCAGGACAGCTACAGCGTACGGCGCTTCACGGTGACCGGCGGCGTCCGGTTCGAGCAGCTCGAAGGTTACCTGCCGTCGCAGTCCAGCCCGCCATCGCGCTTCGCCGCAGCGGCCATCGGCGGCTTCGCGGCGCAGCCGCGCAGCTATGACGAGATCCGCAACGTGGTGAAGTGGAACACGGCGGGTCCGCGCATCAGCGCGGTGTACGACCTGAGCGGCGACGGCAGAACGGCAGCCAAAGCTTCTGCCGGCAGGTACTATTACATCCTGTCGACCGGCGGCGGCGGCGTCAGCAACGTCAACGCGAACTCCAACTACAGCGAGCTGTACACGTGGAACGACGTGAACGGGGATCGCAAGTTCCAGCTCGGCGAGCAGAGCGGCACGCCGGTGGTCACTTCCGTGTTCAACCCGGCGACGGGCGAAATCCTGACTTCGATCAATCCGAACTTCAGCCGGCCGTACACCGACGAGTACAGCCTTGGATTGGATCGAGAGCTGATGCCGAACCTGAAGCTGAGTGCCGTGTATACGTATCGCCGCGAGAAAAACACGCAGGCGTCGGCCAACCCGGACAACCCCTATGCACCGACGCTGACGACGGCCGTCGATCCGGGCCCCGACGGCTTTCTCGGCACCGCTGACGACGGCACGTACGGCTTCTATCAGCGCATCTCGGCGGCGAACCGCACTCTCATCACCAACGATCCGCAGGTGCTTCAGAGCTACAAAGGCCTGGAAATCACCGTGACCAAGCGCTTCACGAACCGGTGGCAGATGCTGGCCGGATACACGCGCTCCAACAACATGATCGAGAACGTCAGCGTCGACCTCTCGCCGAACTTGCTGATCAACATGGATGGTCCAATCACACCGGACGCCGCCGTGAACGGATTCACCCGATGCAGCGGCTGCGGCGCCTCGAATGCCGACAAGCCGAACCAGTTCAAGCTGACGGGGATGTACATCCTGCCGTGGCAGGACGTGATCGTCAGCGGCAACTACAGCGGCGTGAGCGGCCCGGCGGCCACGCGCCAGATCACCCGCGCGCTCGCGATCGGCGGCAGCCAGACGATCAACCTCGAGCCGCTTGGCAGCCGTCGCCTCGACTTCCAGAACAGGATCGATCTGCGGATTGGCAAGATGTTCAATTTCTCGAAGAGCCGGACGCTCGAAGCGACGCTCGATTTGGACAACCTGACCAACTCGAACTGGGTGTGGCAGGTGCGGTCGTTGACCCCCGCCACCTCGTTCCTCGATCCGTCCACCGGCACCAGACAAACGCTGACGCAATTCCTGTCGCCGTCGGCGATCCTCCCGCCGCGGACGGTGGTGGTCAGGGCGGCGTATCGGTTCTGACGCAGTTGCAAACCACGAAGACCCTTCTCTTCTTCGTGCTACTTCCTGTTTTTCGTGCCTTCGTGGTCCCGGCACGCGATGTCGCGCACGCGGTGGAACAATGGCTGATGGCTGATGGCTGATGGCTGATGGTGCTCCATCGTCCATCAACGGTCAGCCATCTGCCATCAGCCACGATGGTGGGAGATCAGTCGTCGCCCACGCATGCGTAGCCGGCCGACTCGCGCACGCCGGGCACGGCGCTCCGCAGCTTGATCAACTCCAGAAACTCCATTCGCGTCCGCGCGTTGTTGCGGAACGCGCCGTGCATCGCGCTCGTCACGGCAAAGGAGTTCTGCTTCTCGACGCCGCGCATCGACATGCACAGGTGCGTCGCTTCCACGACGACCGCGACGCCGATCGGCTTGATCTTGTCGCGGACGACGTCGGCGATCTGGTTCGTCAGACGCTCCTGCACCTGGAGCCGGCGCGCGAAGACGTCGACGAGCCGCGGGATCTTGCTCAGGCCGATCACTCTGGTGCTCGGGATGTACGCGACGTGGCACTTGCCGAAGAACGGCAGCAGATGATGCTCGCAGAGGCTGTAGAAGTCGATGTCCTTGACGATCACCATCTCGCTATAATCGACCGTGAACAGCGCGTTGTTCAGCACGCGATCGATGTCTGCGTCGTACCCGCTGGTCAGAAATCGATACGCTTTCTCGACGCGCTTCGGCGTGTCGCGCAGACCCTCGCGGTCCGGGTCCTCGCCGAGGTCCGCCAGCAGCTTCCTGATTAGATCCTGCATCGTTCTATTCTATATCCCGCTGCTGACGGCGCAGTCCGCCGACGCGCTGTACGCGGACCGCGCGAACCTGGCCAGCGCGCGCCGCGCCGCCGAGATCTGGGCCGCTGCGCTGAGCGCCGATCCGCAGAATTTCGGTGCGGCGTGGAAGCTCGCGCGCGCCGATTACTGGCTCGGCGGCCACGTGACGGCGCGCGAGCGGCGCGCGGCGCTCGAACAGGGGATCGACGCCGGGCGCAAGGCGGTGGCGGCGCAACCGAATCGTCCCGAAGGGCACTTCTGGCTCGCGGCGAACATGGGCGCGCTCGCCGAGTCGTTCGGCATGCAGGGCCTGAAGTATCGCAAGCCGATCAAAGAAGAACTGGAAACCGTGCTGCGCCTCGACCCGGCGTTCCTGGACGGCTCCGCCGACCGCGCGCTGGGCCGTTGGTACTTCAGGGTGCCATGGCTGTTCGGCGGCAGGAGCAAGCAGGCTGAAGATCACCTACGGGCGTCGTTGAAGTACAACCCGAACAGCACCGCGTCGCATTTCTTCCTCGCGGAGCTGCTGCTGGACCAAGGGCGGAAGGACGAAGCGCGCGCCGAGCTGCAGAAAGTCCTCGACGCCCCGCTCCATCCGGACTGGACGCCGGAGGATCAGGAGTTCAAGGCGAAAGCGCGGAAGATGCTCGACAGCCTGAAGCAGGGCCTGGCCGTCGCCTGGGCCGGGACGCGCGCGATGCAGAACCTGTTGTTCGGCGTCACGGCCGGCGATCCGCGGACGTTCGGCGCCGTGGTCGTGCTCCTCGGTCTCATCGCGCTCGCGGCCTGTTGCCTGCCCGCGAGGCGCGCGGCCCGCCTCGATCCGGTCGCGGTGCTGCGCGCGGACTAGTCGAGGTACTTGACGAACACGACCTCGTTCTGCTTCTCGTTGTAGATCAGCTCGTCGACCTTCGCGCGGACCACCAGGATTCCGAATCCGCCAGGGCGAATCCCCTTCTCCTCGCGAATGCGCATGTGCTCGACCGGATCGTCCGGGTGGCTGATCGCGGCGTGCTCCAAGCCCTCCAGTGTGAATCCGGGACCGGGATCCACGATGCGATACATCAGCATGCGCTTCGCGCGCAGGTACGCGATACGCACCTTGCGCGTCGGATCGAGTTTGCCGCCCCATTCGACCGCATTGAGGAGCAGCTCGCGGAACGCATAGCCGACCGATTCCCGCACCTCCTCGGGCAGATTTGTCTCGAGCTGCGCCATGATGCCGTGCACGCGATCCGCGTTCTCGCGCGTGCACGGGACCACCAGCTCCACCCAGTTCGATCGCGCCGACACCACCTCGATCGGCGTCTCGACGCCCCGCTTGAGCGCGTCGCGCACGAGCGACACGAGCGCTGCGGTCGCGACCGGCTTGTGGATGTATTGCTGGGCATGCTGCCGGATCGCGCGCAGCAGCGTCTCGGGCGCATCGTCGGACGTCATCACCACGACGCGCGGCCGCGTCTTCACCCGCTTCAGGTGGTCGAGCACGCCGAGACCGTCCATGCGGGGCATCCAGACGTCGAGCAGCATCAGATCGAACTTGTTCGCGCGCAGGCGCCGGAGCGCCTCGACTCCGTCTTTGGCCACGCGGACCGTGAACCCGGCTTTCGTCAGCGCGACGCGCGCCACGTGACGGGTCGCACGGTCGTCGTCGACCACCAGGATACGCGGCGTTCGCATCTAGTGCCTCCTTCGCGCCTGGCGTCGGACCGCCGGGCGCCGGCGGCGGGGCGAGCTTCGAGTCGGTGGACGCTTGAGCCGTGCAAGGGCCTGCCTGAGCCGTGCGAGCTCGGTCGCGAGCTCGCCGACCGGACCGATTGCGCCCGTCAGGTCGCCTGCGCGAGCGGCGTGCTCGAGGCGCTCGGCCGCCCGGAACGCCAGCGGCGCCTCGATGGTGGCGAGCGATCCCTTCAAGGCGTGCGCGCTGCGACGGAGCGCCTCGCCATCCGCGGCGGCCGCGGCCTTCCGGATCCCGGCCATGAGGCGAGGGGCGTCGGAACGGAAGATCACGATCAGCTCGCTCAGCAGACGGCGGTTGCCATCGAGACGCGCGAGCGCGGTCGAACACGATGGCGTCCTTCGCCGGGCTGACGGCGTCGGCCACTGCAGGAGGCAAGACCGGTCGCCGCGTGCCGGCGCCCACCGCCTTCGTGGACTCGCGGTGCGCCGCCATGCGTTCGACCGCCTCCACGAGATCGGCCGGCCGAATCGGCTTCGCCAGGTAATCGTCCATCCCGGCCGCGAGACACCGCTCGCGATCCCCCGCCATCGCGTGCGCGGTCATCGCGACGATCGGGACGCGCGTGCCCGAAGCCCGCTCCCGCTGGCGGATCGTCACGGTCGCCGACAGCCCGTCGATTTCCGGCATCTGCACATCCATCAGGATCAGATCGAATCCCCGCGTCCCAGCGCGTGCGAGCATCTCCAGCGCGACGCGTCCGTTCGACGCCGTCGCGACGGCGTGGCCACGCTTCTCGAGGGTGCGTACGACGAGCCTGCGATTCAAGGCGTTGTCCTCAGCCAGGAGCACCTTCAGGGCGCGCGGCGGGGATTCGGCGCGGCGCACAGGCGCGCTCCCACCGCGTCCGGCGGCCTTGCCCAGGATCGACACGATCGTGTCCAGCAGGTCCGACTGCTTGACCGGCTTCGTGACGTGCAGAGTGATGCCGAGACGCCGGCTTCTCGCGGTATCGTCGGGGCGCGCAACCGATGTGAGCATCACGATGGGGGTCGATTTGAACCGTCGGTCCCCTTTCATGCGCGTCGCCAGCGTGAAGCCGTCCATCCGCGGCATCTGGCTATCGATGAGCGCCAGCGCGAACGGCCGATCCTGTGCGTGCGCCGCCTCGAGCGCGGCCAGCGCCGCGGCGCCGCTGTCGACGACAGCCGGCTTCATCTTCCAGTTGACCAGCACTTCCTCGAGAATCCGGCGATTCGGTTCGCTGTCGTCGACGACCAGCACAGGAAGCTCGTGCAGGTCGGCGAGAGGTCCGCGCTCGCGCGCGGGATCGGCTGCGTGCTGCCGATCGAAGCGTGTCGTGAAATGGAAGGTGCTGCCGGCGCCGACCGCGCTTTCGACCCAGATCGTGCCGCCCATCAGCGAGACGAGCTCCGACGCGATGGCAAGCCCGAGGCCGGTACCTCCGAAGCTGCGCGTCGTCGACGTGTCCGCCTCCGCGAACGCGTCGAAGATGAGCGATTGCTGCTCGCGGGGAATGCCGATGCCCGAATCGGCAATCGCGAAGTGCAGGACCACGGCGTCCTGATCGAGCGCCGCGAGCTCGATGTGGGCGATGACCTCGCCGCGTGCCGTGAACTTGATCGCGTTGCCGATCAGGTTCGTGAGCACCTGCTTCAATCGGCCGGGGATCGCCGAAGAGCAGATCCGGTACGTCCGGGCGAATGTGGCAGGCGAGCTCCAGGCCTTTCTGCTGCGCGCGGATGCCGAGAGTCTTCATCAGATCCTCGACGGTGTCCCGCAACGGGAACGGGATCCGCTCGAGACTGAGCCGGCGCGCCTCGATTTTCGAGAAGTCCAGGATGTCGTTGACGATCGCGAGCAGCGCGTCGGCCGATCGCGCGATGGTGTCGACGTACTCGCGCTGCTCGGTGGTCAGCCCCGTCTCGAGCGCGAGATGCGCCATGCCGATGATCGCCGTCATCGGCGTGCGGATCTCGTGGCTCATGTTCGCGAGGAACTGCGCCTTGGCCTCGGTGGCGCCTTCCGCCTTCGCCTTCGCCGCCGCCAGCTCCCGCACCAGATGCGTGAGATGATTTGCGTGCTCCGCTTCGGCCTCGCGCGCCAGATCCAACTCGCGCGCGTAGGTCGCGAGCTGCTGATCGGCGGCCTTGCGCTCGGTCACGTCCCGGGCCGCGGCGTAAATGACCTGCTCGTCCGCGTACGGCACAGCGGTCCACGACAGCCAGCGATACGAGCCGTCGCGGCACCGGAAGCGGTTCTCGAAATGCAGGACGATCGCGCCTTCGGCCACTTTCGCGGCTTCGGCCCTCGTGCCCGCGCGATCGTCCGGGTGGACGAAGTCGATGTACGGCGCTGCGCACAGCTCGGCCTGCGTGAAACCGAGCGTGCGCACCCAGGACGGGTTGAGGCGCTTGAAATAGCCGTCGAATCCCGCGACGCAGATCAGATCGAGGGTCAGCCCGAAGAAGCGATCGAGCTGCTCTTCCGCGCGGCGGCGCTCGATGAACTGCCCGATCTGGCTGCCGATCGTCTCCAGCATCTCCAACAGCTGGTCATCCGGATCGCGGATCTCGCGGCTGAAGAATTCCATGACGCCGAGCCCGGAAGATCCAAGGAGGATGGGAAAGCCGAACGCGGCGTGCAGCCCTTCTCTGGCCGCGACGGAGCCGCGCGGGAAGTTGCTGTCGTGCGGCACGTCTGCGATGAACGCGGGGCGGCCGGAGGCCCAGACCCGGCCGGGCAGTCCGATGCCCGACGTAAACGTGGTCTTGCGGCTGAGCGCCTCGAACTCGGCGAACCGGCCGCCCGACGCGGGCCAGACCGCCACGCAGCGCAGGACGTTCGCCTCCGGGTCGACCTGCCACAACGCGCCGTGCTCCCATCCGAGGGTCACGCAGATCGCTTCGAGGATGCGTGGCATCGCCTCGGCGAGACGTGCGGACTCGGCGAGCACTCGCGCCGTCGCGTACTCGGCCGCGAACCGGCGGTGATTCGCGCGGCTGTCTGGATGTCCGGCGCCTGTGAATTCGGGCATGCGAATCGCGGCTCGGTATCTTAGACCGCGTCGAACCGACGTCGCGTGGTCGAGAGGGCGGTGACTCGAGGGTTGAGCCTCGAGATTTCAGCCGTGATAGCTGTAGAAGCCCTGGCCGCTTTTCCGGCCGAGACGTCCGGCCAGCACCATGCGCTTCAGGAGCGGCGGCGGCGCGTACGCCGGCTCGCGGAACTCTTCGAACATGATGTTGGCGATGTAGTACGTCGTGTCGAGGCCGACGAAGTCGAGCAGCGTGAACGGGCCCATCGGATACCCGCACCCGAGCGTCATCCCTTTGTCGATGTCTTCGAGCGTGCCGAGGCCGTTCTCGTACGCGCGGATCGCGTCGAGCAGATACGGCACCAGCAGCCGGTTCACGATGAACCCCGGGCGGTCGGGCGCCGTGATGGGCTCCTTCCCCAGCGACTGCGCGAACTCGAACATTGCCTGATACGTCTCATCGCTCGTCGTCAGCGCGCGGATCACCTCGACGAGCTTCATGAGCGGCACGGGATTGAAGAAGTGCAGGCCGCCGAACCGGTCGGGCCGCGTCGTCGTGGCCGCCAGCTCGGTGATGCAGAGCGACGAAGTGTTGGACACGACGACCGTGTGGGCCTTGAGGATCGGTTCGAGCGCGGCGTAGGTCTGCTGCTTCTCCTCGAGGCTTTCGATGATCGCCTCGATGATGAGATCGCACTCGTTCATGCCGACGAACGCGGTCGTCCCCGAGAGGTTGCCGAGTGTCGTGTCGCGCGCCTCGCCCGTCACCTTGCCCTTCGCGACGCCGTCCTCGAGGAATTTCTTGATCCGGCCCAGCCCTTTGTTGAGGGCGACCTCGTCCACCTCGCGGACGATCGTCTTGTACCCAGCCGCCGCGCACACCTGCGCGATGCCGGATCCCATCAGGCCGCATCCCAACACGCCCACCGTTTGTATCTCCATGATCTCACCACCGCGGGTCCGACGGCCCGCGCTGCCTGATCGTCAGGCGGAGGCCTTCGCGACCTGTCGTTGCACCTTCAAGACATCCCACCACGAAAGGCACGAAATCACGCAACGAGATCACTTTGTCTCCTTCGTGTGTTTCGTTCGTTTCGTGGGTTTCGTGTGTGCGTTTCGTGCGTTCGTGTGTTTCGTGCGTGTCTTTCGTGTGTTTCGTGTTCTCGTGTTGTTGTGCCAGGGCTAGGTCCGCTGCCCGCGTATCGTGCCCGCGATGTAATCCCCGGTTTCACGCGTGCCGAGCGCGCCGCCGATCTCTTTGGTTCCGTTCCCGGTGACGACCGCGTCCTGCACGGCCGCTTCAATCGCGGCCGCTTCCTGTTTCAGCCCGAGATAGTCGAGCATCAACGCCGCCGAAAGAATCGCGCCCATCGGGTTCGCCACATTTTTCCCGGCCAGCGGCGGCGCCGAGCCATGGACCGGCTCGAACATCGAGGTCCGCCCCGGGTGCAGATTGGCGGACGCCGCGAGGCCGAGCCCGCCCTGCAGCGCGGCGCCGAGGTCCGTGATGATGTCGCCGAACAGATTGTTGGTGACGATTACGTCGAACTGCGCCGGGTTCTGCACCATGTGCAGCGCCATCGCATCGATGTAGAGATGCCGCGCCTCGATGCCCGGATACTGCGCGGCGAGCTCGCGGAAGACGCGCTGCCACAGCGCGTGGCCCTCAATCATCGCGTTGCTCTTGTCCGCCATGCACACGCTGCGGCGGCCGGTCGCCTGGGCGAACTCGAAGGCGTGCTTGACGATCCGGTGCACGCCCTTGTAGGTGTTCAGCTCTTCCTGAACCGCGACCTCGTCCTCGGTCCCTGCTTTGAAACGTCCACCGAGGCCCACATACAGCCCCTCGGTGTTTTCACGGAACACGACGAAGTTCACGTCCGAGACCGAGCGATCCTTCAGGGGGCAGAGGCGCGCGTCGAGCAGCTTCACCGGCCGGTAGTTCACGAACAGGTCGAGCTCGAACCGTGTGCCGAGCAGGATGTCGCGCGCGTGCCGGTTGTGCGGGACCCGCGGATCCCCGAGCGCGCCGATGAAGATCGCGCCGAATCCGCGCAGCAGCGTATAGCCGTCCGGCGGGATCGTGATGCCGGTCTGCAGGTAATAGTCGGCGCCCCACGGCAGCATCTCGAGATCGAACTGCCGCCCGAACGTGTCACCGACGGCGCGAAGGACCTTGACCGCCTCCGCCGTCGTGTCGACACCGATCCCGTCGCCAGGTATGACTGCTATACGCATTGGGTCATCGGAGCATTGGGTAATCGGGGAATTGCTTGAAATAACCCATTGTAGGGCGCTACGCGGCGTTGAGCGGACCGGCGAAGCCGGCGCCCGGCAGCGTGAGCCGGAAACACGAGCCGGACGGCGTAGGCACGTGCTCGAGGTGACCTCGATGCGCGTGGGCAATGCCGAGCGAGAGCGACAGCCCCAGCCCGGGGCCGGCGCTGGCCGACTTGGTCGAGAAGAACGGCTCGAAGATCCGGCCGGCCAGACCAGGTGGAATGCCGGGGCCGCTGTCATGGATTTCGACGACCGCATCGGAGCCAAGCATGAACGTTCGCACCGACAGCGCGTGTGTGGTGCCGTCGGCCATCGCCTGCTGCGCGTTGATGATCAGGTTCAGCAGCACCTGCTGGATCGCGTCGCGGTTGGCGAGCACCAGCGGCATGACGGGCGCATATTCTTCACGCGTCCGGATGCCTCCGATCTCGAGGTCGTACGCGCGGACGGCGACGGTGGCCTTGACCGTCTCGTTGAGATCGATGAGCAGGCGCTCGTTCGGTGACTGCTGGACGAAGGTGAGCAGGTTGCGGACGATTCGTCCGGCGCGGCCCGCCTCGAAGCGTGTGCGCTCGAGATCGGTGCGCAGGTCCGGATCCTGCGCCCGGTCGAGGACGAGCTCCAGCGTCCCGATGATCGATTGCAGCGGGTTGTTGATCTCGTGCGCCACGCCCGACACGAACTCGCCAATCGCGGACAACCGCTCGCCGCGCACCAGCTGCTCCCGCAGCCGGAGGTCCTCGGTGAGGTCCCGGATGACGGCGACAACGTGCGTCAGGCGGCCCGCCGCGTCCAGGATCGGCGCCGCCGCGCACGCCGCTTGAAACGTGCTGCCATCGTTCCGCAGCAGGGTGCCCGTTACACGCGTCATCTGCCTCGCCCTCATACTCTCGTTGAGCGCCACGACCGCGGCGTTCGACTCGGGCGCCACCAGCGCCGTCGGTGCCATCGACTGAAGCTCGGCCAGCGAGTAGCCCAGCGCGCGGCAGAATGCATCGTTCGCGTACTCGATCCCGCTGTCTCGAGTGACGATGACGATCAGCTCGCCGGCCTGCTGGCAGGCGGTGGCGAGGAGCCGCACGCGCTGGTGGGCCTGCTCGACTGCCAGGTGCTCAACCCGCAGCCGGATCATGACGAGCGCGAGCCCGCCGACCATCGTCAACGCGGTGGCCAGCTCGCGCAGACGATCGGCCGGCTCGCCGAGCGGCGCCAGGATGCGCAGCCCGTAGCCGACCACCGGCACGGCCATGAGCGCAGCGAACAGCAGCGTCGGCGATGAGTGCCGCGTCACCCACGGGCTGCTCGTGCGTGATTCAGCGGGCGAGGCCGGCGAGGTTGCCGCCGCCCAGGCCGCGAAGAAAAACGGCACCATCCACCCGATATCCACGGGCGAGCCGGTCTGGTAGTTGCCGCGCACGGCCGACATCGACATCACGACGAGCACCGCGAAGGCAAGGCCCATCCCGTAGGCGAGCCGCAGATACACGGCCGACCACGCGTTCTTTCCTGCGGAGGCGGCCGCAGCCAGCAGACCCGCGACCGCCGCGACCCTGACGAGCGGCCCGATGATCGCGAGCGTCCGCAGGGCGAGTGCGCTGTGCCCGGCATCAATGCCCGGCGCGATGACCAGCGACCAGTACAAGAAGCCCGCGAGGCACACGAGCACGGCGATGTCGAGCGCCACGGTGATCGCGGTTTCGTCGTCGCCGGCGCGATGCGGCCAGGCGACCAGCGCGATCAGCGGAATTGCCGAGGCGCACAACTGCAGGATGATCGGCCACTTGAACCACGGCAGCAGGGTGGCGCGCAGAAGCTCGTCGGACGCCCACGCGAGCTGCCCGATCAGCCACAGGACGGCCCACGCGCCGATGGCGGCCCAGAACACGGCCTGCCGGCCGCGCCAGTCGCCCTTTCGACGGAGAAGAACCGCGATCGGTACAAGCGGCGGGAGGAGCAGCGCGAGGTTGCCAACGACAAGTCGCACCGCGGTCTGATCGGCAAGCGCCGTCATCAGCGTGACATACGCGCCGGCATATGCGAGGCCGATGACAGCCCAATTCATAGACAGTTACGAGGGCAGATAGGGCGGGCCCGTCAAGAGCGTCATGCAGGTCAGGAGAGTTCGGCGCGAACGCGCGTGCCTCTTTCGGCCCACACGACCCACCCGACGCACTCGACCTACCTGACCTACCCGACCTCTCAAAGATCCGCCGTGTCGATCTGCGCGCGCTGCAAGCGCCCGCTGAAGTCCACATACACCGACTTCCACTCCGAGAACACGTCGAGCGCGGCAGTGCCTGCTTCACGATGGCCGTTCCCGGTCGCCTTCGTCCCACCAAACGGCAGATGGACCTCGGCGCCGATCGTCGGCGCGTTCACGTAGAAGATGCCGGTATACATGTCTCGCATTGCGGAGAAGGCGCGGTTGACGTCCTGAGTGTATATCGAAGCCGACAGCCCGTACTGTACGCCATTGCCAATGGCGACAGCTTCGTCGAACGATCTGCAGGGGATCACGGACACGACGGGTCCGAAGATCTCTTCCTGCGCGACCCGCATCGAGGGCGCTACGTCAGCGAAAATGGTCGGCTCGTGGAAGAACCCCTTGGCATAGCCGCCGGACGCGAGGCGATGACCGCCGCACGCGAGCTTCGCGCCTTCCTGCTGGCCGATCTCGACATACTTCATGACGGTTTCGAGCTGTCCCCGGCTGACAGACGGTCCCATCTGCGAGCGCGGATCGAGGGGGTCGCCAACGCGCAGCGCTCGAGTCCGGGCGACGAACTGCTCGAGGAACCGGTCGTACACCTGCTCGTGCACGACCACGCGGCTCGCGGCCGTGCAGCGCTGGCCCGTGGTCCCGAAGCCGCCCCAGAGACAGCCCTCGACGGCGAGCTCGAGGTTCGCGTCCTCCATGATCATGATGACGTTCTTGCCGCCCATCTCGAGGTGCACCTTCTTGAACGAGGGCGCCGCCTTTTCCGAGACGGTGCGGCCGACCTCGGTCGAGCCGGTGAACGAGACGACCCGCACCGTGTCGCTGACGAGCATCGCGTTCCCGACGTCGCCTCCGCCGCCGGTCACGAGATTCACCACGCCGCGCGGGATGCCCGCTTCCGCGAGAATCTTGACGAAGTTCAGCGCCGAGAGCGGCGTCAGCGTCGCCGGCTTGAAGACCACGGTGTTGCCGCAGACGAGCGCCGGGATGATCTTCCACGACGGGATCGCCATCGGGAAATTCCACGGGGTGATGATCGCCGAGACGCCGATCGGCTGCCGGACCGACATCGCGAACTTGTCGCGCAGCTCCGACGGCACCGTCTGCCCGTACTGGCGGCGGCCTTCCCCGGCCATGAAGAAGGTCATGTCGATCGCTTCTTGAACGTCGCCGCGCGTTTCGTCCAGAACCTTCCCCATCTCGCGCGTCATGTCGTGCGCGAGCGCCTCCTTGCGATCCGCAAGGATCTGGGCGGCCTTGAAGAGCAGTTCCGCGCGCCGCGGTGCGGGCACCAGCCGCCAGCGTTCGTACGCGAGGCGCGCGGCATCGATCGCGTTCGCGACGTCGGCGGCGGTCGACTTCTGGAACACGCCCACCACGTCGTCGGTGTTGGCGGGATTACGGTCTTCGAAGAGGTCGCCTGAAACCGAGGGCACCCAGGCGCCGTCAATTAGGTTGAAATAAGTCTCCGCATTTGCGATGGCAGTCCCCATGGGGTTGAGAGTGCCGTACTGTAGACCTCGGCTGCAACCTGGTCGCGAAAGCACGCAGGCTCAACGGTTTACGGCTGGCGCCTGGCTGGAGCCGTTCGTGGTCACCCGCGAAACGACTCTCGCGGGGCCGCGAACGCAGGTCGAAAATGGCGCCAATTCTTCGGGACAGCCGTGGCACGAATCCTGAATTAACTGGTGTGGGAGACGGGACCAATGCTGACCAAAGTCGCGACCAACATCGACAGCCTCCAGAGCGTAGTTCCGACGACCACCGCGCAGAAAGTCGTGATCGTCAACGGCAGCGCAGAGATTCTGGACGTGCTCGAAACGGCCCTCGACGCCGGCCACTACGACCTCGTCTTCGTCGAATCGAGTGAGCACGCATATTCGCAAATCAAGCGCGTGCAACCCAACCTCGTCATCCTCTGCGTGCGGTTCGAAAATGCCGAGGGGTTCCAGGTGTTGTCGATGCTGAAGCTCGATGACGAGACCCGCCGCATCCCGGTGCTGACCTACACCTCGGAATACGACGGTGAGGAGTGCGAGGAGGAAGTCGCAAAACCGTCCGAGGTGGAGATGTTCAGCGGCAAGGCCGCGGCGTGGATGAATTGATCAATGCTATAGTCTCGCCGGATGAGCGGACCGGGGGACAAACGGGATAATACCGGACGCATTGAGATCCTCGGCGAGCTTCGCGGCGAGGTCACCGTCTTCCAGCCGATGGCGATCAAGCAGATCAGCCGCGGCGGCGCGCAGGTCGAAACCGGCTTTCCCCTCCAGCTCGATTCCCTTCACGAGTTCCGGTTGACCCTCGGCGAGCTTTCCGTTGTCGTCAAAGGCCGGGTCGCGCACTGCACCATCACCGACGTCGAGCAAGAGCTCGTCCTCTACCGCTCGGGCGTCGAGTTCATCGAACCTTCGGAGCGCGTGGCCTCGGTCATCTCCGAATTCGTCGAGGCCATCACGGCAGGACGCCGCGCGTTGTAGACGTTCGACAAATTCTTCTCAGCGTTCTCGGCGTTCTCCGCGGTTAGTGTTCGTGATCCTGTGCGGTGCGGATCGGCGTGTTCGCACGCGGCGGCGTGACGTACGCGGCGACGAAGCTCTCGTGCCCCTCCGCGTCGACGGCCGCGACGCCGAACACGTAGTCGTCAACCTGTATATTTGGCAGCACCACGTTGGTGACGTTGCCGACGAGCAGCTCGTGCTGCCAGTCCGGCCCCCACGCCTCGCGCCAGAAAATACGGTACGCCGCGGCGCCCGGTGACGCGTTCCATTTCAGGTTCGCGTCATATCCCGACGGCGCGCGCGTGATGAGCGGCTGATTCCGCTCGCTCAGCACGCTCGGCGGCGGCGGGGCGAGCGCCAGCGTCGCGGCGGCCGCCGCGTTCACGCGCGCGTTCTGAGCGAGGTACGGCAGTGAAATGCCCTCGAACGTGTCGCGGACGTCGTGCTGGCGGGTGAAGTTCTCGCGCGACTCGCGGAAGCCGACGGCCGTGAACCCGAGCTGGTCGTACGCCGAGTGGTCGCCACCGCGGCCGAAGCGATCGGGGCGCGCCATCGGACGCACCTTGTGCGACGGCACGTACCGCGCGCCCCAGCGCTGGACGAAGCGTGCCAGCTCGCGGGACGGCGAATCCTCCGGACCCTCAGAGTACACGCGAATCGTCGCGCCATCGACGATGCCGTTGCCGCCGCGGTCGTTGCCGACGATGTCGTTGTTGAGGACCGCCTCGATGGGAATCTTCTCGGCGACCGCCTTCTGCGCGTGCAGACGCGCGCCGATCAGCCCCTGCTCCTCGCCCACGTGGCACATGAACACGAGCGTCGCCTCGAAGTCGATCCCGCTCTGGCTGAAGATCCGCGCCAGCTCGATCGCCAGCGCCGTCCCGCTCCCGTCGTCGTTCACCCCGGGCGCGAGGTTGTCGAGCGGCGCATTCGGATCGACGGGCGCGGCCGCCGGCGTGTCCGGATCGCGCGGCGGGCCGCCGGCGTTGCTGGCCCCCTGGCCGCCCGGGCGCGCGACCGTGTCGTAGTGGCCGCTGACGTAGATGCGCCGCGGGCTCCGCCCGGGCAGAAGCGCCAGGACGTTGCGCAGCTCGACGTTGCGCGTGATGCGCCCCTGCGGCGGGACCTGATAACTGTCGAAGCTGACCTGCAGCTTCGGACTGTAGCTTTTCATCTCGTCGAGAATCCACTGGCGCGCGGCGCCCACACCGCGCGTCGTGGACGTTGTCGACGAGAGCGAGCTGCGGGTCTCGAAGCTCTCGAGCTTCTTCAGGATGACGCCCAACCGCTCCTCGGAGACCGACGCGACGAGCTTGACGATGCGCGGATCCAGATCGCCGGCCTGCGCAAAAGCGGTCCGGCTGAAGCCCGACACGATCGAGATCACAACGGCCGTCAGCAGCGCTGCGCGAAGGCGGGTCGCACGCGCGCACCTCGCACCTTCGCACCTCGCACCCTCGTACGTCGCTCCCACCATCACTTCACCCTCAAATGTTCGAGATAGTCGCCTGACTCGATGCGCTGGGCTCGCCCGAGCGGCGCGTTGTAGAAGTACACCCACGCCGTCGCGACGCGGCCGTCATCGAACGTGACCGGCGTTTCGACCCGCGTGTACAGGCTCGCGTCCGGCTCGCCAGGCCGGTAGCCTTCCAGTTCATCGAGCGTGGCCAGGACGACGTCCGCGTCGATCATCTGATGTACTTCGCCCCGCACGGTGCTGTCGGAGGCGGGAATGGCCGCGGGATAGATGCCCATGTCGAACAGCGTCGCGCAAATCCTACCGCGGCCCCGCGGCGTGAGCTTCGCATCGATCCGGGAACGCCCCGGACGCTTGAAGCCGCTCATGAGCGTGCCGTAGAAAAACACGAGATCGGTCATTGCGGGAGAGGAATCGAGCGCGGATGCTGCCGGCGAGGAGTGTAGGGGGCGCGGCCGGAAGGCGTCAAGCGATCGCCTTCCGGCCGAGGAAGACAAACGTTACTTCGCGTCGCGCGCCGCGCGACCGGTCAGTGCGCAGGCTTCACGGCCTGGTTCGCGACCGCGCCGATCAGATCGAATACTTCAGCGGGGATCGTGAAGGACAGCGAGACGGTCCTGCCGATGCCGCCGAGCTCGAGGGACTGCATCATCATCTGCAGCTCGGACCTGGACCCGGACTGCATCTTGGCGAGCGCGAGGAACCCGCGAACCACGTCGCGCAGGTTGCCGGCCGCCTCGTCATCCCGCGCCTCGGCGCGAATGACGCCGCGGATGCCGCCGTTGACGTGCCCGCTCACCGAGAACCAGGTGATCGCCGGCAGCTGGCTCGTGACGTTCTGCGGCAGGCGCGCCTGCGCTTGCAGCGCGTCGAAGCGGCCGACCGCCCACGCGTTGCCATCGTCCATGGAGCGCACGAGATTCATCAGCTCGTCGTTGCCGGTGACGCTTTCGAGGCCGGCCTGGGGATTGTTCCCGGCGCGGTGCAGATCGATCGCCGACTTGATCAGCCTGATGCTGCCGATCGCGGCGAGCCCCGGCTCAATGAACGACAAGGCAAAGGGCCCGGGGTGGACGCGGACGCGCGGAACATCCGCAGCCGCCACGTCGGAGTCGGCGACAATCAGCCGCTTGCCGTTGTAGCTCTCGACGTGCGCGCCATGCTCGCGCATCAGCGCTTCGATCTTCACTTCGTCGAACCGTCCGCGGGCCAGCACCATGCCAGCGCCGGGCATGTTCGTGCCGCCCGGATCGGGATTCACGCACGCCACGACCCGGTCGATATCGGTTTCGATGTTGATGCCCGTCTCGCGCTCCAGTTCCTGCCGCCCGTCCTCTTTCAAGGGAACGGCGTGGCGGATCTTCTGACGGAGCTCCGAGGTCATCACCTCGTGAACGTTCGCGAACGCAATGACCGTCGCGTCGCGCGGCACGTACTCGAGCTCTTCGGGACCGCCGCGGCGGCCGACGGCGCCGGCCGGGAAGCCGACGTAATATGCCACCAGGCCGGTGCCCAGCCCCACGCCGAGCGTGAGGAGCGAAGCAATTACGAAATACCGCGTTTTCGTCGTCATCAGACAGAGCCTCAAAATGTTATACGCGCCGAACCCCGTTATTGTTCAAGCACATACTCGCGTTGCTCCACCGCCCGTCCAGCACTGCATAGGGTAGCAGCAACGATGACCGCCAGGCACGTCAGACTGACGAAGATCGAGGGCACCTCATGGAACACCTGGAGCAGCATGCTGACCGCTGAATCCTGCGGCATTTCGTGCGCCACCAGCGCCTGGAGATAGTAGGCGACCGTGAGCCTCCTGAGGTAGCCCGGAAACAGCAGCACGGCGGGCTCCCACCCGAACGCAAACACGAGCCCGACCACCAGGGGCCGTTTGAGCCGCGTGCCGACGAGAGCAAAGACAGCGCCGTAGGCAGCCAGGCCGACGGCCAGCATACCCAAATCAGCGACCAGGGATGGAAAGGCGGCCCCGATACTGCTCCCTCCGATCGGCACGATCAGGAAGAACACCAGCATCACTGACGGCAGAACGAGCAGCACCGTGCAGACCAGGTACGCGAGGTACTTCCCGTAGATCACCGCGCTGCGCGGGATCGGTCGCGTGAACAAATAGGTGATGGTCTTGTCTTCGACCTCGTCCGCAATCAGCGACGTGCCGTAGAAGACCCCGAGCACCGGCACGATGAAACGGATGTAGAGCAGCCAAATCATCATCCCGAAGATCGACGAACCGGCCGCCTCCGCGCCGTTGATCCGGAAGCCCGAGGCATAGAGCGTGGCGGCGATGCGCAGCGCGACGGCCAGCAGCACCGGACCGCCGACCAGCACGCCAAGAAACACCGATCGGCGCGACCACAACATCTGCGCGAGCGAAAGATCGAACACCCGCGCGGCAGACGCCCAGAGGCTCGTCGCGTGGCGTGAGACGTTCGGGGTTCGGCGTGCGGCGTTCGGAGCCTGCGGTCCGTCGTTCATGACTTGACCAGGTACTGGAAGACCGCCTGCAGGTTGTCGTCCGGCGAGGTGACCTCGTGGATCGTGCCGTGCTCGCCTGACGCGGCGAGCTCGGTCAGTCGCGCGTAGAACGCATCGGGCCGTCCGGTCTGCACCACGACCGCCCCCTCCTCGAACTTCAGGCTCAGCACATCGTCCTGCCCGAGGAACTCGCGTGCGAGCGCCCGCGTATGGTCGGCCTTGATGTGGACGGTGTGCGGGTGCTCGTCGATCAGATCCCGGATCTGGTGGACGTTGCCCTCGGCGAGAATCCGGCCCTGGTTGATCAGCAGGATGTTGGCCGTCATCAATTCGATCTCGTGCAGGATGTGGCTCGAGACGATGATGCCCTTGCCCGCGCGGCCCCAGTCCTTGATCATGCGAATTGTCTTCCGCCGCCCGATCGGGTCCATGCCGGCAAGCGGTTCGTCGAGAATCAGCAGATCGGGATCGTGCGCCAGTGCCTGCGCCAGCTTCACCCGTTGCCGCATGCCCTTGCTGTAGGCGCCGATCTTCTTGTGGGCCGCGTCGGTCAGATCGACCATCTCCAGCGCACGCGCGCCCATCGCCGAGGCGTCGGCCTCGGAGACGCCGTTGAGCCGCACGAGCGCCGTCACCCACTCCAGCCCGGTCATCCGATCGTAGAACGCATCCTGCTCGGGACAGAACCCGATGCGATGGAACAGCGCCGGGTTGCCCCAGATGGCCTCCCCCAGCACCATGATGTGGCCCTTGCTCGGTTTGAGCTGACCGGTGATCAGCTTCATGAACGTCGATTTGCCTGCGCCGTTGGGACCGAGGAGCCCGGTAATACCGGGCGGGACCGTTACCGATACGTCGTTCAGGCCGATGACCTGGCCGTACCACTTGGAGAGATGATCCGCGGTGACGAGACCCGCCATCACGCGACGACCTCGACTCCACGGACGCGGCGCTCCAGGATCACGCCGGCCATGACAATCAGGGCGACGATCATGAACAGCGACACCGGCCAGGGTGTGTCGTACTTCAGCGGCTGGCGGAAGATGACGTCGCCGACCTGCGTCAGGTTCGCCGAGAACGAGATCCACGACATCGACGTGCTGCGCGTCACCGCGTAGAGCACGCCGTAGATGGCCTGGGTGAAGAAGATGACGGCCGTGTAGAGAATCCCGACGTAGCGGCTGCTCTTCGAGAGCGATGACAGCGCCAGCATCGCAGAGGCCACCATCGTCACCTGAATGAACGAGAAGACGGTGATGGCGGGAAACAGAAAGATGTTGCTCCTGAAGAAGGTGAAGTTGCCGGCGAAACTGATCTGTACGATCAGCAGGACGATGGCCGGCAGCCATGTGACGAGCGCGAGAAACACCATCAGAATCGACAGCTTGCCGAAGATGTATTCGGTGCGCGTGAGCGGCTTCGACAGGTAGATCTGCAGCGCATTCGCGCGCCGGTCGTTGGCGATGAGGCCGGCGCCGACGTAGACGGTCACAAAAAACACGAACGTCTGCTGCTGATCGAGGAACTGGCGGAACGTCTCCGGCGTCGGGGCCAGGAAGGCCGCCTGCGGGAGATTGGCGGCCGCATAGATCTGCACCGCGCGGACGAAGAAAGGGAACCAGGAGACGAGGAGCAGGCCGAGAAACGCGCGCTTCGCGAAGAAGGTGCGGATGCCGGCGCGCGTAATCACCATCCACCCGGTGCCCTTCCGCGCCTTCTCCCCGCCGTACCGCCGGTAGCCTTGATCGTGAATGGGCATATCAATGTCGTCCGTTCGGCGTTCGGCGTGCGGCGTTCCGGCGTGCGGAGTGCCGTGGAACGCTCTGCCATTCGTGGCGCGCCGTTCGGGGCGACCCGTCAATGGGAACGGCGAACGTCGAACCTCGAGCGTCGAACGTCATTCCTCTCCTACGGCGTGCGCGAAGACATCTTCGAGCGTGGGCACGCTCGGCCTGAGGTGCCGGACCTGGACGCGTTCGGCCGAGGCGAGCGCGAAGAGCTCGCGCGCCCCGCCCTCGCCCGGCACGAACACCCGCATCACGTCTTCGTCGGTCGCATAGCAGTCCAGGCCGGCGGCGCGCAGCCGCTGCAGGAACGGCTCGACCTCGCCGCTCGGGGTCTTCACCCGCAGCTCGTAGACGCGGCCGCGCGGCTGCTTGAGCGCCGCAATCGGGCCGGCCGTCGCGATGCTGCCCTTGTCCATCACCACGACGTAATCGCAGGTGTACTCGACGTCGGGGAGCAGGTGCGACGAGACGATCAGGTTCACGCCCTTGTTGTGGGCGAGGTCGCGCACGAGCTCGAGCATCTCGTCGCGCCCTTTCGGGTCCATGCCGTTGGTCGGCTCGTCGAGAAACAGCAGGTCGGGGTCGTGCACCAGCGCCTGCGCGAGCTTGATGCGCTGCTTCATGCCGGTCGAGTAGGTTTCGACGTTGCGGTACCGCGCTTCGCCGAGGCCGACATAGAACAGCACTTCGTGGGCGCGCTGCATGGCGTCCACGCGCGGCAGGCCCGCGAGCTCGCCGCAGTAGGCGACGAAGGACACCGCGTTCATCCCGGGAATGTGCGCGTCGCTTTCCGGCATGTAGCCGACGCGCGCGCGGATGTCGAGCGGCGACTCCGCGACGTCGAACCCGAGGACGCGCATCCGGCCGCGCTCGGGCACGATGAACCCCAGCAGCGTCTTGATCATCGTGCTCTTGCCGGCGCCGTTGGGGCCGAGCAGGCCGACCGCGCCGGCGGCAAAGGACGAGGTGACATCGCGCAGGGCGCGATTGCTCCCGTAGGCGACGGTCACCCCTTCCAGCGTGACGACCGGTGCGCCCTCAGCCATTCCTGTGCATATACGGTCGGGCGGGCCCAAAAGGTCCGCCTACAGCGATCCTCGCAGGCCGAGCGCGTCGGCGCGCTCGCGCATGAAGCCGATCACGTTGCCGATGTGCTCCTCGAGCGGAAGCCCCAGCAGCGCGGCGCCATCGATCAGATCCTCACGCTTGACGCCGCGTGCGAACGCCTTGTCCTTCATCCGCTTCTTGACCGAGCTCGCTTCGAGATCGAGCACGCTCTTGCTCGGCCGCACCAGCGCCGCCGCGGTGATGAACCCCGCCAGCTCGTCGCATGCGAAGAGCGTTTTCTCGAGCCGGCTGTCGCGCGTCACGCCGGTGATCTCCATGGCGTGCGACCGAATCGCGCGGATCATCCATTCGGGATACCCCTTCGCGCGGAGGATCTCGCTGCCCTTGTTCGGATGGTCGCCAAGCGTCGGCCAGCGCTCGTAATCGAAGTCGTGCAGCAGCGCGGTGATGCCCCACCCTTCTTCGTCCTCGCCGAACGTCCGCGCGTAGCCGCGCAGGGCGGCTTCCACGGCCAGAGCGTGCTTCAAGAGGCTCTCGCTCTTGGTGTACTCCGTCAACAGGGCCCACGCGGCGTCTCGATTCAGCTCCATCTGCGCCATCGCATTGGCCGCATCATAATCCCTTCCCGTCAACTATTGATTAGATCGAGCGTGAGCATGTAACGTTCGGGGGCTCACGCATCTTAATTCAGGAGCGTCTGATGGCGAACACCGGCTCGATTCCGCAATCCGCGAACCGCACTCCACAATCGTCGAGCGCCACAGTCCTGGACACCGAGTTCCACCGCGGCCTCGGCCTCTACGACTCGACGATGGTCGTCATCGGCGCGATGATCGGGTCGGGCATCTTCATCGTCTCGGCCGAGATGGCGCGAAACATCGGCAGCGCCGGATGGCTGCTGGGCGCATGGCTCGTCACCGGCGTGCTCACGGTGGTCGGCGCGCTGTCGTACGGCGAACTGGCCGCGATGATGCCGCGCGCCGGCGGCCAATACGTGTACCTGCGCGAAGCGTTTTCGCCGATCTGGGGATTCCTGTACGGATGGACGCTGTTCCTCGTGATCCAGACGGGCACGATCGCGGCGGTGTCGGTCGGCTTCGCGCGCTACTTCGGCGCGCTCGCCCGCTGGATCGCCGACGACAACTACCTCGTCGCGCCGATCCATCTCTCGACCGGCTACGCGCTCTCGCTCTCGACGACGCAGTTGGTCGCCGTCGTGCTGATCGCGCTGCTGACGTGGACCAACACGCGCGGTCTCGAATACGGACGGATCATCCAGAACGTGTTCACGACGGCCAAGACGGGCGCGCTGCTCGGCCTGATCCTCGTCGGCCTGCTGCTCGGCTGGAATCACACAGCGGTCTCGGACAACTTCGGCAACCTCTGGACGCCGCGCGGGACCGTGGACATCGTGCCGGGCTTGGGCGCGATGACCGCGTTCGGCCTGTTCATCGCCGTCTGCGTGTCGCAGACCGGATCGCTCTTCTCCGCCGATGCGTGGAACAACATCACGTTTACCGCGGGCGAGGTGAAGGATCCGCGCCGGAATATTCCGCTATCGCTCGCGCTCGGCACCGGCATCGTCATCGCGCTGTACATGCTCGCGAATGTCGCCTACATCGTGACGCTGCCCCTCGATCAGATGCAGCACGCGCCAGGCGACCGGGTGGCGACCGCGACGTTGAACGCGATCTTCCCCGGTCTCGGCGCGACCATCATGGCGATTGGGATCATGATCTCGACCTTCGGGTGCGCGAACGGGCTGATTCTCGCCGGCGCGCGCGCGTCCTACGCGATGGCACGCGACGGCTTGTTCTTCCGCGTCTCCGGGCAGCTCAACGCGGCGAAGGTGCCGGCGTGGGCCCTGACGTTGCAGGGCCTGTGGGCGGTCTTCCTGGTGCTGCCGCGCACCTACAACGCGACGACCCGGGCCTACGGCAATCTGTACAACGACCTTCTCGCCTACGTCATCTCGGCCGCGCTCATCTTCTACATCCTCACGATCGCGGGGATATTCAGGCTGCGGCAGACGCAGCCGAACGCCGAACGCCCGTATCGGGCGATCGGCTACCCGATCGTGCCGGCGCTGTACATCGCTGGCGCCGCAACGATTCTCATCGTGCTGTTCGTGTACCAGAGCGCGACCACGTGGCCGGGCCTGGTCATCGTGCTGCTCGGCGTCCCGGTGTATTTCGCATGGAAACCAAAGAATTAGTCCGGCGTCACTGGCCGCCCGTTCGGCTCCGACGCGGTCGCGCGCTGGATGGCGAGCGCCAGGCCCTTGATCATGCCCGCGCTTTCCGGATCACCGACGCCGCGGCCTCCGTGAGGCGATAGCGATCGAGATCGTCGACGGCCACCCACCGCACGTCGGCGGCATCCGAGCCGCACGCGGCGGCGCCTCCGCGGACGCGGCAGGCGTAGTCGATGATGATGTAGTGGTATTCGGCCCGGCCGCTCGCGTCACGCCGGATGCTCTCCAGCACCTCGACGACCGGCCCGACCTCGACGTCGAGGCAGGTTTCTTCCCGCACCTCGCGCATCAGCGCCGCGTGCAGCGCCTCGCCGGTCTCGACCGCGCCGCCCGGAAGGCTCCACTCGCCCTTGAGCGGCTCCTGTCCGCGCTGCACCAGCAGCACGCGGTCGCCGTCCAGAATCACGGCGCCGACGGCAACGATGGGCCGGGCGGGGTACTTCCGCAAATCCACAAATCCTCAAATCCTCAGATTCCCATGACCTTCACCACGACCCGCTTTTGGCGCTGGCCGTCGAACTCCGCGTAGAAGACCTGCTCCCATGGACCGAGATCGAGCGTCCCGCTGGTAATCGGCAGGATCACCTGATGACCCATGATCGTGCGCTTCAGGTGCGCGTCGGCGTTGTCTTCCCCGGTGTGATGATGCCTGTAATCGAGGCCGGAGGGCGCCAGCTTCTCGAGCCACGCCTGGAAGTCGTGGATCAGGCCCTCCTCCCAGTCGTTCACGTACACGCCAGACGTGATGTGCATCGCCGAGACGAGGACCGTTCCCTCCTTCACCGCGCTCTTCTTCACGATGGCGGCCACGTCATCGGTGATGCGAACGAATTCCTGCTTCTTCTTCGTGTTGAACACCAGGTAGTCGGTGAAGACCGTCATAGCGTCAATGCGGCGTCCGCGTTGAGATCGAGCGCGGCGGTGACGCCGGCGCGGAAGCGCCTGAGGCCAGCCGCGGCAATCATCGCGGCGTTATCGGTCGCAAGCGTCAGGCTGGGCAGAAACGCCGGGATCTCGCGGCGTGCACCCCGCTCCTGCACCTCGCTCCGCAATCGGCTGTTGGCGGAAACGCCTCCGGCGACGCCGACACTCTTCGCCTGATACCGCCGCGCAGCCTCGAACAGCCGATCGATGAGCGTACTGACGACGATGCGCTGAAAGCTCGCGCTGACGTCGGCGATTGTTGATTCGGACAACGGCCCTTCATGCGCGCGCACGTGGCGCAGCACGGCGGTCTTGAGACCGCTGAAGCTGAAGTCGAGATCGCCTTTCAGCCCGGGCGCATTCCGGTCCGCGTGCGTGAGCCGGGTGGTCGGCAGCGCGACGGCGCGATCGTTGCCGGTTTGCGCAAGCCGATCGACGATCGGCCCGCCCGGATATCCGAGGCCGAGCAGCTTCGCCACCTTGTCGTACGCCTCGCCCGCAGCATCGTCGCGCGTGCGGCTCAGAAGCTGGTAGCTCCCGGGCCGCTCGACGAGATACAGGCTGGTGTGGCCGCCCGATACGACGAGGACGACCGATGGCAGCGGCAGCTCGCCGTTCTGCAGCACCAGCGATTCGATGTGGCCGGCCAGATGGTGGACCGGGACCAGCGGCAGCCCCGCGGCGGCGGCGACCGCCTTCGCAAACGACACGCCGACGAGCAGCGATCCGACCAGGCCGGGCCCCTGGGTGACGGCGACGGCCCCCAGGTCGGTCCAGGCAGTGGCCGACTCGTCGAGCGCGCGCTCGACCACGCCACAGATGTCGCGGATGTGCTGCCGCGACGCCAGCTCCGGCACGACGCCGCCCCACTCGCGGTGGATCGACACCTGCGACGCGATCACGTTGGAACGGATCGCCCACGGGGTCGCCGCGGCGCCGGTTTCCTCGACGACGGCTGCGGAAGTCTCGTCGCAGGAGGTTTCGATGCCAAGGATACGCATGGTGCTGTGCGCTCGGCTAAGGCCTTCGCGCTGCAAGTGGGTGAAGCCCTTCGCGCTAAAAAGGCCGATGAAGCCTTCGCGCTGCAAAACGGGACCGTGGCGCGTCAAAACACACGTAGCGCGAATCCATCAGGCGAGCGCCCTTTCCTCGAAGGCCTGTTTCAGCGACTCGCTGTACGGGGCGCGAAAAATCCCACGCTCGGTGATGATGCCCGCGATGAAGCGGTGCGGCGTCACGTCGAATGCCGGGTTCCAGACATGCGCCCCGGCCGGCGCGAGCTGCGACGCGCCGACGTGGGTGACCTCGCGCGCGTTTCGGAGCTCGATCGGAATGTGGTCACCGTCCGGCGTGCTCATGTCGATCGTCGAGAGCGGCGCGGCGACGTAGAACGGGATGTTGTGTTCGCGGGCCAGGATGGCGACGCCGTAGGTCCCGATCTTGTTCGCCGTATCGCCATTGGCCGCGATCCGATCGGCGCCGACCACCACGAGGTCGACCTTGCCCGCGCGCATCAGCGCGCCGCTCATGTTGTCGGTGATGATGGTCGTGTCGATGCCGTCGCGCACCAGCTCCCAGGCGGTCAGCCGAGCGCCCTGCAGAACGGGCCGCGTCTCGTCCGCGAAGACGGCAACCCGCTTGCCCTTCTCGACGGCGCCGCGGATGACACCGAGGGCCGTCCCATAGCCGGCGGTGGCTAGCGCGCCCGCGTTGCAGTGCGTGAGCACGCGCGCGTCGGCCGGAACGATGTCCGCGCCAAACGCGCCCATGGCCCGGCAGCTCGCGACGTCCTCGTCGTGAATGGCCTCCGCTTCTCTGTCGAGCCTGTCCTGGATCTGCTCGACCGACTCCCCCGCCTGCGCCGCTTCGGCGAAGGATCGCTTCATTCTCTCAATCGCCCAGAACAGGTTGACGGCGGTCGGTCGCGTCGAGGCCATCAGCTCGCAGATCTTGTGGAACTCGGCGGCGAACTTCTGGGTGCCGGTCGCCTTGCTCTTGCGCATCCCGAGCGCGATGCCCATCGCGGCCGCGACGCCGATCGCCGGCGCGCCGCGGATGACCATGGTCTTTATCGCACGCGCCACTTCGGCCGCCGTCTTGCAACGCACGTAGAGTTCCTGAGCGGGAAGCTTCCGCTGGTCGATCATCACCACCGCGTCAGCCTCTCTCGCGATCGTAGGAAGCATCGGTCGATTGTACAGGGTTCAGGGTTCAGGGTTCAGGGTTCAACGTTCGTTCGGTTCTGCGTTCTTGAACCCGTTCTAGAGAAGCCTCGCGTCGAAGGGGAGCGGCAGCAGATCCTTGAGGTGGTGCGTGCCCTTGGGTTCCTTGAGGTTGCCGAGAATGATCTCGAGGTTGCCGCCGAACTCCCAGAGAATCTGACGGCAGGCTCCGCAGGGGGGCGTTGGCAACTCCGTGTCGGCGACGATCGCGATGCGCGTGAAGGCGCGGTAGCCTTCCGACACCGCCTTGAACATCGCCACGCGCTCGGCGCAGATCGTCAGCCCGTACGTCGCGTTCTCGATGTTGCAGCCGGTGACCACGCTGCCGTCGGCGGTTTCGAGCGCGGCGCCGACCTTGAAATGGGAGAACGCCGCGTCCGCCTGCTCGCGCGCGCGGCGGGCGGCGTCGATCAGATCGACCTCCCCGGCCCGATCGCGTACGCGGCGCGGCCCCAGCCGCCGGTCGCGCTCCGCCCGCCGATTGCCACTGGAACGGCCCTTGTCCGTCACGCGGCGGTCGAATCCCGTGCGGCGATCCGCTTCCATGCGCGATCGACGGTCGTCCAGCATCAGCCGCATCGCGTCGTGACGGCGGACACCGTTCACCACGTGCGTCACGCGCGCCATCTGGTACAGCTGCAAGGTCAGCGCCTGCACTTCCGGATCGCGGTGGCACCGCTCGGCCGAGGCCACATCGATCCAGTACCGGACCGCGTAATAGCGCAGCGGCAGCGCCTCGTCGCGGATCATCTCGGCGCGGCCGTACTCCTTTCGGATCAGGACCGCCTGGAAGTGCGTCGAGAACGCCAGGAAATCCTTTTCGCGGCCTTCGGCCACGTCCACGAGCGAGACCGACAGACGGCGGCTTTCAGAGCTGTCCAATGATCCCCTCCAGCAACGCGACGAACTGGCCGCGGACGCGCCGCGCCGTCTCCATCACCTCATCGTGACGGAGCGGCTGTGGCAGCACGCCGGCCGCCATGTTCGTGATGCACGAGATGCCGAGCACGTCCATCTGCATGTGTCGCGCGACGATTGCCTCGGGCACCGTCGACATACCGACGGCATCCGCCCCAATCGTTCTTAGATATCGGATCTCCGCGGGCGTTTCGTAACTGGGGCCCAGTACGGCCACGTAGATACCGTGCGGCAGCAACAGGTTGATCTTCTTCCCAGCACGATCGGCAATGGCGCGCAATCGCGACGAGTACACCTCGGTCATATCGGGAAACCGCACGCCAAACTGGTCATCGTTGGCGCCCACCAGCGGGTTCGCGCCCATCAGGTTGATGTGGTCGTCGATGACCATCAGAGCGCCCTGGGAGAAGCTGGTGTTCACGCCGCCGGCGGCGTTGGTGAGGATGAGCGTCTTGACGCCCAGCAGCCCGAGCGCCCGGACGGCGAAGGTGACCGTGCCGACGTCGTGCCCTTCATACAGGTGGCTCCGCCCGGCCAGCGCGGCGATGGTTCGTCCCGCCGCCGTACCGACCACCAGCTTGCCCTCGTGGCCGATGACCTTCGAAGCGGGCCAGCGCGGCAGGTCGCCGTACGGCACCGTGACCGCGGCGCCAAGCGAGTTCGCGAAGTCGCCAAGGCCCGAACCGAGGACGATGCCGATTTGCGGGATCTCGGGCAGCCGCGCCCGAATCGTGTCGGCCGCTTCTTTGACTTGGTCGTAGTAGGTCATCCACCCGCCTGTCCTGACTGCCATCAAGGCCACGAACACTCGAGACATCCAACCGCCGAGTGCGCAAAGCCCGCAGAGCTGAAGCGACCGGCCCGCTTCGCGGGCCGCGAATCGAAAGGGCGTCGCAACACAAACGATCCGGCACCTGCTCGTTTGTGATCGCGGCGCCCTTTCGGCCCGCAGGCGGCCGGCGAACCTGGCCGCCGGTCGCGCTGTCCTTCGTGCTTTCGTGTCCTTGATGTTTTTCGTGCTTTCGTGGTGATCCGTTTCTTCCCTGCGCCCTCTGCGTTCTCTGCGGTTGACCGTCGTCCCTACAACAGAAATCCCGCGATCGTTGCCGTCATGAAATTCGCCAGCGTGCCCGCGAACATGGCGCGCAGGCCGAGCCTCGCGAGATCGTGGCGGCGGGCGGGCGCCAGCGCGCCGATGCCGCCGATCTGAATGCCGATCGAGCTGAAGTTCGCGAAGCCGCAGAGAGCGAACGTCGCAATCGTGAACGATTTGGGATCGAGCTGCCCTTTCAGCGGTCCCAGCTGCGAGTAGGCGACGAATTCGTTCAGCGCCATCCGCGTGCCAAGCAGATTGCCAATCGTCGGGGCATCCCGCCACGGCACGCCCATGCTCCAGGCGACCGGCGCGAACACCCAGCCGAAGATCTGCGGCAGGCTGAGATGCACGAGGCCGAGCACCGCGTTCAGCAGCGCGATGAGCGCGAGAAACGAGATCAGCATGGCGCCGACATTGATTGCCAGCTGCAGTCCTTCGCCGGTGCCTCGCCCCGCCGCATCGATGACGTTGACGTCGGTCTGCTCCACCTCCAGCCGGACCTTCCCCATCGTCTTCGGCACGCCGGTTTCCGGGACGAGCATCTTGGCCATCATAATCGTGCCCGGCGCCGTCATGATGACGGCCGTCAGCAGATGCTTGGCTTCGATGCCGAACAGGATGTAGGCCGCCATGATGCCGCCGGAAATGTGCGCCATCCCCGATGTCATCACCGTCATCAGTTCGGACTCGGTCATCTCCGGCAGGTACGGGCGAATCGTCAGCGGCGCTTCGGTCTGTCCCATGAAGATGCTTGCCGCGACGTTGAGCGACTCCGCCCCGCTGCACTTCATGACCCGGTGCATCACCACGGCAAACAGGCGCACGATGAACTGCATCACGCCGTAGTAATAGAGAATCGCGAACAGCGCGGCGATGAAGATGATCGTCGGCAGCACCTGGAACGCGAAGATGACCGCGTAGCTGGCGCCGTCCGGCCCGAGAACGCCGGTCATCACGCGCCCCCAGACGCTGCTGTTGCCGAGCGGCCCGAACACGAACGCCGCGCCGATGCCCGCGAAACCAAGCAGCTTGTTGATCCCGCGGCCGAGCGTCTCGAACACGGTCTGGCCGGCGGTGGTCTTCAGCACGATGAGCGCGAAGACGATCTGCAGGCTGAGGCCCCACGCGACCGTCGTCCAGTTGATGGCGCGCCGGTTGTTCGAGAACGCGACGGCGATTGCGAGGATCACGACAGCGCCGAAAAGCGGCTGCAGGATCCCGAGCATCAGCGGACCTCTCCGACGATCAAGCGACGGGCCGGGGGCCGCGCGTCGCCAATGGTGACCGCCTGTCCCGTCAGGCGCGTCGCCGCCTCGAGCCGGCCGCGATCGCGGTAGTGCAGCTCGAGCACCGGATCGCCCGCGCGCACGGTGTCGCCGGGCTTGGCGACGACCATGAGGCCGACGGCCGGGTCGACCGGGTCTTCGACGCGGTCGCGTCCCGCGCCAAGCGCCACCGACGCGCGGCCCACGAGCTCCGCATCGATGCCGGCGACGAACCCCGCACGGCCGGCCACGACGATGTGGCGATCGGCCACGCGCGGCATGCGCGTGTAGTCGTCGACCACCTTCGGGTCGCCGCCCTGGATCTCGATGATCTGCCGGAAGCGCTCGAGGCCGGCGCCCGAGGCGATGGCATGGCGCACCTGCAGCTCCGCGGCGGCGACATCCTTGGCGACCTTGCCGAGCACCAGCATCCGCGCGGCCAGCTCCACGGAGACGTCGATCAGATCCTGCGGTCCGCGGCCCTTCAGGACCTCGATGCACTCGATGACCTCGAGCGCGTTCCCGACCGCGCGGCCGAGCGGGGCATCCATCGCGGTGATGATCGCTTCGGTCCTGACGCCCGACGCGTTGCCAATCGACACGAGGGACTCGGCCAGGCACCGCGAGTCGGCCTCCGTCTTCATGAAGGCGCCGCTGCCCGTTTTTACGTCGAGCACGAGCGCGTCGATGCCTTCGGCGATCTTCTTGCTCATGATCGACGCGCTGATGAGCGGGATGCTCTCCACTGTCCCGGTCACGTCCCGGAGCGCGTAGAGCTTCTTGTCGGCAGGCGCGATCTCGGTCGTCTGGCCGATCATTGCGCAGCCGACGCGCGCGAGCGCCGCCTTCATTTCTGGCAGCGAGAGGTTGACGCGAAAGCCGGGAATCGCCTCGAGCTTGTCGAGCGTGCCGCCGGTGTGGCCGAGGCCGCGACCCGACATC
>Ga0137394_10000191_pt1 | contig 42331 bp, 42 predicted proteins | sample czobulk116metaG_FD_108278 | JGI IMG/M metagenome (GOLD analysis project Ga0137394, IMG submission 108278) | Vadose zone soil microbial communities from Angelo Coast Range Reserve, California, USA - czobulk1.16 metaG | ecosystem: Environmental > Terrestrial > Soil > Vadose zone | place: USA... | reverse complement strand
AGAACGCATGGGTTTGGGGTCTTTGGACAGGTGAATGATCGCTTGCACTAGAAGAGCCAAGCTACGATACCAGTGCCGGTCGTGTCTCGCAAGCACTCCTCCTTCTGGAACAACGGTCGACAGGAACAAACCGCGCGCGGAGCGCCCAAACCATATATTTGCTCTAGGTCTGGGACAGAAGCCGGATCATAGTAAAGGTGGTAGGAGGCCACGTGTGATGGTCTCTCGAACTTGGCAACAACCCCAGAGGGATACTGTATCCTGGTTCGCATGAAGGGAGTAGAGGGAACAATGGTCTTATCAACCTAATGTGCATATCGGTCGCAGGTGCTCTTACGTCCGTCTCGGGATCACGGTACTGTAGTAACGGGTACGGAACCGCCGCACTCGCCGCGTGTTGTGACGGCATTGTTGCGTCAACCCTTTCTTGTGAAAGCAATCCTTTACGTTATTACTACCACGCAAGCCCCTTAGTTTCTATATGGAATCAGAAGGTTGGAGCATCATAACTCATTAAGAATATATGTTGTTCACGTCTACCAACCCTGGGAGACCACATTGATTCCAGTCGGCTTTGAGACTTATAGGAATCGGAGCAGGGGGAAGAGGGGAGAGGGACAAATGCGGCCACGCTGGACTCTGGCTCGAGTACCTACTGTACCAATTTAGATGGAACAAACGCGTACCTCAGTACTAGTGTTACCATCAAAGGGGAATTGATGAATTGGCTGTTGGGCGTCCATGCCAGACAGGACCTGCTTCCTCCGGACAATTGAAAACCCGAAGGATCGCTGGAGGTTATAGTTCTGCGTTGTTGTGCGCTGGTTCATACGCCTTGCGTCCCTCCCACAGTAGCCTGAGCTTTGAGCAATCTGTCGTCTACTACTGAGTGAATAAATTGGGTGCGCAAGGTGTGATCAAGGGGAAAAGTTCCGTTCAACCAAGAAGAACCAATAATAACGTACTAGGCCACGCCCCGGGCCGGAAGAAGTAAGGAACATTTGCCATTTTTGGGTGATTGAGGGTTCAGGCCGTTCAGGATCGAGATACGTGTGACGACCAAGCCACGAGCTTGGCACGAGTCAATATGTTGATGTTGACCCTGGCCCGTCCGTATCTCACCACAGGGCCCCCTGGCTGTCAAAAGAAGAATGGCGGGTGAAAGGGGCTGCTGATAACAAAACCATATTCGACAGGAATTACGAATTCGCGGTTCCAGCCTGAGGATAAATACAACAGCGGGTCTCGTCTTTTTTTTGGCCTATCCTTTTCCCCTTCCAGCCGTTTACGCATATTCATCGCGACGACACTGAAAAACAACTCGACAAGGATGCAGAAATTCGTCTTGTTCTTCCTCGTAGCTTTCGTTACCCTCCTGGCGCTTGTCCCCAGTGTCGAGGGTGCGGCAGTTGGAAAGCGCACTACCAATGCGGAGCGTTTCGCGCGCGGCATGACTCCTCTTCCCCCCGCAAAGCGCAGCGAAACCGAAGGTACGTCTGAACTAGCTTGCATGCTTCGAAAGAGGTTCTGTCAGCTCATGCGAGCCATACAACCAGCCGCTCGGCGTAGCCAACCCTCGCACCACCCCGGTGATGACCACCACGGTGATGGTGGCCATCATGGCGATGACTAATAGATGCAGGAGATGTGAGCTCATTGTTAAGGACAGTAGCGAGTCCCGTTCTGACTTGCTTCCCCACTGGCAGTGGGTCTTCCTTGTACGTCAGGAACGACCGGATCAGGAGTTCAAGACACTGGCAAGATGGACAGTTAACTGGCAAACTATTTGACACGTTCCATTGTCGTGCTGGATGGACTTTATGGGTCATTGGTTTACATGGCTTTTTTATTTTCACCCTGTTTACCACAATATGACGCACGGACTACCGGACTTTTCGCGCCTTTTCTGATAAACTCCCACACTTTCGTAGTTAAATCGTAGAACGTACTCTTGATACGGTACTGTTTCCATTGCTGCACATAGAGTACGGTAGAGAGTGGGGAGTGATGAACAATTGACTGTTTGCTTTTCATTCAGCTGTGTGCCATTGTGATGGGCCTGATGGCAGGGCTTGGTTCTTATTACAAGAATGATGGTTATCATTTGAACATGCTAACACGTGATCGACCAGTTACTCGGGCGCCGCGAGAAGCACCCGAATTTGCAAATGCAGGCCCGGGCCGGAGCAGAGTTGTTCAACAGAGGAGAGCGGGCAGTATTCTAAGTCCATAACAGTCACACCGACCACTCGTGTTGGCACTGATGTACTGTACTGATGGATGACGGTCGTTCAAAATCTGCTCGACCTTGGTCCTCGACGCCTTCGTCCGTGTTGAGACAATGAGCGCCCGCCGCCCTCTAGTAACGGCGACGGGCGCCACGGGCGCCACGACCTATGCAACCGACAGTGGCCCTGAACCCTGAATCTCCCTTGCAACGGCCGAAAAACTTAGCTTCGCACGCAGCTAGACGCGCTAAATGGGTCCTCTACTCTCCCCGTTGCTGGGACTAATATAAGCCTTCTCTCCCCCCTGGGCCCCTCTTTTTTTCCCATCTCTTGGTCTCTTTCTTCGATTTGTAGCGCGTCGCGTCGTTCCTTTCGTTTCTTGCCAAAAAAATGCACTCCACTGTCCTTTCTCGTCTAGACACCACCGCAGCTTAAATCGGGAGAAGAGAAATTAAGATGAAGGGTTTTATTGTCGCGCTTTTCTCCGTCGTCGCCTTGTTGGGACTTGCCTTGCCATCGTCAGCCCATGCTATCGGACAACGTGAGACGAACTCTCAGCGCCTCGCTCGTGGTCTCCCTCCGAATCCCCCAAGCCGCCGTCACACTGCCCCCGTTCGTCGTGCTTCTCCGACACCTCCGTGAGTATTATGTGTCTTGCATTTCTACTGCCACTACTGGTCGCTAACTTTATCCCAAACATAACAACGTAGTAACCAATGTCTCGAAGTCCGCGACCTGACTGGCAATGTACTGGGCTGTGTTGATAATGGTGGCTCCTCGTACGTGTCTTGGTTTGCCCCTCTTTTTCTTACACGGATCCTGAGCGAATTTCTTCCCGGTCGCTTTTGCCATTCAGCCACGGCATCAGCATTGGCCACAAGCGTAACTGGCCATTGACATATGACCCTTCGGCTAACACGTTGAACGTGCGCATTTTCGCGTTCACTATTCGTATGCAACATCATTGAGCACGTTGCCACAGCATGGAGCACAGTATCTCGGCGCCCATGAGGATCCTACGGTGTTCTTGGGTCCCTTTCTCCCCACGTGAGTTTTCTGGCATTTGCGAAAATTCACAGAATGGATGATTAATTAATCCCACTCTTCTAGCTCTGTTTTCCTCCAGAAGGTCTCTATCAATAATGTCAATTGTAATTTCAGTTTCGGTTTTTTTGTTGGTATCAGCACCCTGACACGTACATTGTAGCCGAAGCGAATATCTGGAGCGTCGATGCTACTAATAATCAAGTCACTGCCACTTGGACAAACCCTGACAACGTTCATGTTGCTGTCCAGGTCTGCCGCGATGGGAACTCCCTTGAGTTGAGCGGAAACTGCCAGGCTGCCCAGTTGCCGCAGGTGGTATGTCTATCGTTTCCTTCACTCTTTGTGATCTTCGGTTGACCTTCGCTTTCAGCTATTGTTCCTTACTCCTATTTGAAGGCCGTGACCATTTGCGGAGCCCCTGGTGTCAAATCATTTACAGGGTCCGCCGTTACCCTTTCGCAGCCTGGCAATGTCATCATGCTCTCGCGTGCTTTTTGCCTCGCATTTATACCTTTTTTATTTTGACTTAAATCGTTCCAAATATTGGACAAGTAAACAAAGTAAACTTTTTTGACTATGTTTGTGCTATTTCTGTGGCAATTTTGTACGTCCTGCCGTGGATGTCTGGTGTCACCCTGTGAACGTCGAACATTGGATTCCGTCAGAATCTAGCGCTCCTGCTGTGATGAATAAGATGATTGCCAGTGGGCAACAATTGGACTTCCACAAATAGAGTAAGGTCGAGCGATCTGCTGAGACAGCCAGCGGAACGCGTTGCTGTACATCTCACGATCGCCCGAAACCACCGACGGAGCTTGGCGTGAGTCGCGTGACATCGCGGTACGTTTGCTTTCGTAATCCTGCAGTCAACTGCCTGTAGCAACTTCAAGTTGAACTTGAACTCTCCAGCGTCCCACTGGCAAATTTCTCGGCCATCACGAAAACATTAGCTATTATGTGCTCAGGTCGATTATCCACGGGGAGAGACGGGCCACCCGGGCACAGTATACAGAACAGCCTGAACCCTGCGCGGGCTGCCTTGACCGTGCGTCGAACTTTAATCCAGGACTAGCACTGGATCAATTGTGGGCGCACGTCGGAAAGAGCCTTGGCTTGGGGACGAGCGAAGTGACAGGCCGGCGCTCAATTGTCCAAATCCTGCTGTGGCGTATGCATAGCGCCCCCTTTTGTCCAGACTATACCATTACTACCCACTGGCCCTCTCGGTGTATTCTTCCCACCCCACGACAGATTGACGTCTACCGTTCGCCACACGTCCTTGGCAGGGGCTGGGCGAGGTGAGGGGCTCGTGATCAAATCCTGTTGTTGCCGTGTACATCAATTGTCCACTTCAAGCCTGAAGTTGTTTGTCCGCGCTTTGCCATCTAAGTGGTCCTCTGAAAGTATACCCTCCTCCCACCCCATGACGCATTGACCTGTCTATTACATCTTTGGCAGGGACTGGGCGTGATCAGCGGCCAGTTCCCATTGCCAACTCCTGCTGTCGTGTAACGCCCACCATCGATCACTTGTCACTCTTTGCTGTGCCGTCCGATCGACCCTCTCAATCTATTCCCCTTCTTCCCGCCCCACGACGCATTGACATGCTCTAGTCACCACGCCCTTGGACTGGGCGTGATCAGCGGCCAGTTCCCCATTGCCAAATCCTGCTGTCATGTAACGCCCACCAACCACTTGTCAGTCTGCGCTATGCCTTCCAATTAATCCTCTCAAGGCATTACCCTCTTTCCACCCCCACGATGCAATGACATGCTCCGTTCGCCACATCCTTGGCAGGGTCTTGGCGTGATCAGATGTCAGTGATCCATTGTCAAATTCTACTGTCCGTGTGCGCCCACCAGCCATTGTCAGACCGCGCTATGCCATCCAAGTGGACTTCCCATCTTTCTACCCCATAACGCATTGATATGTTCCGTTCGTCACGTCCTTGGCAGGATGAGGTGAGGCGCAAGTGACCGATTGTCCCCCAAATCCTGTAGTCCGAGAGCGCCCACCGTTCACATATAAATCCGCACCATGGCATCCCAATTGCTTCTCCAGGGTGCCCTCTCTTATCCCTACGACACCTTTACGTCCCCTCCACCATGTATAAGCTCACACTCCTCTCCCTGACTCTCCTGAGCACCCTCGCTTCCGTCCTCCCCTCTGCGCATGCTCTTGATGTCAGTGCAGGCCGTCTCGAGCGAAGCTATCCCCCCGTCATTGCGAAGAGGAATGAGTTGTTAGTCTACTCCCTTCGCCCCTCCGCCATTCTCTTGCGGGCTCCTGATCCTTTGCATGAGATGCTGAATTCATTTTCTCGCCTTTATTAGCGTGAAAGGAGTTGTGGAGGTCCGTGACAAGGACGGGAAAGAAGTCTTGGGTTATGTGTCGCACGAACACTGGAGCGACGCATACCAAGTTCCGTAAGTGCACAGGAACACTTTCGCGACAACTAGGACCTTAGTATTGACATCAGTCGTTCTCTTTTCTTCAAGGATCTTTGGCGTGATCGATCCCAAAGACCCCGAGGACGAGCGTCTCAAGGTCAAATTTTCTTTTGCCGACTACAATCTTCGACCTGTAAGTGTGGACATATTTACTCCCAATGTATCAGTTAATGACGTGAAAACTCCAGGTCAAGAAGGACCATGAGGATGACGAGGACGACAAGGACGACAAAGACAAGAAGGATGGCAAGGACGGCAAAGACGACAAGGACAAGAAGGATGGCAAGGACGGCAAAGACGACAAAGACAAGAAGGATGGCAAGGACGGCAAAGACGACAAGGACAAGAAGGATGGCAAGGACGGCAAAGACGACAAGGACAAGAAGGATGACAAGGACGACAAAGACAAGTGCATCGGCCCCTGGCTGCAACCATGGGACAAGGATGCGTGCGTCCCTTTTTCGTCATGATCTAAAGCTGCCAATGCCCTTCTCACCCAAACCACGTTTTATGACTTCGACAGCTGCTATCCTTTGACGATCATACAATGCCGTACGGCCGATGTGCTCATTTAAAAGTTGTGTACTTCACTGACTACAACGCTTCCCTTCTCGATGCAGCTGCCAAAGGGCCCTGGTACCTCGACCCTAAGACTTACGAATTGACGAGCAAGTCCCATCTCTTTCTCAGATAGCGCACGGTTTGGCTTACTACACTACCACAGTCACCTTGCCGGGCCCGAAAGGCGATTACTTCCCGGGCTGGTTCGAGTGGGACAAGTACTTGAACAAGGTCTATGTCGTGAAAGAGTGGAAGGATCAAGACAAGCACCAAACGCCCGTGGTGCGCATCTTCGTCGTTTTTCCAAATTTCTCTGTCGGTTTCTCACCTTGCCTTACCTGGACAGAGACTGTACTTGGTCAAATGCGATTAATGCCGCGGACTTTTTGCGGACTTTGCAACGGCGATGGACATTTTCCTTTCTTGGACCCTTTTGGTCTCCCTTCAAATGTCTGTTGGACGCTGTCGTGTTTGCCTACCAGCGCCATTTCTTGAACCCTCTTTAGCACGATCGTACGCGCGGTGATGTGTGTGGACGCAAGTTACGAGATGTAGTAGTTAGTCTAGTTGCTCTCAATTACGAGGACACTTTGATGGTTTTGGTCGATCGTCTTGGCTGATGCGGGTTGATCAACCTGAACCACTGCAGAGAACGAAGAGTGCGACATCTCCCCACGTGAATTCTACAGGGACACACCGCCCACGACAACAATAGCCTCGTCGTCCACCGGCCGCGCCGCCCGTGGCCGGAACAATAGAGGCACGTTCACCATAAAGATCGCTTATCACGCATCAATACTGAATTGACGCCAATTGCTCTACCCACATGCGCGCGAACGAGCGTGCGCTTTTTAGTGCCGCGGCCTTTGTAGCTGCCCTGTCACTGGCAGTGTACGGTATAGTTACAGCAACTGCTCTCTGGATCCAACTGAGTCGAGAACTCAACTCTGCAAAGCCAATTTGTTTGACAGTCTTGTTCTCCGTCGCGGGTTGTGCATACCGGCCATGGAAGCAAAGTTTTCTTGACCAATTGGCTTACGGTACTGTTTCCAGCAACGTCTATTGACTCGGACGGCAGCTATCCGGGGGAAGGGAGGAGCTGCGATCTGTACTGCATGCGCCGTCTTTTTCCGAGTCGTCAACACCGTGACCGTGCCGTCGCAAATTTGGGGACACCAACGCCACTTATGATGTTCCTTTGTTCTATCACTTGATGGCTCGGTCCATTGGTCATGGCTGGCCCAGGCCATTAACTCGCGGGTTCTGGTTGGCTTGTTTGGCTGTTCGGTCTATTCCTGAGCTAGAGGTAGCAGCCCGCTGCCCTCAGTGATCTCGATCTCACAGAGTTACAGTCTTCCTCCCGACTTATTCCGCGGCTCGCTTATCCCCCCAATACAACCTGCCGAAGTCGTGCATTGCACGCCACCTATTGTAATGATGGTAAAATGCTATCTATCATCAGATTCATCCCAGCCGACGATTCACTCAGTGGCAGTATGTAACACACGTGGCATATCTTGGCGGGCTCTTACTGGAATGGACGTCAATCACTTGGCAGATAGACGTTTTCCCCGCACCAATCTGTCATACCTCTGTGTGCGACTGCTAATCGTGATGCAGGAAAGAAGTGAGGAATTGAGAAAGTAAACCTGTGCTGTTTCCTGGAACAGCGCCGGCACCGGAAGTAATGACAGCATCAGCCCATTTTCTGAGCGCCCCAGTCCAAGAAGGGGGAGGGAGAAGCGCTGTCGTCGGCGCCACCTTAATGATGAAGACAACAGGAGAGGGTTGCGCGCATCATGCGGCACATTTTGGTTTCTGGTGGTTGTTCTCTTCTCAGGGTGGGCGTGTAATGAAATTGCTGTACCTCCAACTCGACTCGAGTATGCATCGATATGCATCCTTTGGACTCGGACCGGGTCGGACGGATAGACATGCATGATGCATCCTGATCTCTTCCACATACCTCTCTCAACATGCGAAGCTGTATCTCCATTTTACCTTTTCTTAGCGCCAACGACCTTCGACGTTGCCATCGAGGCTTTGGCTGCTGGGTGCCGCCCACCGAATGAAGGCAGCCGTTCGGAGGCGAGACGATGATGCTGTAACGGTCCGAGGATGGGGAAAAAAATATTTACTCGGTCCGCGACGGTCCGCCTACTGACCACCACCGGGTTTTTTCACACCGTTAAGTCCGTAACGTCCACTCGCATTCGCATCGTGTATATGATGCCCTCAGCCGTCGTCGCTCCTATTTCAGCGTCGGAGTCGCCCATCTTTCTGGAATGCTTGGCCCTGGCTTTCTTTGCTACACCTTTCCTTCACGCACGACAAGGGTTTAGCTAACAACTCGTTGACGTATACCCCGGTTGGAAAGGAGGGTGATATTTTCTATCAAATGAGGCGGGAATTTCCGAGTTCAATTTGACTTTGAAGTGGAAGATAGAAGTATGATAGAGTGGATGCGTCATTTCGGCAGCCCATGGCGCCGTCGTGGGTGCCGAGGCGTTCTTTCCATCGCGGTACCGTGAATAGGGCTACTGGTCTGGCTTTGAAAGACTTGAATGTATGCCAGCGCGCGTATGCGCTGAACAAGTCGAGGTAAGCAGCACGTCATTCAACATCGTTTCTCCGTTACCCGGACGTCAGTTCATCAGATTACCGGGAAGAACAGGTCTCAAGAAACATCACAGTCTCTGTGCCAAGCGACAAGAGAAGCCATCATGCAAGCATACACAAAACATGTCGGTGAATATGCTCCATACTGTAATGGTTGGCATTGGATCATTGGTTGCCTACCTTGCCTCCGCGGAGGCTCCGCCGCGGCAGGGCCTTTCTCATTGCACATGGTCCGACACCCTCTTGTCCAAATATGTCATGCCTCTCCTGCAGAGCTGCGTGGTTCTCATTGTCACCTTCGATTTTCCAGAAGATTTGGCCTGAGAGTCCGTCTACATGCCGTATGTGAAGGGGTGAACCATCCGGTCCATCCCATCTCGGAGTTTGATGCATTTGATGTCTTGTGATCTCGTACTGCTACCATCAAACTACCCAGGGTATCCAAATGGCCATAACGAAGACATTATGCTATCATCGAGGAGTCAAGGTTGATTGTGCATTGTGGAGAGAAGAACCCCGTACTATCCCCGGGTACAGAATTCGGCCCGAACGCCGGTGTGCGGGCTGCCCTGACCGCCTTGCGTTTTACCGTTGATTGGCGCCATCAGAGCCTGGGCTTGATAATCATCATATTGACATCACATCTCCCGGCAGGAGCATGGACGAGAGCTTGGGGTGTCGGGCCCAATTGTCCAAACCCTTCTGTTCGTGTGCGCGTCCACCCGCCCATTTATCATCCCCACCATTCCACCCCAATCAGTCTTTCCAGGGTATCCACTCTTACCCCACCACGACACAGTGACATCCTCTCCACCATGCATAGGCTCACAGTCCTCGCCCTGACCCTTCTCCTCGTCATCGCTTCCGTCTTCCCCACTGTGCTTTCCCGTGAGACCAATGGGGACCGTCTGAGGCGAGGCTATCCCCCTCTCCCGCCTAACCGTCGTGAGCCCAGCCGTCGTGACACTGCGAAGCGGAGCGTACCTTCGGCCGTTTCTCCTCCCCAGACGTGAGTCCACGCCCTTCAGCCCTTCAGCCCTTTACCTCCCCCTTCCCGCTCTCCCAATCCTTTGCATGAGATGCTGAGTTCCTTGTCTCGCCTTTTAATAGCGTGAGCGGAGTTGTGGAGGTTCGTGACAAGGCTGGAAGCCATCGTCTAGGATTCGTGTCGAGCCAAATCCTGAGCAATACATACGGCGTTCCGTAAGTGCACGGAAACACGTTCTACGACGACTAGGGACCTTGGTGCAGTATTGACGTTCCGTCGTTCCTTGCTTTAAAGATTCCTCGGAGTACTCGATCCTGGCGACCTCGCATCCAACCGCCTACCGGTCAATTTTTCTCTCGGCGACTACAATCTTCGACCTGTAGGCGTGGGCATATTCATTCCCTAGGGCCCACTAACGATTTGTATGCTCCAGGTTTTCCCCAAGCCGTTCCCGCGCATTCCCTCCCCCCCTTGTGTGGGCCCAGGCCCAGGTCCTGAGTGCGTCCTTTTGACATCACTGATCCCAAGCCGCCAAGCCCTTCTCACTCAACCACGTTTTACAACTTTGCCAGCCCGTCCCCTTTGGAGATCATACAATGCCGTAAGATCGATGCGCTCATTCGAAAGCTTTTCATGTCACTGACTGTCATGTTTCCCTTCTCGATGCAGCTCCCCGTGGACCCTGGTTCTTCGACCTCAAGACGTACGAATTCACGAGTATGTCCTATCTCCTCATTACCCCTCTCTCCCCCAGATAGATCACGATTTGATGTACCGCTACCTAACTGCTTGCACGTCACACAGTTACCTTACCCGGCCCGAAGGGTGATCCCGTCCCGGCCTTTTTCGTGTGGGACCAGTCCTTGAACGAGCTCGAAGTTGTGACAGCGTCGACAGATGATAAACAAGCCCTGCCTGTGGTGCGCACCATTTGTCATTTTCCAATTCTCTCTGATGCATGTTTCTCACTTGCGTTTTGCCTGATTGAACAGAGACTATACTTGTTCAATTCCAATTATTAATAATGCACCGAACGTTTTGCGGTCTATGTAGCCGCGACGAACATTCTTCCTTCATCTATATTGTCTTAACTTTGCCTTCTCATTTGTCTTTCTTTTTTCCTTGCCCTTCCTTTTTCCTGGCGAGTGGTGACCTCTCAAGCCGTTTCCCGTCTTGGACCCTTTGGTCCCCCTTCAGACTCCTGTTTGGACGCTGTTGAGTTGCCTACTGGCGCCGTTTTTTGTTTGACTTTGACATGATTCGTACGCGCGGTGATGTGCGTAGATACAAGTCAACGAGTTGTAGTTGTTCAATTACGAGGACACTTTCATATATTAGGTTGGTCGTCCTGACCAATGCGGCTTTGATCGTGGATGGCCAGTGTCACCACGGAACAGGTGATGATGTTTAACAACACGTTTTTCTCTATCGATTGTGCAGTTTTACTACCAATATGTCTCCAACAGGAAGTGACTCGGGGCTAGTTCTGCCAACGGCAGCTCTCCAACGTCTTCTAGAATCATCCCGGGCCTTGCCGTGTTCGCATGACCTCACCAACACCCTCCTTCGGTTCTCGGACAACGGGCTCGCCACCCACGACGCCAGCAGCCCTCGATGTGTCCACCCGCGGCGTCGCAGATGGTCGAGATACTGGAGATAGGGTTTACCATAATGGTCGCTTATCACGCATTAGTATCTCCATGCGCACACGAAAGAGGGTGCACTTTTTAGCGGCGCGCGCCACTTGCTGTGCTGTGGCCTCATAGCTGTTTTATTTAAAGCACAGCTCTGTACAGTTACAATAACTGCCGTCTGCAATTCGAGTCGAGAACCACGCCGGCATCAATTCATGACATACATGACAGCATGACTAAGGTGCACTACTACAGTAGTACACCACACCTACTGTAGGGACGATGATAAGTGCCTTCTATCGTCCCGGTCAACGCTCACTCGCTCTACTTGACAGGCGCTCACCGGCATGGACGTCAATCACTTGGCACACTGACGTTGTTCCCAAATCGACATAGTGTCATTACCTCTATCTGCGACTACTAATTGATCGTGATGCAGGAAGGAAAGCATGTAAGCATGTACTGAACGGCGGCGGCGCCCGAAGAAGCCGTCGGCATCCAGCCCATCCTCCGGGCGTTTCAGCCAGAGAAGGTTGGGAGGGTGACTTCCTATCGCCGTCACCTCATGACGGGGTGGAGACACCAATTTGTGGCGCTTGTGGTTTCCGGCGGTTGTTCTCTTCCTAAGGCGTGGAAGTGTGACAAATCTCCTGCAAGTGTAACTCCGCTCGGGCAGCCTGAGGCAGCTCTTGGACATAGACGGATGGGTACCGTACTCCCCCGATCTCTCAGTCCACATGGTTTCGCCACGGAGGCTTCGGCTGCTGGGCGCCGCCTGCAAAATGGAGCGAGGCGAGTCGGGCGCGTTGAGGGGGAAACGATACCGTAACGGAAGCCGCGGGAAAAAAAAACGGATTCTACCATTGTGCTCGCATTGGCCAATATATGCTCTTACTGTAGTTCGTTTTTTTTCACCTGGTTCCGAGTCAGTTTCGTAACGTCCACTCGGAGTCGCATCCTGCTGTGGGGCATATGTAAGCGCGATGGCGGCGGGTATCACAGCCCGGAACGGGTAGATAGAGAGTGTAGGTTTGAGATACTTCGTTCTTTGATGTTGCTTGGGTGTTCATGGTGCATTCGATCGTCCAGATTCGTCCTGGTGGTCGTGGGGTCAGTTCTGAGTCTTCTGACTTGGGCCGGCCAGGTCAGAATTGGGCGTATCTTAACCGTCGCCGTACCCTCGTTCTCGTCACTCCTATATCAGTGTCGGGGACCAGATTGGTGTGCGCTGGCACGATTCTTTGTTCTTTGAATTCTGATCTTTGCTAATTGATGCGAGAACATACGGTCCCTTGCCATGTACTCCGTTAGGAAACGAGGATGTCAGAAATGGGGTGAGAAATCCCGAGTTCGAGTGGATTCATCATTTCGGCAGCACATGGCGCCGTCCTTCCGGTGGATCCTTTGGTGCGGGGCTGTTTTCGAGATCTGTGAATGATGTTAATGTGAATTAGAGGTACAATATTAATGCGTTGGATTCGTTGGTTTGACACTGGACTACGCGGTAGCACGTGATTCATATCTGACCTAATCTCAGGCTTCTCCCGGCCGCTGAGGTCATCAGGGTTCTTCTGGTTCATCCAATTACTTTTTAACTGAGGGTAAGAGTCTATTTTATTCTATGATTGTAACACCCATTGACCCTGCTCGCTTTTCGTAGCTAAGGACAGGTAATTGTGCAGATCATGTATCAGATCACCGTAAAATGAGGTTAAGAACAATTTTCACGAAACACTACAGTCTCTGTGCCGGATGAGAAGAGCATAGAGAAGCAATTAAGGGCAAGAAAATTCTAGATACCTCAATGATGGTATGTTCCACTCGTCCCTAGGCTTCGCATCCGCGGAGATTTGTTTCAGGCCTGGTATACTGGACGACCTATGACTCCACGGTGGCCCTATTCGAGGTGGACAGCAGTGCTCTCATTGGTGCCAGACGATTACGAGATACGGCATCAAAGTTTTTTGATACCTCTGTACGATATTGTACTGGATGTTTTGGATTGTTCGACGGTGACTTTGACCCGAGGCAACGCACTGGACCAAACCGACGCATTCTCTGAGCTTGCGCACGAAGTAGACCGCACCCATGCTTGTCGACATGGCGCGGGAAGGCGTTTACCCAGGAGCAGGCAGCTAGAAAGTGCAGTCCGAGTCTATCTTCCCCCTGGCATCATCATCGTACTTGACGGAGGCCCTGCTTCGCTCCGAACCTTTTACTGGTCCCATACACATGGCCTAGATCTCTGTGTCGTAGATACTGATCAAAGTGGCTCTGACAGGGAAGACGAATTGGTTGAACCGGGCGAGTGGTTAGGTATCCGCGAAGTTATTGACTTCATCCCCGCTTCGCGCATCTCCTGAACATCGTCGCTTCCAAAGCCTTGCTCATACTGGTTGGAACTTGGCACGTTGGTTGGCACGGACGTCCTCCACTTCGACTGGACTAGCTCTAGCGACATAGTACTTTCGGTCAACGTGCGGGGCTGCTGCTGCTCGCTGCTCGCCGCTGTCTGGGGACGCGGCCAATGTACATCCCAAAGAGCGGTTTACTGACCCCAAGCACGAACGCGGGCCTCTCACGCTGCGAGGTCCGTATTATCACTGAAGTTCCATTCAGTAAGTACAAGCCATTAGCAGTTCTGGAATGGCATTGATGCAATACACCCTCAAGGCGATCCAGGAACACTGTTTTCTTTACGCGGTCTATTGAGAAGCCGCCCTCGTCGCTGGTGGCAGTGGCACTTCGTATGTCATGAGCGCAGTTGATGTCAAGCCATCTGTATAAGCATGTCGTGGTAGGAGTCGGCGTGTGCAGGAGATGGAAGTCACATGGTCGTTCGCGGGCACACGTGAAGGACCAATTCAGGACTCAGGTCGCGCATGCGCGCGCAAGGTGACAGGCATTGGAAATTTACTTAGATACGCTCCACTCGCTGCTTCCAGAGCTTAGTGAAGGGCTGTGTATCAAATGTCTCAATCCTGCTGCCCGTGCGCGCCCACTCGTCCTATATCAGTCTGTGATGTGCCACCACAAATGATCTTCCTAGGGTGTTCCCCTTCTTCCCTCCCTACGACATCCCCCCCACGATGCACAGGCTTATGGTCCCCGTCCTGGCCCTCCTGGTCATTATCTCTTCCATCTTCCTCCCCGTGCTTGCCCGTGAGACCAATGCAGACCGTCTCAAGCGAGGATATCCCCCCTTCCCGCCTAGCCGTCGTGATACTGCGAAGCGGAGCGGACCTTCACCTTCACCTTCACCTCCAGTTATTTCGACTCCGCAGTCGTGAGCCCACTCCATTCTCCCTGGCTTCCGATCCCTTTGTATGAGACGCTGAGTTGATTGTCTCACCTTTTATCAGCGTGAGCGGAGTTTTGGAAGTTCGTGATAAGGCTGGGAGCCATCGGCTAGGGTTTGTGGCGAACGAAGTCTTCGACATTCAATCCATCACGTAAGTATGCAGTATGCAGAAACACGTCTCGAAACACCGAGGGTCTTGGTGTTGATATGCCGTCGTTCCTTACTTTAAAGCTTCCTTTCCGTGGCCGATCCCAACCAGCCAGTGTCCCACCGACTCCAGGTCAACTTTTCTTTGGCCGACCGCAACTTTGCGGCTATTGTAAGTGTGGGCACGTTTATTCCATAATTATCAATAAAGCGACTTGTACACTCCAGAATTCAGATTTTCTGCGGCCCCCACCCCCACCCCCACCCAAGTGTGTGGGCCCTGGACCAGGCCCTGAGTGCGTCCCTTTTACGTTAACGGTCCGGAAAGCCCGCAAGCGCCTATCTCATGTTTTCTACAGCCCCGGCCCGAGCGCCTTCACGATCTTCCCTTTGACGATCATACATTGCCGTACGGCCGATGTGATTGTTTGAAAGCTTTGCATGACGCTGACTGCAATATCTGCCTTTTTTATCGCAGCTATCCCGCCTGGACCCTGGATCTTCGACCCCACGATATTTGAAGTAAAGAGTGAGTCCAATCTCATCATCACCATCTTCAAGTTTCCTCCCCCTGTTAGCGCACGGTTTGGCTCACCACCCTCTGATCGGTTTTCTGCATATCACACAGTCACCTTGCCCGGCACGAAGGGCTCTCCTGTCCCGGGCTTTTTTGAGTGGGACCCGTCTTTGAATGCGCTCGGAGTCGTGCCGGCGTTGATAAATGACAAACGAGTTCTACCTGTGGTGCGCACCTTCGTCGCTTTCCCGATTTTTTCTGATACATATTTCCCCCTCGTTTTGCCTGTTTCGACAGAGACTATTCTTGGTCAATCCCGAGTAATGCCCTGGACTTTTTGCGGACTTTGCAGCCGCGACTGACATTTTCCCTTCCTCTTTCTTGTTTTGTCTCTACTTTTTCATGTGTCATTTTTGCCCTTCCTTCAAGTTTTTCTTAGCGAGTAACGACCTTATTGCTACTGGCACCGCTCGAGTTGTAACCCATCCTGTTTTTGTATCATGAAGACACTTTGACGTTTACGGTCGGACATATCGATCGAATCGCGATTGGCAAGTTGCAAAACGGAATCCGACTCGGTGATAACGTTGTACAGTATATCTTCCCCCCCTTTCCCCAGTTGCGGTTTTATTACCAACTGCCAGTGGACATGTCCCGACCGGAGGTGACAAAGTCCCGCTCCCTGACGCTATTTTGGAACCATCCTTGTCGTTCTCGCATGACCTCACCGGTACCTTCCTTCGGTTCTCGGACATCGGGCTCATACTGACCACGACGCCAACACCTCAGTTGTGTCCGCATGGTGCATCGCCTGGAGGCGCGTTCACAATAATGATTGCTTATCATGCAACAATCAATACTGAATCAAGACCAAAGTGTTCCAGGCTCTAGCCCCGTGCACGTGGAGGCTGCGCTTCTTAGTACGTATATACTGCTTGCAGTTCTGTGGCCTCTGTAGCTGTATTACTTTACAGCAACTGTTCTCTGTGACCCAAGTCGATTCACAACAGCCTCGTTTTCCGTTGCGGGCTGTAGATGCAAAGGTTTCCCGAGTCTGCGAACTCGTCGTCGGAGGGTTACGGGCATCAATTGCGTTCCTAGGCGTGCAAGTGTGACGAAACTACTCGGGCAAGGCAGCCCATGGACCCGGATGGACGGGTTACCCCCTACTAGTCACTTTCCCTGACCTCCTCCGACGTGGACACAGACATGTGTCTCCATTTTTCCTTTGTGTTGTTTGATCTTTTGCGATTGCACGACGGTTTCGCCATGGAGGCTTCGGCTGCTAGGCGCTCCCCATGCAATGGAGCAAGTCGGGAGCGTTGGGAGGGGAAACGATACTGTGACAGAGCCTCTGGAAATGTGAACTCGGATTCACATCCTGCTGTGGGCGAATATAAACAAAGATGGAGATCGATCGCATCGCGGAACGGGTAGATAGGGAGCGTGGGTTTGAGAGACCTCTTTGTTGTCAATCCTTCAGATTTCATGGTGCTCGCAGTCTAGTAGTGCCGTTTCTGATTTGGGCGTTTCTTAACCGGCACCCTCGTCTTTTGTCTCGGGAGCTAGAGTCGCCGTGTTTCTGGAATGGTGAGCGCTGGACTAGCTGCAGCGAACTTTTTCACTTCGACCGCCCCGGTCACTTTCTGGACAAGTTACATCAAGACATGGCTCACCACTGAGCTGGCACTGAGCAGTGGCACTGAAGCGAGACAGAATGCCTACGTGTGTGAGAACGTAAGGCAGACCAGAGTTGAATACTAAAGGAAAGAGTTGAGCAAGCGAGGGCTATTCCAATAAAGGACGAGCCATGCGAGTACAAGGATGAGGAGAGGGAGAGGCGAGGTGAGGTGAGACAAGGGCGAAGCGAGGAATCACGCGGCCATCCGAGAACATCGAATCTATAGGTAAGTATACGAAGATACGGGGCAGCGAGAACAAAGGGAAGCAATGATGAGTGGATGTGGAGCGGTACAGTATAGCTCACCTTACAGCACAACGCTTATGCACGTCATGTGGTACGTTCAGTCAAGGCACGGGGTTCCTGAGCTCACCGCTTGCTGCGATATGCATGTTTAGGGACAGGGCCGATACATGTGCCAAAGAGCGGTGTACCGCGCTCCGGGACTTTGATGGGTAATCCATATCCGAGTCATCATCGAAGGTCCGTGCGTTCTGTAACTTTGTCAGTACATACTGTATATTAGCGGTCCGAAATGAGATAGCCTGAGATCCTCAAGCCAGGTACATGAGGGTCCTCGTCAGTCGCTGATGGCAGAGGCTGAGCCATGCTTGATTTTACGTGCGAGCTCCGGAACCAATTGGGGTCATTGGTCACATGGTCGGTCCCCACGTCTCCTCCATTTCGATCAATGTGAGCTGTGAGTGTTAAATTTAGATATCCGAATCTTGCCGTCTGCGTGCGCCCAACCGTCCACTTATAATCCCGTGCCATGCCCTGCGAGGTTTCCTCCCAGGGTACCCCTCTTCCACCCCACGACACATCTCCGCCATGCATAGACTTACGGTTCTCGCTCTGACCCTCCTGGTCATCATTGCTTCCGTCATCCCGCCTGTGCTTGCCCGTGAGACCAATGGGGACCGTCTGAGGCGAGGCTATCCCCCTCTCCCGCCTGGCCGTCGTCAACCTAGCCGTCGTGACACTGCGAAGCGGAGTGGACCTTCGGCTGTTCCTCCCAAGACGTGAGTGCACTTCTTCCATCATTCTACTCTCCTCCCTCCCATCCTCGGCACCCTATCCTTTTGCATGAGATGCTGAGTTCCTTGTTTTCGCCCTTTATTAGCGTGACTGGAGTTGTGGAGGTCCGTGACCAGTCTGGGGCGCATCGGCTCGGATTTGTGTCGAACGAAGTCGAGGGCGATTCATCCCTTAAGTAAGTACATAGAGACTCGTCCTGTGATACTGCGGCCTTGGCCAATTTTGACATCCTGTCGTTCCTTGCCTTGAAGTTTCCTTGGAGTTGTCGATCCCAACCAGCCAGCATCTGCGCTCCTCCAGGTCAGCATGACTTTCGGCGACCAAGACCTTGCGGCTATTGTAGGCGTGGGCAGATATATTCCTTAATATCAGCCAATGACTTGTTTACTCCAGAATCCCATCTTTGCGCCGAATATTTCGCCAGCTCCGCCCCCGTGCGTGGGCCCCCTGCCGGAAGAGTACGTCTCTTCTACGTCGTTCATGTTCTGAAGCCCTCAAGCGCACGTCTCACCCAACCCACGTTGTATGACTTTGACAGACTAGGCCCTTTGACGATCTTAACCTGCGGTGCGGCTGATGTGCTTGTTTGGAAGCGCTGCGTGACACTGACTGCAATGTTTTCCTTCTCGATGCAGCGCGCCCTGATCTCTGGTCCTTAAACCCCAATACAAATGAATTAACGAGCAAGTTCCACTGCCCCCAGTTAGCGTACTCTTGGCTGATTACTCTGATTGTTTTTCCCCCCTGCACATCGCACAGTTCAAGCTGTCGGTGCTAGCGGTACTCCTCGCCTGGCCTCATTCGCGTGGGACCAGTCGTTGAACGAGCTCGAAGTCGTCTTACCCGGGCAATCCGCCAATCAGGCACAACCCGTGGTGCGCCTCTTCTCGTTTTTCCATAATTACGATGCACATTTCTCACTTTACCCTCCCTGGACAGAGGCTATTCTTTGACAAATCCAGTTAATGCGGCGGACTTTTTGCGGACTTTGCAACTGCGATTGACATTTTTTCCTCCCTTTGTTTCGTCTTCTGCATTTTCATTTGTTTTTTTTCGTTGCGCGGGTCGACCACTTAGACCGTTACCATCTTGGACACTTGTCTCTTAACTTTCTGTTTGGACGCTGTTATGTGTTTACTAGCGCCACCTTTTTGTTTACTTTTTCAGTCCTTTCTGTGATGACTGATGACTGTATGCGCAGTGATGTATGTGGACGCAATTCACGAGTGTAGTTCGTCTTGTGGTTCAATTACAAGGACACTTTTACGTTTCTAGGTCTCGACCGATGCGGGCTGACCATTTGCAAGAAGCAACGTATTGTATATCGCTCTCTCCCGTTCCCTCGACTCTACAGTATATCCATCCTTGCCGAGGGCACCTAAGACGGGTCGTGTTCGGATGATCTCATCAACACCAGCGGCACTTGCGGTGGTGAAGTTTGCTACTGTACTGTAAGCACATGCATTTTAATGATTGGCGGATTGATCAAGTATCGATATAGACGCCAATATCTTGTTCGGAATATGGGTACGCTTTTGCAGCGCGCGCAGCAGCCGCAGGCTTTGCCGTGGCCTCCATGCGTGTATCATGACGATACAGCAGAGCGCAGCACAGTACGGCAACTGCTCTCCGGATCCCAATCAAGAACCGCCCGGGGCAAGGTCAAGAAGGAAGTAGAACATTTCAGTGGCTATGGAAGCAAATGTTTTCCCGATTAAGCAAACTCGGCGGTCCAACGTCAGTTGTCCCAGGAAAGGGGGTGAACTGTGCCGAGTCGCCCCGAATTGCTCGCCTTCGGGTTACATTGTCGCGGACTCGCAGACATCCCCGGACCCCCTCACTGGCAGGAAGTGCTGGCAATGTGAGCCTATCTTCACGCGTGACTGATTGAAATTATGACCATCAACACAGCGTGGCTAAAGTCCGGCGGCTATGTCGTTTTGCCCGAGTCACTACTGGCCATCAACTTGCGGATTTTGGATTGCGGCCTTAGTAACTACAGTCAACCTCCCGACTTGCTTGGCAGCTCGCTAATGCCCCCTTCCCTCCAAATGCAACCTGCCAAAGCCTTGCAAGGCACCTCCACCACTAACATGCGTGATGGGTACTCACTTGGCACGGACGTCAATTACTTGACAAACTGACGCTTTCCCAGATCTGCGTGTCGTACATGTACCTGTATCCGCATCTGTCAATGAATCAGATGGAAAGCATGTAAGCATGTGCTGTTCCCTGGGAACTGAACTTACTGAACAGCGGCAGCGCCCGAAGAAGCTGTTGGCGTTCACGGCACAAGGAAGCCTTCTATCACCGCTACCTTGTGAAGGGGCTTGTTGCATCAATTCGCGTCGCCTTCCAGTTTCCGGAAGTTGCTCTCTCTCTTCACACACTCTTCCCAAGAGTAGAAGTGTGACAAAGCACCGTACGGGTGACTCCACTGGCACTCAGGCAGGCAGCCGGCTGTAGTCCTTGGACCCGGAAGGAGGGACAACCCTAATCTCTTTCAGAGACCCCCTACCAGCGTATACACGCAGAGATGTGTCTCCATTTCGCCCTTTCCTTTTTAGATCTTCTGTGTGTTGGTGTTGGCACTTGGCACTGACTTTTTCGCATGGAGGCTTCGACTGCTGGGCGCTGCCCGCGGAGTGGAGTGAGTTGGGTGCGTTGATGACGAAGCGATACCAAACAGAGGCTGCCGGAAAGACAGGCATCGGTACTAGGTACTAGTAGCACCTTCAGTTGTTGGGGCAGACCCGGCAGAGTCGCACGTGTTTCAGGATTGGTGACTGGTGAACGCTGGTTTCATCTCTTTTTTTTATCTTTGTGCTGGCCTTGCGCGACAGTGTGGGAACTAGTGTTCTTCTGGCCGTGAATACAAGTCGGAACGATGTTGACATTTCCAGTTGGCAGGTGGGGCTGACTCGGACATGGGAGTTAGGGCACGTGATTCAAGTCTCAGGCTCATTCAACTGTCCTCACGGTCAAGTTCAAGTTCTTCTCGACTTTCACTCTCCCCTCAGAGTCTCAGTTTATCAGATCACCGGAGACTGAGAACGAGAGCCAAGGAACACTACAGTCTCTTGGCCAAGTGGGAAGAGAAGACATCAGGTAAGCAGATAAGATCTTGTCCCACAGAGCACAGACGGTAATTAATAGATGGAAGCGACGAGGGTCGTGAGCAGGTAGTGATACGACAAGGAAATAGTGACTCTTGACACTCGTCCATCAGAGACAGAGAGCACTCTAATTGGAACAGGATCACGGGCACTGGGATAAGATTTTGACACCTTTTTGTGCAATTTTGTTCGACCTGACCCGGCCTGACCCTCGACCTGCCAGTGATGCGATCTTTGTCACCAGCCACCCCCAGACCGCACATACATCATAAAATACACTTTACAGCTGGCATGCTATTGCTTGCCCAACCTTCCTCTCTCATGAGATCTCTCGCCATGGCAAGACCAGCTAGTCACTCAATCTGTCACTATTCTATGGCGCTTGTATAATCATTCCTTTTCTTTTTCTCTGATTCATTTCACTGTCGTCTCCGGCACACAGGTGACTGAGTGCCAATGCCTGGTCCCATCTAAACTCACAAGATTCCGTTCTTGGGCTTCTTCTCTGTTTCCGGACTATTGCACCTGTGAGCTCCTGTTCGCCAACTCACCATGACTGGCACTTCTGGCACACACCCCTTTGTTCATACCCGCCCTCACATTCTCCACCTATTTCTCTTTATCTTTCCTATCTATGTCATCTTAACATTTTCATTTTTTCTCTGTATGTCGTCTTGACCATCCCCCAGACCCTCATCTGCTTATCCAATCCCCTGAGGTCTTCAACTGTTTCCCTCTTCGCTCAGGCTCATTGCGCATGTCCAACCGAGGTGATACACTCGACCATTCTGGTGCGCTAGATGAACCCGGGCATGAAGTAGACCCCGCACACGGTGATCGACATGCCCGGGATGGCGTTGGATTAGGAGGAAACTGGAAAGTCTCGTCTGGCCACTTCTCCCCTGCCATCATCTTCCCCCGGCTCACAGGCCGGAGCCTCTCCCTGGCATGTATCATGGCCACACTGCGCGCCGAACCCGGTGCCATGCCATGATGCCGGATAACGATTGTGCATCCGACGCTTGCATATGCACTCAACCTTCGTGCCTCGTGTTGCTCCACTGGCCAACTGTTCGTCTTCCTCGTCTATAACATCCTCGTGCTCTACACGGCTGTACTTTTCTCCGGTCCCGTATGCATGGCTATGTCGCCTTGTCGCACATACAGATTGCATGAATCAATTGAGCTGGACGAGTAGAGATAGTTATCAGAAGATGTTTATTTCATCCCCGCATTGCGTCTCTCCCAAACGTCATTCCTTCTAAAGCCTTGATCTTCGTTAATTTACGGCAGCGTGCATCGGCGCGTCATCGTCATCATGCTCAATGTCAATGTCCTTGATTACTGTGCCTCTCCACTTCTCCACCGATGGATCGTTCCACTATGCTCACGAGCGGTCCCAAATTGAAACTAAACGAACCAATGTACCCGTTCCAACCTCTTATTTATGGGACTGGGTCTCCCTAGTGCTGTTGACCCTTTGTTCGCTTCCTGCATTCCCTTTGGCAATTTATGGGAACCTTGTCCTCTGCTGCGGGGTGCCAATTATTTCATGATGACCATGATGACACATGGAAGCAAAGGTTTCCCAACCGGGCGAACTCCTGAATTCATCCGATGGACACGACAATAAGTCTGTTCATACTCGGCTCAGGGAAAACAGACTCCTTTCACGTCGGAGGCCCCTAGCCCCAAGCCATCCAACTTCTAAGTTGTTCCGCTTAACTCCTATTCCCTTTCAACTTCGCTTGAACCCTCTTTTATTGCTAAGTAGGAAACTGCATAAAAAATATAAAAGAAACTGTGTATGCATCCTGTTTTGTCTCTTCCCCACTCCATGTGCTCAAACCACCTGATCCCATTCAAGAGGCCTTTAGAAAACCTCACTCGTTCATTCTGCTCAGCTCCCAAGGCGTAGTAACGCCTGTGCTCACCTTTGCCAAAATGAACCGGCACTTTCGGACCACTAGGACCGGCCGGCTATACCGCCCCGGACTTGTCCGCTAGCAATCTCACTGTCACCACCTCACATACCATAGCGATGGCAAAATGCTACCATAATCCTAGCCGAACTATCAGCAGTACATGTATGCGACACAAGGCTGCGTCGGGGCATGCTTTCAGTTGGCGGACGCTCATTGGCATGAGCGCCCATCACTTGTGGATTTGAAATGGGCGGTCACCCGCACATAAAGGCACTGATCCAGGGCCCATCGCGCGGAACCTGACAGGCGTGGCAAATTGCACTCCCTCGTTTGCTTCCTGGAGCAGGAGATGAACACGGGTCTAGCGGGGTGCTAAATGTCCAAATCCTGCCGTCGGTGTGCGCCCACCCTCCGTCTTATTAGTTCGTGCCATACCATCGCAATTGGTCCCGCTAGCCCCGTAGTGTTTTCCCCCCTCTCCCCCACGACACATCGTTCCCGCCATGCACAGGTTCACTGCCCTCGCCCTGACCCTCCTGCTCCTTATTACTTCCGTCTTTCCCCCTGTGCTTGCCCGTGAGACCAATGCGGACCGTCTCAAGCGAGGTTATCCCCCCCTCCCGCCCGGCCGTCGTGAGACCGCGAAGCGAAGCGGACCGTCGTTTGTTTCGACTCCCCCGGTGTGAGTCCACCCTCCTCCCTTCACGGGCACCAGATCCGTTTGGATGGGATACTGAGCCCCTTTTTGTCTCGCTTTTTGCCAGCATCTTTGGTGTCTTGGAAGTTCGTGACGAGTCTGGGACTAAGCGGCTAGGATTTGCAGCTAAACAAAGCTCTGGTGATTCCACCGTTCCGTAAGTGCACGGAAACAGGTTCTGCGACGAGGGTATCAGCATTGATCCCGTCTTTTCAAGTGTCATTGGAGTGATCGATCCCAACCAGCCAGCGTCCCAACGTCTCCAGGTCAACTTTACTTCGTCTTCCCATAATCTTGCAGGTGTAGGTGGCATATCTATTCCTTGGCATGTATCAGTAAATGACAGTAATTGACTTGCATACCCCAGGATCTTATCCTCCCCGAGCCGGTTAACCCGTCCGTTACCCCGCCTTTTTGCATCAACCTATTTGTTGGTACTCCGTGCGTCCCTTTTACGTCAATGATCCGAAGAACCCAGGCGCCTGTCTCACCCAAAGCTCGTTTGATGACTTGACAGTCCGCTCCCTTTGACGCCCTCACCATGCTGTACGACTGATGTACTCATTTGAAAGTTTTGAATGATACTGACTTCAATATTTCCCTTTCTCAATTACAGTTTCCACCGGTACTTGGTCCTTGGACCCCAAGACTCATGAATTAACGGGCAAGTTCCCCAGATAGCGCACGCTTGGCTTTACTCTTTTCTGACCCTTTTTTCTGCACGTCACACAGTTACTTTCATCACCGGCGAATCGGCCGTATTCGCGTGGCAACAGACCTTGGACCAGATCGAAGCCTTGAGGTCGAGGGACGATGACCCACGGGCAGTGCCCGTGGTGAGCATTTTCCGGTTTTCTCTGATGCATGTCGCTCACTTTGCACTACATGAACAGAGACTGTTCTTGGCATCCAATTAATCTTTCGGACTCTCTGCGACCCTTGCAGCCGCAATGGACGCTTTTCTTTCCCCTCTTTTGAGTCCTCAGTTTTCTTTGTCCTTTTCTTCGTGCGTGACATCCTAGACCGGTACTGTCCTGGACCCTTTTTGTCAAACTTCTGTTTTGGACGCTGTTGTGTGTTTAGTAATGGCGCTGTTTCCCCCCTGTTTTGACTCGTTTTCATCATGATTTTACGTGCAGTGATGTCAAATTACGAGTTTGTATGTCTAGCTGTTGCAACAATTATGAGAACACTTGGACGTTGAAGATCGTTTACTGCGTACCAATATCTATACGGAGTGCTCCATGTCCTAATCCTATGCGTACGAATGAGGGTTTGTTTTAGCTGCGCGCGCCATTTGCTGTGTTCTGGGTTCCGGCCGTAGCTGAAATGTAATGATCGCTCTGTTCAGGGACAGCAACTGCTCGGCCGAATCTCGGGCGAGGTCGCGAAACTCTGGTACCGCGCCGAACTGCCGACTTCATCGAGCCGTCCGGGTTACCAAGGGCCGACTCACACCTAGACACTATCAGCCTGAGGTGTAGTCCTTCGTTTAAGCTGATTAGGATGCCCAGCAAGCTGAGCTATATTTTTCTACCGAGAGATGACTATCACGTATCCGTAACGCACCCTATCACCACGCACGACGTAGTACAAATCCTCCCAGGAGTGGCTAATTATGATGCCAGCGCTCGGCACCACGCCAATGCCCCCATCCGACCAGCGAAAGCCCCTCAAGCCGGTCACTGCACACCACCTACTGTGGCGATGATAAAATACCTTTTATCGTCCGGTTCAAGTTGATGCTCTACTCAAAAATATGCTTGCCGGTTAATCGTGATGCTGGAAGGACAGTAGGAAAGAAATGAGCATGTGATGTTCCCTGGATACAATACTACAGCAACGCACTGGAAGAAGCTGTCGACACTGCCGGCGTCGTTCCATTTTCTGGGCGTTTGAGTGTGAGACTGGAAGGGAGAGGTGAGTGGTCTTCCGTAGCCGTCGCTACGTCATGACGAGAGGCCGCGGGCGTCAACTCGTCGTGCTTTTGCTATCTGGCGCCGGCTGCACCTTTCCTTTGCGTGGAAACGTGACAAAGTCCAGTCAGATGCCCAACCCCGCCCCTTGGACGACTCGGACGGACGCGCACCTCTAGACGCTTTCCCAGACGTCTCACAATGTGACATGCGACAGATGGGCCCCCATTTTACTCCTTCCGTTTTAGGTCTTCGGCGTGGTCGCACCAACGACTCGAAGTACAGTTACTACAGTACTGTATGTTGGGTGGTTACGCCTTTGCCATGATTGCAGCGGCTTCGGCTGCTGAGCGCCACCCGCGGAATGGAGCGAGTTCAATTGGGGGCCAAGCGAAATCGTAAGTCTTGTAACGCAGGCCTCGGGGAAAAATAGAAATGTTTCCTCGTGTTCCCATTGACTAGATTCAGGTTTCGGGGTTTCTCTCTGTCCAAAGCCGCTTTAAATGGCCGTTTCATCCGGGAGCTCGTGGCTTTAATACCGTAAACGTTGCTCGTAAGTAGCTGCGCCGCGGCGCATACGTTCGGTTCGGATTGTTTGTTTTCCCGTGACGTTCGCTCGCATCCTTCTGTAGGCTTAAGCTTATATAAACTGGCATGGTGGCCGCACACCGTATGGGGAGAGACTCCGAGAGACGGAGTGACTTTTTTCGACGACGCTTCGATGTCCGTAGTGCTCTCTTTCTTTCTGGCGGTGGTCGTGGCGCACTTCCTGAGCTGGGCGTATTACAAGTGTAGCCGCAACTCGCGCTCGCTCCTAGGCCAGCTTCAAGGCCCGAAGTCGCCGTCTTTCTGGATCGGTGAGCGCTGGCTTTCAAAAATTCCACAATTCAATTTTATTTTCTCCCTCTCTTTTTTATTTTCTTCGTTGCCGTTTTTGCGCGACAAGAGTCTGGCTGACACTGCTTTTTGTGTACCACGTTAGGAAACGAGAGTGACATTTTCTATCAGAATGAGGTGGGCGATTGCGAGTTTGAATGGATGCGTCAATTCGGCAGCGCATGGCGCCGTCGTGGGTGCCTGGGTGTGAGTCTTTTCATTCATCGCTGTGACGATGTAGTACTAGCTATTCTTTTTGTTCTGAGAGACCCTTGACAGGAGGACCACCTGATGGTAGCAGACCCCAAGGCGCTGCATTATGTTCTTCACACCTCGTACAACTTTCCTAAAAGGACGGACATGCTCAAAGTGACAGAGATGGTGACCGGGGAAGCGGCCCTGGTCTGTGCTCACGGTGCAGAACACTTTCACCACGCACCGCCTCCCGTTTTGCAATAGGCCTGACCGTACTTTTCTTTTCTTGTTCCACCAGGTAAAGTTCATGAACGCCAGAAGAAGATCATGGCGCCGACGTTCTTCGCTTCGAAACTGAATGCGTTCGTTCCCATGTTTCAAGACGCAGCGTCCAAGGTCGTACATCGACCCCACATCTCTCGGTTGGATGACGATGACTCACATCTCGGTATCCGCAGCTCGTTCAAAAGTGGAAAGATGAACTGTTCACGTTGGACCCGTCCGCGCAGCCGCTCGTCAATGTGACTGGATGGCTCTCACGTACGACGCTTGACATCATGGGACAAGGTGAGAAAACCCACTGCTCCGCATTCTGTGGGAGCTGGGCCGTTGATCTTGATTTTCCCTCATTCAGCTGGTTTCGATCTTCGTTTCGGGTCGCTCGATAATGCAGGGACGGAGCTGATGAAAATGTACGCGAATTTGTTGTGAGTCTTCCAATGTCCTCCCGCCGCACACCTCGAGCTAGTAACTCACGACGACCCAGCATCGACACGACGCTTTATCCCACCCCACTGAACCTCATCTTCAAGTCCACCTGGCGGTACGTCCCGGGGTTCCTGCTCCGCTTCGTAAGGTACCTCCCAACTCGCGAGTACCGCCGATTCCGCACCTATCTGGACTACGTACGCGTGTTTTCGGAGGACGTCATCAAGAAGAACGCGGCCAAGGGCGACGGTAATGACATGATGAGCGTGGTGCTGCGCACGAACGCTTCCGAGGATCCCAAGAACAGACTGAAGCATCGCGAAATCGTGGACCAGCTCTCGTGAGTGCTAGAGCCGGTTTCGGTTAGCCTTCGGCTGACATCGCAGCGGCGACGTTCGCGCGGTGCCGTAGGAGTCTTCTGCTCGCTGGTCAGGAGACAACGGGTAGCAGTCTGACTTGGTTTCTCTGGGAGATTGCGCGACACCCCGAGTCCCAAGAACGCATCCGAGATGAGATTACTGCCGTATATAGGCGAGCCGACGGAGGAGATCTATCAATCGCGGATCTAGATAGAATGACATATACGCAGGCCGCCCTCAAGGTGTTTCTTTTTGTCAGCCCGTTTTTGCTTGTCGCGGGGCTCTGATCGACGTCTTTGTTGGATCAGGAGTCGATGCGCTTGCACCCCATCATCTGGATGCTCGGGAGAGTGGCGACTCGGGATGACGTGATTCCCTTGGCTTTCCCAATCACCACCAAATCGGGCGAGCGAGTGTCGTCCATCCCCGTGAAGAAAGGGACCAACATTGACATCGCGGTCCATGCGTATCAGCGGTACGTTCGACCCACCACTCTCGCCCTAATACCGTGTTCGGTCGCTAAATCGTTCGAATTGAAGACTGCCGCAGGTCTGGGGCGAGGACGCAGACGAATGGAATCCAGACCGCTTCTTGGACACGGAGGCCATCAAGCAGACGTCGATTGGCGTTTATGGCAATCTGTGAGCAATAGTCATTGATCGTCCTGTGTCAGCTTCAAGGAGGCAGATTTACTTACGGACGTTGCGTCGCAGGTTAAACTTTTGTAAGTATGACGACATATCGGCGCATCGATCGACGTTGATTTGCGTTTCTGACGCGGCGCGCTCTCATTCTTTACAGCTGGCGGTCCACAGGGATGCATCGGCTGGCGATTCGCGTGAGTACCACCACCACCACTACCTCCGAGCTCGTCCGCGCGTAGATCGCTCATCTCGTGGCACCCACCGAATACTGCATGCAGCGTCCTGGAAATGCTCGTCATCATCGCGACCTTGGTGAAGCATTTCGAGTTCTCGCTTCCTGCGGACGCGAACGGTGAAAAGAAGGGCAGGCCGGCGCGGATCTTTCGCAAGCCGAGCGTCATCATGATGCCTATGGTAGAAGGCGAGATTGGGGCTTGGATGGGTCTCGTCGTCAAGCCCATCGATTGACGTGACGAGGTGGATGTCGCCTGGCGCGGTACTAGTTAGCCCATCCGCGACGCAGCCCCAGAGCGTCGTGCTCATATTAGTCCGCCACGGCCCACCCGTCGACGCTCGGCGCTCAGTCGTCGTGGCGTCACCACCGTCAAAGTTTTTGTACGGGTATCTTCCAACTACGCCGAATGAGTATCCTCTCCCGAATGCCATGATCATGTTCGTGATACCCCATCAGCCCGTGCAATAAACGACAGTAGGTGCGAGGTGCTGCCACTGCCGTTCACCGCAAGTGTCGCTAGGATGATGACAATACCGATTTCCTGCTCTCCGAGCTGCATATCAGACTTCAGCACAGGAGGGTGGGATGACAACGAACGGGTGACCAAAGAAAAGCCCAAGCGACTCTGACGCACTCGTGGTTGACGAAACTCCCCCAACGACTCCAACGCCAACAGCCACCGTTATCGATATAAGGTATAGCTATGCACCTGTAGTGCGGCGCGAGGCTTGCCAAGGTTTGACTCGAGTGGCGAGGTCGGAACAAGATCTATATGGCATACGTCGTCATGGCACTTTCGTTGGACCAGTCTTCCGATACAACACTGTTACTCATTCACCACCCTCCAGGCGAGTTACATTAAAAGACCCAGCTGGCGTCGAATGACGTTGAAGTGGGAGTGGGATGAAACGAGACATGATGAAAGTCACAGACATGCGTGCGTAGTGAGGCCGATGGGTCTGCGTACGCTCGGTCATTCTTCCAACGTGACGTCATGGCTTCTCTTGGGGCTGGTAACACTCGTCGGTTTGGGGCTGCCTTAAATCGAGCAAGTACTAGTACTGATGTACGACAGTCTTCAAGGGCTTATGCGTACATAGGGATCGATATAGGTTGCTTGCCGTTAACTCAGACATATGCGTATTTAGGGACTATGCGTGATGTATGCTACACTTTCTAAACCTCATAAGTCAAAAATCACAATCGGGTATCAACATGTTACCTGATTCACGTATACAAAGAAGGGGGATCACCAGCAGTAGGCGCGCCACTACGAAATGAGTCGTTCACCCCATACCAGCCGCTGTCGATGAGCTCGGTATGCGCCTCGAAGGGCAATCCAGGTGCCCCATGCGAGCAATACAAACGTGAGTGCAAAGAGCGTGCGGAGTGTTGCACGCCAGCGCCAAGACACGGGGCTCGAACGCGAGAAGATGACGGTGCGCCAACGGCTCGTGAAGTCACGATTCAACCACCGGAGGTCATCAACCAGCAGCTGCGCCTGCAAGGGGAGAAATGGAAATGGCGCGTCAGTGTTTCTGGTGCATGCAGACAGTCAGAAGAAGCACCTTGTCGCGACTTGAGTCATACAGGCGATGCAAGTGCGCGGCTTGCGTGCGGATGGCCGGCAGTTGTACCTCGAGCTCGTTGAGCACACCGAGTGCTTGGTCGAGCTCTGCCTCGATGTGTGGCACATGGGTGCGGAGCGCATCTTTGTCAGCGCGGCGGTAGTTGCGCTAAAAGATTTTGTCTTGGTCATGCACGTCATGCACGTCGACGGCGCAAGGACACGACGCGGCGGGGATGGGTGGCATCACATACCTTGACGCTGTTGAAGGCATCTTTGAGCGAATTCTCAATCGCACGGCAGTTGCTCAGGTCCTCGGCGAGCTTCTCCTGTTGAATGAAAAAGGTGAAAGAAGATACGTAAGTGACGGTGGCATGATGGGAGAGGGACAGTGCACACCTCAATAGCTTTGATCTGCTGCTCGAATGATGCTGCGCGCCGTGATGTCGTAGAGAAGACATGGTCGAGAGTTCTGGTTGAAACTATTAGAGAGGCCAGCTTGAATATGATGGCAGTCCACCGATTACCTGACGCTCGATGCGGTGGAGGCCGATAAGATGTCAGGTTTGGGCAGTGAAGGGGAAACAGGGCTAGTGGCAGAGGACATGGTAAGGGAAAAGGAAGACGTGAAGGCAAGAAAGAGCAGTGGCAGAAGACCGAGAAATGAGATAAAAAAACCAAACGGAAAAAAAGAAAGGGAGAGGCACTGACAGTGAACAGAAGAAGAAAGATTATGTACATCTACGACGGGACGGACAAGTAGAGGATGACATGCGGAACTCTCCTTGCCTTTCTTGGCATCTATGTCTCTTCCGAGTCGCGTTCACGTGATCATGTCCGCTCTTCACGGTGCTAGCTTTTCCGATGACATTTAACTTGAGAGAATTAAGTCCTCACCTGTGACATTAATATTCGTGTCATTCAAGCATAACAATAGTGGCGGTAAGTGTGTAAGGCGTTGATAAGGAATTAGGAAGAGAGCGATACGGACAACAAAAAATCTATATGGCCAACGTGGGGATCGAACCCAAGACCTTCGCGTTATTAGCACGACGCTCTAACCAACTGAGCTAGTCGGCCCTTAAATGATGTACTAGACTTGGTACATCTGGCCTGGAGGGCACGGAGATTGCCGGTTTGTAACTGTACAGCTGCAAGCCACCGTGGCAGACAGGTCCAAAACAATCAAAGGGCTGGAGACAACGACGACGGGGCAAAACATCTTTCGAAAATGGTGACAGATATCATTATGCGATGTCGACGCCGCTGACACCTCTCCCTCGCCATCCAGTCCGAGGCCAAGGCTACCCCTACAAACGCAATGCGTGATCTCCGCCTCGAAAAGCTCGTCATCAGTGCGTGCTGCCAAACTCTCCCTGCCATCCCACACTGACGCAGATACGCCCTGCCCTCTCTTTACGGGCTATTCCCACAGACATATCCGTTGGAGAGTCTGGTGACCGTCTGACGCGAGCCACCAAAGTCCTCGAACAACTGACGGGCCAAACACCAGTCACGTCCAAGGCCCGCTACACCGTCCGCCAGTTCGGCATCCGGCGTAACGAAAAGATTGCAGCGCACGTCACGATTCGCGGGCCCAAAGCCGAGGAGATCCTCGAGCGCGGTCTCAAGGTGAAGGAGTACGAGCTCCACCGGCGCAACTTTTCCGAGACGGGCAACTTTGGTTTTGGGATTCAGGAGCATATCGATCTCGGCGCGCGATACGACCCCACGATTGGTATCTTTGGCATGGACTTCTATGCCGTCATGAATCGCCCTGGGGCGCGGGTCACGAAGCGGAAGATAAAGAGGGCGCGAATCGGCACCAATCACCGGGTGATTAAGGATGATACGATGTCATGGTTCAAGTCTCGGTTTGAGGGTATCATCCTTGTGCGTCCATCCGCCTCTATTCGTTAGGCTCCACTAACGCTTTTCTCACTTTTATTCAGAAATAAATTGTTTTGTCCTCACGTATTGATGTATTGCCGTTTCTCTGAACTATGATACGACATTTATTGCACCACCGATATGTGCCCCTCATGCCTGTCCCCTCAAAGCAACAGCGTTTTCCCTTTATTACCTGGATACGATGGCGTCATGCTAACATGCCTCTGAAGACTTTGCCCTCATTCGTGCGGGATTTTATATATGTCCCTTCAATCTGCGAATGTATGGGGCCCGCTTAGTGACCAAATAGTTATGTCGTCATCGTGCTCATGGCCGTGATCCTGTATTTCCGACCAAAGGGGAGAATCTTCGACATTCCTAACAAACTTAGGTTGTTTTGCCAGACACGTTCCTCTCGTCCTATAACTGGTCACTCTGTGTCACATTTTCTACGGTCTAGCGGTTGTCTATGGGGGCCAATTGCGATCTCAGCCACCCTTGGTCCCTTGTCGATATGGGTATTACGGGCCTGGCGCTAATGGCTACTTTTCACGACTTTGTTTTCCAATTGAACAACGAACGACGGATTCCTATTCTCTACGGCTCTCATTGTGGAATATGTCTGAATCTTGGGAATAGATTGATATCAGTGTCATTTTTGTGTCGTCGATGTCTATCTCCATTCTTTAGACCTGAGGTCAACTCTGTATCATCTACTACTCTCAGGACTCAACACGATCGAGCTTGGCAGGCATCTCACTCGTAATGATCCAAATTGGCTTGCAAACTCATCAACACTCTACGTATAGTACAGAAGGCTTGTTATTCCTTAGAGACCAATCAATAAGCTACAGCCTTGTACGTACTAACCCTCCCCAGTCTACGTCGACATCCGTCCTGGCATCAACCGCACGCGCTTCCATTCCCGAGAACTGACGTGCAAAAAGCACACCCATAGGCGAGGCATGACACTGCCCGCACCCTCACTCGTGCCATATCTTCAACTCGGTTCTTTCGGGTACTCTTTCATCCCCTCATTGACACGGCGAGCCTTGCGGTCAAGCATGTGATGCTCAACCTGGCACCAGCCTGTACATGGCCCGCGCATCGACTACTGAGGGGGTCACAAACTGGCGATTCCAGTACTGTATCATCTCGACCGCGATATACATCGGCCGCGTTCAGTGTGACGATAAGCGAACCAAGCCGATCTCCGTGGCTTTCTCGTTACGTCGATACCCTTCTATATCTCTTCTAAATGTGCGCATATACGCCGTATGTGATCAAGTTGCACGAAACTCACATAGTTATCTAGCGTAAATCCTATCAGCGATTCCAGAGATAACCGCGTACGTTATTTGTGGCCCAAATGGCTCGGTGCACAGTCATTCTAGGGGGGTACTAGGGTGGGGCTGTCGGACCCTTGAAGCTCTCGGGGGCTGTGCCATACTTTTCAATCTCATGATGCGGTCGCTAGAAATGAAAATAAAGCATTTATCCACTTACTTGGTCGTAAGAAGCCCGCGTGCACACCCGTCGCGCCACCCCCGCACCTTGCGCTTTCCCCGCAGCGGTTCGTCTCCTCTCCTAGCTACTCCCAAGTAAATCGCAACGGTTTACGCGAACAAGGTTTTACGTCCAAGTCCTCGCAGTAGCCGGTGTTTGACCACACGGCTACGCTTGTGGGGCTGCGGGCCAGACATTGACGACAAGATATCATCTCTGTCATGGTGCACGTTGGCCATGTACAAGGTGCGTGAGGCGAGGATGGAAAAGTACATCGAGCATGCGGCGTGCCGACGGGATGGATATCGACAGCGAAAATATTGAAGATGAGGAAGACTAGGAAGGCAGTGTTCCTTGGGTTCGTCTTGGGCCCCCGTTCGTAGCACTTTGTGCAGCTCTGGACTAGACAGATAAAATGTGTTCCGTTGTCCAGTGTGTCTAGGAAAGCAGGATCAAATATAACACCTCTGTACTGTAAGATGATCGTTCGATGACCTATCCGTGCCTTGTGCTACGTTTTGAGTGTCTTGGTTGAGTTGGTTCCCTTATCGCGGCATTTTTATATTCACCTAGGTCCCTTCATATTGCGTGCGTCTTTCATAGAATAGCATAGAACTCACATACATCGGGATAAATACTATCTCCAAAGCCGGAGACCATGGTGTGGCGTTGTGGCCCGGACTCGGAGGCGGCGTTGAGATCATTGAGACCTGCTATCAAGAGGTTCACCTACTATGGGTGACTATAGACTACTATGATAGACCTCGACAGTTGAACGTTGGACGTTGACCAACGAAGCACTAGAAGAAGCTTGGACGAACGAAGTGGATAAGGAGGCGGAAGCTGTGCGGGAGCTAATTCAGCCGGCTTACTACCCGCTGCACGCTGCAGACTGCAGTGAACACAACACCGGTCTCACCTGCCAAATCACCCACACAGAACAGCATACTGCCTATCATATATGCTATTTTCATCGGCCTCCCCACGAGTTGTGAACGCGATCGCAATCGTTTAGAAAGTAATGGTGCATAATCATGACCGCGACCAGGATCGAGACCAGGAAGAGCCCCACCAGGGCCACCACTTCCCTCTCTCCGTTCCTTGCCCTCCGCCTGGGATTCCGCCGTGCTGTGAACCCCGTACGTAGCCGCCAACGGAAGTCAATCACGACGCGACTACGAGGGGAATGCGACAGCGCGAGGCGGAGCATCGTGAGATAGTCACGGTGAAGGCCTGGAGAGAGGCGCGGGGCAGGAAAGAGCTGAGGAAGATATCAATATATCAATAATAGAGGGAATGCTGTCGACGCAGAGGAATGGATTACATCCTTCCAATCGTCCTGGCACCTCTATCTCGCAAGCCCGGGTCTGCCGACCAGACGTCGCATGTCGGATACCCTTGTATCGAGGTACGTTTCTTTGCAATTCGTTTGCAATTCGGCGTGCTTTTAGCGGCATTGACGGGCGTATGTCCACAAGGATCCCAGGATCATCTCGTCCTCATCCCATTATGTGCATCATTGTCGGATGAGCTCATCCATGGCCGTCTGTACTTCTGCCCCTTTTCGCAACGCACCACCAAGACTTTCAAAGTGGTTATCCCCACTCTCCCTCCTCCTGACATGCGAGCACCGGTCTCACCAACCGGTTCAAAGATCAGGAGTGAGTCCATGGCCTCAGTTCAAGTTAGGCACGGGCATATCCTCTCGCTTCCACTCCCCCACACCGTACGCACCGAAACGCATCAACATCCAAATCACCACCGACATTGGCTCGTTTGTGCGTTGTCATATCCTATTCCGAGGTGGTGTCTTGCATACACTGGCGATGCCTCACACTTGACTCAGTTGGCCCATGCCCCTTGTGCAACCACTGTATCTCGGCCACTTCGTTTATCTATTCACCCCTCATCATCGCGGCTTGGCTCGCAAGATAATGATGGCCTAAGATGCCCTAAATCTCTTTCGCTTCCCGACGTGTTGACCACGACCCGATACATGTTGGATAGCGGGCCATACAAGGGCGAGTTGGAGATTACTTCAGTTGGATTTTCCCTGGCTTTGTGTTGTGAAGCGAGGTAATGGACACGAAGCGGCCTGGAGGAGTAGGACTGAGGACACGGAGGGCGAGATGCAAGTGGCGCCTGCAGCAGAGAGGTACTTTGGCAGTGTGGGTACTACCACCAAGCTAGGTCCGGACGTCGACCCCGGGATGGGGAACGAGGGCACAGGATCGAGACTGAGACTTCGAACGTGACCTTTGTTCAAGTCTGTTTCAACGCGGTGTTTGCTAGTTGTTTGTCTCTGTCTTTGACGAATGTTGACGTTTTTGTGGTTCGCATAGCACGGCACGACACAATTACTGGGATTCGGACGCCAGAATTACCAGCAGCGCCTTGGCGGACTCTTGGCGGGACCTGCTGTGACTCGCCTGTGAGTGCTACTGTGCCAAATGCGGTCGGTAGGTGGACAAGATATGCACGCAACGTCGGTTTTCGCGGGTCTAGTTTACCCAACTTAGATGAGACAGATCAAGGTGGTTCAGGCACGGACAACAAGACGAAGCAAGACATGGACGACATGGACGTCGACTCGCTTGCCTGTCGCGTGGCGATCGTGCCCTTGCAGCGGTGTCAGTCCGAGGTCCCTCATAGCCCCATTTACTCTCGTTCTTCGATCTTCTCTTTGAAAATGTGCCCTATTTTCTCGCAAGTTCGGGTTCAAACACGAGCACACTCTCCGCGAGGCGGTCCTTCTCGAAAACTGAAACGATGGCGCTACCTCGGCTAGTGTGTCGCAAGCCACGGTGCGCCAAGACCCTGACAACGACGGAGGGGAAAAATGTCTTCCAAAACGATGACAGATCATATTATTGTGCGACATCGATGCCGCTGATACCTCTATCTCTCCCTCCAGTCCGAGACCAAGGTGACTCTTTCAAACGCAATCAGTGATCTCCGTCCCGAAAAGCCTGCCGTCACTGTGTGCTGCCATCCGTCTCCCTGCAATCTCGCCCTGACCCGGCATAACAAGAAGATCGCTATGCACGTCACAATTTGTGGGGGCAAGGCCCGAGGAGATCCGCAAGCGCGGTTTCAAGGTTGGATTTTCGCTTGTCGAGATAAACGCGGGCGGGCCTCAGTGGTGCAGAGACGGCGTTGAAGCTTGGAGAGAGGCGAGAGGGACGACTTCACACCGTGCGTTTCGAGAGGACGCGAAGGGGAATATGACATCGAGAAGACAAAACCCAAGCCATTGTATACATGCTGAAGAAGATGTACAGCCTACGAGTGGCAGACCGAGGCAGAAAGGTTGGAAATCTAGGGGAGTGGGATGTAGCGAGCGCGAGACACGTAACTGGAAGCACGAGCGAGGGACGAGGCAGGAACACAACGCCCGCTAATCTAAGTGAATAAGGCCGAAAGGATATAGTAAAATTTCCAGGAAGGGAGAACAATGGATGAACGAGGACACCGGAACCACACAAAATCTAACAAACGGAAGGGAGGTCGCGTCGAGGGTGAGACCGCATCAACGAATCTTGGGACTTGAGACAAGGGGCTGGGGCGTGCGTGGCCGTGCGGGGCGATACGTCGGGAGAATGGCGAAGAGGACGGAGCGAATGGGCGAGAAATGAGGGAATGAGGAAGGATAGGTGGGTGGCGCTGGTGCGGTGCAAACGATCGAGAGGCAGAGTGAGCACGCGAGGGTGGCGTTGATACGGCAGACATGCAGAGTTGACGGACGCGAAGGGACTTGACCAGGAAGGGGAGAAGGGGTTCCCGCGCCGGCCGCGGATCGTCTCGGGATCACTATTTCCCCCGTATGCGAGCGCTTTCCGTGTGCAGCGGCATAGCTCACCTTACATCAATGCCGTGATCTAACTGGAGCAGAACGCCGAGACACACGGCCCTTTGGCGAGAAGAGTATGTGCCGGTTTGGGAAAATTTTGGAAGAACGTGAAAGTGCGAAACAGGTGCTGAGTTTGCGATCCGATTTGACATCAAATACTCTCTCACGGAGAAATGTGAAAATTGTGCCACCTTTTCGTCCTTGACGACGACAATAACCACCCGAAGCCGAACAAGCGGGAAGTATAAACTCTTCTGAGTCCTCGGGGCGCCAACCAATATTGAAACCTGCGATCGAATCAGCGTTGGAAAGAACCGCAAAAAGTTCAGCCAGTTCTTTGACGCAAAGTGGGGGGACCGATATGACCAGGCATCGGAACAGTCGACGCGCATAGGACTGTTTCTCGTCATCAATCTCCAACAATATCGGTTCGTAGGTTTCGTCTAGCGTTTTCGGCAATCCACCCGAAATACCTCGGATACTTGGCGGGAAACAACGACGGAGCGTTTTAACTTGACAGTGCACCCAGTGGAACCTGTGGGGGAGCCGTGAGCCGTCGATACTATGAGATAAACACAAAAGTTATGACCTACATGCTGCTAGCTTTCTCTGTCAGGGTCTCGATCACCAATTGTTTATCTTCTTCTCGCCACCGGAGAACCTTTGGGTCTGACCGAACAGTCATTGATATAGTCGATAATGTCTTGATTTTGGCCAGTTTGCTTATGAAGCATGTGGGAGATCTAACTTGATAGGCGTTTGCATGATGGTGAGGACCTGTTCTCGTGGCGTAGGGCACCCGGAAGAATTCGGGCACTCATCAAGGGCGTCTATGATGAGATATAGTGCGCCGAGCGCTGGAATTGTGATTTGACAAGCGCTTCTTCGCTGGGTTGGCGAGAGCCACGATTGTGATCTTCGAAGACGGTGGAGAGAATTTCAGCAAATTTGTCAGATTGGCCGCAGAGCTGAATGACTCGGAGAATGGAGGACAGCAGGTGGCGGACTTCCTGCTTGCCACCATCACGGAAGTCAAAGTAGAAGAATGAGACCATGGCCAATCCCATCTGACGCATGTCGAGAAACTCTTTGATGATCGATGAACTGGTAGATAGCGTGAGCGCGCATAAAACGTACAGTATAACGATGGTAGTACGCACGAAAGCACAGTTTTTCCTGATCCGGCTACAACGTAAAAAACAAAGAGGACTTTCAGCAGATGGCAAAACAACAAGAGACGATTCATGTACGAAGACCTTGGATCCATAAAAGATGATCAGTAGATTTCCATCCTCGGAAGACATCGCCTTAAATGAACCACGTAGCAGTGCCACGGTGATGCGCTTTGCGAGCGATGTTGTGATTCGCCCACGGATCTGGCGCAGACAGCCAACGCTGAACTTTCTCTTGTGTAATTGGTTGCCTGCCAGGTAGTCTCAGCTTTAGCCAGAAGTAAAGATGTCAGAGGGCAGGTACAAACGTTCCATCTTGTTCACTTTCATTACTAATTCTTGCATGAGGACTAGCGAATGAGGTCAAAGATAATACAAATTCACGCACGTAACCCAGACCCACCAAGGATCCGTCTGATATCGTCCGTCGATGCCTTTCCATCTACCAGATTTGTGGTTAATACCATGAACGTGCTTATTTGAGCAAGAGACACGTACGTTCCATTACAATTTGCAAGACCATGGACAATGTCAAATGTCTGGGCAACAGTCATCTTGGATCCCTCGAGGGAGAATCGATCGAGTCTTTGGAGGACTGATTCAATGTCATTCTCTCCCAGTAGCTTGCTTCCAAATTCCCCTGCGGCAAGTCAAGTTACAAGTCATGAGTGCATGCTTGAGTCGTCATGACTCATCAGAAAGTGCCGGAAGACGTACTCAACCGCCCCTGGTTATTCTGTTTGGTTGCGAGAGCAAGCACGTTCAGCAATTCGACCATTATTTTGATTATCATCTCTGTCATCGCGGGAGTGGGCAGTATCTCCAAGTAAATCTGAAGTCATCTTGTAAAGGTTTCGACGCATTCAAAGATATCGACCTGGCAGAGCATCATTGCTTTCTTTCACGTACTTGGCGGTCTGGCAGAGGTAGATGTTATGATATCGCAACCTAGCGGGAGAGGGCGAGGCGACACGCAAAGTCCAACTTGCAGCATAGTTCAAAAATTACTGGTGACTCGAACCCGTGGGGTTCGTGCTTGCCTTGTCTCTTATGTAATTCAATTCACACACAGGTGCATTTCAAAGTTGACCATTATTTATTCCATTCATGGTTTCATTAATCAAAATATGGAGCAAATAAAATTTAATGGGCACCATAATAAAACCACAAATGGGCCAATTTAAGGGAACTTTGATTAGCAAATAACTTGCACCAACATGTTTTTTTCGTTTATCAATAATTTATGGATCTAACTGGGCTTATCTTGGGTTAGCAACTAGGTTTTTCCTGATGCACTGGTGCTTCTCTCCATTCTGCGTCCGCGATCTCTCGAGTTCGCGAATGGTTCTTTGTTCTCGCTCGCGTTCCTCTTCGGGAACGCGACCCGCCTCGGATCTCCCCTTCTTTCCAACTCATTGGCTTTGGCCCCTTGCAGCGTGATTGCCATGATTGCTAGGGGGAGTGGAATTGGCAGGAGGATTATTGACAACGGGATTGGGGGCGGGATAATGGGAGGCAACGAGATGATCGGGATGATCGGGATGATTGGAGGCAACGGGATGATCGGGATGATCGGTACCAGCTTTGGGTTCACCATCCACCCAATTAATCGCTTGAAAGGGACCTTGGGGACCTTGGGGAACTAGGGGATGGCCTTGATGTGGCAGGTCGGAAACTTGCCGCTTACCGTCGGCCATTCTGTATATTTGGTGCCATCACGAAGGGCCTTTAAACACAGCAAGCAAGTAAATTTCCTTACTGAATTGGGGCAGACAGAGCAGAGGAAATAGTTGATGCCGCGAGAGCAAGGACACTGAGATTCATGTAAGAGCGCATGTTCGAAAATATTTGTATGATGAAAAATATTCGAGTGGGCGTGGATACGATGAGAAACGTTTGGGCTGCAGAGCGGAGTCAACATCATGGCCATGCCATACAAGAAAGACAACACTGTGTGCTCACCAACCAGTGCCTTGGAAAAGAAACGAATGCTGAGCCACCTGGGCGAGGAACTGATAATTTTTCCTGACGGACAGCGACAAACTTATAAGCAGAGAGACCGTGACCGTGACATTGGGGTCACACACTTGTGCCACTGGCATCCGACAACGGACTCGGGATGGGTACAATCATAAGCGACCTTTTGTAACTATCACACCGGCTACAACTGAATCATTCATTTCGTGACATCAGCAATTTGCTGTTAATTCTTGAGGGTGCGCGCTTGAGGCCTTGTCGCGTTCCATCTAGGCAATGGCACGGGTCGGGTAAACCCACACGGGTTTGCGGCGCTCCCTGCCTACCCTCACTGCCAACACCGCTCACCTTCCACACGCCGCCTACGCCAAGTCCTTCGCCCTCAGTTTCGCTGCCCCCGCCGATGTCTCCACTTCCCGATATCACCTCACTTGCGCCTTCATCACTCGCCGCCGCGTCGTCTCACCCATCAGACCAAAGTTAACAGCCGCCGCGCACAAGAACAAATTAACACCTCAAAGACTTACCCATATGACGCGGCTCCGACAACGAAGCCGCCGCAAGCACACCCCACCACAACGAAGACAAACACATCGGCACCGACACCGCCATCAGCATTGGTAACGGCGACTTCAGCCACCGCAACCGTGCGTTCGATCGAGGACTACAACGTGCGACGACGGCCGGCAACAACGCCGGCGGCAGCTACGATGGAAACACCACGTACGGCCCCGGCGGTACCTACAGCAACAACAGCGCCCTCAGCAGCTCAACCCAGGACGGTAACAGCATCTCATAGGCTACGAGCCGTGTACCCATCACACTGGCTACATCTTATGAGATTATATCACAGAGGAGTATATTGAGGGGAAAAGACAAGCAACAACTCTGTGGCCGCTATGAACATGTGCATAAGTACAGGCAGGTGAAACATATCATAGATCTTTATCTTGATCTCTGCCTTGTCCTTTAGTCAGCTATCTTGATCCTATCATCATGTCTCAGTCCTCCACAAGGATCTGCTCTGTTGGTCCATGCTGGTCTGTCCATCCTTGTATGATTCCCAACACTCCCCTTCAGACCTGCATTATTGTGTTTTGCACGTGACTTGACAATTCCAATTTTGCATATGATTTCAAGACCAAATTTTTGAACTGCCATATCTCAACCAATTCTCAATGGATTGCTTTGAAACTTGGTATATGGACTCTCATGTACTGTATCTAGATGCAGCTCGAGTATGGGAGCCTAATTTCCAGTTTATGAAATTTCACTTTTTGGGGTGATGAGCCCACTGTCTGATTGATGCCTATGGCCAAAGAAATGTTAGATACAGCTATTCACAGTTACAGGCATATTTCTCAAAGGCCCCATAAGGTGCAAGAACCATTTCTGACAGCCTCCGACAGTTGCAGGCCATGTGGCCCATCACCTGCCCATGCCCCTCTCCAGGCAACAGTGCAACAGCCAAAACGCCATGTCCATGT
>Ga0137394_10000190_pt1 | contig 42605 bp, 42 predicted proteins | sample czobulk116metaG_FD_108278 | JGI IMG/M metagenome (GOLD analysis project Ga0137394, IMG submission 108278) | Vadose zone soil microbial communities from Angelo Coast Range Reserve, California, USA - czobulk1.16 metaG | ecosystem: Environmental > Terrestrial > Soil > Vadose zone | place: USA... | reverse complement strand
TTGAAGGTGGCTTGATTCCCATCCGACGATTGCGGGTACGGACTCTGGGAGAGTAGCAGAATCCCCGCAACCGTTAGATCGAGGACCGCTTCTTCCACGGTGTAAGCGCGTTCGCGTTTTGCAGATCAAGTTCCGAACTATCCCAGATTGGCAGTCTAAACCATAGAGTACGCTATACTTAAAAACGGAGGAGTGCGTGAGCGGTTGAAACCGGCGGTCTTGAAAACTAAATCGCCGGTTCGCTATCTGACAGAAAATTCAACTAAATCCCTTTGCCAGTCGCAAGATAGCGATAGTTTCTATTTTCTGGATTTGCTCTGTTTTTGCCCGTTTTACGCCAGTTTTAGTGACAATTTGGTGACAGTCGAAGATTTTGACCCCTCGCGCACATGAGTGTCACACGCTCAGGTTCCGACCAGGATTGACTCCGAGGAGAGCACGTCATGGAAATACAGTTCGCCACCAACTTTAGCGATTACGTGGCCCTGATGGCTGCGAACTCACCCCATGCACTTGTCATGGATTTGTGGCGGCGACTCGACCTCGCTCTGTGCGAGTATGATCGCGCGCTCAGGCAGGTAGTCGACCTTCGGAATCGCCGCGCAACCGAAGAAGCCGTGTCACTGGACCGGGCCCTCGGCCCCGGATTCGCCGACTGTATTCGCAGGCTGCGTCTGCTGCGAAACCAGGTTGCTCACGAGCCGATCTATCATCACTCGTCCGAGGACGCCGCAGGTTACGCGAACAACCATTATCCACGGCCCTGCGACAGTGCGGCTCTTCCAAAAGCTCTGGGAAAAGAAGTAGACTGAAGTTCCATTTTCCTACCTGCGTTTCAATCTCAATTGAGGACGATAAGAGTAGGCCGCGTGTGCCGGTGTACAGTGCGGTTTTCCGATCGTAATGGCTTTGAACATTCAACAGAGGTTCAGGCCGCAAGTGTCTATGAGGCGGCGTGCCGTGCGTGGTCTAATTTCAAATCGGTTGAGGAAAGCGCGGAGGAGTCATACAAGACGAAGGAATTCGTCGTTGAGGTTCACCAGGACCCAAATGTTTTTAACGTGGAGTTGGAGAAATTGCTTGAGTGGCTCGACCGCGGACGGCGTGGGCATCATGATACGCCGCGTAAGAAATGGCTGAGGAGGCTGTTGGACGCCAGCATTGGGGGACCGCCGACAGAGGAGGAGGAAGCGCGGGGTAGGAGTAAGTAGGCAATGCCGAAAGACTCAACCGCCAACGCAGCGAAGCGCAATTGGAGCGCAAACACCCGAACAGCACTGTACGTTATTGGTACATGGGGCGAGGTTATGCAGACAGGATGCCGCCTGGGCAGGGGTGGGAGCCACAATGGAAGTGACCAGAGGCAAAGCGATGGCTGCAGCTATGCCTATCCTTCGAATGGCGACGCGACGGGAAGGACGTTCAACCTGCACTTCTGTTGCGACAAGGAGATGAGCGTTCGCCAGCTGGTCCAGGGCCAGCAGTACCACAGATTCGTCCACATGTGCGGAGAGCTCCCGCGAAAGCGTTCTTGCGATTTGCGACGTGCTATGGTTACCGTCGCATAGCTTCCATGCGGCCGCCGCCATCGAATTCAGACAATGGCCCACGTTGCTTTGTGGGTCGTAGACTAGAACCTCGTAGCCGAATTCCCGTGAGAGGCAATCCACGCGGGCCCGCGGAAATTGTCGATCTTTCATGCCATCTCCAGTCGTTCGCGCGCGCCCGACAGATTCAGGATGGACCCAGCCGCTTGGCGAGCTTCTCCCCGTGTCCCCTTGATGAATACCGCCTGTTTGGCAAGCTGATGGAGTCTCCTGAGAGTCTCACGCGGCTGGCTTCGGACGGCTACGCCATTAGCCAAGAGTTCCAATGCTCCTTGCCCCTGCGACAGCGGAGCCGGCTGCCATCGTGCCCCCGCCTCGTATTTGCAAATCACTGCCATGCCCATGGGCAGCGGCTTGACGCCCGAGGCCGCGCCCAATCCTTCGGCCGTGTACTTGGTTTGAGAATAGGAAGTGTCCTCCCGGATTCCTAGAGGCCGTGCGAACGGATGTACCAAGCCCGAGTTATCCACGACAGCGAACTCATCGGAATAGTACGTTGCGCCGAGGCGCAGCATCTCTCGGACTAGCGTCGTTTTGCCGCTGAAGCTGCGGCCGGGGAGCACAATCGCACGTCCTTGCCAGCCAACTACCCCCGCGTGCAGAAACGTCATATCCGAAGTTGCTTCCGCTGTGTATCGGTGGAGGTTTGTCTCCAACGCCGCCAGCACTTGATCCAACGCAGCTCCCCGCGCCACCCGCATGCTGTCCGCATAGAGGACGTGTAGACGGCACATTCCGGCGCGCTCGCAACCTTGTGCCACCATCAACGAATACAATCGCTGGACGATGACTCTGGGGGATTTCTTCCATCCAGGCGGCAGCAGGGGAAGAACGCGAGGCAGCACTCCCGCGACGTTGACACGCACTCCGGTACGTACTCCAAATGCGGACAGTACTAAGCCTTCCGCCCAATCCAGGCGGTCGAGTTTCTTCATTCAATAGGAATTTGCGTCGAGTCGAGGCCATCTGCTGGTCTGCATTCGCGCTCCTATCTCATTCGTGCACAAGGGAAACGACTAGGCTGTTCAAACCATTACGCGCCGCTCTTCATGGAAGAGACCGATGACATTGATGCCATGGTCTCGCATCGTTTGGACAACAACGCGAATGTCTTTGGGGCGCCGCGCGAAGCCAAGGATCATCATCGGTATTTTGGGTTCCACTAGCCGGTCGTGCTGAAAAAAAAGAAAGTCTTGCTTGGTTTCCCAACCAGTTTGTCTCACCACGAGCTACAAAGGAACAACTCAACGTAGCTTAGCACAACTACGGAGGTACCCACCCTTATGTCAAATCGAAGGCCCTATACCGCACCTCGTCTTGTTCGATACGAATCTGAGGCAGACTGTCCCGATAGGATTAGAGACATTGTGCGGTCCCTTCGCCTACGATTCGAGGCCCCGCAATTTGAAGTGGAACCTCAGTATTTCGTCGTGGTAGACAGCGACAGGAAGTACGTCGAAGTTTCAGATATGGAACAACGAAACAGGGCAAGTATTTTACCGTCCCTGCGGATCAGACTGCAAATAATGCAGGTTGGAAATCTCCATCAAAGAGTCATAGAGGGACACTTCCGTCCGGGCCTAGCTTGAGCACAGGCCTACTCCTGTTTTTCGAGCGTGGGGTCTATCGTCGCAGTTGCACCCGCGCCTACGGTCAGTGTTCTTTCCCATATCTTAAACCCTGACTTTTGCACCAGCAACCGATATGCGAATTGGCTTACCGGCGGACAACTGGTAGTCAAAAGCGAGGAGGCCTGATGTCGTCGGGGCTTTGAATGTGGCGGGAAATCGGGTCAGTTTGCGAATTGGATTGATCATTCCCTTCGTGTAACCGTAGATGTCTACTTCCTGGCCAACCTGTAGTTCGTCGAGACTGAAAGTAAGACCATGGTGGTGATGGGGAAGTGGGCGCTGTAATTCGAAGATGGCAAGGTCCCGTTTCTTGGCAAATGGAAGCATACCCACGTTCGGTATGTAGTTCGTGGAAGAAGACGGGATTGTCGGGGGACTCGGGGAGACTTCCCGGGCGAGTGTCGCGGCGGACAGACACGAACATACAATCAAGATCGGAATGACTTTGTGCAAAATCATCAGACATCACGTAGTCTCTGAACGAGCCCGTTCTAATGTTTTGCACGCGCTTCTCCAAGGAGTGAGTACTTAGCACAAAGGATTTAGTGAGGTTTGAAACGGCGGCCCAACCAAAACGAAACGGATAAGGGACCCATTGCGGGAAAATGGTGCCGATACGAACTCATGAGCGGTGAAAGAAGTCCGTAGATCTAAAATCGACTTACGGGCGGTCTTCGCTTTCGAGGGCTTCGTGAACGGCCCACACGGTTAGGACGGTGGTGATGCCGATGGCGTACCAGATGAACTTGCTTTTCGCGGCTTTGATCGGCGGGCCGCCGGAATTCCTGCCGCCTGAGCCGCGCGGCCCCTGCGGGGCAGATGCGGTGGCCGGCGAATCAAGAACGATGCGATAGGCAGTACCCTCTGCAATTACACGCACATCATCCTCGACGGCGACGGTGAGCGAGCCACGCGTGCTCTTCACCACGAGTTCCTTGGGGCCCAAGACGGTAACCTGTCCGATCGTCGGCTGATCCGTGTTGGGACGAATTGTGGCCGAGGCCACATGCAGTGCAAAAGCCTTCGAATTGGCGGTGGAAAAAGCGGCGGAGCCCACGGTGACAATCGCGACAGGCGTGGCATCATCCGTCGCAAGCGTGGCGCTGCTTGCGCCAGAAAGAAGCAGACGCGCGGCACCGGCGCGGACTTGAATACTGCCGGACTGCTCGGTGCTCAACCGATCGCCGCCAAAAACCGTCGCGCCGACAGATGCCGCTGCGGCACCCAGGTGTGCGCGATCCGCATAAACAATCGTGCCAACCGAAGATGAGGGAGCTCCCCAGACAGGTGTAAGCAGGAGAGAGATAGATATTAGTGCAGCGAGAGTTTCGCGCAAGCGCGACATCACGTCTCCAAGAGGGCTAGGAAAGAATACTGACTAAGTTTTGCGCCGTCAATCACTAAACACTTCTGTTGCCGACTCTTCGCGTTACCGAACATCTTGGTCACGGTACTCAACTTTCTGACTCTCAAATATTTGCCTTGATGGAGACAGTTCTAGAACTGTTCGACGGCTAGGGCGATGAGGACAGTCCTGGGACTGTTCGGATCCTAGCCCTGCGCGATGGCCACAACTTGTCCGATAAACGCGGTTAATTGGGCAAGTGAACTGAAAGAATTGTTTTCGACAAGTCTATTGGGCATTGCCAGATGCGGCAGCAGGACGTTTTTAGAGATGCTTTGACATCGGTTTGCGACCTATCGCAATTAGCCGCTCTCTTCGCCACAGTAGCGTACAGACAACGCGAGAAATCTACATTAAATCAGTAGGAGCAGACACTATCGCAGCGATGGAGCGTTTGGAAGTCGCTATCAAAAATAAACCTAGCTGACCGAACTTACCGAATACACAACCAATATGCAACCACTCCTCACAGCAAGTTTCGTAACTACTTATGGCAGAGTAGAATAGAGAGCGGAGGAGTGGGTGAGCGGTTGAAACCGGCGGTCTTGAAAACGTATCGGAAGAAATTGGGTTGAATGTTTTCAATCGCTTGCACAGGTACTGGTCGGGGCAATTTGGCATGATTCGGGCGGGGTCGGCACGAAATTGGGCAACGATTTGGGCAACGAGTTACGGCACGTTCCCCACCGACAAGCTCAGTGAGAAGAAGAAAGCGTTCTATCGCAGCATCGAGCGGTAGCCATCCAATCGCGCTGCGGCAGTTCAGACGCAACCCAAAACACCCCGGCAATTCAAAAAGTGTTGCCCTTGATTCGCTTCTTCCCTGATTTCGGCATGGCAACTCCATTCGTTACTGGTTGTTGCTATCCGCAGAAGTGGAGGTCTTACGGCGCTGCTCTCCACCGCGCCCATGCCGCACCAACTGCCCTGAGGCTATTTTCCAGACCAACAGGGCATACGACGAGCGGCTTCTGAAGCACTGACGACTCTAGCGGTTGAGGGGTCCGCCGAACTCATATCAGTTACGCCTACCAATTTCCATTGGTACGGAGGGGCATCGCCGAGTTTTGCAGTTCCTCCCGGTATGAACAAGAAACGAAGCCGTTGCTTTTTGTACTCAACGACGCGACTCGGAATCGGTGGACGGGGGATGTCATTTTCCGCTGAATCATCGTTCGATGGCCGTCCGCAGCGTTCAATCAGTAGTTCCGCCTCGTTTGTCGCCGTGGAGGCCGGGGCCGACTCTACTACCGACCTGTTCGTTTGTTCGTTTGTAAGAGTTCGCGGCTTAAACACGGAGACGAGGACGACACAAATAACTAATACCAATACCCATCCGATTGCAGGGCCAGGAAGGCGAGGTCCAAATGATGCAGACTGGTTTGAGTCAGCCCCCACGAGAGAACCTGTCCGAGCAGGTAAGCTACTACTTTGCTGAACGCCAGAGGAGTCCGGGGGCGGCACAACCCTGCCGCTAGTCGCGGCTGGAAGGGCGGCACCACAACCGGAACAGAACTTGTCATTGCCCCGTGCTTCTAAACCGCATTGTGTGCAGAACATTTGCGACCGTGTTATCACAGGCCTATAACGCCGTCAAGGCGTCAGCCAGCGACGGTATATTCTCTCTAGAACAAGTTCGACCTTTTTGAATCGCTCTGTCGATGAAAAAAATGCTCGGCCAGCCGCAGGGAGAGAGCAAAGATTTCAAAAGCTGCCAAGAAGCGCTGGGCAAAGGTCAAAGCGCAAGCAAAGAAGGTCGCTTAATCGCCCCTCAGCGAGAAACTTCTCGATTGTTGTCGCAATTTTGTCGCAATTCATGGAGGAAAAAACTTGACTTCTTTTCTTTCAAATACTTTATGGCGGATGAGCCTGTAAGCCGGATTCGCCGGGCCGTGTTGCAAGCACGCAAGTTGTTTGGATTCAATCGCCCTTCAGTGTCAATGGTGTCAGCTTTGTCATCCGCGGTCGAGACGGTCAAACATGAATCAAGTATTTCTGCTTCAGTTTTTTCGCGTATTCGCGGAGTCCCTTCGGACATCGGTCGTCTCCAGAGAGATTGGCGATAACGTCTTCGATGGCTACCACTGAAATGCGGTTCCGCGTGCGAGGCACCACCCCGGCCAGCAACTCCTGTAGCTGCGTCCACAGAGCAGCGTTAGAGCCGGGCAACAGGAATATCAACCGGCTGCGGTCTGTGCGCACCATGTGCCAGACGTTGCGATTGAACTGGTAAGCGTCGAAAAAGGCCAGCCTCTCAAGCCGCCGGGGCTCCAGATGCATAGCAAGCACCGGGCCGTAAATATCTTTAAGCTTGGCCCGGTGCCGAGCGTCATCAGGGGCCTTGCCGAACTCTGTCTCAGAAAGTTTTACCTCGCAGAAGGCTCGTGCGTCATCCGTCGTAGTCCAAGTCACATCTATGTTGCTTCCTTCGTCGGGTGCGGGCACCGCTTCTGGCTCCCATTTGGCGAGGACTCCTTCCTGGCCAAGGGCCCGGAGCAGCGCGGAGGCCGAATCGGGTCCGCCAGAGAAATAAGGAAAGAACAGATTGAAGGCGAATGCCTGCGAGGAGTTCAAATGATGAAAGTACCGGTGACGCTTGTCAGGGTGGTCCGCGAGGAAAGCACTTGCTGTCGGTTCCGCTTCTTCTAAGAGGTTCTCGGAGGCGCGTGCAAGTGGCAGGATATGGTCCTGCAACGCATCGCGTCCTCGGTACCGAAATACTCCGGGCTCGCTAATGCCGAGGCACAGCCGCTTATAATCGGCGAGATGCGTCTTGAGTTCATCCTGATAGGCAAGCTTGATGGCTTTCGTCTTCACGCTTAGCCGCCGAGCTTCTCGATGACGCGGTAATGCGAGATGGTTTGGCCAATCATGTGCGAGATTGGCAAAAATCTTAGGTTGTAAGCCCCGTCAAGTCAACGTGACCATAGACTTGCCCCTGCACTGCTTGACGCCCGTCTGGCGTCCAGTCCACAATCCGCGTCCAGGATAGAAGCTCAAAGCCGAAGAGCAAAAGGCAGTCGCGATTTCCAAGCAGAGAAACACCGGAGGGTGGAGGAGGCTATGAAAGACAACAGTCAAGACGAATCAGTTCTGGCTCTCAAGGAATTAAAAAGGCAATCCGAGAAGATGCGCGACACCATGGGTGACGAGGCAATGGACCGCGCCTTGGCTTCCTCCAGTGAGGTTCAGGACCTAGAACGCGCAATAGAGAATCTTTGTAACGGGCGAATCACCGTCGAACAAGCTCAGCACGAGCTTGACCATGCCGAGGAACTGATTGGACAAGCGGCTCGGGAGGCAGACGACCCGGAGCTCGTTACGTCAGTCGAAGCGCAAAACGAAGCAAGAGCTAGACAGCTCCCTCTGGCCGCAGAGCTCTTGGTTTCGGATGCCGTGAGGTCCGCCGCACAGGGAATTTCAAAGGAGCAATGGATTGCGGAAGTACTGCGCGGACACGAGCGTGACGAAGCTGCGCAGCTTGGGTGTCTGAGACACATCGTCACACTATGGAATGACGGGCCTTGGCCTTGGCCGAGAACAAATGTTCAGTAACACGACCTTCTCTGGTAGCTGCGACTGCTTCGAATGTGCGACTCACAAGTTGGCCATGGTAACCTTCCGGTCGTTCAGCACGCTATCATGTGTGCGTCCTCGCGCCCGCCTTCCCCTTGATGCACGGAGTATAATCCGCTCTCGAATCAGAACGCGCAATGAACCCTTCCTTCGAGCAGACACTAACTGAGGTCTGGCGGCAAGCCCTCATCGAGAACGCCAAGGTCGTCGTGCTAGGGCAAGAGCGTTACCCCGTCCGGCGGACCCCCAAAAGAGGTTTGCGGCAGGTGGATTTCGTGTTCGACGGGAACGAGATTCGGGGGCTAGAGCAGAACCCGGACACGAAATCCCGTTGGGCGCAAATGGCACGGGCTGGCAAGAAAGTGATGCAGTTCCTAAGCGAGGGCCGCTATATCGCAAACGTGGTTGATGGAAAAGTGACCCAGTACGGCAGGCGAGCGGGGACAAATCCCTGAGCCAGAGTCTTTGGCATTACTTTGGAGCAAATTTGGAGCAGGCCAAGGATGACTCGAAACTCGTAACTTCTTCTCATCTCCCTGCCTGAGTTTCCGATATTTCTGTTTTTCTGAGGGGATGCTGGAATATGTGGCCAACCGTCGGTAGCACTCTGCGCGCTCCTTATAGAGTTCTGCCGCGTTGCGGCCAGCAACGGTCAACGCTTCAATACCTGCTGACAGTTCTCCAAGCGCGGACTCCAAATGAGGTAAAGGTTGCCCCTCGCCTGCTGCTTCACCCAACGCACGCTCGGTGTAAGCCTCCGCCTTACTGCGTTTCAATTCCGCGTAGACTTGCGGTTGTTCTTTCTTGGAAAGAAAATTCTCTCCAGCACTGTACTCTTTCAAGGCACGGTCAAGACCAGCAGTCCATCGGAGAGAGCCTCTGTTCCAGTGCTTCGCCCACGATAGCTCCGCACGTCCCGCAGCCAAATGAGTCTTGTAGCAATGGTCCAGAGCCTGTGCTTGGCATTCCAATGCTGCCTTCTCTAAATTGCTCATCCCATCTTTGAATTTGGATTCATCCCCAAGAAATATTCCGTGGGCCGCCTGTTCGGTCCCCAAATGGATTAATGTTGTGACCCTGTCAAAAGTATCTGACCGCTTGGTGAAGATATTGAGTGCCTCCGTGAAGGCATTGATGGCATCCTCGTATAGGTCTTCCTGGGAAAACACCATGCCAAATGTGTTCTTTGCTTCTGCATATGCCAAAGAGTTGGGCTTCAAATATCTGAGGGCTTCTTCTATTAGAGCCTTGGCACGGTTCAATTCACCAATCGCAACTACACCAGAGTCGAGCTTAGAGAGTTCAAGCAGGGAGTCGGCTTCCCTGCATAGTTGATAGACATATTCTGGGAACCGACCAATCTTGTGAAAAATTTCTCCTGCATCGTGGAAAGCGGAGGCCGCGTCATTGGCTCTCTGTCTTAAGTTCTGGGCGCGCGCGGTAATCAACTCAAAGAAATAAGCCTGCCCTAGGTCTTTATAGTACATAGCCGTGCTCAAGTCATCTGGTACTTGTAAAAAGCCGCCGGGAGTTTTCATCGCGTGGTTAACTATTGCCGAGGAGAAATGATTGATGGCTTCTTCGGATAGTTGGAATGCTTCCATGCTGTGCAACGCTTTATTGTAGGCTGCTTTTCCGGCATAGTATTCGGAATTTGCTCCTTGGACAGGCGGTTTACTGAGCACGGCGTCATAATCACCTCTCTGGTAGTTCGCAAGCTCTCGGCAAAAAGCAACCGAATCCGTTAAACCTTGTAATACCTCTTCACCTAAGGCCCTTTCCGACCCGACAGGCGTTGCTGAGAAGGACTTGCTCCACCACCGTGATTCTCCAAACACTCCCAACTCCTCGCCGTTTATTTCCTTTCCAAATGGAGTTATCTTCAGAAAATATGCTGTTCCAACATAATGCTGCCCGTCTGCATCAACCCGCATCTCTATCCAAACTGCGAGGTGGGAGCCTCCCCCTCTGCGCGCCCATTTGCGTAAGTAGTTCAAATTCTCGTCTTGGATTCCGCCTTTCACTTCTCTCGGGCGGTCCACTGCGGACTTTTCTCCAAACTCCTCTCTCAGCTTATGGATGATTCCCTGTCTTAGGTTCTCAGCAGCATTCTTGGTGGAGTCGGTGGTACTCGCAAATTTAAAGATGGCTACTGTGTATTGACTCTCCGGAGGAATAGAATCACGGCCAACAAACCCTGATTTGGAAAATGCACCTAACGCGGCAAGGGTCAAACCGACAATGATAAACGTATCCAGCCAGCTTTTCTTATTGCGGACGAGGAATGCCCATGCTGCACCGAGTAGCCCGATAGCGCCCAACAACAGCCAGTAAAGCCAATGCGTGAGAGTCTCATGCGGCAGTTCTGATTTATCTAAGAAGGCAAATACATACGAATAAGAGCCAACAATTGCTATTACGAGAGCAGCCACTCCCCACGGTTTGACCGGAGGACCACCCGAACCATCCTCCTTCGGAGGAGGTGAAGGAACAACTGGCCGATTATGGCTTGCATCTTCCTGGCCCATAGCCTCACCTCCCAGCTTGTTTGGGGTAGAAATCTGAGCGATGGGGGCACGTGTTACGGAGATAGTACATCCGATTCTTGAGAAATAGTACAATTGCTCACGATAAATCTAGGTTCCCCTCGCTATTTTTCCAGTTAGTGTTTAATCGAGATTTAGTAGCGGGTCAGGCTCCGATTGGGCAGTGCGGCGATTGCGGCGACAGTCCTCTGGCACTTCTATGGGCACGAAGTGACGCGCGAATTGGTTCGCGCTTTCGGCGAGGCACTGTTGATTGCCGGATTCCTCGCGGTCACGGTTGACCAATACGTTAAAGGGCGGCTCTTGTGGGAGACTTCGCACGACATTTCAAAGTATCTGATTGGCTACAATCTACCGACGGAGATTCAGGACCAGATTCGGGGGTTGATGGCGACGGCGATTATAAGGAGGGATTTCGAGCATCGCTACATTTTGACGCGCCACTCCGAGGACCAGCTTCAGCTTACGATTGAGACTAGGTATAGCATTTTTAATTGCAGCAATAGCGCGAAGGAAATAACTCCCCGTCTCGACTTTGAAAAACATGAAGAGCCGACCGCCTTGGAGTTTCGCTGCGATTCGGCAGATAAAAAGGCGGTAGACCTAAAACGAAGGCAATCAAGAGCTGGTCGAAAAGGACGGCGTGCTTTCGATATCGCTCAAGAAAATTAGGCTCCAACCAGCATCAAGAGGTTTCAAGACAATCAAGAAACTGAGAACCAAACGGAAGGGACAAGAGTTGGCAATTTCTTAGTGGCCGAGGATTTCGACCGCGTCGGAATTAAGAATAGGAGCTAGAGTTGCGAGATGCACAAAAAACGTAACCACGGTTTGACCGAAGAACAGTCGGCAGTCCTGCGAAGCTCTCCGAACCTAGAACCTTGCCGGAAATTCCGTAAAATGTGCGCTGCGAGATTCGTGGAGCACCTCAGCGAAGGAAAGTGCGAGCAGTGCGTTGCATTTTTCCGTCAGTTGGACAAAGAGCAACAAATGATGACATTCCTGCGGGAGAGCAGGAACTGAGAGCTGTCATCCCCTACTTGTCATCGGTCTGGCGAAACTCTAACTCAATCGGAATGCAGTACTCAAGTCGTGATTCATCCGGTCTGCTCGCCGGTTAACTTTTGATTGCGCCTCCATGGAATTCCTTTGGTTACGACCTCGTTCACACTCTTCATCGGGACCAGAACGCGCCGCCCGACCCGAACAGTGCGAATAACCTTCAAAGCAACATACTTGTCCACGGTACGTTGGGAAATGCTGAGTAAACGCGCCGCCTCGCGGACGGAAACTGCCTGACGAGGTATCTCGGAGTTAACTCTACGAGGAGAATCAAAAACCTGTTGCTCATGCTTTGGGAGAGTCCGACCGATTTCCTCACGAACCGAAGCACGAACCTCTCGCACGATGGCTTCGACAAAGGAATCAACTGATACTTCCTTTCCTTGCATCACAAATCTGATTTCGACATTCAGCATGTTCTCTTCTCCGTTCTTTCCTGCACCGCATGGAAATGTGCTTTGGCATCTAATTCAGAACAAAACTCAGTTTGCGTTGAAACCATCCCTAAGGGGAATCACTTATTGAGGTCTGGTCGCAAGCCCTCACTGCCTTGCGTGCTTTCGGCGCGTGGTAGAATCGCGGAAATGAAAGTTCACAGTCTTGTTTTCGCGGTCGCGGCATGTGCGCTTTTCGGCTGTCAAGCAACACAGATTTACGAGAAGCCCAAAGAACCCCCACCACAAGACCTGCGTATTACGTCTGGCGGATTCGTCGAAAGCCATCCCGAGCGGGGTACGTTGCACGGAGTGTGCGAAACAGACGCCACGCGCACCGTGTTGAACTGCGATATTCACAACGGACTGTTGGATTGGACTGTGACGGAAATTACAATCGGCGTTACGTGGTCGCCTCACGAGGACGATGACAAAAGATACTTCCGTGAAAGCGTTTCAATCGAACCTCTGATGACAAGCCAAGTAAGCGTTCGGCTTGGACTACAACTGCCACTCGATGACGTGATTAAGTCTCGAAGTCTCCCACCCAAAAGGATGAAGCATTGGTCATGGCTAATAGCAGACGCAAAGGGAGTTCCTCTCCACAATTCTGCAAAGCCCGGCAATTCTGAACTCACGAAGGAAATCATCGTAGGTTGCATCGCAGCTATTGCGACAGCTATCTTCACAGGAATCCCTGCCGCCTTGCTTTTTTGGTGGACTTGGCAGCGTGACCAAGAGCGAATCATTGTGAAAAAGCTGATTATTCATTCGGCGACAATCGCAGACCATTGGGTTGCTGACATAGATGCGTTCGGACCTGTATTTAACATTCTTATTAGGAATCGGTCGCTGTTCCCGATATACGTCAGTGCGGTCGGCTTTTCTATAGATGGGGAAGTCATCGAGTTGGAGCATCCGTTGTTCCCGGCGAAGATGAAGGCGAATCCAGACCCGTATTCAAATCGCCCGAACATCGCAGACGGTGATTCTGACCCTAGAGAAATCCTCAGCCAGAAGTTCACGACTGTAGACACGTACAAAGACCGCGCCAAAGTTGCCTCTGCGCTCACGAAGGCGGCAGAGAGGCGCAACACTTCGGCAGAACGAATCCTTACCAGTTCAAAGGTATTTGCGATTGTTGTGTCACAGGCTGGAAATCAATTCACGTCTGAGTCATTCCATCAGCGGATTTGGCGCAGAACCACAACACGATTGAAACGACGCCAAAAAACTTGACGGACGGAGTGAAACACATTGCCTCAGTGCTCCATAATGAGGAAGGTGTTCCCATTTCGCTCGCCGTCGCAGGAAGCTACGTTAGAGGGGAACCCACCTTTTAACCATATCCTGACTTCGAAAAGTTCCGAACCGTTGTACTATGGACATATGTATGCCTGTATGATACTGTATGACCATGAGGCGGACGGCGCTTTTCTTGAAGGAAGAGCAACTCAAGAGGCTACAGACTTTGTCCGACAAGACAGGCGCTCCGGTTGCAGAACTCATCCGACGTGCGATTGACAAGTACCTTCAAGAGCGAGCAAAGGAATTGAAGTAAACGGGACGCCACGGTGTTACTAGCACCGCGACGCCCCTAACCAAATGACCTAATAAGGAGGTCGAAATGGCTGAGAAAAAGTTATCACTCCCGGGTGAGCCCGCCAAAACCAAAATGGCGGCTAAGCCAGGTTCCGCTAAACGCGCAGCTATATACACGCGCATATCCACCGGCGACCAACACGCAGAAACACAGCTTTACGACCTCCGCGAACTGGCTAAGCAGCGCCGATATGAAATTGTGCGTGAGTATACCGACACAATTTCAGGCGCAAAAGCGAAACGTCCCGGCCTCGACCAGCTTCTTGCAGATGCCTGCAGGCATCGCTTCGACGTCGTGCTGGTAGCTGCATTCGACAGAGTTGCCAGAAACGTGCGCCACTTCCTGGACGTACTCGATGAATTAAGCCACCTAAAGATTGAGTTTGTGAGTTTGCGGGAAAATATCGACACTGGCGGTCCATTGGGTCGCGCAATGGTCGTAATCGTTGGAGCGATTGCGGAATTAGAAAAAAGTTTAATCGTTGAACGCGTGCGGGCAGGGATGCGGCGAGCGAAATTGGAAGGGCGCAGGATAGGGCGTGCGCCGTTAAACGTTGACCGGGCTGCCATTGTGCGGGACCGCCTCTCCGGTCTAAGCCTGACGGAAGTATCGAAGAAGCACCGGGTCTCCAGAGCCACCGTCTGCCGCTTAGTCAATGAATCTGGAAGATTGAAGAAAACCGGCGGTCCGCAAATTGGTAATCAAGAAAGAGTAATTCCACTCGCGGAAGGAAGCAATTCGCAGGTTGCCGCCTAGCTTGCGAGCTACCTTCAACTCTGTAGATTGTGCCCGAGACTGGGCCGATGAGCGTGTCAGTCAGGACTCAGCCTGCAAGCCGTCCCGCTTCGTTGACTTGCCTCGTGGCAAAAATTAAAATACGCGAGCAGTGGCTGACTCTTCCTCGCTCATCGGACAAACCGTCTCTCATTATCGCATCGTCGAGAAGCTCGGCGGCGGCGGCATGGGTGTAGTTTATAAGGCTGAGGATACAGAGCTAGGCCGCTTTGTCGCCCTAAAGTTTTTGCCCGATGACCTGGCGCAAGATGCGCAAGCCCTAGAGCGTTTTCGTCGCGAGGCTCGCGCCGCCTCCGCCCTAAACCATCCAAACATTTGCACCATCTACGAAATTGCTGAGCAGGACGGCAGGCGTTTCATCGCGATGGAATTTCTGGATGGCATGACGCTGAAACATCGCATTCGCGGAAAGCCGATTGAAACGGAAATTTTGCTTCCTTTGGCAATTGAAATCGCTGACGCACTGGACGCTGCTCACGCCGAAGGCATCATTCACCGTGACATCAAGCCCGCTAATATCTTCGTAACTAAGCGCGGCCACGCCAAGATTCTCGATTTTGGTTTAGCGAAGGTCAAATTTACAGGAACTGGCGCTTCTGGGGCGACGGTTACTTGGGAAATGACTGACGGCGTGAGTGAGGAGCACCTGACCAGTCCGGGGTCTACGCTTGGCACGGTAGCTTACATGTCACCGGAGCAGGTACGGGGCAAGGAACTGGATGCACGCACGGACTTGTTCTCCTTCGGAGTGGTTTTGTACGAAATGGCGACAGGTGCGCTGCCTTTTCGTGGGGAGAGTTCTGGAGCCATATTCAATGCAATTCTGGAACGACAACCAGTTCCAGCTGTGCGTCTGAACCCCGACCTGCCACCGAAGCTGGAAGACATCATCAACAAGGCGGTCGAGAAAGACCGTGACCTGCGGTGCCAGTCGGCGTCGGAAATGCGCACTGACCTGAAGCGCATGCTACGGGATACCGACTCTGGTCGACTTTCCTCATCTGGGCGCCAGGTGGTCCACGAACTTGCTGCAGAGCCTACAAGTGGCCCGGTCGCGGCGGCACAGCCGTCCGCGCCGCTTCCACGGAAGCACTTCATTGTTTTGGCTACTTGCGCCGCACTCTTGGCAGTAGCATTTGTGGTTTATCACTTTTGGCCTCGTTCGAACACTCCCAGCGGCCCCGCAAGAATTACGCAAATCAGCCAGTGGAACAAACCGATGAACGGCGCAAGGCTTTCTCCCGATGGGCACAACGTGGCATTTGTCTCGCCGGTAGGCGGCATCGCACAAGTATTCCTCATGCTGACTTCTGGAGGTGAGCCTCTGCAGCTGACAAGAGACGAAGGGGACAAGGCTGTGAATACGTTTTCGCCCGACGGGAAGGAAATCTATTACGTGAGGACTGTCGGCCGGGATGAACTCTGGGCGGTGCCTACTCTCGGTGGGGCTCCCCACCGTGTGGCATTTGGCCACTTTGGAGTTCCCTCGCCGGATGGCGCATTCATTTATTATTGGAAGTCTGATAGCTCCGGGATTTTTCGTGCCGGGAAATCGGGAGTGAACGAAGTACTGGTGTACAACTTCGAAGGCAGTGGTCATTTCTTCATCCCGCTTCTGCTATTTCCTAGCGGCAACGACCTGCTCGTTGCTGGTTTTACACCAGGTTCTGGACCCAAATTCCATTTTTACAGAATAAACCTCACCAGCCATGCGGCGGTTGATTTAGGCGAGGTATCCGGGAATGCGTTTGACGTCGTCTGGGCCGAACCTGGAAAAGCCGTGCTATTCAGCCGGACGGTAAATGGGCTGACGAACATCTGGAATTACAGCTTTCAGGACCGGGGTTTGACGCAGATTACTTTTGGAACGGGACCGGACTTCTCGCCCATGCCAGAGCCGGGAGGTAACGGGACCTTCTTCATAAATGGCAAATCTTCCGGGTTCCTGACCGCTTACCACGTTCATTCAAAGGAATCGAAGGACATCGTGTCGGAGGACGCAACTCAACCAGTGATGTCGAAAGATGGAAAGCGCGTGATGTACATCACACTACCCGCACCCCAGAGGACCGAACTCTGGGTCTCGAACATCGACGGGGGCAATAAAGTGAAATTGGCCATTGGAGAGTCTCTGGGGACGGGGACGTGGGCACCGGACAATTTTCACCTTTCTTTTGAAGAGACGGAAACTGGCGCAGGCGACAAAGCATATATTGTCGGGGCTGATGGCAGCGGTCTTCGCCAGCTCCCACGAACCTTAGATAGCGTACAGAATTCGGTATGGAGCGGCGACCAGAAAACGATTTACGTGGCTGGCTTCGAGAAAGGGAGTCCGATACGGACCGTTTGGAGAGTGAACACGGACGGTTCGAATCCGGAGAAGTTCGTGGACAACTGTGGGACAGTTTCCGACATCGACCCGGCGGGGCAATACCTGCTTAACATTGTTGCGTCAGGAGACAAAACCGGAATCTACCAGGTCGCCATATCTGATAGGAAATGCATCTCATTGCTTCCTGGCGTAGTAACGTTGAGCGCAGTTTTTGCTCGCGACGGCAAGTCGTTCTTGTATGCGGTTGGCTCTCGCGGTGAGGCCACGATTTACCGTCAGCCTTGGAAAAACGGCAAAAACATCGGTGCGCCCCAGGTCGCGTTGAAGGTGCCCTTTGCATTTTCTCTGACTTACTACAGCGGCAATGCCTACGATTTTTCCAGGGACCTTTCCACCATCGTTTATGCGCGACCCGGCGGTCACGCCGACCTCTATCTTCTGAGCCAGAAATAATCACAGTTGCGAAACAGAATTTGGCCCAGTGGTGCACCCCAGTGCGATGCAAGGTGGAAAGGTAAAGGCGCGAACGGCCTATCAGGATTTCCTCACGCTTCCGAAAGACGCCGACCCTGACATTCCGACATTCCTATCCTTATCGCTGCCAATGCGCAGGACGCTTCAGAAGGAATAACGGGTGGCGAACTTTGTTGAGAGAGCGGAAAACTAGGGTAGTCCGAAAAGGATTCCTTCTCTATCTTCGCAAGTCGTTGAATCTGCGTGGTCGGAACTCTCGCCTTCAGGTGGTCCGCAGCCTACAGGTTTTGGACCAGCGGGCTCAGCACTGCGACCAGGGGAGAGAAAGAGAGTTACAAATGCTAATGCTAAGGCAATTTGCCGCGTTCACGCCGAAGCGCAGAGCTGAGATTCGACCTGCATACTTCCACATTCCGCCCAACCGCCATGGCATTCGGTCGGGATATTATAGAGACGTAGACATTGTTCCACTGTTGCGGCGACACCGAGGGAAGGCAAAGACCATCCTGTACATCGCACAGATAGTTGGGAAGGCATGATGAAGAAGGCGCTCTACGACAAGCTCGTCGCCCGCGTGAACAGGAAGAATTGGTGGCACGTGCCTCCTGTTGACCCTGACGCTTACAAAAAGCGAGGAAAATTCTTTTCGGTCAGCTTTGCAGCGGCAGAGTTTTGGGGTCGTCCCCTCGATGAGCCAGAGAGAGTGACAATCTCAAAGCCTCTGGTCGGGGACGAGAAGAGAATTGCAAAGATACTCGGCATCCCGCCTCAACATGACGACATGACCTTGAAGCAAATCGCCGCTCACGACGCAAAGTGGAGGAACGCCGCCTTGAAGAAGGGCTTCGACGCCATCGTGCTCATGTCGCCGAAATGTTTTGCTGAGTGGAAGACGAGCGGTAAGATTCCCCGAAGCCTCGAATTGAACATCTTAAACGTCACGACGAATCAGCAGGGAGGACGAAATGACAGTCCAAGAGCTATACGACCTGACTCAGAAGAAAGGCGACCCGCGCAAGGTCGAAATCCGGCTACGACCTGACAACGATGAGATTGCTGAAGTGGAGTTTGACGAACAGGATGGCGAAGTCTTCGCTTGCTTGATAGAGGAAGGCGCTATTCACTTGTGATAGTCTGAACCTTATTCCAATGGGGGCGTCTGGGGCATTGCTCGATTCGCTCTGCGTTCGAACTGAGGGTCAGGGTGCCGGAGCTTAGTTTCAAAGGCAAAGAGTTCGTTTATAATCATCATCTCGCTGTTCCGTATCATCCCTTCGTTGCACATCCTGAAATGTCCATTCGCGGTAAGTTCGACGGAAATCTAATCATTCACGGCGACAATCTGATTGGGCTGAAGGCGTTGCTCCCTGCATACGCTGGCAAGGTGGATTGCGTCTACATCGACCCTCCTTACAACACGGGCAACGAAAAGTGGGTCTACAACGACAACGTCAACAGCCCCATTATGCGTGAATGGCTCAAGAAGGCGGTTGACCGCGACGACCTTCTGAGACACGACAAGTGGCTCTGCATGATGTATCCCCGGCTTAAGATTCTCTACGAATTGATAGCCGAGAGCGGTTCGATTTTCATATCCATTGACGACAACGAAGTACACCGGCTCCGCTCGGTTCTCGATGAGATATTCGGAGAAAACAATTTTGCGGCTCAGATTACAATCCTTTGCAATCCAAAAGGACGCGGGTTGAGCCACGGCTTTGCCGACACTCACGAATACGTGCTCGCTTACATTAAAAGCGAACACGACAAGGACTTCTCGTCAGCAAAATCTAAGGAACTTATAGAGGAGGACTACCCCGATACCGACAACGAAGGAAGGCGATATCGATTACTCGAACTGCGAAACACGCACCGTGAATTTGGCAAGCACAATCGAAAGAATCTCTGGTTTGCACTCTACGTCAATCCGAAGAATCAAGAAGTGTCGTTGCAAAAGACAAACGGAGCCATCGAACTGTGGCCGAGATGGGACGACGGATATGAGGGCTGCTGGTCATGGAGTCCGCCAAAAGTTCTTGCCGAAGGCGAATTGCTCACTGCGCGGCTCGTGACCGGTAGATGGAAAATATTCAAATTGGATTACGCAGAAGGGGCAAGAAGGAAAGCTGTCACAGTCTGGACCGACCCGGACGTTCATTCCGAAAAGGGACAGGAACTCTATCAGCAAATCATGGGAGAGCGTTTTCCGCATCCTCCCAAAGCACTAGGTCTCATCCAACGGATTTTGAATTTGGGAACCCGAGAAGACTCGCTTGTCCTCGACAGTTTCGCCGGTTCCGGCACAACTGCCCAAGCCGTGATGTCCCTAAATGCTCTTGACGGCGGAAATCGGAAATTCATTCTCGTCGAATTGGAAGATTACGCCGACAAAACAACAGCGGAGCGAGTCAGACGGGTTATCAACGGATATGAATTCGTCGGAACGCAGAAGCAGGAGCTACTTCGAAAGAAACTGAATTTCACAGCCTTGAAGAATGCCGACAAGCTGCTTGGCGAGGTTGAGGTCATTCGGAACCTTGAGAGCCACCGGTTTGATAATCTCGCCGTGACGGTCGATGACGGATGCCTCGTAGTCCGTGGGGAGAAGGAAATCAAGGAGAGAGTCGAAGGCTTGGGTGGTGGTTTTGAGTTCTACGCCCTGGGAGAGGCGACCGACCTAGACGCGATTCTCACGGGAAAATGGCTGCCGGATTTTGCCACGCTTGGCGGCTGGCTTTTCCACACCGCAACCGGTAAGCCAATCGAATCAGCGGCCATAAAACCAGATGATTGGTACCTGGGCGAAACTCCGGCTTATCATGTCTGGCTCATTTACAAACCTGACTTGGAATTCTTGAAGTCACGAGACTCTGCATTGTCATTGCGAGTCGCAGAGAAAATTGCAAAAGCCAAGACCGGCAAGCGACACCTAGTTTTTGCACCGGCAAAATTCGTTCCTAATAAGCTGCTTCTTCCACTTGGGGTCGAACACGTTCCTATTCCATTTTCGCTGTATCGACTGGAAAAGTCATAGAGCACAGAAATGGAACTTAAAGAATACCAACAGCGAGTGCTCGACACGTTCGATGTCTACCTGGAGGAGCTAGTCGAACAACACCACCGGTCCCTCCAAGTCGAGGAACTGGGCCGCAAAAATCCAGAATTGAATTTGGATGCGCCAGATTTCCCGGCTAGGACGTGGGCCGCGCTGAAGAACCGCAAGGATAGGGTCCTTCCAGAAATTCGCGATGATAGGGTCTACAGTCCTCGAAAGGACGGCATCGGTCGGCCCGTCCCAAACGTCTGCTTCAAGGTTCCGACAGGAGGCGGCAAGACTTTACTTGCAGCCGCTTCTGTTTCGAAAATCTTTGGAAAATTCTTGGGGTCTAATCAGGGTTTTGTACTTTGGATAGTTCCAAACGAAGCCATCTTCGCTCAGACGAAAAAGCTACTCACGAATCGAGAGCATCCCTATCGACAAATGCTAGACATGGCAGCGGCAGGTAAGGTCAAAATTCTTGAAAAAGATGACCCCCTTTCTAATCGCGATGTGGAATCGAATTTATGCGTGATGCTTTTAATGCTTCAAGCAGCCAACCGCCAAAGTAAAGAGACCCTAAAAGTCTTTCGCGATAGAGGCAATGTCCACGGCTTTTTTCCTAACGAGGCGGATGGAGAAGCACACAGGTCAGTTCTACTCGCAATTCCGAACCTTGATTCATATTCTGACGCGCAATCTTTTTGGCCGGTAGTGAAGGACTCTCTTGGGAACGTTCTTCGGAGCATTCGTCCGATTGTGGTTGTTGATGAGGGACACAAAGCATATTCTCTGGGCGCGACAGAAACGCTCTATGGATTTAACCCATGTTTTGTACTGGAGCTTTCGGCGACACCGAAGGACCGGCCCAAACAAAATATCTACAGTAATTGGCTAGTTGATGTTCGCGGAAGTGACCTCGACCGCGAGGAAATGATAAAGCTTCCAATCAATTTGAAGGTCAAAGGCGGAGACGACTGGCATGGATGTGTTCAGGACAGCGTTGCACAATTAAATGCACTTCACAAGGCGGCTGAAAAACTTCAGGCGCAGACTGCTCGATACATACGCCCGATTCTTTTGGTTCAAGTAGAAAGAACCGGCAAAGAACATCGTGAGTCTGGCTTCATACATGCAGATGATGTGAAGGATTACCTGCTCCGCATTGGGTTCCGCGAAGAAGAAATCGCGTTCAAAACCTCTCAGGTGAACGAATTAAAATCCACTGACCTTCTAAGTCCAACATGCCCGATTAGAGCCATTATCACAAAGCAAGCTCTTCAGGAGGGATGGGACTGCCCGTTCGCGTACGTTCTTTGCTCGCTGTCCGCGACACGAAGCCTAAATGCAATGACGCAGTTGGTTGGTCGGATTCTACGTCAGCCAGATGCCACAAGAGTTGGACCGACATACAATGCACTCGACGAGTGCTATGTCGTCTGTCATCACGCGAGCACAAGAGAAATCGTCGAGGCAATCAAAACTGGCCTCGAAAACGACGGCATGGGTGACCTAGCCGTCCAGATTAAGGAATCGACTGGGGAAGGTGTAGAGGGAGACGGCAAGCGAGCCATAAAGCGCCGCGAATCATTCGTCAAAACTGAGATTTACCTCCCAGTGGTAAATTACACGGACGGCAAAACTGTCAGGCCGTTGGATTACGAACAAGACGTGATATCCCGTTTGAATTGGGAGGCCATCAACATTGAGGAGCTTGCCAACCGAATTTCGCCCGAGGCACACACTCACCCTTCTCAGGTCACCAAAATCACGTTCACTGATGCAAAGGGCGAGCTAATTAAGGCAGAAGAAGCTGCTATCATCTCCGAAGAATCTGTTTTCCATCCGGTCTACTCAACTCGTGTTATCACAGATATTGTCCCGAATCCTTGGTTAGCTCGCGACCTCGTTCAGCAGCTTACGAACAAGTTACAAACGAAGGGTTTCACCGGCTCAAAGCTCGGGGAACTCGGCAGCTACATTCTGGAAGAGCTTAGGAACCATCTGATGAAAGAGCGAGACCGTCTCGCCGAGCAGAGATTTCTGGCTGATGTTGCTGCTGAAAGAATCCAATTCCGTTTGCGTGCTGACCGAAACAATTGGGTGATGCCAGCTTTGATGGATACGGAGCTTCCCGAACGTTCACCATTGCTCTACCGAGATGATGGCAAGGTCGTTCAGAAAAGCGTCTTCTCGCCAGCGTATAGGGATGATTTCAATTCAGAAGAAGCTGAGTTCGCTTGTTACATCGATGAAGAAAAAGCTCTTCACTGGTGGCACAAAAATGTCGCTCGGGCCGGACATTATTTTGTCCAAGGGTGGAGAAAGAACAAGGTCTATCCCGATTTCATTTTTGCCTTGCAAAGGAACAACGGCAAAGAGCGCCTCATCGTTCTTGAGACTAAAGGCAACCAACTCGCCGGAAATCTGGACACAACCTACAAGAAATTGCTATTGGAACGGCTCAATCAAGCGTATTGCCAGGACGATGTTGTAAAAGCAGGTGAACTTCAACTCGTCTCGAAAGGAAAAGAAGTGCTGTGTGACCTAGTCCTGATGAGCGAGGCAAAAACAGAATTCCACAAACGCTACATAGAAGCCGAGGACACGGCGATTATGGATACTAGGTGAGGCTGGGAACTCGTTCAAAGAGCAATTAAGGCAGGTACAGATGGAACGCAAGAACCCAACCCTTTTTCCAATCGGCAAATTGGAAGTGGAAGGAAAACTTGCAAACACGGTTACGGGTGACCGTCCTTTTTCTCTGCCCGGAATTCTTCTCGGCACTTCGGCCTTCACCGCAGGGGGATGGGAAGGTACTTTCTATCCACGGGGCATGCAATCACGCGATTTTCTGTCTTACTACGCAACTCAGTTTGCTACGGTCGAAGTGGACTCCACCTTCTACGGCTGCCCTTCTGCTCGCACGGTCGACAACTGGGCCGCCCGAACTCCTGATGACTTCATATTTTCGGTCAAAATTCCGCAGGTCATCACGCATGAAAAAGCGCTAGTGGATTGCGCTTCTGAATTCGAAGAATTCGTGAAAACGATGGATATTCTCGGCCCAAAGCTTGGTCCGATGGTCTTTCAGTTTCCGTTGTTCGACCGTTGGAAATTCCCGAAGCAAGATGGTTTTCTCGCCGTGCTGATTCCCTTCTTGAAAAAGCTGCCTGCGGACCACAGATTTGTAGTCGAGATTCGAAACAAGAACTGGCTCGATGCCAGATTCGTGGATGCGCTCCGGGAGTGCAACGTCGCCTTGGCACTGACTGACACGTCGTTTGTGCCCCGGCCTTGGGAGATGAAGGAACAACTTGACCTGATTACTGCGGACTTCACTTATGTGCGCTGGCTTGGAGACCGCAAAGCCATCGAAGAACAAACCAAGGTATGGAATCAGGCGATTGTTGACCGCACGAGTGATTTGAAAAATTGGGTTGAGATATTCCGGGAGTTCGTTGCGAAGAAAATGAAAATCTTCGCCTACGCCAACAACCACTATGCTGGGCACGCGCCTGCAACCGTGAAACTCTTCCAACAGTTATGGGACAAGGGGTGATGAGGGTGGGGTAGCTGGTGGTATGAAAGTAGCCCCTCCCCCGGCACCAAGCTCGTTCCATTCGATTGACCTGCTGTATAGCTTCTTGTAGATGTCCCGCACAGCCTTGGGACGCGCCCAACGGTGCGTTGCGCAAAACCGTGGGTCAACAAAAATAGCGAGCGCAGCAAAGAGAGCTGTGGCTATGGGGAACCGAATTTCCTCCGACGGCTTGTAACTCCATTCTGCCCATCTGCCGAGGCCAAAGAACACCAAGCTGACGACAACCATGAATACACTAAAGAAGATGTATAAGTTTCCCCAGAACGTGTGGAGTTGTTGGGCATCTTTTCCGAAACTCTGAAGAAAGCGCATCTTGGTTCTATTTGTCCCGTGCTGGAACCACGTATTGAAGTATGCGGCTCCTCCTGTAAGTGCTGTGAGAGCCATCAGATATATGAAATCGGACAGGTTCGGCTGGCCGGTGCGCGGGTTGAGTACCTTCGGGTTGGCGAGCATGAACTGCAGCACTCCAAATAAGAACGGGAACAGAGTATGCAGCCAATGCAGAGTGGCTACGTAGGCCAGCTGTGTCACATACGCGTGCCACAGCGCGATTGCTAAGAGGAATACTGTTAGACCTCTAAAGAAATACGCCCAGTCCAAGTTACCGAAAGATGGAACTTGGCTGACGTTCTGCGAGATTAGCATAAAGAGTGCAAAACCCTGGACGATGCTTATCATTTCTACGTGCACAGTGGAAAAGTAGCACGCCACGGCTTCGTCTACGTTCCTCTCTGCTAATGAGGGTTCTGTATCGGACATGGAAGCCTCCTCTGGATGTCGCGCAGTCTTGCGTCTGAGAATCTCCGGGACCTGTGGAATTGTATTGGGTCCTGCCGAGTGGTCTTCCGAGCGACAGCATTGTACATTGAATTACTGCCATTCGTGATGTCGAATATTCGAACGCTCCACGGTGGAAACGAATCTGGTGGGCGTCTTTCAAGAGTTATGCGACAAGCGGTAGAATCTCTTTCCCACCTCTACCACACTCGTCCGTTTCCTACCGAGGAGCTTTACATGGACGAAAAGAAGGTCATGGAGTCGGAGAAGTGTGCGGAGAGCAAGCGTCATGCCATGTCTGAGGAAAGGAAGTTCGCCATCCTGTTCGCTGCAACGTTGCTGGCTGCCCGGAAGCTCATCGACATGGACCCGAACAAACCGAATATGGCGAAAGGGTATTTCGTGGACAGAGCAATTGATGACGCCGCTTTCATCCTCGAACGAATTGATGCGCGATGGCCGACAATTGTGAATTCGTTCTCCGCCAAAGAGCCTTAGATGGGTTTTGACTGGACCTCTCACACCCTCCGACCCGACTGAGGTCTCCGACGAAGATGTTATATTGCAGCGATGACTCTGCCCGGCTGGAATGACCTAGATTCCGCAAAGAGAATCTCATCCGCTGTTGCTGACATCACAGTTTGCTTCTGGGCCTTGATGGTATTGTTTGAGTTATCTGCGCTTATCTGGAATCGATATCAAAAACGACTGGTTGCTATAGGCTTTATCGCGGTGGCATTCGCCGTGGCCGGTGAGGTCGTTGAGCGCAAGTATGGGCACCGCGTAGAGATGCTGGACGAAGAGCGATACACCAAAACGGTTCAGGACCTCAACGCAAAAATTAATGCTGCCAACATGGCCGCCCAAGCTGCCAAGAGTGAAAACAGCGCAGCACAAAAGAAGGCAGAGGAAGCAGAAAAGTTTTCCGCTGCCGCTCAGAAAGTCGCTCAGGATGCTCAAACACAGGCTGATACATTGCGAAAGCAGCAAGCGCCGCGTTCGCTCACCAGCGAACAGCAACAGAAAATTCGTTCGTATTTGTCTAAGTGTCCGCCGGGCGCGTTCGAAATCAATGCATCAATAAATGAAAACGACGCCAGACCCTATGCGGAACAAATCGCTTCGGTTTTTCGAAATGGCGGATGGAACGTTAAAATCAAAAACTCGATGTTCACAGGGCCGGATGTGTCCGGTCTGTGGTTGACGTTTCAAGACCCTCAACGACCACCACGAGCGGCGGTAGATTTGAACAATGCGCTTACTGCGGCGGGGATTAGCAACAGAGTGGAGTATGACTCGACGTTCACAGACCCTATGCTGGTGACTCTCTCCATCGGCTTCAAGCCGAATACCGTTGTAGGCAAGCCCTGAAACGCTGACCTTTACCTCCGGCATGGCAAGCATCTCCCACCTTTCATGTTCGTGCTAACATTGAACATGCCACAGTGTATTTTCTGCCTCAAAGAATTTGAGGAATTGACGGATGAGCACGTATTTCCCGCTGCGCTTGGCGGCGTGTTAGTTCTGAAAAATAGTGTCTGCGCTGTTTGCAACAATGGTTTTTCCAAATTTGAACAGCCACTCGCAACAGAGTTGACCCCACTTCGACTTCTTTTACAAATACCCGATAGGCGCGGCGAGATTCCACAGGCTGCTGCAACAGTGAAGACGCAGGACAAAGAATACGCCGCTAGAGTCACGGGCGACGGCAAAGTCCAATTCAAGCCAATCGTTGCTGAGGTTATGACAACTGAAGGGAAAAAAGAGTATTGGTACAAGTTTGCGACGGAACGACAAAAGGACAAACTACGGCAGGAGGCAAAAGAAAAGGGGCATCAGTTTATCGAAACGGGGCCGGGAAAACCTGAAGAGGCTGAGGTTCACCTAGGTGGAGAGTTGGAAGCCATCGGCTCGGAAGCAGGCTTGCGTACAACGTCAAAAATTGCGTATGTCGGTGTTGCTCATATTGCGGGTGCCAAATTAGCGATGAACGATTCGTTCAGCGAAGTTCGTGCGTATGTTCGAGAAGGCACCAGCAAGCCTAGCAGTCGGTTATTTGTCAACGAACGATTCATGGAGGCCGTCCAGCAAGGACCACATCAACACTCGCTTATCGTTGCTGGCCGCCACGACAAAGGACGAGTGGACGCCATCGTGCGATTGTTCGGCGGTTTGTGTTACTTCGTGCAGTTGTCTGAGCACTACGGCGGAGCCGACTTTTTCGCTACTCTCGTGTACGACGCCCACCGGGGTGAGGCCAACGGTATACTTCAGTCGCACGTTGACGCCGAAATCTTGGAGACAGAAGATGTCTTGAGTAGCGTCGAGACGGTGTGGGACGACTTGCCAGCTTCAGGCGAGCGTTTCTGTAATTTTCTGGAAAGCGAAATACGGTCCAGGATGGAGCGCGACCGTGCCAAGGCTGAGATAGATTTAATCGACACGGGAAAATAGGTTCACATCCGAACACCAGAGCTTACCCACCAAAACTCTTTATCAGGTCTTTAAGCAACTCAGGGAATTTGCCGCCCGATACCGACGTTCCTAACAGGGCAACTCCGATACTGGTGAGAATAGCGCGTCGGCCCTTGGTGCCGATGTCTTGCATTCGGAAAAGAGTGCGGGTGAGGAGAGGCCAGACAGCGCGGTGAATCAGTAGCAACGCAGCTAGTAAAGCGAACAAGAGTGCCAGCGCGGCATCAAACATATTTGTCAACGCAACAAGCGGAGACCACTGCAAATGAACCCGATTCGCCGGAATTAGATTCAGTCGGTCAATGAAGTAAGGACCAACCAAAAGCGCGGCCAAAAGCACATTCAACAGCACCAGGACTACAATTGTGGACGACCTACTCGTTTCCGACACCTTCCGGAGCACTTTTCGCGTGATAGCTATGAAGAAGACATCGCATACAAAACCTAATCCGCCTAGGACTGAAAGAATTAGACTGTAGACGAAATACGATTCAACTCGAAATTGGATTGGAGACTGAATGGTTCTACCTGATGGTGTACTGCCGATTATCAATATCCATCCAGGAACTGCCAATGCCAAAAACAGAGCCACCATCAATAGAATTCTTCGTCTCCGGGGAAGCGACATGACCCCGAGCCCGTAAATGCCTAGGCACAGAAGGCCAAAAGATTGTCTTAGATTGAAGAAGTCGTAGGTTTTCCTACCGAATGCTTCGTGACGTTGCAACAAGCCGACTACAGCCAAAGACGTAATTGAACAAGCCAGAGAAAGAGCGACTGCTCGAATTGAGAATAGTTTGTCGCCGAAAACGCGGTCTAAGAATCGAGTTTCGAGTTTCGCAACTTGCGTCATAAACGCAGCATGCTTCGACAACGCTAGTTGCTGGTAGTCGTCAATCCTAATCCAAAAATCTTCAAACTTGCTTTGAATTTTTCCTTCTTCATTTGGATACAGCACAATCGCAGTTAGAACGCAGAACAGCCCGAGCAGAGCTTCGAATGGCCGGGCGATGAGATGAAGGACATGCCACATCGGGGTTGGTTCGGGGAATATAGCACGCCGAGGCGGTTATTGCGTGAACACTTCCAACAGTTATATCCTTCGACCCAATAAGCTGGACTAGGAGGTGAACTCGCTGTGAGTCTTAGCAACCTAATGGTCGTTCTGGATTTCTTATCACGGGCATTTGCAGTGTTGCTCGCAATCGGAGGAATCATCGGCTTTTTCACTCGCCACTATATCGCGAGACGAATTGATGCACATTTCGCGAAGAAGGCCGCTACTGACCACCAACACCACATGATTGAACTAGAAAACAAAAAGGCTGAGTTAGCCAAAGACCTAGCGACAGAAACCGAACAGCTAAGGTCGAAGCTCACGAAAGACCTAGAACGCGAGAAGCGAGCGCTCGATGAAGAGTTTCGCCGAACGGCCCGTAAATTCGACAAGAACAGTTCCTATTACGAAATCTATGAGCGTGAATTCGGAGCAGTAATGTCCGAACTCTGGGCTCTCCATTCTGACTATATGACTAAGATGAACCAGGAGGAGCCATTAGCAAAGGCGTGGCGGCAGATGTGGCTGACGAGGGCGCATCGGATGCTGGTGCAGTCTAATGAGAATCTAGCACTCCACGGGTCATATATTGACCCTGAATTGAACCTGAGAGTTGCGGCCTTGTTCAACAATCTTTCCAAGTTTATCGGCGGTGGTGCATCGGACAAGGCACAGCTAGACGGACTTGCGAGCGAGCAAGGGCGAATAACTGATGCGCTGAGGAAGTCACTCAATATTGCAGCGTAGCCTTATTTGTCCAGCCAAATCTCTTGGACTCATACCCCGGTCGATTTATCGTAGCGGTTTTTAGCGTGGAAAGTGCGGTTGCTCCCAGCAAACGATGGGACCGGAGGAGGGGTTTCTTCAATTCGCAAAAAGAAACGCACACGCGGCCAAGCAGATGAGCTACTGAGCAACTTCGTGCCTGCGAACATAGTATGGGGTGCTACAAAACTCCGAGAATCCAACCCTCAATCTCGGCCTTCTTGCGCTCATACGGTTCAATCTCAGGACAGAAGAACTTTTCGAGGCTGCCATCACAATCCGCCCGCTTCAGCCATTCGGCCGTCGCAAAGGCATCCTGTTGGTCGGGCGTTCGCCCCGCGCTTGGGAAAGTCCTGCTCCAAAGCGCAGGGTAGACCTCCGCGACCACCGAGCGATTGGGCGGCACGCTCCAACCGTCGAACGGCCAGAAATGCACGTGGTTTTTGGCGTGTTGCCGGACGTATCGCAGCCAAGGGATTCCTGCGTGCGTAGACTTCGCTACCGACCCCTGCACGTCGAAATGGAACACGGATTTGGCTGTGCGTGCCCGCAGTTCGGTCACCCGCCGCCAGCGGGTATTGCCCGAGCGGGCCGCAGCATTTCCGGTGCTCCCGTCCCGGACAAAATCGACATAGATGTCTTCGTCAGTCGGCCAGTGGCTCTGGAAGTCGTCGAGAAAGGCCGCCCAGTTAAGTGGTAGGCCGTGCTGCTCAAAGTATTGCAGTGGGAATGAAAAGCCGTGGTCGATACCGACGAGCGTCGGCGGCCCTTCCGAGAGCCTCTCAACCAACCACTCGGCAATGCCCTTGCGAGTCCAATATTTGCGAGGGCTGGACGGCGGAGGGACTTCCTGCGGGTCAGTCAAACGGTCAGCTACGTAAATGCGCAGGCCCTTGAGGCTCGACGTGGGCGTCTGTGCACCAGAGTAGTCAATGCCGATGTACCGTTCGAATGCGGGGTTCATGGCGTATTATGCATATTTGAGTATTCTACGTCGGCAGAGAAGCTCTTTTTGCTAATGCGGATATTCGTCGCCATCACCGATTCTGACTGGTTCAATTTTTTGTCAGAACTGCATCCCGACGAAGTCAACTTTTGGCAACCGAGCGCATCAAGCTCGTTCCGCGCCCTCTCGTCCGGTGAGCCTCTACTCTTCAAGCTGCACAGCCCGAACGATTACATTGTAGGCGGCGGGTTTTTCAGCCATTACTCCGTGCTTCCTGCTAGCTTCGCGTGGACGACATTCGGTCCGAAGAACGGGGCAGCAACCGAAGAAGAGATGCGACGGAGAATTGCGCGATACAGGCGCGTTGAGACTAACGCCTTAGCGGACTACTCAGTCGGCTGCATCCTCTTGCAAAGCCCGTTTTTCTTCAGCCAGGAAGAATGGCTCCCTGTCCCGGATTGGCGCAGAGAGATTGTGCGAGGCAAGGGCCACACGACAGACGACGAGGTGGGAAAGCGGCTTTGGGCTGAGATAGGGTTGCGGCTGAGAGCACCGGCAACTCTGCTTCAGGATGCGGTAGTGGAGAATGACAGCCCCCGTTTCGGCCAGCCTCAGACTATCCTGAACCGTTTAGGCCAGAGCACATTCAGGGTCATTGTCACCGACATGTATAAGCGCCAATGTGCGGTCACAAATTCCCACGTTCTTCATGTATTGGATGCCGCCCACATCAGACCCTACGCGGTAGGAGGCACGCACAGCCCAACCAACGGGCTTTTACTTAGGCAAGATGTTCACACGCTGTTCGACCGGGGCTATCTGACAGTGACGCCGGACTACCACGTCGAAGTCAGCCGCCGCCTTAAGGATGAATTCGACAACGGAAAAGAGTACTACGCACTGCAAGGCAGAAATATTCTGCTGCCGGAATCTCCCGTTTTTAGGCCGTCTGAGGAACAACTGAATTGGCACAACGCAAACGTCTTTCATCCCTAATCCCGATGGCAATGCGGACGAGTGCTTTTTTGAATTACAAGCTGCGAATCGTTTTTGCCATAGAGATGGATTGAAGAAATCAGTTTCGTTTAGGGGAATTTTGCCCTAAGCCACTCGAATACCGCCCACATGGCCTCTAAGTCTTCCTTGTTGTAAGCGAGGATTTGGGCCATCAACTCTTGCCGCTGTTGCTCATCGCTGGTCTCGGTGGCCTCGATAAACATTGCCATCGCCCATTGACCGCCGTACTCAGCCTGCTTCCGCTTGTACCCGACATACTGCTCGATGACCTTTAGGCTGAAACTCGGCACCGGCAAGATGATTGATTCCTTCGTGATTGTAAACAGGTTGAGCAGGTTCGCAACCACGCGAGCCGCAGTGCCGTCCGCATCCCCATGCCTCTGGATGTATCTCAGGAGGTAAGTTTTCTCGTAGGAGGCCCAGTGAACGAAGGGAATATCACCATAGAGTTCGAAAATCCTCTTCGCATTCTCCAAGAAGGCGAGCCAGCCTTCCTTATCGCCGTTCGGGCCAAAACCCGAGACCGCTGCCATGAATTCGCTTGGCTTGTCCCCGAACACCTGTGCTCCCCACAGGTAGATTCTGTCCAGTTCATCTAGATGCGGCGGCATTCCCTCCAAGTCAAACATCACGTAATTCGGGAGTTGCGGGACGGCTAGGGCAGCTAAAATCTTCGCTTCCTGCTTTTCCATCGCGTGTGCGAATTGGAGAATTCGCTCCGCCGTGCTTCCAACTCGTCGTTCACCGTTCCCGAATGGACGCTTGAGTTCACTCAAGCTCACTACATCAAAGCTGCCCAACAATTCCTTCCGCGTGCGGACATTCATGCCGTTCAGTTTTCGGGCGAGGCTTTCGTCAACGTCGGGCACGAGGGCGACATCGCCGTTCGTTTCCGCCCTGCTCCAGCACCGTTCGTTGAAGCCACACGGGCTGCACTTGGTCCAGCCGACCGGCTCGTAGGCTTCGTCCACTTGCTGCTTGACCGCCAGCAGTCGCTCCAGAGCAGCGAGAGCCGAGACGCCGCCATCGTAGGGGACGGCGACGATTTCCTTCATCCCGCTGAAAACTTGCAGGGTCTTTGGACGGGCACCACAACTCTTTTCGAACAGCCATCCGTAAAGCTGAATTTGAAGCAAAATCTCAGGGTGGTTCTCGTCGTCGATGCGCCGGGCCATCTTGGAATCACGGATGATGTATCCATCGGCGTCGAGAATCATGAAATCCGGTATCCCGAGAATCTCCGCCTCGGTAGCTCCGAACATGTGCGTCACCCGAAATACGGGCTGATAAAGAATGGAGGCTCGGGCAGCGATTGCTTCGAGAGTTTTCTTGATGCGGTCGTCTTCTGGTAAACCACTGAAATCAGCGCATTCGCCCAACGTGGCGAGATGCTCCCGCTCGTGCCTTTCACCGAGCCTGTGCAGGACTTCCTCGTAGGCGCTGGTATCTCGCTCCGGCTCGCCCCGATGCCGGAGCCACACGCGTAACTCGCACGGCGTTGGCCGCTGGTGGGTGATGAAATCGGACGCAATTAGGCGCATCTGAACCGCAGCCTACCATTCAACTTGGCGAAGCAACATCCATCGAAGGTACTGGGTCAGGGACATCACGGGCTGTCTTGCCGCGCTCAGTTCGAGGAGCCGACACTTATTCAGTGCGTATCGGCGCGTGGTAGAATCCGCCCCGGAAGGAATGGAAACGGCATCCGAATGCCTGCGAAAAAGAAAACGCGGAAACGCAGGTCACGACGCAAACTCGTTCGCGCATACGCTGAGAATCTGCCGAGGACTTTGCTCGGGGTCTTCTGGAAGGAATTTCACGATTTACTTCGGGGCCACAGCGGAATCTACAGTACTCTACAAGAATGACGTTCCGCACTACGTGGGAAAGGCTTCGAGCCTCCCCTCACGCATTCGGCATCACCAGAAAGATAGACTGAAAGGGGAATGGGACGCCTTCAGTCTTTATGTTGTGCGTGGAGACCGCTACGTGAAGGATGTCGAATCCCTCCTCCTGCGAATCGTGAAACCAAAGGGTGCGCTAGTGAGCGGACGATTTCGTGGGGCAGAGAATCTGAGGAGGGGGAGTCTATGAATCGCGGCAAGACCATCATGTTTGTGGACAACTCAAATATATTCCACGGTTCGCGGCAGGCTGGTTGGCGTGTTGACGCGAAGAAGCTCGTTGCCAAGCTGGAACAAGCAGGCCCCATCTGGCAGACTTTCTTTTTCGCTGCTGTGAGCGACCCTCCTCGTTATAGCCAGACAAATTTCTATAAGATGTTGAAGACCGAGTTGCATTTTGAAATGACAGTCCTGCCTCTCGGACATAAAACAGTCTCGTGCAAAAAGTGCGGCGACCACCGTCATGTTTATACTGAAAAAGGAATTGACGTGGGTCTTTCGACAAAGCTGCTGTTGCTCGCGCATAATCGCGCCTTCGAAACCGCTATCTTGCTCTCGGGCGACAAGGACTATCTGGAAACTGTCCAAGCGGTCAAGAACATGGGCCTTCGAGTTGAAATCGTTTCATGGAGGCAATCTTTGTCAAAAGACTTGGCGGAAGAGTCTTCGTCCGGCGTCATTTTTCTTGATGACCTGAAGAACGAGATTGCAATGACGACACCACTAGAAGCCGAAGTAGAAAAGTTGCAGGAGCCGGAGTAACACATGCTCCCACTCTCCGTCGATTGAGATGTTTCCGAACGCCGAGGACATTACATTCCCTCTGCTCTCCCGCCTTGCGCTCTTAGGGCGCTACAAAACTCCGAGAATCCAACCCTCAATCTCGGCCTTCTTGCGCTCATGCGGTTCAATCAGTTCAATCTCAGGGCAGAAGAACTTTTCGAGGCTGCCATCACAGTCCGCCCGTTGCAGCCATTTGGCGATAGCAAAGCCGTCTTGCTGGTCGGGCGTTCGCCCTGTGCGTGGGAAAGTTCACTTGTCCGTCTTCTGCTTTCTCCGCTCTGACTCGGTGTTGTTCCAGTAGGCTACTGTGAATCTTTACCGCCAAGACCGAAGGTCTTTGATGGTCAAATTTGAGGGATTCCGACTCAGAATGGTCTTCCCATATTCCGTTATTCTATAAATATCCTTCTTAATCTTAACAATGGCTTTGGGTCCCCCATGCGGAGCACCTTGCAGATTCGCCAATGCCAACGCGACGTTGTTGTGAAATACCGCTGTGCCATTTTCATTTTTTTGGGCAAGTTCGTGTGGAACAATGTTGAACTCAACTTTGAAGCGCTCCCGGATTTCTTGAGTCGAATGTTCCACGTCATCTGCTAGCAGTTTGAGGACAGGTAGTAATAGCGTTTCACTATACGGTATCCGAGGTTGGGATGCCGCTTTCGGCTGCGGGTTTTTCTTATCGGGTGGACGACTTTCGCATTTTGCCGATTCGCTCAACTGTGCGCCGCTATATTTGCGGGTGCGTGTATTGCCTCCTTCGCGTTTCTGGCGTTCACGTAAGTCAAATATTTGGTGGCAAGGTTGACACATCGATTTTAGATGGTTGCGGCGAGCACATCTCGGGTTATGGCACAGATGAGCAGTCGTTAAAATCACTTTGTACTTTGATTTGGTTGTCAAACGCTCGTATTGAATATGAGGGCAGCGCTTGCCTTTGTGTTCCCTCCCACACTCTCCAATGCATTCGCACTGGGAAATACCATCAGCGTTTTTAGCTCGCTCCAGCACTTCAGCGCGAATTTCTTTCCAGTTTTCCGGATAATCAGAATAGTTCATCGCCATGGGTCAACCCCTGCTTAGGCTAATTAGGTGCTTGTTACGTCCACATCTGTGTAATGCGCCCTCTAAACTAGACAGTCGGGGTCTCCGAATTCTGTGCGCTTGATTTTACTTCAGCAGGCTCTGCCACCCGTTCTTGAACATGCCACCTTCTTTCAAGAGCTTTGCCCGTGACACAACACGCCTGCCCTCATACTGTTTCATGAACGTGCCGATAACTTCGCCCGAAATGACCCAAACAGAAGGCGCGGCTGACGGGTCATGTATTCTGCCTTCGTAGCTGACCAGCACAACGAAGTGGAGCCTTCCTTCCTGCGGGAGGATGTTGTCGGCTGGCCAGTCAAACTTTCCAGCAACGCCCTTTACCTCGACCATCACGGACGCCCCGGTGTCACGGATGAGGAAAATATCGACGCCCTTCTTGTTGCCGAGCGTAAGGCAGGCCTCGGCTCCGAGTCGGTGAAGGACTGAGAGTACATGAAATTCTGAAGCAAGATTCGTGTTGTACCCACTCATCGATTCTCCCTGAGAGTCTGAGCCACTTCAAAACAATACGTCCTCCATCATGGGGGCGTCGAGCGGATTGACGGTCTTGGTTTCTTCGCTGTACGTATACGCGGCTTCTTTGAGCGGGAATGAAAAGCCGTGGTCAATGCCGTCAATGCCCGGCAAGCGCCGGAGGCCCTTCGCACAGCCTCTCAACCAGCCACTTTGCAATGCCACCGCGAGACCAGTATTTGCACGGACTAGGTGGCGGCTCGATTTCCTGTGGTGAGGTCAAACGGTCGGCCCGCGTAAACTCGCAGACCCTTGAGACTCGACTTGGGTGTCTGTGCGCCCGAGTAGTCGATGCCGACGTACCGCTCGAATGCGGAGTTCATGCCTGTTCGTTCGTCGTGCTCATAATCTTCCATTAAGAAGCGAAAGAAACGGCCTGTCCATGGCTGAGTTGTTGACGTGAGCGCTGGATGGTCCTGTTTGTCCACCAGATGCCCGTGTAGGGTGGTCAAGAAGGCTATGGTGGGGCTTCAAACCAATCGAACTGGGCATCCTTCCCTGGAATGCAAATTAGCGCGGCTTCATGCTCGGGTAGCTTACTAATCCAAGCCTCGAACGAGTCGCCACATGTGGACCTCGAAGACCTCGCAAATGCGTAGGAGTGTTCTCACAGTGATTGGCCTCCCTGATTCAATTTGCTGCCAATGGCGGGCCGAGAAGCCAAACGAAATCATGTCCTCTTGACTGTATTTCTTCTTCTTGCGGAGTGAACGCACTCTTTGGCCAAGTGCGCGAAAGAATCTGTCTTGATTCGACACGAATTAGTTTGTAGAGTCCCACGAGCAGAAACACCACGAGCAGATTAGCGGGCAGCAATTTTTACGTGCCCCCGGGAGACTTGTGAATTTTCGTCTCAGCGAAACCGGCTTCCGGTCGGGAAGCTATGCGAGGAGTACGCCATAAGAAAGGCTTGGCTCTTGACAATAGGTATCATTGCAGGACTCCTTTGCGCGATTGGTGGCTGGGGATTCTGGAGGCATCAGCGTCAAGAGGAGATGAGACGGTATCTCCGTGCGGCAGGAGAGGCGTTGAGGAGCTCGGACGCCACGCTTGCGCTACAGCTTGCGGCAAAGATACCGGAAGAGGCTCCTGAGTTCACAGAAGCGCAAGATATTGAGACAAGAGCCCTGCTTTCTATGTGGGCCTACGTCGAGGACATCGATGACCAGGCCAAGATGCTTGTCGAGCAAGTCGCGCAGGTCAGAATTAGTGAAGAGAAGCTCCGCGCTGAACTTTCTAAAGCAATTCCAGGTTCACAGCGGTATGCACAACTAAGTCAGGGACTGAAGGAGTTGGACGCAGAGGAACAGGAGCTGAGCAAGTCCAATAAATTATTGGCAGCGGGATACGGAGCTTTGACGGATAAGGGAAGAGAGCGGGCATTGGAAATTGCTTATGAAACGGCTTTGGGGCATCCAATCGACCCGGCAGGTAAGCGATTGGCTGAAAGAATAGCGCGTGAAGGAAATTTTGAGGTCGCTGCGCGAGGGCGGCGAGACTACGCTGCACGTTTCCAGGTTATGGGCATTAAGAACGGGTCCTCTATCAACTACTCAACTTCTGGGACCTTCGATACAACTCTCATCCTTGTTAGCTATAGTTTTTCGGACACAGGGGTGCTGCGACGAGTATCGCGCGCACTTCGGCAAGGCGAGCAGGCGCTTTGCGACGAAGGCTTTGCTGAAGTCGATTACAGGCTTCCCGGAGTCTCTCGTCCCGAACTGGTCGTCACGCTCGATTGCAACAAAGATAAGAAGTAGCCGTACTGACTCCTTGAACTTTCTTGACGCGTTGCTGGCACAGCTATTGCTCAACCGCTGGTGGGTATCCCCTCCGAACTTAAAGTCTCTAGGTTCGCTAAGAGCGAGGAGGCCCCCCAACCGACCACTGCGATTTTTCTGGGTTTACTATAGAAAACGTACGCCGTTCCTCCTGTCTTGTCACGCGACGGGAGCGATGCAGCATTTGTCTCGCGGGGTTCTAACCGCTGAGCTAAAATAGCTAAACATGAATCTAGTTGTGCTCAAAGTAGTTAAGTGGAGAGCGAAGCGTGAAAGAACATGGAATGCAAATCGAATTGTCCCAAGGAGAAGTCAGCATCCAGATGCTCCGAAGAGGGCTTCCTGAGTATTTGTTTCAGCAGATAGTTCTCATCCTCCTCTCGGGTTATTCCGCGGCCTTTGCAACAAACTGGCTCCTTCTGCAACCCGACTGTGGACGACTAATGGGGTTTAGGTACGAAACCCTGCTCCCAAGCGTTGCGACGCTAAGGAGTCGGCTACGCGGCTGGTTAAGCTACCCGGTGATGGAGTTGGCTCCTGAGTGGTTGAGAGAAACACTTGAGAGGCTCAGAGCAGAGCCAACCGCCGGGCGCAATCTGTCGAACAACGTAGAGGCTTAATTATTCCTGCGCTCCCACTCGAAGGAGAGAAGAAGGACAAGGAGTGGTGGGCTGTTATACGGAGGACGTTCACCACACAACGCTTTATGGTTCCGAGATTCGACCGACCGAAGAAGCAATCTTGGGACGCTCTAGTAAGCCAACGGAGAGGGCCGGTTGGTAGCCGAATCTAATAAGTTGGTCCCGTTGGTCCCCGTATATTTGCCTGTGTCAAAAGGAATTAGCGGATTTGACCCACTAGAGTAGCGCGAAAACACGCTGCCCTCCGACGCGCCCAAAACGGTGTTCTGATTGCCTCTCCTTTCCGCGTGCGCCGTTCGGTATCGCTCTGCTTTAGTCTTGCGACTAGAAAACAGCTTGTGTTTGATTTTCTGCGCTTGCATCGAACCTCCTTCGGACGTTGAAAATTTAGCTCTGAAGGGCTAATTTCAATGCCCTGGATAGCTGACGGCACGCGACCGGCCAACGACAAGGCGGGATGCCTTCCCGCTCCCGCCTTCCAGGTTTTCCTTCATGCGGGAAAGGTCATTCGGGAAGGTGACTAGTGTCTACCGCCGAAAACGTTAGCGGACCCGACAATCGAAATTCCACTCGACGCATAGTATCAGACGAAATGCTCTCTATTTTTAAAGAGAGCGCTCAAAAGCTTTTCGCTGAAAGGGTTGCGCGCTTAGTTAACGATTTGATTGAACAGCTGGAACGACGCCAAAGAGATGGTGTCGGAATTAGTCTGGCTGAAATCGAATGCAGGGAATTAGCGGCGAGATACGGTGGCGTCGTGCGGCAGGCTGCAGGACATTTTTGCAAAGAGGTAGCTCAAGCTGTTGGTAACAGACAGGGCCTAGGAGATGAGGAGAAACTCTGGATTCGGACTGAAGTGGAGCAATTCGTGAATCAGAAAATCTCGCTACAAGCTGCCCAAGCTTTTTTCGGGTATGCCATCTCGACATACTTCCAGATTGAAAATAAGAATAAAATGGAAATGGCCTTTTGTGACGCCTTGGCACACCTCGTAACTCACACCCGTTTCTTGATGCTTATGGCTGACCGCGAGTTAGCCCACGCAGCAGCGCTTTATCCCCCTGTCCTGGCTTCGCGACGACAGTCCGCCAACGGGTCACCCACGTCATCGCGCATCATAGAAGGAGGCAGCTTCTGCACCAGAGTAATCTCAGAGCTTCGGAGAATCCGCCAAAGTTATCCAGCAAGCAACATGGTCCAAGTTAAGGCTCAAAATCCGGACTTCTGGGTGTGGGAGATGTTTGAAAACTCGGTTTTCGACGACGACGACCGGGAAATTTTCAACCATCCCAATCGTTGGGGGCCGACAGTGGGGTATGGCTATAGCCGACTGGCCAAATATTACGACAACAGCGCGGATACCATCAAGCGATGGGTGAAACGCTACCGAAAGTACGGTCGGACTCGGGCTTGAAGAAATAAACATCTCGTATTCTGACCCTCTTTGACCCTAATTCCGCCGGTATTGACCCTCAGCTGACCGCAAACAGCCATGGTAGCTTTTTCTCAGATGCGAGACCTGAGCGCGCTTGAAATTAAGCTTCGTCGGATTGCCTTGGGCTGGAGGCAGCAAGACCTAGCTGCCTTAGTTGGTATTTCGACGACTAGGCTTTCCGCAATTGAACGCGGGGAGCGGAATCCTCGCTTGGACGAGGTCAAGAGTCTGGCCACGGTGCTCGACATTAGTTCGCAGGCGGAAATAGTCGTGTCCGACTCGCGCTTGGCCAAAAACAAACGATTGCATGTCAAGAGCTAGAGGCCAGTGATGAGCGAAGGATTCTACAAGCGTCGCCGTGGAATTTTGGAGCACATAGAATCCGGCGCAATCGACTTGCTCGAATCCGGCATTCACGATTACTTGCTCTTAAAGGCGAATCTCGTCATTGGTAGCCCGTGCTCTATCCCTGCCGGAGTGTGCTTTACAAGCGCTCCCGCGATACGCGCCCACTGCCGCCGCGTGTCGGAGCGCACTATTCAGCGCTGCTTAGAACATCTGGAAGAGATTGGCGTGCTCAAAGCATGGAAGACCCCTGGAAAGCGTGGCAACTACCCGGTGTTAGTCTGTCGGGCAAGCGTCCACGACCTGTCGGGGAATGAATACAGGGTAAGCGGCACAAAAACAATAGATTGGCGTCACCCCGTCTATGAGGCTGTCGGGGAGGTGTCGGGGAGTGGTCCTGAATCAGTCGGGACTCTGTCGGGTCATAGAGAGAAGAGAGCTAAGAGCAGAGAAAAGAGAGAGGAGGAGGAGCGAATTTCCGCCGCCTTTGATGCTATTGGCTTCAACAAGCCTTTCGGACATCCAAAATTCAAAACCATCTGGCTAAGGAAATTCAAAGAACGCAAAAAGGGGGAATGGTTAACCGAAACGATGGAAACAACAATCCAAGAGTGCCAACAACAAAAGATTGGAATACCCCCGCAGTTCTACTCTGCCAAGCGCGATGTAGAGACTAGAGAAGCCGCGGAGTTTGACCGCCAGTACCGCAGGACGCCCCTATGACGCCCTCTGGCTTCAAGTGACTCAAGTGCATGATAGACGGGCATAGCGAACACGCGCACGAAGAGTTCCTATCCATCGGCCTACTAGAACGGCGCGGAACCGGTAGAAAGAACGTCCATCAATGAGAAACCTCCAAAATGTACTGAACACGCTGGCATGAAGGAATCGGAAATGCTCGACCCTAATGATATTTTGACACCACCCGAATTGGCGGCCCGTTTAAAAGTGCCCCAATCGTGGATTTACGAGAAGACGCGAGCGCGCTGTCAGAACAGCATTCCATGCCTGCGAATTGGGCGCTATATTCGTTTCAACTGGACAGCAGTCGTCGAATGGCTGACAAGAAGGGGAACAGAAAATGCAACGCGGACAGATTTTCAAGAAGGGCAGAAGTTGGTATCTAAGATTTTACCGCGACGAAATTAAAGACGGGAAGATTGTGCGCAAGCGAATCTGCCAGAAACTGGCACCCTGCGACGATGAACACCGCACACTAAGGTCTGTGCGCTCGGATGCGGCCGAAATCCTCTCGCCGCTGAACTCAGGCCGCTTGCGACCAGAGTCTACGCAGACTGTAAGCCAGTTTATTGAGGCGATGTATTTGCCGCACGCTAAGGAGCACAAGCGGCCGTCAACTCTCAAAGGCTACAACGACATTTTCCACAACCACTTGAAAGTTCGGGTATCAGTAATTCGACTGCGCGACTTCCGCACCCTTGACGGCGAGCGTGTCTTGTCACTCATTTCTCACGACACCAAGCTCTCCCATCGCTCGCTCCTTCATATTAAAAGCTTCCTAAGCGGTGTTTTCACGTATGCCAAGAGCACTGGTGTGCTCGATGGAATTAACCCGATGAGGGATGTGAGCGTGCCGAAAGGAACGCCGGGAAAGGAAACTTACGCTTACTCTCTCGAAGAAATCCAAACGATGATTCGCTTGGTGCCAGAACCTGGCCGCACCGCTGTCTCAGTTGCGGCCTTCACGGGCTTGGGCCTCTCTGAACTTCGCGGGTTGAGATGGGAAGACATAATAGGCGAGGAAATCAGAGTTAGCCGGTCGGTCTGGCATCGTGAGGTCGGGGAAACTAAAACAAAGGCTAGAACCGCGCCTGTTCCAGTGCTTCCATTCCTTGCCCGGATGCTCGCTGAGCACGCCAAGCGAAATCCGGGGAACGGATTCGTCTTCGCCGGGCCGAGCGGTCGTCCGAGGGACTTAGCCACGATGGGCACCAAAATCATACGGGCCGCGCTGAAGGGTAGTGGAGTGGAATGGCACGGATGGCATGCATTCCGTCGTGGCCTTGCGACCAATTTGTACCGCATCGGCGTATCTGCCCGGACGATTCAGGCCATACTACGGCACTCGAACGTCAGCACCACTCTCGCATTCTACGTGAAGACTTCTGGAGCGGATGCAGTGGCTGCGATGGAACGTCTAGAAAAGGAAATGGGCAACGATTGGGCAACGGCGAGGACCATAATCGTCCAATAAGTGCGGTAGAATCATAAGCGGAGGAGTGGGTGAGCGGTTGAAACCGGCGGTCTTGAAAACCGTTAGACCCGAAAGGGTCTCGGGGGTTCGAATCCCTCCTCCTCCGCCAGACCTTCGAGGTGGGCTGCCCTTGTTGCGCGAAATAGCTGACTGATCTTCGTTTATCATTGGGCAAGTCCGGTGCGATTGTCCGCTCCTGCCCTCCTCTGCACGCCTACACTGGAAAGACGTATCGTATGTCTTCTTCGCGCAGAATCGTCTGGATGTTGGGGATTTGGTTGCTCATCCTCATCGTCTATACGGCAGTCTCACTGTCGCTTCCCCGCGGCGCGGAAACGCTTTTGACATTTGGCAACCTGGTGCAGTGTGTCGTGCCGCTGCTAGCGAACGCAGGCTTGTTGCTGAACGCAGGAACGCCTCACTGGCGAAGAAACCTCTTCTGGATGCTCATTGCCCTGAGCTGCACACTCTGGATGTTCGGGTTGTTCCAGTGGACCTACTATGAAGTCTATCAACATAGGCCGCTCCCCGACCTGTATCCGGGCGACGTCGTGTTCTTCCTGCGGGGCATCCCGCTCATGGCGTCGCTCGCGTTGGTTCCGCATCGCAGCGGTGGAGAGAATCGATTCCGCTTTGGGTATCTGGATTTTGTGCTGCTGTTAATGTGGTGGACGTTTTTCTATATCTTCAGCGTGCTGCCCTGGATGTATGCGACGCCTTCGCTGGGACAGTACA
>Ga0137394_10000189_pt1 | contig 42664 bp, 53 predicted proteins | sample czobulk116metaG_FD_108278 | JGI IMG/M metagenome (GOLD analysis project Ga0137394, IMG submission 108278) | Vadose zone soil microbial communities from Angelo Coast Range Reserve, California, USA - czobulk1.16 metaG | ecosystem: Environmental > Terrestrial > Soil > Vadose zone | place: USA... | reverse complement strand
ATATGCTGACTGCGATATGTCAAGCATGTCAAGCGTCGATGTAATGCACATCATCTGACACTGATAGCCTCGGTCCTGTGATGCTCGTAGAGGTCTAGATTGCATTTTGGCAAATTTCTGGGTGTGGCGCAAGCGCTGCCTTGACACTTGCATGATCAATTGGCGCCAAGCCTTGGCGGCATTTACGGCAACAAATTACATAACTCATGTTGCGCGGGGGGACATTAGAAGAAGAGAGAATCAAATGCACGTGCCAGAAATTGCGTATTCTTCTACGAACGTTAGCCACTTCCGCAATGCCTATTTTCAAAATGAAAAGCCAGTCATAATGGTCCGGGAATGGCTGCCCGCCATGGGATGGTCCTTAAGCACTGCTGGGCACCGAGAACCAATACCTGTGAGAGACAGTGCCTTGCTCCAACGCCCTTTCGACGTGAACATGTGAGGGTACCAAAGTCTACGAAGTGAGGAGCATCGATGAAGGCGACGTCCAACACGTGTCATTGCAGCGCTCTCCTCCGCCTTTGTACGTGCGACCAGCCGCCCAAAAGAATCTAGATCGGGGACAACGATTACGGGATACCACCGCAGAATTGTCGACTATTGGCACGGAGAGATAACATTTCGTTGGCATGTCCCGGAAAGATACTGTATTTGGTGATGTCGGGACAAGTTGAATAGATAGTCTTGATAGAACTGTTCAACTAGGGACGGTGTTGACTGTAAGAACGAACGATGGTGGCAACAACCTTTCGAACTCGGGCCGTAGACTTTATTACGTCCGGTCGCCCAAGTCACGCACCAATATCATGGCATAGGTCAGGTATCATGATTCTCCTCATACTACAAGAAATGACCAACACTAATAAATACTACAACCCGTAGAAGCTCGACTCTTCCAGTTGGATCTCTCGGTGTTCTTGGACGAGCTCACATGGTCCGCAGCACCCGCTTATGAGGACGTCATTGCACGCATCACCACGGATCGCATACCGCCTGCGCACATCAGAACGGGAGATGGCCTATGGGAAAATCCACATCTATGACGTCGCGTCCGCGGAGATGAGATGATCAAAACGAACCTGTAGTCCCCATCCTGCACCGAGACCGCATTGGAGAAGGCACCACGCAATACAGTCGTGGTTGTACCTTTCAACTGGCTCGCGAAGGGGTACGCCATGTGTCTCAAGGTGGGTGAACCGCTGCTTGTTTCGCGAGTAAGCGTAGCAGCAACAGCACGTTGCCTGGACGCCTGACGTTGACAGTGAGCCAGCAGGAACTGCAGGTAGCGAGAGGCAGTAAACGAGAAACTATACATGTAGGGAGGTCGGCAAAGCAATCAAAGAGGCCGAAGCTCCATGAGCGCAACCCATCGCTCATAATGGGTATCCTAAGGGTATTCCGGTCACCGCCACCATTGGTCGACATCATAGGCCTGGACGGCTTTGCGGCATGCGGATGATTAGTTCCATACGAGTCGGAGAAAGGCGGTCAGAAACAAACCCTAGGTTGCTCATCCACGACGACGCTCTTTTCGCGTGATGATCTTCTCGGGTCTGGCAACTTGGAGAGGGTAAGCTCAGGTATTTGCAAGCCCAGATACGGACGAATACCTGGATACCCGAAGTACGTGGTTCATGCTCGCTAGGAGTACTCATGATATGACCGACTAGGTGGTCAGTTGTGAGGTACAAAGCACAGCGTGTGACACGATTACATAATTGATGTCACTGGGAGACACGCGGGTTTGGCCACGGACGCGGCGAGTTTGAGCGCTGCGAGCGTCGTTTAATCATGTCCGATTCCGAATCTACACCCGGTCCTCGACGCTCACAACGCGAAAGGAAACAGGTCATTCATTTCACTTCTGGTGTGTCTCCTCCGTGTTCTTTCCAGTGCATGCGGCCTCCTCATGTTACCATTCCACCTCAACAGGTTCGTCTCAGAAGAGAAGGCGCGACAGGGTTGATAGCCATGATGAAGGGGATGAACACGTAGAAGGATACCTCTCCTCTGACGCGGACGATGTCACGTCTCCAGATGAACACGAGCAAACGGATCATCGCGCTCAAAAGCTTAGGGGCAAAGCTGCTGGGCCACACAAGAAGAGGGGCAAGTCGAACGCACCCAAACGCACGCGTGTCATCAAGGCTGCTGATGCTAGGGAGACCTCCGTTCGCAAGTCAAAAAAGTCTCAAGCTAATGGCGACGCGTCAATTGCGAACAAAGTGCCCCGAGACTTCAAAATCAACTCGGACAACGCGCTCTTCAGTGCGTGTTGACCATCCATCCCATGTGCCCCTCTTACTCATACTCTTGACAAAGATGCCATAATGAACCCATCGGCTGCCCTTCAGTCGACCGTCGAGGACTTTTTGGATTCGCTGAAGGAAACTCCTGGGATGGCCCAAGCAGAGCTCGTCAACTGCATCCTCCGCGCTTGCGGCTGTAACGAAACGGTTAACGAGGACGAGGCGGTCGACTACGATGGTGTGGTTGATGCGCTAGATAACTTCATGGAAGCATTGAAACAGGTGCGCCGAACCCGACATGTTGCGCTTCTTCCCAACATCCTTCGTTTTCTTCTCAGGATGATTCTCCCCTATATCCGCTTACGTCAAGACTACCCATATTCAAGAAATTTCGCAAGTCCCTCTCCGAATTCCTCGAACGTCTTATCGTTTCAGCCGCAGAACTCGGTGTTCTATATTCAACAGACTTGATGGCAACAATTCAGACCTGGATCACATGCATGTCTTCTTCCCAGCTCAGGAGTTTTCGGCATACTGCTACTGTCGTTGCGTTGGAGATACTGACGGCACTATGCGATGTTGCTGCTGCCGTAGATAAGGAGGCCGACGTCCTGGATAGGCAAAAGGCCGGAGAGAGGAAACGAAGAGCGGGAAACAAAACCAAAGCAGTCGCTGGCCGAGAGAAAGAGTTGGAGGACAAGGCAACGGAAGTGCGCCAGCGAAAAGCCAGCTTGGCTGAGTTCTTGAAGGAACTCGTGGACAGGTGCGTATCTGCTACTGCGTACTGAACTTCGTACCTACAATCGAGCGATCATTTAGCGTCTTTGTGAACCGCTATCGTGACTTGGATCCTTCCATCCGTGCAGAATGTGTGCGCTCCATCGGTTTATGGTTCAAGAAGTATCCTGGACACTTCCTTGATGGCACATACCTCCGCTACGTTGGCTGGGTTCTCTCAGATGCTAATACTCAAGTCCGTCTGGAGGCCGTCAAATCGCTCTCCGGCGTTTACGAGAACTCGGACTATATCACATCCCTACATACCTTCACGGAACGCTTCAAGCCTCGTCTCGTAGAGATGGCAACTCGTGACACAGAACTCGCCGTGCGCGTCGCAGTCATCGGTGTCCTCGGAGCTATCGATGCACACCAGCTACTCGAAGATGAGCAGCGCGAGGAACTGTGCATGCTTATCTTTGATGAGGACGCCAAGGTGCGAAAAGCTGTCAGCGAGTTCGTTAGAGGCGTCTGGGCAGAGATGGTCGAGGAGCATCTCGCGGGTGGGAAGGTCGGAAAACAAGGACGGACACGCGCGGGTATCAAGGCCCTGGGGAAGTTGCTTGTGCGTCTTGCGAAACCACTAGGCAAGAAAGCCATCGTTGCCGAGGATGACGAAGAGTCTCTCAACGGGATTACTCCCAGCCCCATGTTGAGACGGGTGCGTGAAGTTGCCGCCCTTGTTGGGACAGAGCAACGAGGTAGGATCGCACTCGCCGTCGAAGCTCTTTGGGACGATGTCGACTCAGTCAGCGATTGGGAGGCGCTGCTAGAAGTTTTACTGCTGGACCATTCGGCTGGATCTGACTCCATCCAGGGGTTACGAGGGAGGAGGTCGAAAGGCAGCAAAGGGAGCACAGACTTGACAGCGGGCGAAGCCTGGCGTCTCGAAGAGGTTGAAGAAGCTGCTCTCCTGGAAGTCTTCGTGGCCTCTCTAGGAAAGGCAAAGGTGAGCGCGGCCGCCGCAAAGAAGGTACGCCACGCCACTTAGCGCGACGCGCCAGAATGCCGGTTCACATTTTCTCTTTCAGGGTGAGGAGGACATTGTTGTGTCGGACATCACGCGCGCATTGATCAAAAGCCTGCCTCGGTTATTTTCCAAACACCAAACGGACGAGGCACGCATCGCTGTGGTTCTCTCAATACCTCTGCTCATGAACCTTGACCTCTACTTGGAGATGAGGATGACAGCGGTCGGTCGTCTGTTGGGTATCCCATTCGTAAAGCTGACGTCCCTTCCAGGCTTATGCTAGTCTATGGGACGATATCACCAAGCAGTTGACTTCCCACTCGTCGCCGGTCGTTCTCTCGCACGCCGTGGCGGCGATCCGTTACCTAATGGACGCGAAAAGCCTTTCCAACACGAATAATACGAAGGTCCTCGAGTTGGAGGATAAGCTTGCGACATCTTTACGTGATGCCGTTGCAGGTCGCGACGAGCTCGAGATTGCGTCCTTTACGGAGGATGAAGTGCTTCGGCTAGGGGCTATCTGCGCGCGTCTGTCTATGTTGGCGGGCGGGCGGGACATGTCCGTATGGATGGAAGAGGACGAAGGTGGCAAACAGAGCAGTGCGTGGGACATTGTCTCTGCCCTTCTGGATCGTGGCAGATTAGGGTACAAAGAAGAAGAAACGGTGCGTACAAGATAAATCACTCGAAGAAAACGAGGCTGACATCCGCATAGATGATCGATCAGGCGCTTAACTTATTGACCTTGCATGTTATCTGGAAGGCTAGGCGATTATCGGCTGAGGTCCAGCCGTCCCCAGATGACGGCCGTCTCAGGGAAACTTTTCGTGAGCAGCGGGAAGCACTCCTCAAGAGACTTGTCGAATATGCTGTGGGCTCTCAATCGAACCCAACCGACGGTGTCCGGAGAGCGGCAAGTGCCCGATAGCTCCCTCAGAAGAGTGATCTGACCTCTGTTTGCATTGTAGGCCTTCCAGCACCTCCTTAACCTCCACATTCTCTTCTGTCCACCACAAGAACCTGAAGCTGAACATTCCTCGAATGCCTTGTCATTAACGCTTGACGAGGAAGTCCAGCTTCGTTGCGCCGCTTTCGTGCAGACCGAAGGTGAACGCTTCACAGAAGAAGTGGCTGTGCTCAGTGATGTCAGTGATGAATCAGGCGAGGAACGTATTTCCGCCGACGAGGGCGTAGCTCCCAAGGGCGCTAGGAGGAGGAACAAGAATACAGCGAACGGTGCGAAGGAGACGGGAGCGGCGGCCCCATCTGGTACGCTGATCACTAGCTCCGTGCTTGGACATGGGTAATGAATGCATCGTTATGTAGGCACACAAACCACACGCGCCCAACTAGAACAAGAGTATGTCTTTATGGGTGTTGTCTCGACGTTCCTGCGGGCCATCCGCGCTGGGGCTATTCACCCAAGGCATAGCACCGTTCTCCTTACCCACCATGGTCGGTTAGGGGTGGCCTTCGACCATTGTTCAAAGACCGTCGTCGACGTTCTCCGAGAAGAAGGCATGTATAAGGGACATGGCGACCTTGTCGTCGACGTCATTACAAGCGCACTCGAGGATGTGAGTAGTTTCATCCATCTGTATCACCTTGCTTGTTCACTAACTGTCTGAAGTCTTTCGTCTTACTCCTCGAGGGTTTAGCAGCTGACGAAACACACACCGTCTCGCTCGCCAAGTCCCTGATACCTTGTCTCATGATGCGCGGCGCGCAGCTGTCGATTGTTCGCAAGCTCGAGGGCCAATATATCATCGCCATTCACACACGATTGCTGGGTTGGGTAGCGAAGCGACTTGGAGCCTATGAAAGCAACAAGCACCAAAAGAAGAAGGACACCACCATCCTATTTTTTAAGGTTCTACAACCCCTATTAACACCTTTAGACAGTCGAGACGCTTTGGCAATGTATATCTACTCTCTTTACTATGTCTGAGACTAAGCTAATCGACCTTTTTTTTATTTTAGCAAAGCTTACATGGACCAAGTTCTCGCTCAAGCTAAGATCAAGGTGTCTGCGACGTCTCCGACTTGGGAGCCTCTACGGGCATACGAAAGGCGGGTCACTAACATCATGTCCAAAACCAAAGGTTTGTTTCACAAATTTCTAAGCTGTTGTTTGTTGACGCTACTGTCAGGCACCGCATCGAAATCCCGCGGCAGGCCGGCCGGCAAGCCAAGGGAGCTCGCCACGAGCGACGAAGAATTGGGTGAACAATCAGGCGAAGAAGCAGCACCACAGGGCCCTGCCTCACAACAACCCCCACGACCTCGCGCCGCGTACCGTACAAGGAGCAGAAGCGCAGAGCTGGACGCGATGTCCGCGAGCGAGGACGGCAAATTGGGGGCCGAATCCCGTGGCAAAGGCAAGAAGAGGCGCTCAACAGCGTCGTCGCCGCGTTTGAGCCAGCCACGCAGCGCGTCTCGGGGGGACCGCGCGAGCGCGCGATCGTCCGCCTCTGTAAGCTCCAGATACGCCCGATCTAGCCCGGAAGGGGAGGTCACTCCAAAAGCTTCCCGCAAACGGGCTCGAGTCGCCAGGCACGAAGAGGAAGAAGAAGGCGGAGGCGGCGTGGAGGGTGGAGAGGGAGAAGGCGTGACCGAGGGTGACGAAAAGGTCCCAAATGCAGAAGAACGGGCTGCGTCCTCGAGTCCAGCTCGGCCTCCTTCCCGGACAAGTTCCCGAGCAAGTTCTGCCGGTGCCCCTGAAGACTTCCGGGTGCGCCGGAAACGAGCGCGTCACTGATTGTTCGGGAAAGGTTCGGATTAACGGGGCGAGGTTTCCTTTTCCATCTTTCTTTCTCCTTACCCTTACTTGTTCTCTCAGTAGTTGCTATCATTATTTTCTTGCCTGTACTTGCTGTTGTTGCTATCTATCTAAAGCTTTTTTCATAAGTGTCAATCGGACCCAACGACCATCATGCATCAAGATATGACAAGCTTTGGATTTTTACTAACGGTAAACAGGTGTGAGAATGAGTGATGATGAATGATGCGAACAATCGTGAAGTGTGAACAACGAATGAGTGCGGTGCTGCAAGTACGAAAATGGTATATGGTATTGATGTGGAACGAAAATATATATCATGTCCGAGTAGCGAATACTGATCCGTCAAGGATCCAGGTGATTAAAGGTGTTTAAGAGTGCATCAGCCTACGCAGAGAACTCATAAGTTGGCGTGCATCCGAGGCCACGGAAATGAAAAGTGCGCGCTCACCTCATTCTCCATAGAAGCTAGGAACCGATCAGAAAGATCACAGCCTCTTGTCAGCCGACAATCCGTAATATCAGACATTGGTCTGGGTGTCATGTCACGCGCCAAAGAAGACAAAGTCGAAGGCGACACGGCGATGGAAGACCGCCGAGGCAGTGGCATTAACTCCACATTGTCAATGCCGAGGTACCCATATAGATCAGCCTCTGCTCGTGTGAGCGCGCGTCTCACAGATGAGGAAGACAGATTTGATATGCCCGCTTTAAAGGATAAACGCCACTTCAGCCACGGAAATAACAAATGTTAATCTGGAAGGCGGTGCTCACCGGAATTCTGGCTCGGTAGGCCGGACGTAATGATGTGGTTCAGTGATGGCCTGCGCGGAATCGGAGGTACGGGGGGGATAGGACCTGAAGCGGAAGATGGCGTGCAGACCGCCGAGCCGACTTGGCTCGCCATTGATACCCGTAGTCCTGCCCTTGACACGTGCTGATAGGACTTGCGGGAAGCGATGACGCGGCTCGAGCGTCGACTCGTAGGGCGTGTAACGGAGGGGCTCGGATCGTGATTCTGCAATGCGTCGTTGAGGTCGTCCAAGTCTCGGGCCACCTGTTGGGCCTGGGCCCACGCCTCGTCACGCTCGGTCTCAAGGGCATGGGCGTGGTCCGTTAGGGATTGCAATTCCGCTTTCCGTTTGAGGTAGCTCGAGTGGAGCTTGCGAAGTGCCATCGCCAGTGCACTGCCGGAGTGAACAGCGAGCATTCGTGAGAGCTGCGCCACCTGATCGCGTACGCTGTACAACTCCTCAGCAATCCTATCGAGGGTTACAGCAGTTTCGCGTAGTTCTTTCAGTTTCGAGCGGAGGGCGATCGAACTGAATTCCGGGCTCCCTGCGTACGCATAGGTAGCCCTCATAAGGGCGTCGCGCTTGCGGACCTGCAATCGATACTGAACCCTAAGCTCGTGCAACAACGTATTGAGCCTCTTCAGCTCATCGGGTATCTCGACGAGCGCTGCTTCCTGTGGTAGTAATCGAATAGAGGATGCTTGACCCGACTCCCTGATCGCTTGGGACACGATCTCCTGTAACTCTTCGCCGGAGAATGTCCATTTCGCCGCCTCCAGAGTGAGGCCTTTGAATTTAGAAGGCGAGGTCAGAAACTTGGGCCCCGAGCCGGATCCACAGCCAGTACCGGAGCCTCCTGACATATAATCCCGGGCGCCTCTAGGGAAGGACTCTCTGGTCGGGCTCGGAATGGACGTATCCCACGACCCCGGGCTAGACGACGTGCGATAAGGGGCGCGTGGGCCAAGCGGACGAGGAGGGCGATCAGTACTGTTGGTATTGAGGAGATGATCAACGGGGGCATGACCAAGAGGAGCCGGGGGAGCAGCCAGAGGATCGCTAGGGGGGGTGACGAGAGGGGGAGGTGACGGAAGAAAGCGATCCAAGTCAAGAGCCTGGGATTCTTCTGCTGGCGGGACATCAGACAAACGCGGTTGTGCTGGTTGAGGTGAGGGGGCTCGTGAAACCAGTGGCGGAGGGGGACAAAGTTTAGGTGGCGGAGGTGGAGGCGGCAACGAGAGAGCGGGGCTACGAGGAGATTCAACTGCAGCTTTCTGTGGAGATGGGGGCTTTGATGGAGGTAGAGATGGGAGCACAAATGGCACGGATAGAATAATAGTCTTCCTCCAGGACTCAGATCGACCCCGAAGCGCCAGCCTCCGTGAATGTGCAACACCGGGAGAATGGCCACCAGCTAACGATCGAGGCCGAGTAGGAAGGTCATCGCCAAGCCGAGCTTGATCTGACATCGTAGGGACGTCACCCTTGGTCGTTGTGGAGTGTGGCGAGGGTATTGGCGTGATACTGTTGTGTATGGACGACCGACTTAGCTTACTACTCGACTTCTTGTGCAAGTTCATTCTAATGGGGGACCTTGTTGAAGCCGATCTTCCAACGATGAACCTTTGCGATGCTCGGCCGCCACAGCCACGTAAGGATCTAGTGACGGATGTGTGTCGCCGGATCTCAGACTCGGGAAGCATCGATTTATGAGCCCGTGAGTGATCTACACCCGGTGAGAACATAGGACTGAAGGCAGAAGGTGTCTCAGGGAAGGTTTGTCCGTTCACAGACGCAGGCATCGTTGACGAGCTTCCATGGGAGTCGGTCCGTTCTCCTATGCAGAAATGTCATCATGATATCCATGTTCAGAACATAGTAGACAGTACTTACGACGCCGCGCACCGCCTCCATCTGCCAGGACAATGTGGTCAAGTAAATCCGGACTTGGAGGAGGGCTGGACGTTCTCAACGAATTCGGGAAACCAGAACTCCTCAGCGCAGATGAACGGATCGCACTTTCAGGGAAGGAAGGGAGCCGGGATATACGTTGCGAGCGTGTCACAGGCAATGACGAGGGCATAGCAGACAAATTGTCGGAATCATCCGGCGCCACTACTCGACTGCCTTCCGCGGATACACTTGGTGAACGGATGGAGGATCTCCATCGCTCGCCGACAGGAAACAAAGTCGCTGGGTGTAGGAGGGTGTTCACAGAAGCAAGAGATGGGCGCGTACTCGAGCGTGAGTGTGGTCGACGACGAACTTCTGGGGCGGCGCCTAAAGAAGAATGGACCTGTCAGCAAACCTATCGGTTTATCAAAATGATGAGAAAGTAACGGACACGTCCGGCGCTGTTCCATGAGCAGTGTGCGGGAGCACGCGGCTTCATCGAGATTGTGCTCGTTCATGAGGACACCCGGTTCGATTGGAAGCTCGCGATCTGATGGGGGTGTCGGAAAAAAGTTAAGAACCCTGATGAGCTCCTCTCCTGAAGCAGGTGTTAAACGTGACACCGGACGTCGCCATGCAGATGGCGCAGAGTCCGAAGAGGAGGAGGTATCAGGTTGCATATCGGATGACCCCCCTTCGGCAGAAGTGGCTGAGTCCTTGATCAGATCAGGGGTTCCCGTGTCAGAAGGCTCGGGGGTCGTTGACTCGTTAGTGGGCGAAATCTGCGAGGGTTTGCTTGGGCTGCCAACACTCTCCGAGGTTGTCGTTTCCAACGACAGTTGATCACGAGAGTTGCTCTCCCTAGAAATGACATCGCCCTTGCTCTGCTCGCTCGTAGGTGGACCAGAAGTTACCCCATTGATGCCTGCAGGCAGAGGAGGCAGAGGAGGTACAAGAGACTCGCCATCACCGTTACTGGTTCCCGAATACTGGCGCATGGGAGACTTCGTGAAAGGATTGTCACCAACTGGGAGGATGGCCGAGTCAATACGGGTGATACGTCGCGATGGCTGGTGATGGGATTGATCCGGCTGGAGTGTCCACAAGTTGGCAATGAGAGCTCCGGGAAGGGTGATGCCTGACACAACGGACGACCTGTCGTCAACGACGGGAGACTCCCGAGGATTGGTGGAAGTAGGACGCAGTTCCGCAGACTTGCCGGCTGATCGTTGGATTTGTACCCTTGATGCATGAGCTGCGGGCGGAATCTTGATCGGCGCGGGTAGCAATTTGGTGGCACGGCGGGAAGGTGTCTGTAAAGCCATCACGTATTTAGTGGGGAACCGCGTCAAGAATTGACAAAGGCATACCCGAGTAACATCCTCAACTTCTGAAGAACGGTCATCCTGAAAGCCATCCTTAGTATAGCAGCGCTTACGATCGACAACTTGAATGCAGAGACACTCACCCTTGATCGCACCGATCCAGTACCATCGTGCAGCGACTTAGGTGGACCCCCACTACTCTTAGAGCAAAGACGGGCCCGTCTATCCTGCGTCTGCCTCGAGCTTGCGGTCAAAGATGGCTCGTGAGTGGGAGAAAGGAAGTGATCGCTGGGCAAAAAGGGTTCGGCTTTGACGCCTAAGTCCAGATGGAGGGTCAGGGGACCAAGACATGCCTCAGCGGATGGTCTGGATGGGTCGCCAATTTCTACGACGGCGGCGGAGACGAAGCTATTTGGTGTGGGGGGCGTTGGCGGGCGTGGAGAGCGTATGCTGACTATCTTCTTTGCTTTGCGTTTGCGAAACCCGAGAAAAGACATGGTCCTGGGCCTACCCCGACGAGGATGTGAGAGGGAAGAGAGATGGCCCGTCAGAGAGTGTGTAATAAGCGATATAAAATGGGGCCAGCATCAGGGACGTGGGAGAATGATATGCGATGATGAAAGGAGCCATCCATCACGTCCGAACACGGCACACGTTGCCATCACCGACTCGTGTGAGTCTATGCGACAATTTCCATACGTGGCTGCGTTGGGCGTCATCGCAAGATCAGGTCGAATGGTGGGAGGGGCTATGCAACCGGCTGAGCGTCGGTTGCCTCGGCTCGCCGGTTAATGTTAATGACGTCCGTCGTAACGATCAACTGACTGGCAGTGGCGGTTGTACACTGACGCACACATAGATATCATCTCATCAATATCAATCTCTGTCACTTCACCTCAGCCAAAAAGTTATGTCCGTGTCCAAATTTTCACCCCAACTCGGAGCATGGCCCTCGGTTCCTCGCATACTCGATCAATTATCAACGAAATTCTTCCCCAACCTCAAAACACGACCGCGTCATAGTATTGCCCGATTCGAATCCGCCGACGGCTCAGCTCTGGCCAACATCCTCCTGTTATTTCTTTCGTCGCGTAACAACTTCGGTCACGTTCGAAATCTGCATCGTTTCATCTTGTCTCGTGCGTCGCGTCTGCCCCGGCCACAGTCGTACGACTGGTCTGCTAGTGATCCCGCCCCAAAAATTTTCGTGGCACGTTACAAGAGGTGTTAATCTATCTCCGAAGCGTGGTAATGAGGGGCACTTATTGGCACGTGATGCATAATGTTTCAAGTTAAGTTGGCCTCCAAAGCCGATGTTTGGGAAGAGCCCTCGATGATAAGACTCGAAACTGCCGACCGACCGGAATCGTCTCCAACAAAGAAGCCTAGGTTCAGTCGCCTCAGGGCTAGAGACGTTGGGAGATGACAAGATGTACTTTTCGCCCCAATATCCCGTTATCTCGGGGCTCAGGCTGCATCTACCCAAACGTTTGTTTTGATTGCCGGATGTCGCATCTTGTCCTTGTAAACCACATGGTCGCCTCACTCTCTTTCTCGGCTCAACTCAGCCAATGTCCGGTACCCCAGTCCTCTCAGGTCACATCATGGTGCTGCAATGGCCATACATCGTCTCAAATTCTGTCCCAGTGCGCTATGCTTTGGAATTCTGACATCGGGCACCCATACAATACATGGGCCAAGCGACAACACGCCACCATAGAGCATGGTCATCAGGGTTATGGACCTTCCGATACACGCACAGGCGCAGGAGGACACGTATGTATACGATGGGATCGCTTTTGCATGCACAACATATCCACATCATGCACTACACAGGGCCAGGCCTTCCTTGAGATTATACCCCCTCTTGAGTCCCTTCCGTTGCCATGCTGCCCTTGATCCACGTTGGTTTCATATCTTCCTAGTATGATGCCATTCGGGGTAAATATCCTCTTATCGAGGCCGCCTAACATGGCCGATACCTGCCACGACTTGTGATGCTACTCTTCCGGCTTCACAAAAATGCCTCATTCTCCGCGGTCTCATTTATTTCACACTTATTTATCATATTTGAACGTTGTGAGGGAATGTGTAACGCATCAACCGTTCGCTAATCAGCCGAACGTTGGGTGGGCCCATCAAAACCGCCCTAAGTCAGCCATCTGTAAGACAGCCTCAGCAGAACGGACCTAGAGATGACCAATACTGTGATACACAATTTGTATGTGAATTCAAGTTGGTTGGTATGAATTCAATTCAACTACGAAAGCGGACCATTCAACATCAAGACAAATCGCAAGTATGGCTATTCACGAGCTCACAACCCGGTAGCGGAATGTTCGATGATTGGATGGCTGTCAGTACAGTACAGCACTGCGACTGCTGTGTGATGGCGATTGGCCCGGGCGAGTCACCTACACTGGTCCGCGGTGTCGCGGGGTTTAAAATTCGGGAATATCACGTGGCACACTGTGGCAGAAACCTCTTGCGATCGTATTTCCAAAATAAGAAATACCTGTACACGAGTCACGAATCCTTACGCTCTCCCACACCCACCATGACCGCTCATTCCGCGGTCTCCACTGAAACCTATCGTGAAAAGGCACTGCGCAAATTCAAACAGCAGCCACTCGTCCCTGTCGGTGCGACATCACCGATCATACATATTTCGAGGATCTGCTGACTGATAAGGCTCACAGGGGCGGCTGCCACGACAGTCGCACTCGTAATCGCGATGACGAAGATGCGCAAGGGCCAATCCCACTCATTCAACAACTGGTTGCGTGTGCGCATCGTCGCACAGGGACTCACCGTCGCTGCCGTTGTCGCGGGCTCATGGGCATACGGCTCCGCTAGGCCTACGCCCGAGCTTGACGCGAGCGCTACCCGAGACAAGGCCGCGGAGGAGCGGATCGCTTTCCAGGAACGGTTGCGCATGGCCGAGGAGGTCACTCGTGCAGAGACGGGCTCTGCATCGCCGACGAATGCGCAGGCGACGGCACTCCCAACAACAGAGCCTCCTTCGATTCCCGCAGCATCAAGGTCATGGCGGTCATGGTGGGGATGGAACGAGTCGAAACGTGGCACGGACAAATCACTATGACATACACCCACACACCTACCCGTCCCCTCTTCATTCGACCTACCACATCTTACGCCACATATTCGGCTTGCATTTCGACGCAGTACCTATCAGTATTCGGTGGTTTTCACGGCGTCTCGTAATCATGAAGACTGAAAAAACCTTAATCAAACACGTAAATCATATTGCTTTAAGTTTTTAAGGCTCACCAGAATGCTTAGCACATGTGGGAATAGAAATATCAGAACCCGTCTGATTCAACCCCCATGAAGTGTTGAGATGAAAACGATCTCGTCACCCTCTTTCAACTCGTAACCACCTTCCCCTTCGAGCTCCCAGTCCGTGTCATTCACCAACACCAGGATCCCAGGTCGTCTGCATCCCATTCGAACCAATTAGTGCATAGAATACATGAAAGTAAGATACTACCTACAACATTCCATCTTCAATGAATAGCTCTGGCCGCTCCTTGAGTAGATTCTGATTGAGCCAGTGTACCAGGAAGCTGATATCTACAGGTCGACCCTTCCTGTCGCCCTGAGGCACCGTTGAAGGGATATCGATGAGATGCGTGCGCCTGTTCGAGAAGAGAAGCTCGAGTCCTCCACCAAACTCAATTTTGATCTTGAGGTCCGCCATTTTGCCCCCAAGTCGAACGCGGAGAGGAGGAGAAGCTGCTGTTTGCGATTGTTAGGATCAGGATCAGGATCACGAGCTGTCGAAACCGATCCTCCCGATTTGGGCGTCGAATCGAGCGGGGCCAGATACTGTACCGGGATCCATCACTATCTCATACGGTGTTCATATAAAACCGTGCGTAGCAACGTTATTAAATCATAATATACAACGCCGGCTTCCAAATGTTCATATCATCTCAGAGTCGTCGACATCGTCTCATATCAAAAAATTCATCAACTATACTTAGCTCCAATCTGCCTGCACTTCGCGTCCGCCGTGTATTTCCCCTGGTTCTTCGTCAGGAGGAAGACGGATACGACCCCCCTGCCTCTTGCTTGTGAAATGCCTTGCAAGAGCCGTCAAAGCGAGCGTGATTGGATGCAACACGGTGAACATGATAGCAATGATCTATCGACCGTGTCTCTAAGTGCGTAATGTGGGACAAGGAGAAGAAATGACAAACGTATATGGACACGGGTCTTTGTTCCTTCAACCAGATAGATACGCATACCCAAGTTGCACCAAGACACCACACCCAATCGTAGCGCGTGGCTATAATGATTACGCCAACTATATTGATGACGAGGAAATATGCGAATCCCTCCCACTGATACTTGTCGATATGATCTGGGTGTGCGGGATCCCAAGAATGACCAAGAGTGACGCTAGAATGCGATAGTTAGGCCCTCGTCAAGTGCAAAGAAGGGTGAAAACATACAACAGGGAATTCGGGAACAGAACCGAAAGCGATAGGATAAAGAAGAGTCGGACAGGTGCATGGATGAAAGCCAAGTCGAGAGGACGACGCCAGGTGGGGACGTGGTACACAATGAGTACCACATTAGAGTACATCAACAAAAGGGTGAGGATGCCAAGGAGTATGGTAGATGCCAAGAATGCCCTGAAAACCTAAGACCGTTTCAACACGATGCAGTTGGATATGATACTGGTGCACATACCCATGCAATGGCCCAACCTGCCATGACCCAGTTTGCAAAAACAAGAGCGAGACCTACACCTTTGACAAAGGTGCTCTGTCACGGTAGCATAATTCAGACAAAGTGAGAAAACGTTGACGACAGCAACGCACTTTGGTCTCAGGCTTTCGTGCGATTACAAGCAGGATACAATATCCAACTTGGCCCGCATATATTGCGAGGATGTAAAATGCTATGGCCGGCACCGAAGGTGATATCGAGGCAGGGTACGATCGCGTGACATCGCCTGTGTTGAGAGTAGCCCCTGAGCGGGAACTCGATGGTACAGAGGGGACTACGGACCAAGGGAGGGCCGAATAATGAAAGAACACACTAGTACGGCTACAATGTTTTTCAATAGGGATAACGGGGTGAGGACTTGTAGACTGATCTCGGCTCGTCAGTGTGCCGACCTGTAACCGATTTAAAAGCAATACCGAACAAGCGACATGTAGTCGCGAACGACAGGGTTAGAGAAGTCGATGGGAAGTTCCGAGCTCATAACTTTGTGGTAATACGTTGAACGTCGGGGACAAGTTGCTCAGGCTGGAGCTGGAGCCTGATCAGATCCCGGACGAAGAATCCCTAATGACGTCATGCCACGAATCTCACGTGGGCACAAATTATATTATATAATCTTGCTTACTTCACTGAACCGTGGCCCGTCGTAGCTGTTGTGTTGTGCGTTGCGATATACTGTCCAGTAAAAGTTTCCCTAGTAACGTCGACCCATTACCACCCGACTGGTCGTCCGTCTGCCATGCTCGTACTTGAGTTGATCGCAACTATTCAGCAAGTCATTCATCATAACCTGTCCAGCATCTCCGCACCTCGTTTTGCCAGCCCCGACAATAGCCACGCTTCCCCCAGAGTTCGTGCTAATGAAGTGAAAATAGACCCGCCAGTATGCCATCAGACATAATCTCCGGATAGTTCACCCCTACGTTCATTACTCGGTGATTCTTTGGTCGTGATCCACGCCGGCATCCACCTGACTTTTTAGTGACGTTCTGCCTCGTGGTGAACACGCCCCCACCGCCCCTCCTGCATGCCCCTCAAAAGCTGCTCTTTTTTCCCAGGTAATTTGAACCCCCAACGTCGTACCCCTCTCTGCAGAATACTTCTCGCATTCATCATTATGAGCGAAACGCTGCACGTTCGTACTCGTCACCCCAGCCATAGTGAGAACTCTGTCCCATTCCCCCACGCACCTTCCATCAGTCGCCAGTCGCTTAGCCTCAGCCCTGCCGATATCGAGAGCCTTGGCTATTCCTATTCTCAGGCTTATGACAGCCTCTCTCACGAACCCGATGCGACATTTCAAACACGACTGTCTCGCACTCCTGCGGGCTCAATCCGCAGCGTTCGCGGTCGCCTCGGGGCCAAACAACTTAGCCCTGTAGCTGAGGAGAACGAAGAGCGAAGGCGTTCGCGAGGATCTCATACATCATCCCCTATGACCCATCGTTCCTCCGTAGCAGCACCACCTTTGGAGCCCAATGTGGAACCTAATGTGGTCGGTATATTCCCCGAGGATGTCACAGAAGTAATCATGTCACTGCTCCCGCAAGTGGAAGCACGTATTCCGGCTAGCGTAGGACATCGCCCAAGGCGTTTCAAAATACTTAGGGCCTTTGGTTTTGTAATGCGTACCGCCAAAGCTGCAGGGAACGCTATTTCGGGAGCGCTAAGGTCACACCGAGCCTTTGCCTGAGGCATCTACCCTATGGCCCCCCTTTCCATATGTTTTCCGGTGACGGCGCCTCTCTTGATTTGGCTGTATCGCCATATCGCCTCCCGAGGTATGTTCCTGTCTGTATCCATTCCACCTCGTTGTATCATTATACCCCCACCCCCTCCCGCGGAGGCATGATCCTGTCTGTATCCATTCCATGTCAACGTGTCCGAACACACGGCTTTACTTCATTGCCCTCTGATGCACGTGGCCATACCTCGCTAATGGCCACGCCTTTGCCTGCCATTTGATCACGTGCGCTGATACGGCCGCACTTCACATTAAAGAACGTCCACTTCGCCTCCATTGTCCTCACCGCTCTGCCCACAAGCACACCACATCCTTCCACACTTGCACAATACTTGCGGGTGATTCGCTTTAACATGCCATCCCTCAAAAGGCCACGGACTCCTGCGGCCTTACTAGTCGGTGTCCCCGTCGATGCTACTCCTGCGCCACCCACTCTTCCCCCTCCTCCATACTGCAAGACACCCCCACGAAAGCACCGGCGAATCGACCACACTCGACCACCTTTCTCAGACATGAGTAATGAGACACATGCTGTCGGAGTTCTCACCCCTCCGACTTCCCCGACTTCGTCCCGACCGTCGCGAGTTTACATCCCCCGTCCCTCATCGGCCGTACCTACTCCCAAGCCGCGCGGAAATGTAAGGGCCGTTCCCTTGAGTCGCATCAGGTCATGCGAGGAAGACCCCGCAGACACAATGACCGCTCTTCCTCCCACTCCTCGCCGGACACCGCCGCCACCATACTCGCTTCGGTCCCAAAATCGACATTCATCATACATCCCGTCATTGGAGTCGACACCGGGCCCTTTTCACATGCTGGAGTGCATCCAGTCTGGTGGCTTCGCTACCGCTTGGGCAGCTCGCGATTTGAGCACGTCTCGCATGTTATGTTTCAAGGTCACGTCCAAGAAGATCGTGTCCGAGTACAGAGCCTCTCGCCTGGCTCTGGGACGCGAACTCGAGGCTTATCAACGCTTGGCGGCATGCATTGAGACACCATATGTAATGCAGTTGCACGGTGTTTTCCAGGATCCCAGCAAGGTGTATTTCGCCATGGTGAGTCACTGCGTTCTCAAAGGGACTTGGTGGGTAATAATGATACCAGGATTTGATGGAATGCGATCTGTGGGAAGCCACAGCGAAGGGCGTGACTGGAGCGCAACTACGGCGGTGGACGGCTCAGATTGTGGGTTCCCATCCCTCCATCTGCATGACTTGGCACGCCTGACTGACTGATCCTTGTCCCGAATTATCTTCCAGGCACTCGGCCTGGACGCTCTTCACAATATGGGCATCATGCACCGCGATGTCAAGCCAGAAAACATTCTTCTTTCTCGCTCCGGGGACGCGCGCATCGCTGACCTGGGCGCCGCATACGTACACGATGCCTCCCGCCTCCTTCGCGGCCAGAGCTACGCCCGCGACGCAGTGTTCACGCCGGGCTATGCTGCCCCTGAGCTCGTGGGCAGTGCACTACGTGACGACGGTGCGTGGATGGCGCCGGGCTCACGCTGCCCACGCTACGGCCTCGAGGTCGACTGGTGGGCGCTCGGGTGCATCATGTACATGATGATGGCAGGCTGCATGCTTTTTTCCGAAAAGACGGACCTGCTTGACTATGTCGAGCGATACAAAACCCATCGCGGGAGAGCCTGGCTTCGATCGCGGTGTTCCATGTCAGAGAACGAGCTGCGGGTACTCTACGGGGTGCGTTCAAAAATTATTCTTTTTCTTTTTGGGAGTACGACGAAAGTAGTGACTTTTTGATATGATTCATGTATCAGCTACTGCACGTCTCGATCAGCAGGCGGTTTGCCTTTGAGGAGCTCGAGAGGGAGCCGTTCTTCGAGAACGACGAGTGAGTGGTTTCTTCGCCCGCTGCTTCCATTCCAAAACCGCTCATTTTTCATTTTCCCTTTCCCTTTTCCCGTCCCACAGTGGCGTGGACGAATTTACATATCTCGAGCATCGTTCTCGTTCCCCACTCAAGGGCCTTTATCGTCCCGAAAAGCCCAGATACAGGATGGCGTCTTCCAAATCAACGGTCACCCTGAATCTCGTGAACTCGACGGACGAGGCGGGGCAAGAGGACAGCGACGACTGGGGTTTCTGGCGCTGGTTTGCATGGCATAACCCACAAGGTCTCTGGGCGGACTGGAAAGGCAGGCGACGGTGGTGGGCCTTCCACTGACCCCCCGTCCCCTTTCATTTCATCGTATCCTCAAAATTTTCATCTCCTTATTATCATTATTTCCTATCCCCTTCAAAGTGCTCAAGACGTTGTCCTCATGCTGACGATTCGCTCATGGAAAGAACATTTTTTTACGCAGACATGTTTTTCTCGGATACAGGGGTAGGGCCTTGTGCCACGATTGCTAGGATTGATACAGTAGTGTACTCAAGTGGGTTTTCGCTTGTACTAGAAGCTTCCAACAGAAGATCTATTGTCTGTCCCTGTCCGATCATACGAAGGTGGATGGAGCCTTACGCCGGACCTTGGTGTCCCGGGGCTCGCTGATCTCCACACGCATCCGGACAGATATGCATCCAGATACGAGGGCGGTAATCCATTTCTTTTTTCTATCTGGCGTTAGCGCACTCGGAATAACTTTGAACTGATCCAATGATTTATCGGGAAAGATCATTACACCCCAGGATCGAGAACCCGCTTAAAGTTCATTCTCGCGGAGGCGATGGCAAGGGAAGAGACGCGTGGCGCGGTGGCGGTTTTCGCCGTGGGCAGCGAGTACGGTGAAAGACGGAATCCGTTGGAAAAAAGATCAGCGACCCAAGGACGCGTAATGCGATGCATAACTGTAGTGCTAGTATGCCCACAGGGGCTCCTTGCCACGGGCACGAGGAGCACGGCATCCGGGCAACGTGTTCGGAGGGCTGACGTTACATTCCCAGGCACGGAGTCGAGCCAACGGAATTAGACACAGCACCTTCAAACATACAAAAAAAACATATTAAAATTGATTGGAGTTATGACTTGTCCCCCCACCGGTGATGACAATGGGCGGAGAGCGCAGCCATCGCTTGTATGTGCACGAGACCGCCAGTGGGGCCGCGCATGAGGTCTGTTTTCCGCCCCCCGGAATGCAGAGATCCGTACGCGTCTTGTTATGTCTTTTGTTATTTATTTGCATTTATCCTTTTTTTCTTTCCCAACGCCCACCGAGTGAGTTGAGATAGGGGCTATGAGGGTACCGCGTGGTAGGTGGTGGTGAGTGTCTGTTGTTGGACGTCGAGCGATCATTCGACAAGTGACGCGGGGACAGACCCCCGGACGGACCAATGCGCTTAAGCGCGCGATTGCCCCACGCGGGTCCAGTCTCGCAGCCAATCCTCCGGGTGAAACATAGAAAGCGCCAGAAGAGGGAGAACGAGTGAGTTGCTGGAGGAATCAGAGTGAATCAGCAGCGGGAGATGTCCGGAAGGACACGCCACCAACGAGACGGGAGACGGAGCTACGATTTTCTGTGAGGACACGAGGTCCTTCCATTCGATTTGGGGACAAAGAGCGTGGGTTGAGAGGTCCTGTGAAGAGACGTTTTTTTTTGACGCTAGACGTACGCGTCAGAAGCGTTGAGAAGGTGAGCAAAGATCAAAATGGGCACACGACAAAAAGGGAAATGAGATAAATTCACACGTCGAAATCAGTGAACCTCGTGCGGTCAATATCTCACAATAATTCCACACTCCACTCTGCAATGTGCACCAGCAAAAGTGTTGTGCCTCGGGCCTCGGGAACAAGGAAAACCATAAAAATTGTATACTAGCCTCGGTTGCTTTCTGTAAGAGGTAATCTTGTCTCGCGAAAGATCGCGGGTTGAGGATTCCGGCGGCTAAAAAGTGTTCGTGCGAGATATGATCGTGGCTGAAATCCCGTAGCGACAGTGATTAATCTCCCCACGCGGAGTATGTCACATCATTTCTACCCAGAAAGGCTACGGCAGCCGAGTGTTAAAGTCTGATCTATCCATTTGCCAGAGACTCCTGGTCAGAGGAAGCGGTTGCGGCACATACCAAAAAGATGACTGCAACGGTAAATCGCACTGACGAAGACGTGGAAATGAGATAAGCGTGCTCGGGCCAGGGAAAGCTGGGAGATCCCAAAGGACAGTATCACGTATCGGGGCGCTCCTCTTGACGAAGGTAACGCATTGTATTTCAAGTCGAAGTTCTGACTGAATCGCGCAAAAGAAACATATCTCACCGTACCGGGACGCCAGATATTCGGTTCCTGGACGACTTTAGGTAGCACAAATCCGGAAGACAGGTGACTTGTTTACACGCCCGAGAAAGGTCTCTACAAGAAGACACTGTAAACGGGTCCGAAGGACGCTTCCACCTAAATGGACCTCCTTCAAGTTACTTCCGAAGGAAGCGTGACTTGTGGATGATACATCGGGCTGACGGAAACTAGAACTTCGGTCGTTTGATGGACCTTCCATTCGCGACGATGGGGCTACGGGCACGGTATTTGCGAATTACTGGTGATACAGCACCCCAGATACGTAGGTATACTGCAAGTTCACCACCTGTGTGCACCGGACGATGTCCGTGGAAGTTAGGAGATATCAGGGGTCATCGAGGCGATGCAAGAGACGTCTTGGATCGACGGAAGCCGGTGCTCGGAGTAGGGATACAGTAACACTGGGCGCGTAAGGAGCATGATGATATGGTCGTTGCTCGAACTAACCAGATCGAGGAGACGGTGAGTGTGAGAGTAAAGATATGATATGATGCGTACGGTGGCAAAAAAAAAAGAAAAAGAAAAAGAAAAAGGAAGCGTCTTGTGAAGAGCGAACGGGGTAGGAAAAGGCCGGTGAGAAGACGGAGAGAGATGAGGTAATGAGGACAGCCGCGCCAGGTGGTCGGGTCCGATGGGATCTTTGACCATTTCCGGAGCAAACAGGGGAAAACACGTCAGGTCACGGTAAGCAGGCGCCAATGCAGCTCTCGCTAGATATACATACGACCAGTCCAACCAGCCCGCCCATGGCCCTTCCCGCACCCTCTCCGCTAAATGGCTACCCCCTCCCGCACTCCCACTGCCTCTGCGAGGCTCCGCACCAAAACTTCTGAGCTTTCTGACCTCTTCCGCGGTCGCCAACATTCCTCCGTTCCTTCTCCATCTGATGCCACGTCTAAAGCCAAACGCAAGATCCCTCTTTTCAGCCTACGCAAAAAGTCCCCCGCCACACCCAACCCTCGCCGATCTCCCACCCCTCCTTCCGTGCCCACGCCCAGGCCATCCACTAATGCGTGCGTCTCCCCTTCCTCGCCATTTTCTCTTTCATTCAATCTGAACCTCTCACCAGAGCGACATCGTCCCCCGCGGGGTCCGCGCAGAGTCACGCGCAGCCTCCGCAACTCACTATCCCGTCTTCCTCATTCTCCTCATCGTTCGATGACGCGTCCTCTTCTAAACGCTCCTCGATTTCACCGACAAACTCGAAATCGGCACGGTCTGCAACGCGCCCGCCCTCCTCTTCTTATACTCGAAGCAGCGTTAGCAAGTCACGAACACCGACACCAACATCTGCCGTTACCTTGGGGGGTGGTTCATTCTCGGATTCCGAACCACCACGCTCTTCTAGTACGCGGCCATCTAATGCCCTTCTTAGGTCATACGCGTCAGACGACGAGGAACGGAGATATCTCACCACACGTATCATCCCCCCCAGCAAACCCGCTCCTACAAAATCATTACCTCCACCCCCCGAGAGCATATCTTTTTCGTCCGCCTACCCAACCCCGACCACCCCGACCAGTCCTCCGCTTTTCTTTTCAAGTCCAGCAAGTTCCTACTCTCCACTCTCCTCCGACTCCAAGTTACCTCCTTCCAATGTTCGGAAGCTTGCCGTGTCTACGTCGTCCGCACCCCGTTCCCTCAAATTTACTTCAGGCAGCGAAAGTGCATCAGAGTCGGCCCCCGGGTATACCAGCGCTAGCGGATCTGAATCTGCCACAACTGGTCTCGGTCTCGGATTTAGAATACGGACAAGATCGAGCCAGGGAAATGGTAGCGACACCGGCTCGACGTCGCGGGCCGCGTCGGTACGCGTCGGCCTACTTCGAGCGCCCAATTCTTTCACGGCTTCTAAGGTGTTGTCTCCGCCCTCACCAAAGTCGCCGCCTGTCTTGTTGTCCCGATCATCGCCACCCGCAATTCGAACCTCTCTTGAGCGAAACGGATCGCGTTCTGTCCCACAATCTCAGTCATCAATGAAGCGTGCGAGTCCTCCCATCCAAGGCAGAACCTCTCAGTCTTCGTCTGAGGGGGTTGGTAGGAGACAGACAGAACCTGTTCCGGCTGCCTCCAGCACGAAGCACGCATCGTGGCTTGTCATACCGAAAGCTGCGCATACGCCCTCGGCCAACTCGCCAGGGCACCCGAGCGGACAAGACCCTAAATTCACCGTGAGTATGCCATCTTGCAATATGCGGTCTTGATGTAAACCTTGAAGAATAACGCTCGGGTACAGGCACCAACTAAACTTCGGGCACGCGCGGCATCGGATTCCCGTACACTCACCGCGGCCAATGCCGTCTCAGCGGGTGGTTCCAACTTAACGGCGTCTACTTCAACCGGCGCTTTTGTGCAATCGATCACGGCAACGGCGCTGTCTGCGACATCACCCTCAAACCTTTTGAAGTCGCCGTCAACGGCAGCCGTCCCTACCTCAGCACAGGCCAATCGGATGGGGTCGCGCGCTAATTCACCTCCGCCAACTGAGCCACTACCAAAGGTTCCGCGTCCCAACCTTTCGCGTACCTCGTCCGAGACGTCGCAACAAACTAGCGTACCTTCCTCAAGCTCGCCGTCGTCCAGTGAGTCCTCGACGCGCACACTCACAAAACCCTCCGTTCCGTCATCGACATCGATTGCGATAGCCGCTTCTGGGAACGCCGCTGTGGGAAGTTCGAGCCTGGATTCTTTGAACGCCGCTGTGTCGTCCCCTTCGGGGTCGACAGCGGCATCAGCTATCAACTCTGTGTCTTCTATGCTATCTGGAAGCGGAGGTGTGCGGCGACCCAATGCTAAAGATGAAAGACCTGTAACCAAAGATAAAGCCAAGGACACTACGTGGCCTGCTAGGTCGGCTTCGAAACGGTCCTCGCCCACAGTGTCGTCTCCACTCGTCCAATCACACACATCTGATTCTCCTCCATATGCTTCTCCGTCCTCCTTCTCAGCGTCAACATCGGCACTACCGACATCATCCTCCCTGCAGTCTCCCCCGTCGCGCGTTATTGTGCCTGTTCCTCCGACACCTGCGAATATCTTTGCGTTGCAAACAGAAAACGCGGATCTCCGTGCAGAGATCGCGTCCTTACGTGCACAGGTCGAGAACGCAGACCGTCTTGCACGGCGGCGGGAACGCGAAATTCGTGGATTACGATGGCTTGTCATCAATTGGAATGGTGACAAAAAGGAGACGCTTGGTTTTACTACGACCGCCGAGCCACGTCCTAGCGGTGACACCACCGAGTCCCAGGAGGAGGTACAAGCTGCTGTACGCTATCTGCGTGCGGAGTCCGAGTCAGGATATGGCTCTGGCAGCGCCTCTGCTTCCCACTCACGCATGAGCCACTCGAGCACATACTCGAGCGTCTACCCAGCTGAGAGCGTTTCTGACGGAAGTGGCAGTGAGGTTAGCATGGCTCCACGAATTCCCTTTGGCCTGGGCCCGAGCGCGCGTGCATCAGAGGACCAGGCTTTGGATGCTATTCCCGAGCGTACCGTCGTAGGGGGTGAGGACGCCGCGGCGGAAGAGGCAGCAGAGGCGGAGCGCCGTCGAAAGAAGGACGAGCGGCGGGCATCCCGTGCGCTGAAAAGGCTCTCGGCGTCAACGATGTCCGAGTCACATGGTAGCGGTGTCGATGAGGCCGTGCCGCAGACGATTCTTACGGCCCATAATCGTGCGCTGAGCATAGAGCAGGTGATCGAGGGTGATCGTGCACGCCGTGAGCGCGTCGGGTTGAAGGGCATGGATGAAGTACTCGACAAGCTGCGCGCCGTAGCTGGCGTTGACTCCAGCGTCGGAATCGGGGTGGCCCAATAATGCTTCGACCGCCGCCCTGACCGGCGGCTCGTTGATGACCATGATAATGCGCACAAGTGCTAATGAAACGACAGGTGACGCGTTTCTTGTCGGCTGCTTTTTTATTTTCATGGACTTGTGATTCCCTCGATGGATTTGATATTCATGACCCTTGGTCTTGGTTTATTTATTCTCATCAGCTAATTGGATCGCATTTCGCAAACTTGCGACATAACACTCTTTGGTTATTCTCTATTTTTTTTTATTGATTCTGGTACTCTGCATGCACTGTACATCGTTATCATCACCCGTAGCATTCGTCATTCGTTCCATTCCTGATCAATAAATTCCAGCAAAATTGTACAATTTACAAACCCCGCGCCCGTTTGTCGGGTTCCTGTCCTGAGCCTATGACACTCTGGAAGCGTAGACAACCTTGAGGTCCCTTTCTATAAAAGGGTTCAGCATGACGACCGTAAGCGAGGGTTTATGTGCCCTACTGGGGTCCTCCCCGACGTCATCCACGTGGGAAAAGGTACAATGGATGACTGTGAGCCTCATTTCTTTGGGTACATCGAAATCGAGCATGACCTGGGTGGGACGACGACGCCCTCGACAGCTCGTACTTGTTGTACCTTGACTGGCCGCCTTCGACGACTGCTCCGAGGCTGGGAACGGCAACTGCCACACATGAGCAGGTTGTGGCCCATCGAGCGCCACTGTCAGCACCTCCTCGTGATTCATGCTATCAATAGTTTCGACATCATCGTCCCTAGCAGCAGCGGCAACCGGAGCGGCGCCACTTGCCGACGTGCTCTCTATTACCGCTGCCGATGCATCTGCCAGTGCCCGCCTAATATCGCGACGACCGCCATATCCATATCGTGGTGATTGCAACTGCGACTGCAACTGCGATCGAGTTTGCTGATTCGTCACCGCGTCCGAGTCAATGATCCCGCTTGGCAGCTCGCGAACGGGTGTCGGAGTGCAAGCGGGTGTCCGAAACAGTGCAGTCTTTTGCTCCCGTGCTGCGTCCGAGTCGTCGTCACCACCACCAAAAAGTAGGTGGTCGGCCGCGCATCGGCGCCACGCGCGCCAGCCTTCCTGCGGTGGATCGTCCGTCACGACGCGGGAGTATCCCTGGCTGACTCGGTTCCAGAGGAAGGTGTTGATGCGGGCGCCGGCGGCCATGTCCTCGAGGATGTGGGCATCCCAGTCTAGCGAGCGAACGTCCGTCCAACGTTGCGTTGATGATGGAAAAAAAAAAAAGAATAATAAATAAATTAAAATTAAAAAAGAAAAGAAAAGAAGGAAGAAAGAGAAGGAAAAAAATTGGCCACAATCTCCGCTGCCCCATGGATCAGGCGGCGCGGCATAAAAGCAATTGATCCTATTTATCTTTTTGTTTCGCATGGGTAAATGGAAACGCCTAGTGCGCCAACTGGCCGCGGGCCAAGCTTTCATGGCAAATAGTTTCATGGAGTGGACGGGAAGGGCAGGGCAGGGCAGGGGATGAATGTGTGAAAGGGGGCAAGCAAAACACACACCCATGTCCGCGATGTCCGGGGTAGCATAAGGCACGCGAGCGGCATTGATCTCGTCCCGCCAGTATGCGGCGCGCTGATAGACGTCGTGTCCATACCGCCTGTACAGGCGGTGCACGAACCCGTGGATGGGGTCGTACCGCCATCGTTCGTCGAGTCGCCGCTGATGGTTCATGTCGAATATCGCCTGCAGGAATCGCGTGCGCAGGCGCCAGAGGTACGAGTACTCGGGCAGGTCACACTGGGTCACCATGACCACGCCCCTGCCATCGACGCCGTCATCGCGGTCGTTGTCGTTGTCGGGATTTATGTTTATGGCAGTGGGAGTGGGATGGGAGACGGGGAGGGTGAGGGGCGTGCCGTCTGGATGGCAGGATGCCTCGAAAAACGCCAGCCGCTTGTTCATCAGGATCAGCGGGACGGCGTAGTAGCGCGGTACCGCGCACGTATACTCTTCCACCTCCACTTGGTCACGATCCTCGTCGACACGCATGATTTGCAGCGTCGACCATGGTCCGTCGTCGCTCGGGTTGTGTTCGACCCTGCACCGGGGTCCAGATCCGTGCGTTGGCAGGAGCAGTTTTCCCCGTCTAGATGGGTATGGCAGTTCGCTTCTGTACCCTTTTCGAAAGGGATGAATCATCTTTCGCTTGGGCATCGATGAAAGGGTGATTCTCAAACAGTCAATGTCTGGTGAGAGAAGAGTGCTGATGCGCCATAGATATACCATGAGGCTGCCTCGTGATAAGCTACGCCTCGATTGGATCCCAGGCGGCCCGAATGGGTCAAACGACAAAGTATAGGTAGAGTACGTTGAAACTAGCATTGTCTTTCAGATGTACATGCAAGACGTACGGAAGACGAAGAGAAATTTTTTTAGAGGACCTACATAGAAGAGGAAGCAAGCAAAGGAGCGCATGACCATTATGTCCGGTAGCGGCAGAGCCATCCTCAGATGGCGCCATGGATAAGGCCCAAATTAGCTGCCGACGTGAACACCTCCGAACGACGCACTTCAACAGGCCATCACACTGAGCGTGCAAGTACTTGCACGGACATAAAATCGCGTCACGTGGGGACAGGAAGGAAGACATTTCTTCGCTAAATGCAGATTCGGCCATACGGGGGAATGCACGAAAATCATCCGGCGTCACCCCACACGCCACCTGCTCGTTGCTGACGAACACCCCCGTACTTCGGAAGACCGAACGAGGCGTGTGTACCGTGGGACATAGAGTACTCCTCCGTTCCAAACGTCGCCATAGATTGATAAAGAGGGGGGGTGATGGTCGACGATAACGCCAATGAATTGTTAAACGTTTCTTGGGCAGAATACGGGCCAGGAGCATTCGAGGGAAGCGGCGCCTGACGGGGACTGGAAGCATAGACGACGGAGCCTTGGTAACCGGGGTCAGAGAACACATCGTTAGACCCAACCGAGGAGCTAGGAATGTGCCTGCGAGCATGCTCCACAGATAAAGGAAGTGTCGGTGCTACATGAGTAACGTGGGTTTGCAATGTTTCTTTCGTGCGATCATATGTTGGCCACAATCCCTGTACCGATGACGCTGGTGGGGGAAACAAATTCTGTGTGGCAACCGAATGCGCATTGGCATGGGGCGCTGATGAAGTGCCGGGAACGGCGGTTTGCGAGCCAGTATGTCCCACTGGCACCAGCCCTGTAAGAGGCGAAGCAGGCAAAGTTCCATTTGCTTTGTGACGAGGACTAAGACCTAGGGCACTCTCGTCAGGAGCAGCGGACCAAATGGAAGGACCAGCTGCGCCACTGAACAGGGTTTGTGATTGTGAAGTCGAAGACAGTCTTTGATGGTGTCTGATTGGAGATAGAAAGGGTTGTTGGTGAGCGAAGTGAGGCGGGAAGGCAGACTTCGCGTCAACTTTATGTGCAGATCGTCCAACACCCATCACGTTGTTCAATAGGTCCTGAGCCGTTGTCTTTGGCGTGGGCGAAGTCTGTCCCGTGACAGTGCTGTTCGGTGGATGCAATGGTGTCGCGAACGCTTCGGGTGCGCACGGAGGTGACGTAGGACCCAGGCCAACGCTTGGCCTCGTCGGACTGAGAGGACTGAGCGGACTGAGGCCACCTGCGCGACCGTGTGGAGTAGATTTGTTTGACAGAACCGGTGTGACTGTGGGAGGGGAGATGGACCTGTGCGGGGAAGAGCGACCGTCGAGTCAACCAAGATAAAGCCACGAAATTTTGGGATACTCACCGAGGATTCCAAACAATTTCGTCCTGCTCATCATCTGAAGAGGACACGCCAAGCACCTCTCTAAATACATCCCCTATTGGATCCGTGGTCTCCGTCCTGGCATCCTCTTCTTCTGAGAGTCGATCATCCGCGGCTGAAAAAGACCCAGCACTCAGGGCCGGTCCCTCCCTTCCGGTGTTTGCAACCTCTTCGGTGGGCACTTGTTCACCGCCTCGGACGGAGTCGATCAGCGAAAACTGAGCTCGAAATGATTCCATGGGTATTCCAGGGATCTCTGCGATTAAACGTGCGTCATGACCGATATCCCAGATGCGCATGAGCTGTTCCTCATTTGGATGAACTTGCTCGGGCGTGCGGGAGTCTTCACCTTCCGAGCCGATTGAGATAGTGTCTTGTGCCAACATGCCCCCCAAAGGCAAGTATCCACGGGAATCAATATCCTCTTCCAGGGGTCCCTTCAGCTTTGGTAGGTTTGTAGGGGGAAACACCAGAACGATGCGGGTAGCGAAAGATGTGTACACCTCCCAGAATGCAGAGAGATCATGGATGACAGAGAAAGGTGCTGGGTCCTTCGCGTCCCTGGGAATAGCTCCTAGAAGGTATTTCAAGTTCACGCGCAGCCACTTGCTAGCGATACGCAAGGCGGGAAGTGTCCGACGGAAAGTTGCTGTTATTCTCATGGCGAGATCCTCTTCCACTATCTTCGCTGCCTCATCAAGTTCGGTGATACCACATTGGAGTAACGCACGATGGAGTGCGAGAATGTGGTTGGCTATCCGAGACTCCATGAAAACGCTAGCCGACGAGCTAACTTTACGCTGCTTCCAGAGTGCGCCTTGAGCGGTAATAACGACCTTGGTGATAGTGTCGATCGGGAGGACCCGATTGGACACGAGGTCTGAAAATTCCTTTATGACACTCTCGTCATGCTTCGGTGCCATTGAATCCATCCTGTAAAGTTACAGTGCTTAATGTGAAACGACGTGATTGAACGCAAAACCACTCACTCGACGCCTAATCTCCACAAGGCATGCAGAAGAATGACATTGTCCTTGAAGGACGGAAGGTTGGTCTTTGGCCCGGTGATATCTTCGGAGGGTGCTCGCCCCCCCGGCTTGCCCTTTCTTCTGCGTTTCCAAGCGTCCAAAAATTTTGACAGCACATTACCCATATTCTCGGCTGCCGGGTCATACGCGGAGCGCACGCACAGAGCCTTATAATATTGTACGAGGCTCTCAAAGGTATCCTTTTGATAGGACGCAAGGATAGCAAGTTGATGTGACGCGTTGCCTTCGTCCGGCATGAGGTCTCGCGCACACTCATAGCAAGCACGCGCTTTATCATAAGTCTTCGCACGTGGTACGTCGGCCTGAGATCCACGCCCGCGCGAGGCTCGGCCACCGCGCTCCGGTCCCCCACGGTTTCGCGAGGCTCCCTCATTATACTGCTCGCGGTAGCGCGCGAGGTCGCCGAGAACAATTAACGCCTTGCTCAGGGTGGCACGGCGATTATTACGTTGTGCAGGAGTTAAGGGTTGGGACGAAGCGTCTTGGACGGGCTCGGGAGGTAAACGGAAATGGTCGCGTTTTCCGCCGTCGGGGTCATCAACGTAAGGTTCCGTATCAGCAACAATTGAAAGCGTGGCAAGAGCCGAACGCGCTTCGGTGAGCGCGAACTGGCGCTGAATGCGCACGACCAGATGAGTCCAGAATTTCTCCTCGGTAGATAGGAACTGTTTGAAACGCTGCATAAGCTTGCGGTATTCCACCGGGCCTGGGCGTTGCGATCGTGGCTGTTGGCGCTGCGTTCCGGCCTCACGAAGCGTGTGTTCGAGCGTGGCTATCCGTGACTTATAGATAGAGATGAGTGCGTAGGACGTCTGCATCCACATGTGTGTTTCTGCATCTTTAGATTCTTTCGCATTTGGATGCGATAAGAGAAGGAGAAGGTATTGCTTTTGGAGGCTAAATTCACACTTATGACTGGTTGTTTATCACGAGGCAATCACACTCACTTTTTGCGTTGAAATTCGACCTCCTTGTGCCATGGATCACGATTTTTAAGGAGATCCTTGAGGCCCTGCTGGAGGGCCTTCGCCTCCCTGTATGTGATGAGTTGTGACATCTAAATACGATCACTGTGGCGTACTTTGCAATAGCGAGAGGATCTTCAGACATGTGTGTGTACAGGAGGCATGAGGACGGTTGACTGCGAGCGACTACGGAACTGTCGAGCGTGACATTTTGACGAATCGACCAAACTCGCCCAAATCCGGTCCCGGCACAAGCGTGACACAATATGTGACATACGTGACATATCCGTCCACGTGATCCATCTCCCAACACGCGTCACGGCCTTTCAAAGTGTCGCGTAGCGCATCTGCGTGCCACTCTATTACTCTCACCGCGATTTATTCTCATCCTCACTAATACTCCTGCTGCCATGGAGGATATGTATGTCACTGACTCACACTATCTGTGTCGCTGTTAAAGAAAGATTTCTCTCTAGTCGTCGAAGACTCGCCCAAGATCCCCGAATCCTTCCGCTCCCAGTCAGCGGTAACAAAGGTCGCGTGGTCACGCCTCCGGCCGTCAGTGTTGGAACGTGCACTTCTTTCTTTTCTTCGGTGCTGACACTTTCTTAGGTCGCCTCCTCAACCACATCTTCAGATACTCAGACAAAGATTCCCCCAACAGCGTACACTGTATCAGATTCGTCTGATGATGATCGGTAGGTGATACACATCTCCGTCGACTCTAATTTGATGATGTCAAAGATCTAGGAATATCATAAATACAACAAATGCACAACTACGGCCACCAACAACTAAGAGTGGAGACGCAAACCCCCTTACGCATGTTCGGGTCGGCCCTGCTCAGCCCATTCACGTTCCTAGTAATACAGACCGCCACTACAACGACTACCCTAGAGCGGGCAACCATTGGGAAATTCACGATAGATTTTATGAGACAGCGTACGAGCCTCGAAAGACTGCTGTTGAGGCGGAGAAAGATCTTCAGGACCTCTTCCAGCAAGGTTTCGACGGGAGGGAAGAAGGTGAAAGCTCTCATGCTGAGATAGACATGTCTCAAGCCGTTGTCGAGGGCTTTCGTGAAGGGATTCATCTATTGCCCCACCAGGTAGCTGGTCGAGTTTGGATGGCAGAACGGGAAAGTGGCAAGAAGTCAGGCGGCATCCTCGCAGATGACATGGGTCTGGGAAAAACAATTCAGACCCTCGCCCGTATCGTCGATGGTCGTCCACGCAAAACCGATGCCGAGAATGGATGGGCCGCGGCTACTCTGTGGGTTTGCTACTTGCCGCATATGTTCATAACCTTTTCATCTGTTATCAGAGTTGTATGCCCCGTCAGCTTGGTGTCTCAATGGGCCTCCGAAATTGCGAAGATGGTAAAAAATATGACTGTCATTGAACACCACGGTGCCACCAGGACTACCAGTATGAGATATACTCTTCACTCACTTTCAGCTACTTACTCTTCGCCAGATCCCGAGACCCTGAGACGTGCACACGTTGTTGTCACTAGTTATGCTATCGTCGCATCTGAATATGCTGCGTTTCAGCCCAAGGACGAGTCCAAGCCCAAAAAGGGCAGTGGCTCCAAGACGGTGTCAGGATCCGATTCCGATTCCGAAGCTGATCACTTTGGGCGAACGTTAGAGAGCAAGAAAAAGCTAGGAACTGCGAATGGCAAGAAAAGGGATGCATTATTCAGAGTGAAATGGTGGCGAATCGTGTTGGATGAGGCGCACAACATCAAAAATCGAAACACGAAATCCGCTCAAGCATGCTGCGCCTTAGGGGGTAAGTATCGGTGGTGTCTGACAGGCACACCTCTGTGAGTACGCTCGTCGCCCTAAAACTGTGATAATAATAATATTCACCATTCGTCAGGCAGAACAACGTCGAAGAACTCTTTTCCCTTATCAAGTTTCTCCGCATCAAACCGCTCAACGACTGGCAGACGTTCAACGAACAGGTCAACAAACCCGTCAAGAGTGGCCGTTCGGTTCGTGCCATGAAACGTTTGCATGTGTGTCCCCTTTTTGTTGTTATCTCTCATCTGACGGTAGCGATTTTGCACATAGGTCGTTCTTCGTGCGGTCATGCTTCGGCGCCGCAAGACGGACGTTATAGATGGGAAGCCATTACTCGAGCTTCCGGGACGTTATGTATCCACCGTACCCTGTGAATTCGACGAGAACGAGCGTCAATTCTACTCCGCACTTGAGAACAAGATTGACGAAGCCATGCAGAAGTATGTGCAGAATAACGAAGTCATGAGGAACTACACAAACGTCATGTTATTGCTTCTTCGCCTGCGGCAAGGTATCTCACGACGAAGTCAACTAGCCCTTTTGCACACTGACAACCGGAGCAGCTTGCAATCACCCTTCGCTCGTCACGAAGGATTACAACACTGACCGTGAAGCCGTCGAATCTCGTCCTGCTCCGAAAGACGACCAGGAAGACGAGGAACTTAGAGACATGTTCCAGCAACTTGGGGTTTCCAAGGGCAAAAAATGTCAACTTTGCCAGGGCGAGTACGTGACTGATCGTTTCTCCCCCCCTCCCATGTTTGTTAACACTATCTCGTTGAAGATTAAATTCAAAGAACGTTGCCAACGATGAGGAACATTGCAAAGATTGCGTCGAGCTCACCCAGAAAGTAAAGCGCAAGTCACTGTCGTCGACCAAGAACCCAAACCTACCGCCGGACTCTGCCAAGATCCGGAAACTCCTCGAGTTGCTCAAGGAGATCAACTCTCGCGAAGATGACGAGGGAAAACCAATGGGGGAGAAGACAATAGTGTTCTCCCAGTTCACGACTATGCTCGACGTCATCCAGCCGTTCCTCAAGGATGCGGGAATATCATTTGTGCGATGTGAGCTCTCGTTGGTGGTTGATCAGCCTCCCGCCGCATCACTGACTTCTTCTCTCAAGACGACGGGAGCATGTCCAAGGAAAAGCGTGAGGTCAGCCTGGACCAGATCAGAAATAACAAGCGGATCAGTGTCATTTTGATCTCATTCAAAGCAGGTAGCACCGGTAAGCGACATCTCCTAATGCTTATTGCGCCACCTACGCCAAGTTGCTTACCCGAACTACCAACAGGTCTCAACTTGACGGCATGCAACAACGTGATTCTGGTCGACTTGTGGTGGAACCCAGCGCTCGAAGACCAAGCTTTCGACCGCGCCCATCGCTTGGGCCAAACCCGCGACGTCAATATATACAAGTTGACGATCGAGAATACCGTTGAGGAGCGTATCCTTACCTTGCAGGAAAACAAGCGTGCTCTCGCAACTGCTGCACTCGGCGGAGACAGAATCAAGAACCTCAAGCTCGGCTTGGAAGATCTCATGGCCCTGTTCAGGCCTGGAAGGGAGGACGAGGACGAATGATTTCTTGCATTTTCCTTCCAGCGATATATTCCGAGTGGATTTTGGAAGCTACAACATGGAACAACGTACATAAAACATCTTGGAGTAAAATAAACGTCTAGACTGTTTACATGTCAATAGGTCGTCGATATGGGATAGCGATGTTCATAATCACGCGGCATAGATCCAGCGTTACTCGCGGGCCCGCTTGAACGTTCCCTTGATCTTACTCAGGCTTCGCAGGCCGAATCACGAGTGGCATTTGCGGTCCTGCCTGGGGGTTAGAGGTCAAGAAGGGCCGTCCCACAACCATCGTCGTCCGTTTGATCTCGGTTGGAGGAACAGCGAGCTCAAAGTCAAACGACCGAACGAAGGAAAATATGATGGCCTTCATCCTGATATTCCCCGAGTGCCCGTCCGTGAGCATCCTATGACCGCATTGGTAAAATAACGAGCGACTCACTCCATGACAGAAAAGCGATAGCCGATGCACGCGTGCGCGCCAGTGATGAATGTCAGCAGATTGCTATAGACGCTGGGCGTAGCCTTAACTGCCTCGGGGATACATTCCCAACGTTCTGGTCTGCAGTCGCAGTTTGAGCCGAATGTAGGTTGGCGTCACATACACAAGCCAAGGACGCTTACTTGAACTCCTCGGCATCCTCGCCCCACAGTGATTTCAGGACGTGGACGGCCATAATCGGAATAATGACCATGTCGCCCTTTCGTAGCCTTCAATTTCGTCAAAACGCAGCGAGGGCACACAGACGGGGATTTACTCGCCTGAATTCGTGCCTCCTGACTCCATGTCGGTCGGTAAAGGGCTGGCTTACCGGAACCACGACGTCTGCCTTGGCGGTCCGATCCGTGAATGGGACCGGAGCATGGATACGCAGAACCTCGCGAGTCACGTAGTCGAGATACGTCATTCCATTCAACTCGTCCATGGACGGGGTGTCCGTGTAGAATGCGCGCGCCTCTGCCTTCAGTTTAGCGCAGGCTGCCGGGTGACACCCAAGAGCGTAGAGTGCCCAAACGACAGCAGTGCTAAGGACCATAGGTGAGTAGAGATGCTCCGGTTGCACGGCGAAACACAAGAACCTCGTTGTCTCATGGCCAGCGATCAGGAAGGTGGGAACCTCTTCGTTCGTAACGGATCGGCGTCAACATCTCGGTCGAGATCCCAATACTCTGATTCTGACTCACGTGCCAGGATCTCCTCATCAGTCATACGTGCGCTATCTGGGACATCTGCAGCCATGTTTGCTTTGATCAGAAGGCTGAGTAGATCTCGTCCCTCAAAGTTTTGCTTTTCAACGTAGCCCTCAGCACTGCTCTCTGTAGTTGCAAGTATTTCGGCCTTCTTTTGGGAAATTAGGCCCTGGCCAAGTGATCGAAGGTTCTTGAGCGTCCTTTTGAGCGCACGGGCACGATCAGTAGGCTACTGATATGTCAATAAATGACTTCGACCGATGGAGGGATGACGACACACGATTAGCCGAGCCGGTGGAAACAGTGCCGGTAGCATAAACTTGACACTAAATGGATCGAGTGTGGTGGCTATACGAAACCCCTCGGTCACCTCATGAGACCCCTCTTGTTGAAGTGACCCGAAGGAATGATTGAAGCCTAATAACGTTGGCGCCTCCAATGAGCAACCATGAGACACGCCACGTACCTGCATGGCCAATAATGTCCAACGTAACTTTATTCAGCCAAAGATATATGTCGAGCTTGAGCGAACCATCAGGTTCGGGGGATTGAGCTGATCGCGCAATTAGGACGTCCCGCAACTAAAAAAAATGCCTAAATGACCTGTCAAGGATTGAATGGACAAACAGACCTCATTGGCCTTTTCGGTGAATAACCGCGAGTATTCCTTGATTTGGGAAAGACCAAATGCAGGATTCTAATTACATGAATTGAATGAATGGAGTTGGAACAATATCTGATACAGACCACAATCCTGCGCTTGAGAGAGAAGAGGTCAGTCTGATGGGATCAAAGTCATTGACACAAGCTACCTGTTGCCTATGCTTCAACCCTGGTCGAAGTGTTATTGTCGAGTTACGAATAGTATATGAGTCGCAGATGTACCTTCAAAGAAGAGCAAGCCTAGAACAACAACATATATTAGATGCTGACGACGTCCAGGAAACCAAGCCAACCTCTTCCGATCATGTCCCCCATAATCTGACGACCTTCAATGGGCTTCTCGAAATCCGGAGATGTTAATACATGATTCAACGCTTGCAGATCAGTGGTGTAGACCCTAGTCATCTGGCAATCATAGGATGACCCGACTTGTCATGTCGATGATATAAAATGACACCTACATTGAACCAACCATAGTACTTGAAGACGGATCCGTATTGCCGAGTCCACTCTAGTTGGTTTTCCAAAGAATCTGGCTCCCATACGTCTCGGGCATGACTTCCGGTCAACCAATTCACGGACTTTGGACCAGGAAGTTCACGAGTAGGTGCAGAAAGGCGATAGAGGATCCTGTTCACAATGGTGTAGAGCAAGAGCGCGACCGAGAAGACAACCGTGACGGTAGCAGTGGAGTAAGCCGCGGGGAGATAGTTCGAAACTAAAGATATCATTTCTGGGAGCATAGGGATGTGAGCTGAGAGACCAGCGGACATGAGGGGCGGAAGCAAAGACGTGTCCAGTTGCTGCGGTCCCTATATACTGGGTAGCGCGCTGATTTGGGCGTTGTTTTGATGTTGAAACAACGCCACATTTTAACTGGCCGCCGAGGTACCTCACTGTGAGTCTGTGACTCATCCTCCTTTGCCAGTTTTCTCGCCATGCGATATGAGCTGGCAATTGATGCCGTGACAACGGGATGAAAATAGCTCGAGGTGTAGTGTTACTGTGACAATGACCTTGTCGGTACTGAAGGCCGATACCCCCTGCCCCCGTGAACATGATTAAGCCGAGTCGGCTTCTGACGTCATTCGGTTTACGATGTGAGCTCCCAGGGCTTCCTACGCTGGGGTGCCAACGATTGACTGGGAGGGGCATCCTGTCATTATGGACTAAGCACATCGTCGCTAGGATAGCGTACAAAATGAACACTACGTTGATAGCATCAGGGATATCCTTGTTGTTCGGAATTTCATCCGTCTTGCCCTGTTCAATCAGGGTCTGAAGCTCGGCAAATGTAAGGGTTTTGGGGGTTTCAGCGATGACTGGAGGGACCGCCTGATCTTGTACAGTGGTAGCCTCTGGGTCAGAACAAGGTGCACGTCCTTCTGAGAAAATAGGTGATATCAGAGACATGCCTGAGCGTGCCTTACTTTAGGTGTTAACCTTCTGCTTGCTTAGCATCGGATTCGGATATGTTAAACCCGTGGGCTCTGAGGGAGATTGTCCTTGAATGTAGAGACCGAACAAGTCGAAAAGTGCCCACTGGTTGAAGTAGAAAACTCGCGATCTCCTAAGAAAGTCTTCCCTGGCCTCACCGGCCAAATCGTCTAGGGCGCCACTAGAGTAAAGCGCAGACAAGCCTGCCTTGCTGGAGTCAGCTTGGGGCATATTGCCCTCTCGGCAATAGCTCACTTGGTAGGACTGGTCATCTGCGAAGGAGTGCGCCGCATATACAGCGAGAGGGTCGAAACGGGACTCGCCCGTGGTCATGTTCATTACAGTACTAGTAGATCTCGGTAATAGTTGCCGACATCAAACCGGGCAAGGTGGGTTGCGGTGGCAGCGACCTCGCTTGCAAAACCTTCCTCTACCCTCACCAACTCTCACATTAGCGATACTCGGACCTACGACTTCACATCCAATCTCTTCATATGTCCGGGACTGTGAGCAAGATCGCGGCAGAGCGGAATCAGAGGGGTCTCCTGGAGCTGGCAATAAAGTCCGGTAATGGTGAGCATTTCTTCTCTCCCCTCCATTGGGCTTGGGTGGCCTTGATTTTTCTTCCTTGGCCCTTCCGGCCACGCGACAGTCCTATGTTGAGACTCGGCCATCGGCGCTTCCTTGGCAGGCCACTCTGTCAAGCACCGACCACGGCCCAAACCCCTCCGTCATCATGATCGCTGACTTGCCTCTCCCTTTTCTCCCGACGCCCCCAGACATATGTGCAGATTGCAAGACACGGAATCCGCGATGGGCCTCCCACAATCTTGGGATATTCATTTGGTACATGGTTCTACCTCTACCCCTTCTGGGTGAGCGACACTCAATCCCTGCAGCGTGAATTGCGCCAGTGTTCATCGAAAGATTGGAACTCACGTATCAAAGGTGTACGTTCAAGCTGCCGCTGGTAATGTTTATATGCTCACACAAACCCAAATATTTTTCCAGGAAGAGCCTGACAATGGATGTCTGGACGAAGGAGCAAGTTGAGGTGCGCCGGTCGATCAGAGACATGAATTCATGACGTGAAACTTTGGTTTGTAGCACATGCGACAAGTGGGGAACATCAAATCCAACGAGATTTATAACCCAGATGAGGTTCGCCACCCACCACCGGCAAATATGATAGACGTCGAGCGGGACAGTGAATTAGAGAAGTTCATTCGTGGTAAGTGATCCTTTTCGTTAGGCAGGCAATGACACTGATGCCTGTATGACATTTCCAGACAAGTACGAGTTTAAGCGCTTTGTTAGTCGCACAGACCGATCTGCTATCGTTGCTTCTCGTCTTGGACCATCCCGATCTGCTGCGTCTACCAAATCGTTAAGGTCTATCTCTACGTCCCCATCGAGTTCATCGCGGTCCCAGACGTTACCGGCGACCAAGCCTTCACAAGCTTCACTTCCTCCCGCTACATCGGCTCCAGCTGCACCCACTCGCACACCAACGATGCCACTCAGCGCACCGACCAGCACTATGAATCGCTCGGCCTCTCAACCAATACCACCATCCCAGTTACTACAACCTCCTGCCGGCAATGTATGGTCAGACCTTGCCTCCTTACAAGGTCCGACTCGGACGTCTACGTTACCATTGCAATACCTGTCATCTACAACAACTCCCTCTGGGCCTGTCCCGACGTCGCATTTAAGTACAGGTTTCCCTGCAAGCGGTACTAGTCCGGGCACAAATTTCGCTTCGGCGTCCTACAGCACTGGTCTAACCCCTCAAGGCCCCAGTTCGTTTTCCAGCGTCTCTCCTGGCGCAGGAATTTTTGGGCAAGGCGCCGTTATGCCGTCATTCACTCTTGGCCCCAGTGGGGTCAACCCATTTACGCAGATGGCGGCCCAGGCCCAGGCTCAGGCTCAGGCCCAACAGAATCAATTCCCATCAGCGTCGCCATTTGGGACATCGTTTCCCCAGCAATCTCCGTTTGCACCGCAGGCCCAGCAACCAACGTTTTCTCAATCTGTTACCAATCCGTTCTTCAATGCGGCCGCACAGCCTCAGAACACGCTGTCTCCCCAACCACAGGCGCCATTTATACAGGCTACTCCGTCGCCTGTTCCTTTCACGGGGTCGCCATTTCAACAGTCGGCTCCAGCTCAAAGCCCCTTCCAGCAACAGCCATTATTCCAACAGTCGATCCAGACGCCTTTCCAGCCGCAGCCACCCCAGTTTGGGAGTGTGCAGCCAAGTGGTGGGCCTGTGGCCGGGAATCCTTTCACTAGTTGGTTGACGCAACCACCGAACGGCCTCGCTGGTGCTCATGTTGGACAGGGGAACGTCAATGGTCGATGGGGTTCAATGTAAGAGTTAGATATATATTTGGTCTAGGGTACATTGTCTTGTCGTATGCTCGCTTTAATTGCATTGCGGAGTGACTCTTTTTGGTGACTAAGCGACAATTACTTTCCGCGGACCACGTCGACTCAACACTTGACGCGTTTTCGTGTCTTGCCTCACCCCCACAAACCTCCTTTTGTTGCCTTTCTCCCACGACCACAATCCATGAATATCAATGTCTTCAGAACTTTCAAGACCACCTTCTCCTCTGTCCCGCCCAGAATCTCCTAGCCTCTTTCTAATGGGCTCGTTCACTTTGGATAATCGCTTTCCCGAGGATGGGTCAGAATACTCTAATGCCTTCACTTTGCTGGGTAAGCCCCATCTTGGTATTGCTAAACGAGACCTCCATCTAATAGCACCTCGACCTGGTGTCGCAGACACAATGGAGACGTACTGGGATGCGCGCATGGATCTCCTGCAGCGCAACATCTCAAGGCGCAAGGACAGACTAAAGATGCGAGCAGAGCTCGCCCTCAATGAGATATTCAAAGGGAAACCTCCAAGCCCCGATGTTCTCGCCGAAAATTTTGAGCGCGAGGTCATCAGGTTGAGACAAAAAGTATGTCGCATTGAGGATGAGTTGAGCCCGTCACCAATCCCCTGCAGGTGTCCACACGCATGTCGTCTCTGGCTGCGGCGTGGCAATCGGCCAAAGTTGTCCGAACGCGCGACAAGATCAGTTTCTTCTTTGGGGTCATGTCCCTAGTATTCTCCGCCCTTTTATTTGGTCTAGCCCCACAGTAAGTTTGCGCCCTCATCTTGCACGTCACTTATCAACGCATCTTTCAGATACGTCCACATTTCATATACCCTGCAGTTACTTATCCTCCTGCCTTATCGATTCTACAAGTACAAGAAGCTGCAATGGCACTACTTCCTATTTGATTTATGCTACTATGTCAACATTATCAACTTTGTATTCCTATGGGTTCTTCCCCAATCTCCCTCTCTCTTCGTTGCATGTTACTGTCTTAGCCATGGGGCAGTTGCAAGCGCTATCATCACGTGGAGGAATAGCCTTGTCTTTCATGATTCAGACAAAGTGACGAGTCTATTCATACACATCTACCCCCCTTTTACATTCACAGTAATCCGGTGCGTTTTCCGCCTATTCTATTTGTCTGCCTGGTCTGATTTGGAACTCGATAGGCATTTCTACCCAGGCTCTGAGGAGCGGTTCCCCGCGTTGAAGGAACTTCGCCATCTGCATCCGTGGCAAGCGCTTCTACTCAGCAGCGTTATCTGTAAGAACGGACACGTATCCATCTGATCACTCTAGACTAATCAGTTCTATTAGACCTTGTATGGCAATTTCTGTATTGGAAGGTTAGTTCCCTTTTAGTCTTGGATGTTTCAGACAGCTCATGATGTCCTAGCTCGTATACGTCGATCGACGCAAGAAAGTCGAGTCGGGACAACGCACCACGTCATTACACTGGATGCTTAACAAGCCTGGTCTGGTCGCCGATGTTCTCTCCAGAGTCAAGCCAGAGAACAGGGCATCATACTTTATGTTGGGGCAATTCCGTGGGTGTAACCAAAGTCATCTGTTGTGTCGTGCTGACAACGCGTCAATGTTCAAGTCTACGCTGTTCTTACAGGTGTACCTGCCATCTTTGTTCTCTATGACTCGCCATTCTGGTCAAGTGCATACTTGTTGCTGATACTTAGTGTGAGCGTGTGGAACGGAGGAGGATTCTACATCGAAGTCTTCGGTCGAAAGTGCGTCTGCTATCAACACGGTATACTAACCTCTCTGACAATGCGTAGGTTTGAACGTGAGCTAGAAGCCCTGCGCAAAGAACTGGCGGAAGCACAGAGCAAATCTCAGCGCTCAAGCCCGACAATGGATCCGTCCGAGACAGAATCAGAGCCTGTGTCGCCGCTATCAACCACCAAGCCGCTCGGAAGTGATGAAGACATGCAAAATGAGATGTCGCCACTCGTGGACGTGGGTCTTTCCCTGGAGTTAGAAGGGTCGAAGAAGGATAGGTAGTTGTTTATTCGAGCAGGAACTACACACTATTTACGATAATGACCGTTATGCTACTCTGTTTTTTATCGTGACTTAAACGTCATAGATATCGTAATAAATTTTATAGAACCGTTGCAGAGATGGATACGAAGAGCACCCAATGACTCTACTTGGCCTACATCTACACACACCTCCATGAAAGGAGACTCAATTACCGTTCATGCACTCTCTCGCGTAGCCTCACAGGCCTCCGAGAATGACTCTGATGTGGCCAAGGAACATGCCACCTTGCTCTCTCGAGGATGGGCGATTGCTCATGCTGGTTGTAGAACAACTGGGTGGCAGATGCCAAAAGCTAGAAAACCACGAGATTGTGGGCGCCACTCTCTCTTATTGTCCGGTGTTTGATTCACCAGATCTATGCTTAGGTAGTCT